>Ga0105240_10009182_pt1 | contig 14023 bp, 12 predicted proteins | sample KBSC54metaG_FD_80426 | JGI IMG/M metagenome (GOLD analysis project Ga0105240, IMG submission 80426) | Corn rhizosphere microbial communities from Kellogg Biological Station, Michigan, USA - KBS C5-4 metaG | ecosystem: Host-associated > Plants > Roots > Rhizosphere > Soil | place: Michigan, USA... | reverse complement strand
CGCGCCGCACGCTCGGGCTCCGCCTCAGTATCCTCAACGTCGGCAGTGCGGGCGAGATCGACGATGCGTTCGAGACGATGTCGAAGGCGAAGACTGACGCGCTGATGATCGGGACCGATCCGACGCTGGGCCTGGTGTATTCGAAGCAGATCATCGCGCAGGCCGCGCGGCGCAGGATCCCGGCGATCTACCCGACGCGCCTGGAGACGAACGATGGCGGCCTCATGAGCTATGGCGCGAGCTTCCCCGAAGCAGTGCGCAAGGCGGCCGGCTACGTCGGCCGCATCCTCGATGGCGAGCGGCCGGCCGACCTGCCGGTGCTCGAGCCCACGACGTTCGAGACCGTCATCAACGTGCGGGCCGCCAGGGCGCTCGGCCTCACCGTGCCACCGTCCTTGCTGGCCCTGGCCGACGAAGTGATTGAATAGAGCCTTACCTGCCTTGGCCGAGATAGATCACGTCGGCCACGTCGCCGAACTTGTCGGCGGGCAGGGTGCGCCACAGGTCGAGGATGGTGAGCTTCTGGCCGGAGCGTTTGGTCCAGGCCGGATCGATGTCCTTGTACTCGGGCCAGCCGGTACCGACGATCAGCAGGTCGCAGTCGCGCACGGCCTGCTCGAGCGACGACGCGCCGATCACCTTCTCGCCAAGCGCGGTGAGGCCGGCGTCCTGGGCCAGCGGATCGTGCACGGTGACGACGTAGCCCGCGTCGGCCAGGCGCGCGGCCAGTTTCACGCTATGGCTCTCCTCGACGACCGGGGTGTGCGGCTTGTAGCTGAGGCCGATGAGGGCGATCTTGGTGCCGGCCTTGGCGAACTTGGCGACGAGGTCGCTCAGGCGATCGACCTGATGGTTGTTGATGCGGTCGGTGGCCTCGGCCACGTCGGCGCGGGCTCCGATCTTGCGGGCCAGCGCCGCGAACGCCACGTTGTCGCGCGGGAAGCACGGGCCGCCGTAGCCCATCGCGCCCTTGAGGTATTTGGCGCCGATGCGGGTGTCGGCGCCCAGCGCCTTGGTGACCACGTCGACATCGGCGCCCGGCAGGCGGTCGCAGATGTCGGCCAGCATGTTGGCGTAGGAGATCTTGGTCGTGACGTAGGTGTTGACCGAGATCTTGGTAAGCTCGGCGCTGATCCAGTTCATGCGCTGGACCGGCGGCTTCTTTTCGCACATCTGCAGGTAGATGCCGGCCAGCACGTCGCCGGCCTTCTTGTCGCCTTCGCCGACCAGGATCGAGTCGGGATAGAGCATGTCGCGCACGACCGAACCGAGGGCGATGAATTCCGGATTGTAGCACAGGCCGAGATCCGGCCCGACCTTGCGGCCCGAGGCGGCCTCGAGCGCTTCCTTGATCACGGTGCCGGTCGAGCCCGGCATCACCGTCGAGGTGATGACGACCACGTGGTAGCCCTTCTTGGTACGCAGCGCCTTGCCCAGCGTCTCCATCGCCTGGATCACGAAGCGGTTGGAGAAGAAGCCGTCGCTGCCCGACGGGGTGGGGACGATCACGAAGGATGCGTCGCTGTTCTGGATCGCCTCGTTGGCGTCCATGGTCGCCTTCAGGCGTGGGCGGTTCGCGGCGATCAGCTCGTTGAGCTGCGGCTCGATGATCGGCATCTTGCCGGCGTTCATGGCGTCGACCAGCACCTTGTTGACGTCGAGGCCGATGACGTCGAAGCCGGCTGGCGAGGACTGCCGCGAGCGGTGCGCCGAGCTTGCCGAGGCCGACCACGTTGACGCGAGGGAGATTTCCAGAAGTCATTTTCATTCCCGTTTTGAGGGCCGGTACTGATACTGTCGGCAGCGGCGGGAGGCAATTGGCGACTTGCGTTGTGCAGTCGCAGGGATGAAAAATCAGCGGAAAAGCGAGGGAATCCTGATGAAAGTGGAATTTTCGGCCATTCCGAAGGCCTTCAGCGGCAATGTTGCGGCCTTCGTGGGCGGCGACAAGCAACTCCTGGGCGCCGCACAGGCGATCGACGCGGCCGGTTCCGGCGGGATTTCCCGTGCCATCGGCTCGAGCCGCTTCACCGGTGCCAAGAACCAGAACCTTGTCGTACTGGGCCAGGCGGGCCTGGGACGGCTGCTGCTGCTGGGCGTCGGCAAGGGCCGCGATCTCGATACGCGCACCGCCGAGAGCTTGGGCGGCCTGATCGTGGCCGACGCCAACGCCGCGGGGCAGAAGTCGGTGACGGTGGTCGTGGAGCCGGTGAAGGGCAACCGCCTGACGCCGGGCCAGATCGCCGCGCATCTCGCCTTGGGCGCGCAACTGCGCAACTATCGCTTCGACAAGTACAAGACCAAGGACAAGCCCGAGCAGAAGCACTCGCTGGTCGAGATCACCATCGCCGTGGCGGCGCCGGCCGAGGCGCGCCGCGCCTACGAGAAGCTCGCCCCCGCGATCGACGCGGTGTTCTTCACCCGCGACCTGGTGAGCGAGCCTGCCAACGAGCTCTATCCCGTCGAGTTCGCGCGCCGCGCCAAGGAACTCACCAAGCTCGGCGTCAAGGTCCAGATCCTGGGCGAGGCCGAGATGAAGAAGCTCGGGCTCAACGTGCTGCTCGCGGTCGGGCAGGGCAGCTCGCGCGAGTCGCAGCTGCTGGTCATGACGTGGATGAACGGGCCGAAGGGCCAGGCGCCGGTGGCGCTGATCGGCAAGGGCGTGTGCTTCGACACCGGCGGCATCTCGCTGAAGCCGGCCGGTGGCATGGAAGACATGAAGTGGGACATGGGCGGCGCCGGCGCTGTCGTGGGCGCCATGAAGCTGATCGCCGGCCGCAAGGCCCGCGCCAATGTGGTTGCGGTCTGCGCTCTGGTCGAGAACATGCCGGACGGCAACGCCACGCGTCCGGGCGACGTGGTCAAGAGCCTGTCGGGCCAGACGGTCGAAATCATCAACACCGACGCCGAGGGCCGGCTTATCCTGTGCGACGCCATGTGGTACTGCCAGGAGAAGTTCAAGCCGCAGGCGATGGTCGAGCTGTCGACGCTGACCGGCGCGATCATCGTCTCGCTGGGCCACGAGCGCGCCGGCCTGTTCAGCAACAACACCCAGCTCTCCAACAAGCTGCGCAGTGCCGGTGCGTTGGTCGGCGAGAAGCTGTGGCGCATGCCGCTGGGGCCGAACTACGACAAGCTGATCGATTCGGAAATCGCCGACATGAAGAACGTCAGCAACGGCCGCGACGGCGGCTCGATCACGGCGGCGCAGTTCCTGCAGCGCTTCGTGCAGCCCGGCGTCGCCTGGGCGCATCTCGACATCGCCGGCATGGCCTGGTCGAACAAGGGCAATGCCACCTGCCCGAAGGGCGCCACCGCCTACGGCGTGCGCCTGCTCGACCGGCTGGTCGCCGACAACTACGAGAAGTAGGGGATGAGCTTGCACGTCCTCATCCTGAGGCGCGGCCCGCAGGGTCGCGTCTCGAAGGATAGGCAACAGACACCGTGCTCGTTCCCACCCTTCGAGACGCGCCCGATCGGCGCTCCTCAGGGTGAGGTCTGTCGGTAGAGCGCAATGCCCACCGAGGTCAATTTCTACCATTTGACCAAGGCGTCGCTCGAGGACGCGTTGCCCCGCCTGCTGGCCAAGACCCTGCAGGCGGGCGAGCGAGCCGTCGTGATGCTGGGCTCGCCCGAGCGGGTCGACGCGCTCAACGCCCACCTCTGGACTTACGACCCCAACGGCTTCCTGCCGCACGGTTCGGCTCGTGATGGCGAGGCCGCGCGCCAGCCGGTGTGGCTCACGCACCTCGACGAGAATCCCAATGGTGCCAAGTTCCTGTTCGTCGCCGACCGCGCGAAGTCGGAGAAGATGGCCGACTACACCCGCTGCTTCGAACTGTTCGACGGCCGCGACGACGAAGCCGTCGCCGACAGCCGCGAGCGCTGGAAGGCCTACAAGACCGCCGGCCACACGGTCGTCTACTGGCAGCAGACGGAGAGCGGCGGCTGGGAGAAGAAGGCGTGAGAGCTTTGATCTACGGCCGCGGCCGCTTGAACGCCCGCCAGGCGGCGGCGAGGCGTTCGCGGAGGCTGATGTTGCCCTCGCGACGGTAGAAGGACGGGGCGTCGTCCTCGAAGCTGCGCAGGTAGGCCTGATAGCCGAGGCGCGTGCCGCGATCCTCCTGCGTCTGCAGCGCCAGGAGATCGAGGGCCTTGTCGACATCCATGACCGGGGAGAGCGACGCGCGTTGCGCCAGCAGCAGCTCCGCCGCCATGTCGGGCACGGACCACGCCGAATAGATCGCCGCGAGCTTGGCGTGCTTGGGCGCATCGAGCCCCGGCGCGTCGATGTCGCGGGCGTAGTAGGCCTCGCCCTGCCACGGCCGGCCCGTCACCGTCTCGGCCGGTGTCGGCCAGACGTAGCGCGCCGGCAGTGCGCGCGACGAATAGGTGCGCACGTCGAGGCGGAACAGCTCGTAGCCCTGGCGGCGCATGAAGCGGTCGGTGTTGTGGAAAGCGTGCTCGCTGTCGGAGCCGGTGCCGACGAAGTTCACCTCGAGCTGGACGCCCAGCACGCCCAGTGCGCCCAGGCGGTTGTCGAAGGTCTGCAGCACGTCGAAGTCCGAGCCGTCGATGTCGATCTTGAGATAGTCGAGGTCGCTCCAGCCACGCTCGGCCAGCAGGTTGGCCACCACGATCGGCTTGGTGTGGTCGGCGAGCTTTGTCATCTCCCAGGCGTTGTGGCGTAGCCTGTCCTCGGTGCCGGCCGCGCCGAGCCGCGCCTGGCGCAGCTCGGTAGTGCGCATGAAGGAGAGCCGGTCGCGGATGCGGAAGATCAGCGGCGAGGCCTGCCCGCGCTCGAGGTCTATGCGCGCCGACGGCGTGGCGGCGACGAACGCCGTGACGTATTCGACGTCGCGGTTGGTCTCAGCCTCGCGCAGGCGCTCGCACTCCGCGACGCTGGGATCGATCGCCAGTGCACGCAGAGACTTGCCGAAGGCACGCCAGCGCGGATCGATGCCGCCCGAGCAGCCGACGTCGAGCAGCGAGAAGCGCGCGTCTCTTCTGTTCGCCATGAGGCTCCGGGCAACGAAGGAGGCGAACGCGTTCTCCATCTAGACCGTGGCGACGGGCGTCGCGGGCGAGCCGACGGCGCCGGGCAGGCGGAGCGGCGGGGCGGTGAGCAGGAGGCGCGAGCGCTTCTTGTCGCGCAAGTAGAGCGCCAGGTCCTTCAGCCACCAGATCTCGCCGAGGTTGAGGCCGAGCTTGAACAGGCAGTGGTTGTGAATCGGCAACGACGGATGCTCGGCGTTGTCCGGGCCGGGCTTGGCGGGCACAGCCTCGACGCCGTAGTTGTCGGCGATCAGGGCGGAGATCTGGCTGTCGGTGATCCACTGCAGCAGACGCTTGTCGCGGCCGTCGAGCACCGCGCACATCGAATGGGCGCGCGCCGGATCGACGTTCTTGTCCATTTTCACGATCTCGTCGGTGAAGCCGGTATAGAGCAGCAGCATGTCGCCCGGTTCGACCACGACCTTGTCGGCGTCGAGCACGCGCTTGAAGTCGTCGTAGTTCACATACTTGTGGTCGCGGCCGAAGTGCTTCTCGAGATCGACCAGCACGGCCCGGCCCTGGATGGCTTTGGCCGCCATGTTCTCGACGCCGAGCTTGTGGGCGTAGCAGAGGTGGCCGCAGCCATCGCGGCCGGCATCGGGCTGCGGGCCGATTACATCCACGCCCGCCTTGTAGCCGTTGTAGTAGAGCTGCTCGGGCACGCCGTCGCCGTCGGCGTCGAACAGGCCGCCGACATGGGCCAGGGTGTCCCATTGCGTCGAGTACTGCAGCGTCAGGATCACACGATCGTCGCTCACCGAGTCGACGAACAGCGGGTTGAGCGTGCTGGTGAGAAAGTTGAAGCGCCAGCCGTTCTCGTCGCCGGTCGGGGTGAGCACCGGCGGCAGGCGGCGGGCGTTCAGCACGTTGCCGCCGGGAAGATCGAGCGGGAGGCTGAGGCAGAACGAGCGGCCTTCCTTCACCTCGGCGATGCCTTCGAGCACCTTCTTCGGCGTGATCAGGTTCAGGCGGCCGAGCTGGTCGTCGTCGCCCCAATCGCCCCAGGTCGAGCCTTCGGGACGGTGCTTCCAGCGCTTCATTACATAACTCCCTTCAATCGGGAGGGAGACTATGCCTGCATGGCTCCCAGACGCAATTCCAACGACGTTCGCTGGGCGGATGCACTATATTCCCCGCCATGACGACGATGACCGCCGAACTGCCCCGCCGCGACGTCCGCGTGATCAGCCTGATCGGCGTCGCGCACGGATCGAGCCATTACTACCAGCTCGCGTTCGTGACGATGCTGCTGATCGTGCGCGAGAGCGCGGGCCTCAGCTTCGGCGAGATCGGCATGTTGGGCGCGTTGTTCTACGGTGTATCCGGTCTCGGCCAGACCGGCGCGGGCTTCGCCGTCGATCGCTTCGGCGCGCGGCCGATCCTGGCCGGCGGCCTGGCGGCACTGGGCCTGTCGCTTGCCCTGGTCTCGGTGGCCCACTCGTTCTGGGCCTTCGCTGCGATCGCCGTGCTGGGCGGCGCCGGCAACTGCGTGTTCCATCCTGCCGACTTCGCGATCCTCAATGCGTCGGTTAATCAAAAGAGACTGGGCCGCGCCTTCTCGATCCATGGCGTGGGTGGCTCGCTCGGCTGGGCGGCGGCGCCGGCCATGTATTTCCTCGACAACATGGTGGGTTGGGTGGCGACAGCGCTGATCGGCGCTGTGCCCGGCCTCGTCCTCGCGGTGCTGGTGTTCACCAACCGCAGCGACCTCGTGGACCATCGCGTCAAGGCGCGAGCGACCGCCGCCGCCGCGACGACCAAGCCCGTGTCGATGCGGACGATCTTCCTTTCGGCGCCAATTCTGCTCTGCCTCGGCTACTTCGCGTTGCTGGCGACCAACACGGTCGGCATCCAGCAGTTTGCCGTGCCGGCGTGGTCGAGCATGTTCGGCATCAGCGAGAGCTACGCCGCGGTCTGTCTGATGGTGTTCGTGCTGGGCTCGGCCTCCGGCACCCTGGCCGGCGGCTATATCGCCGACCGGTTCCATCAGCACGAGCGCGTCGCCGCCATCGGCTTGCTGGCCGCGGCGGCCTTCACCGTGCCGGTCGCCACGCAGGCTGCGAGCGCGATCGTGCTGCCGGTCGTGCTGTTCCTCGCAGGCTTCGCAGGCGGCACGACGGGTCCGTCGCGCGACATGATCGTGCGTGGGATCACGCCGCCTGGAGCGTCGGGCAAGGTGTTCGGCTTCGTTTATTCCGGCCTCGATATCGGCTCGTTCATGGCGCCGCTGGTGTTCAGCCACATCATGGAGGCGGGCGTCCCGGCGATGATGTTCTGGATCGCCACCGGGCTCTACGTCTTCAACGCGGGTCTCGTGACCCTGATCCGCAGCGTCTCCACACCGTCGCGCCCGATTCCCGCCGCGGCGGAGTAAGGCCTCAGGCCGCTTCGAGGGCTTCCTGGGCAGCCAGCCATTGGTGCTCGGCGTGGGCGAGGTCGCGCTCCAGCCGGACCTTCTGCTTCTGTAGTTCGGCGGCGATCGTGAGGGGGCCGGAATAGGTCTTGGGATCGGCCAGCTTCGTCTCGAGGTCGGTGCGCTCCCGGGTGAGGCGGGCCAGGGCCTTCTCCGCTTCCTCCAGCGCGCGCTTCAGCGGGCCGCGCTTGGCCTTCTCCGAAGGCGCGGCGGCGACGGGCACGGCGGCAATCGCGGCGGCCTTCTTCTCCTTCTTGTTCTTGCTCTTGCCGTCCTTGGCTGGCCGTCCGCTGCGCTCGCGCAGCATCTTGGCCTGGTACTCGTCGATGTCGCCCTCGAACGGCTGGACGGTGCCCTGATCGACCAGCCAGAGCTGGTCGGCCACCATTTTCACTAGATGCGTGTCATGGCTCACCAGCACGACGGCGCCCTCGAAGTCGTTGATCGCCTCGACCAGGGAGGCGCGGGCGTCCATGTCGAGATGGTTGGTCGGCTCGTCGAGCAGCAGCAAATGCGGCGCGTTGCGTGTGGCCAGCGCCAGCAGCAGGCGCGTCTTCTCGCCGCCCGACATGACGCCGACCTTGAGGTTGGCGCGGTCGCGCGAGAAGCCGAAGCGGCCGAGCTGGGCGCGCACCTTGGGCTCGGGCACGGCGGGGCCCATGGCGATCGCCATGTGGTCGAACGGGGTGGCCTCGAAGTCGAGGCCTTCTTCCTGGTCCTGCGAAAAGTAGCCGACCTTGAGCTTGGGCGTCTTCTTGAGCCTGCCCTCGCGCGGCTCGAGGCGCTGCGAGATCAGGCGGATGAAGGTCGACTTGCCGTTGCCGTTCTGGCCCAAGAGGGCGATGCGGTCTTCCATGTCGATGCGCAGATCGAGCTTGTGCAGGATCAGCGGCCCGCCGGGGTAACCCACCGACACCTCGTCGAGGGTCTCGATCGGCGAGGCCAGCAACTCGGGCGAGGGGAAGTTGAAGTTGATCTTCTCGTCGATCGGCACGCTGGCGACGGGACCGAGCTTCTCGATCATCTTCATGCGCGACTGCGCCTGGCGCGCCTTGCTGGCCTTGGCCTTGAAGCGGTCGACGAAGGCCTGCATGTGCTTGCGCTGGGCCGAGACCTTGGCCTGCTGGGCGGCGTCGTTGGCCAGCCGCTCGGCGCGGGTCTTCTCGAAGAAGTCGTAGTTGCCGGTGTAGGAGACCAGCTTCTCCTGGTCGATGTGCACGATGTGGTCGCACACGTCGTTCAGCAGGTCGCGGTCGTGGCTGACCATCAGGACGGTGTTGCGGAACTTCTTGAGGTGCTCGGTGAGCCACGTCATGGCCTCGAGGTCGAGATGGTTCGACGGCTCGTCGAGGATCAGCAGGTCGGGGTTGCTGAACAGCGTGCCGGCCAGCGCCACGCGCATGCGCCAGCCGCCGGAGAACTCGCCGCACGGCCGCTGCTGGGCGTCGTTGTCGAAGCCCAGGCCACTCAGGATCGAGGCGGCGCGCGACGGGGCAGAGGCGGCGTTGATCTCGTCGAGCCGCATGTGGATGTCGGCCAGGCGCAGCCCGTCCTCGGAGGCGTCGGCTTCGGCCAGCAGCGCTGTGCGCTCGACGTCGGCGGCCAGCACGGCGTCCAGGACGGTGGTGTCGCCGCCCGGCGGATCCTGCGGCACCGAGCCGATGCGCGTGCGGCCCATCAGGTTGATGTCGCCGGAATCGGCCTCGTAGTCCTTCTGGATCAGCTTCAGCAAGGTCGATTTGCCCGCGCCGTTGCGGCCGACCAGGCCCACCTTCCAGCCGTCGGAGAAGGCCACCGACGCGCGATCGAACAGGACGCGCTCGCCGTGGCGGAAGGAAAGATCTGTGATGCTCAGCATGGGGCCGCGGCGTGTAGCACGGCGGAGGGGGCGTAACCAAGGCGAATGGCCGCCTTGCCGGGGCCCGGGACCGCGTCTATAAGCCCCGCCCACGCCTGCAAAGCACACTTTCCAAGAGGGATTTATGGCCGTCGAACGCACTTTCTCGATCATCAAGCCGGACGCGACCCGCCGGAACCTGACCGGCAAGATCAACGCCCGCTTCGAGGAGAAGGGTCTGCGCATCGTGGCCCAGAAGCGTCTGTGGATGAGCCGCCAGCAGGCCGAGCAGTTCTACGGAGTGCACAAGGCCCGCCCGTTCTTCAACGACCTCTGCACCTTCATGACGTCCGGCCCGGTGGTCGTGCAGGTCCTGGAAGGCGAGAACGCCGTGGCGAAGAACCGCGAGATCATGGGCGCCACCAACCCGGCCAACGCTGACGCGGGCACCATCCGCAAGGACTTCGCCGAGTCGATCGAGGCCAACTCGGTGCATGGCTCGGACTCGCCCGAGAACGCCGCCGTCGAGATGGCGTACTTCTTCGCCGGTACGGAGATCGTTGGGTAGGCGAGTCCCGAAGGACGGACATAAAAAAGCGGCCCGCGAGGGCCGCTTTTACTTTGTGCGGGGCTCGGGCGTCAGCCCAGTACGGCGAAGCCGACCAGCAGGGCGATCGTGCCGCCGACGCCCATCAGCAGGGCGAGCAGGCCGATGTGTGCCACCAGCCCCAGCGCCATGCTGGACACCAGCAGGATCACCCAGAGAACGACGAAGAGCACGAGCTTGTTGAACGCCGTGTAGGTGTCCATGTGCGCGCGGATCTCGTCCTGCGTTGCCTCGGCCATGTCTGCTCTCTGCTCCCCGTTGGAATGATGGGATCGTTTATAGCGAACTAGGCTTCGCCCGAGAAGAGGAGGGTGGCCCCGGGTGGCAGTCCCCGGACCGCGACCTTTCCGCCGCTTTCGCTCACCCGGCCCTCGCCGAACCAGCGCACGACCTCGGGATAGAGCCGGTGCTCCTGGCGCAGAATGCGGGCGGTCAGCGTGTCCTCGCTGTCGTCGGCCAGCACTGGCACGGCGGCCTGGGCGATGATCGGCCCGGCGTCGAGGTCGGGAATGACGAAATGCACGGTGCAGCCGCTCAGCCGCACCCCGGCCTCGAGCGCCTGGCGCTGGACGTGCAGGCCCCTGAACGAGGGTAGCAGGGAGGGGTGGATGTTGATCATCCGGCCGGCCCAGTGCTGGGGAAACCACGAGCTCATGATGCGCATGAAGCCGGCCAGCACCACCAGCTGCACGCCATGCCTCTCGAGCGCCGCCGAGACGTCGCGGTCGAAGCTCTCGCGGTCGGGATAGTCGTGGTGCGGGATCGTGACGGTCGCGATGCCGGCGGCGGCGGCGGTCGCGAGGCCCGCGGCGCTCACCCTGTTGCTGACGACGCAGGCGATCTCGGCGGGATAGTCCGCGGCCTGCGCGGCCGCGATCAGCGCGGCCATGTTGCTGCCGCGCCCGGAGATCAGGATTCCGATCTTCAGCTTCGCCATAGCTGGTCGGCGTGCTCGACGACGCAGTCGGCTTCTTCCGTCGGCGCGCGCTCGATGGTGCCGATCGTGCTTACCGTCTCGCCGGCGTCGGCCAGCGCCTTGGCGATCTTTGCCGCGTCGCCCGGCGCCACGACCACGATCATGCCGAGGCCGCAGTTGAAGGTGCGCAACATGTCGTCGGTCGGCACGCCGCCCACCTTCTGCAGCCAGCCGAACACGGGGGCTGCCTTCCATGTACGCGCGTCGAGCCGTGCGCGGGTGCCGTCGGGCAGGCAGCGCGGCACGTTGCCCGGCAGGCCGCCGCCGGTGATGTGGGCCAGGCCCTTGATCGCGCCGGTGCTGCGGATCGCGGCGATCAACGACTTGACGTAGATGCGCGTGGGTTCGAGCAGCGCCTGGCCGAGCGATCCGGTGCCGAACGGCGAGGCGGCGTCGTACGTCAGCCCGCTGCGTTCCACGACCTTGCGCACCAGCGAGTAGCCGTTGGAGTGCGTGCCGCTGGCGGCGAGGCCCAGCACGACGTCGCCCGGCACGATGTCGGTGCGCGGCAGGAGCTGGTCGCGCTCAGCGGCGCCGACGGAAAAGCCGGCGAGATCGTAGTCGCCGTCGGAATACATGCCGGGCATCTCGGCGGTCTCGCCGCCGATCAGGGCGCAGCCGGCGCGGCGGCAGCCCTCGGCGATGCCGGCCACGATGCGGCGGCCGGTCTCGACATCGAGATGGCCGGTCGCGTAGTAGTCGAGGAAGAACAGTGGCTCGGCGCCCTGGACGACGATGTCGTTGACGCACATCGCCACCAGGTCGATGCCGACCGTGTCGGGGATCGCGGCCTCGATGGCGACCTTGAGCTTGGTGCCGACGCCGTCGGTGCCGGAGACCAGGATCGGATCCCTGAAGCCCGCGGCCTTGAGATCGAACAGACCGCCGAAGCCGCCCAGGCCGCCCATCACGCCCCGGCGGTCGGTGCTCTTGGCCAGCGGCTTGATGTGTTCGACCAGCGCGTCGCCGGCATCGATGTCGACGCCTGCTTCCTTGTATGTGAGGGGAGGCCGATTGTGGTCGGGCTTCAAGCCGGGCTCATTCCTGCTAGAGAGGGGGCATGCTAGATAGTGGCGCGAACATAACCAAAAACCGGACCCCCGCAATGCCGATAGGCCGCAGGTTTTCCACGATTCTCGTCGCTTTGCTGGCCTTTGCCGCCATCGGCGGGGCCGCGACCGCGCAGGTGACCCGCGGCAACGCCTTCACCATCGCCGGCGTCGACGTCGATGTGCAGGGGGCCGACGCCATCAAGGCGCGCGACCAGGCCATCCGCGAGGCCAAGCGCCGCGCCGTCGGGATGCTGATCGAGCGCATGGTGGCGGCGGAGGACCGCAGCAAGGTGCCGCCGCTCGACGACACGAGGCTCGAGGGCATGATCCGGGGGGTCGAGTTCGCCAAGGAGCGCAGCTCGGCCAACCGCTTCACCGGCACTCTCAACGTCGTCTTCGCCGCCGACCAGGTGAAGGCCTGGCTGTCGGAGGCCGGCATCGCCGTGGCCGAGACCGTGGCGCGGCCGGCGCTGCTCGTGCCGCTGTGGAAGGATAAGAACGGCGTCGAGCCGCTCGACGACCGCAATGCCTGGCGCGACGCCTGGAGCAAGCTCGACACGTCGGGCAGCGCCGTGCCGCTCACGGTGGTGCGCGGCGACCAACTCGACCAGAACGCGATGTCGGTGGAGGAGGCATATGTCGGTGACGTGTCGGCGCTCACCCGGTTGAACGAGCGCTATCGCCTGCCGACCGTGATCGTGGCCGTCGTCGAGGGCGACAAGGAGACGGGCCCGCTGTCGATCGGCGGCATCCGTTACGATACCCAGACCGGCGCGCGCAGCGACTTGCCCAAGATGACCGTGGCCGGAGCGGGCCAGCTCGCCGATGCCGCGACCAAGATCCAGGCCAAGCTCGACGCCGACTGGCGCGGCATGGCGGTGGTGCGCCGCGACGCGCCCGATTCGATGGATGTCGTCGTGCCGATCCGCGCGCTCAGTGACTGGGTGCAGGTCCGCCAGCGGCTGGGCGCGGTGCCCGCGATCAAAGGCATCGTCGTGCGCACCCTCGAGTCGGATCGCGCCGAGCTCCATCTCGACTATTTCGGCACGCCCGAGCAGCTGCAGCAGACCCTCGCCCAGGCCGGGCTGCAGCTCGCCCGGGATGGCGACGGCTGGCGCCTGCAGGTCCGCTGATGCCCGCCACCTCCGCTCAACCGACGCGCTGGCGCTTCTGGCTGGGCGCCGCCATCGTCTTCCTGGTCGTGCTGTGGCTGCTGAACGACATCCTGCTGCCGTTCGTGGTCGGCATGGTCGTGGCATATTTCTTCGATCCAGTGGTCGCCCGCCTCGAACGCCAGCATCTGTCGCGCACGCTGGCGACGACGGTGGTGACGATCCTGGCCGTGCTGCTCGCGGTCGGTATCGCCACAGCGATCCTGCCGCCGCTGGTGGGACAGCTCGAGGACTTCATCGTCAAGCTGCCGCAATACGTCGTGCAGGCGGCGACGCGCATCCAGCCGATGATCGAGCCGTTGCGCGAGAGGCTCGGCCTGCCGCCGCTCGGCATGCAGGAGCTGCAGACACATGCCGCGCAATGGGCGGGCGAGGGGCTGACCGTGTTCGGCGCCGTCGCCGGCCGCGTGGCGCAGCGCGGGGCGGCGATCATCAATCTCTTCGCGCTCCTGTTCCTGACGCCGGTTGTGACGTTCTACCTGCTGCGCGACTGGCCCAAGGTGCGCGCGGCGGTCGACGGCGCGTTGCCGCTCGACCATGCCGAGACCATCCGCAAGCTCGCCCGCGAGGCCGACGCGGCGACCGCCGGGTACCTGCGCGGCCAGGCGCTGGTCTGCCTGTGCCTCGGCACCCTCTACGGTGTAGGCCTGTCGCTGGTCGGCCTGCAGTTCGGCTTCGTCATCGGCATGATCGCGGGAATCATCTCGTTCATCCCCTTCGTCGGCACCCTGGTCGGCGCCACGCTGGCTCTCGGCATGGCGCTGGCGCAGTTCCCGCCGGAGTGGATCGGGGTCGCGAAGGTGGCCGGGGTGTTCGTGATCGGCCACGTGCTCGAGGGCAACTTCCTCTCGCCCAAGCTGGTCGGCGACAGGGTCGGGCTGCATCCGGTCTGGATCATGTTCGCCCTGCTG
>Ga0105240_10009178_pt1 | contig 14027 bp, 12 predicted proteins | sample KBSC54metaG_FD_80426 | JGI IMG/M metagenome (GOLD analysis project Ga0105240, IMG submission 80426) | Corn rhizosphere microbial communities from Kellogg Biological Station, Michigan, USA - KBS C5-4 metaG | ecosystem: Host-associated > Plants > Roots > Rhizosphere > Soil | place: Michigan, USA... | reverse complement strand
TCTCGCCGGGCAGGTCCAGCGACCAGGCGAGCCCCAGGTTCTGGATGGTGTCGGTGTTGATCTCCTGCAGAGGACTGTAATGATCCTCGCGGTCGGATTGGCCGTAACGGCTCCAGTCAGCCCCGGATACGGGAGCAGCCGCCCGTGCGGGGCTGGCTAAGACAAGCCCCACGGCTGCGCACAGCGATAATGATCTCCACGGCGCGTTCGTCAATCTCACGTGCGTAGCGCGGATGCCGGGGCAGCGATCTCATCAAACGAGGCGAATGTCCGGTATGGATTACGTCCATCCCAGGTGGCAGCCTGTTGGTAGACGCCCAGGAAGACTCGCTCGAGCATCTCGGTGGCTTCCAGGACCTCAATGAAAAAAGGCAGCTCACCCCGGGTGTCGAAATACGCTACGCGGTTTGACATCCCCGTTACGCACTCGAATGCAATCTCGTAACCTCGGGCGTGGTATGCCGCCACTTGCGCGTCAAAGTCTCTGACTGCAATCGCGTGATGGTGCAGTCCGTAGCCGCGCGACTCGATGACTTCGGTGAATACAGAGGGACCAGGGTTTTTTTGCTCAATAAGCTCGATCATCATATGACCGACGTTGGCACATGCCATGTTGCCCTGGAAGATCATGGGGCGGCCGCGGTAACGAGCGTTGGTAATCTCGGCACCTTCCATATAAAACCACGGTCCGGCGCGCAACGATTCGCCATAGGCGCGCATTGCGGCGTGTATGTCCGGAACGGTGAAGGCCAGCTGGCAAATGCCGCCTTCGGGTTGTCCGAAACTAAAGACTGCCATGGGAGTGCCCTCGCGCGAGTTTGGTTGACCTACCAGTGGTAGCGTAGCTGGACAGCGACGTTGCGACCCTCTTCCCGCGCCATCAGATAACTGCCGATGGACGTGGGATAGATGGTGGCGTAGCTCAGGATCTGCCGGTCGGACAGGTTTTTGCCGATGACATCCAGTGCCCAACGGCCATCAGGCGATTCTACGCCAACGCGCGCATCCAGCCGGACATAGCCGGATTGCTCCGTGGGCGCATCATTGCTGGCCAGAATTTGGTACTGGCTCGTGAAGTAGGGACTGAATTCGGTGATGAGCTTGAAGTCACCGGGCAGTGACAAGGTGTAGGTGCCGATCAGGCTGCCGCTCCAGTCGGGCGCGAACAGCGTGGGTTGGCCGGACAGGTCCTGGACGGGCTTGCCTTCCAGCTGGTCGATAGAAGAAGGCGCGGCGTTGGCGTAACTGACATAGCGCGAGTCTAGGTAGGTGATGTTCGCGGTGAGGCGGAACGCGCGGTTGGGGACCCATTGGCCTTCAAACTCCACGCCCTGGGCGCGTGATTGCGCGGCGTTTTTGACGACCGCGACGCCATTACCCTGAGCATAACCCTGCAGAACGTTAACCTGCAGGTTGCTGTAATTGCTGCGGAAGACATCTAGGTTGAGCAGTACGCGGTGATCGAACCATTCGCTCTTGAGCCCGATCTCGTAGGCGTTCACGTGCTCGGGGTCGAACGGCATGTTGGACAGAACGCCGGTGGTGTCGCTACCGTTGAAGCCGCCGGCCTTGAAGCCGCGCGAGTATGAGAAGTAGGCCATGGCGTCCGGTGTTAGTTGGTATTGTACCCTGGCCGAGGGCAGCCAGGCTTTGTCCTGGCGTGAGCCCTGCAAGAGGCCCGGGGGCGTTCCGAGCAGCGCCGCCGGCAAAGCGGCAACCGAGGCGGGCAATGGCACGAAGGCACCGAAGGGAACGGCCGCGGTGGCGTAGTAGAAATCGCGTGTCATGCTCTTGTTGACCCAAGTCCCGCGTAACCCCCCGCTGATTTTGAGTTGGTCCGTGGCGTTCCAGGTCGCTGAGCCGAATATCGCGTAGGAGTGTCCGATCTGGTCGTAATCAAACGCCTCGCCAATGGGCAGGTAGGGCACCAGGCCTGTGAATGGCGGCGGTGCGCCCTCAATCGGCGTGTTCAGGAACGGGAAGCCGACATTTTGCTGGTAGCTTAGGGAGTCGGTTTGGAAGTACAGGCCAGCAAGATACTCGACCGGTTGGTTTTGCGGGGAAGTGAGCCGTAATTCCTGGCTGAACTGGTGGTACTGCTCTGGCGCCTCGGTGGTTGCCAGATACTCCGGCGTGCCGGTGAGGTCCAGATTCTGGGAGTAGTGATAATTATAGAAGCCCGACACGGAGGTAAAGGTCTGGCCCCAGTGATGCCAGTTGGCGGTCAACTCGAATAGTGTGTTGGAAATATGCGTACCCTGGCCGGGTTCCTCGGCTTCAAAGTCACCCAGATGACCGGCCGGGTAGGCCGGCAGGCCCAGCGAGACGGCCGTTGCACAGAACAGCCCAGGTGTAAATGGCGCAGGCGGCGGGCAGTTGGCGATTTGCAGGTGCAGATCGCCGGTCTCGCGGTCTTCACTAGCTTCTACCTTCAACAGCGCGTCGAAATCATCGTTGGGAGTGAACGCCAGTGAGACGCGGCCGGCGAGATGGTTTTCGTCGGGAGCGTCTTTATCCGTGGCAACGTTATGAATCCACCCACCGATGCCGTTTGCAGTCACCGCAACGCGTGCCGCCAACGTTGCAGTGATCGGAATGTTGAGAGCTCCCTCGGCGGCGTACTGTTGGTCTTGTCCGTAAAGTAGACGTGCCGAGGCGTCGAACTCATTCGTAGGCTTACGTGTTACCACGTTCAGTGCGCCGGCGATGGCGTTGCCGCCGAAGAAGGTGCTTTGGGGTCCTTTCAGGACTTCGATCCGGTCGAGATCCAAGAAAGTCGTGGTGGTGCTGCGCGAGCGACCGAAGTACATATCATCCACGAACAGGCCGACAGATTGCTCTACCGCCTGTTGCGCTTCGCCCGAGCCAATGCCGCGAATGAAGATTTTGCTCGAGGACCCCCCAGCTTGCACGTGCACAGATGGAACGGTCTCGGACAGAGTCTCCAACGAGTTATAGTTCTGGTCGGCGATCGCCTGGCCGCTAACCACTTGCACCGAGATCGGCACGTTTTGCAGCGGCTCTGAGCGTCTTTGCGCCGTAACCACCACCTCACTGACTTGAGACTCGTCGGCCGTCGGTTGGGCCCAGGCAGCGGAGCCGGCGAGTAGGCTGAACACGGTCCAGTTGTAGAGTCTAAGACGCGAATGTTTGCGCGCAGTCATCACGATACTCTCCCCCTTAGCGAGTGTCATGGTGCGAGGAGGGCACGCCGCCACTCCCCGACGCTTTACTGAAGCAGTTTTAGTCAAAAATGTCAATTTAGACTTTTTTGTTCAGATCACCTTGTCGACCTGGGGCGCCGCTGGGTATGCTCGGGATAAGTCGAGGGGGATGGATGCAGCCGCCGATCTGTCAGGTCGCCTTGAGCGTGAGTGATCTAGCTCGTAGTCGGGCCTGGTACCAGCGCCTGGGGCTGTTGTCGTCGGGGGGGCTGGGGCCGATCCGCGGCGAGTTGCCGGCGCGGATGGTGGAGCTTGCTGCGCTCGAGTTGAATGTCGGCTGGCTGGCCGGCCGGGACCCAATGACTCAGCTTGAGCTGATGTGCTTCGCCGCGCCCGTGCCGCAGCCATTTCCGCCCGATTGGAGTCTGCGCACCTGGGGTTACGGGATTACCGGACTCGTGGCGCCGCAGTTTGATCAGGCACTTGCACAACTAACTGCCGCACGGATGGCATTGATGGTAACCGGTGAGCCGGGACGCCGGTCGGCTTGGCTTAGAGATCCGGATCAAGCGCCCCTCGAACTACTCGAGTCTGATCCTTTAGGGACGCTCCCGGCCGCTCGCGGCTGCGAAACGTTGGCGAGCATTCGGACGGTGACGCTGACGGTCGCAGACCTGCCTCGCGCAGTGAAATTCTGGACGAGCACCTTGGGGCTCGAGCAGTGTGCGCCGGGCCGCTATTCACTGTCGGAAATTCCGGCGGCCTGGAGCGGTGGGGCCAACCTGTGGGAGGCGGTGCTGCAAGGAGGCCCGTTCCTGCTGCGGTTGTTCGGGCCGCATAGTGCAACTACGCAGTTGATTCAGGACCGCCGCCGCCTGCACGACCTCGGCCCGATGAATGTCGCGGTCATTGTGGAGGACGCGGCCGCTTATCGGAGGCTGCTCGACCGGTTCACGGCTCATGGCTACCGCCTCGCGGCGGCGGACCCGATGGAGCTAGGCTCGGCCGCCGGCACGATGTTCGCGCGCGGCGATCAGAACGTAAGTGTTGAGATAGGGTACGTGTCGCCGGGACACGCAGAACGTTATGGGTGGAAGCGCTGAACTGTTGGGAGACGACACATGAAGCTGGTCAGTTTTGGCCCTGAGCGGGGGGAGCAGCCGGGCGTTCTAGTTGATCCGGAGCAAGTCGTGCCGCTGGCGCCGTTGTTGCATCGCGCCGGCCTCACACCTCTGGATACCAACTCCGTGCTCGGGCTGTTGGATTATTTGCAGCCGCTCATTGAGTCGGAGCTTGGCAAAGCGGGTATCGAGCTGCTGCAGGTGCGCAATCTCCGGCTCGGACCGCCGGTGCCGCGGCCGGACAAGATTATTGTGGCCGGAGGTAACTATCAGTCACATGTGGACGAGGCCAGCGGGCGCAAAAACGCACCCAGCCCTTCCGAGCCTCTGTTGATCTTCAAGCCCTCAAATACCGTCATCGGCCCATACGACGTGCTGCGCCGGCCGCGCGAGTCGCAACAGTTGGACTATGAAACCGAGATTGCGGTGGTGATTGGGCGCGGCGGGCATCGGATTGCGCGCGCCCGGGCCTACGAGCACATTGCAGGCTATATGATTGGAAATGATGTTACGGCGCGTGATCTGGCCTTCAAAGACATTCATTTGAGCCCATTGTTCTCACAGATTACCAAGGCCAAGGGAATTCCTACCGGCGCTCCGTTCGGCCCCTGGCTGGTCACTCGGGACGAAATTCCTGACCCCCACAATCTGCACCTACAATGCTGGGTGAATGGAGAGTTACGCCAAGACGGCTGGAGCAACGAGATGATTGTGGACATCCCGGGATTGATCGAGAACTTCAGCAAAGTGCTGCACCTCTCACCCGGCGATATTATTTACACGGGCACGACAACCGGCTGTGGAGCCTTTCAGAAGCCCCCCAAGTTTCTGTTCGCCGGCGACGTGGTGCGTATTGAGATCGAGGGTCTGGGTGTAATGGAGACGCCGATCGGCGATGCTCTAGAGGCGTCGTTCGGCTGAGAGACGGGACGTATCGAGCGGATGTCGACGTTTGATTACCTAATCATCGGAGCCGGAGCGGCGGGGAGCGTATTGGCCAATCGCCTGTCGGAGCGAGCCGACCTCAACGTGCTGTTGGTCGAAGCGGGCCAGGATCTGCTCCCCGGTCGCGAGCCGGCGGACATTCGCAGCGTGTTCCCACTGTCGGCCTTCAACGAGCGTTATATGTGGCCGGACACGCGGGTGCATTGGCGCACTGCGGCCGATTCGCCCCTGGTGCCTTTCCCGCAGGGCAAGATCATGGGCGGCAGCTCGACCATCATGGGGATGTGGGCCATCCGGGGTATGCCCGAGGACTATGACGGTTGGGCACAGGAGGGCGCCGCGGGTTGGAGTTGGCGAGAGGTCGTTCCCTATTTCAACAAACTCGAAGCCGACCAGGACTATACCGGGCCGCTGCATGGCGCCTCAGGACCGGTACCGATCCGCAGAGAGCCCTCGCAACGCTGGTCACCGTTGGCGCACGCAGTACATGCTGAAACGACGCGAGTGGGTCTTCGACACATCGAGGACTTGAACGCAGACTTTCGCGATGGCCATTGCGTGTTACCCATCAGCCGCTATGAGCGGTCGCGTGCCGCCGGTGGCCTGTGTTACGTGACGGCCTCGATACGGCGGCGTCCGAATCTCACTATTCTGACGGGCCACACTGCGAAGCACCTGGTGACGGAAGGCCAGCGAGTGGTTGGGGTTGTGGCGGTCCGACCCGATGGATCTGAAGTCTCTCTCAACGCACGCGAGACTTTGCTGGCTGCCGGTGCACTGCGTACGCCGGCGCTGATGTTGCGTTCCGGTGTTGGGCCTGCATCTGCGCTTCAGACAGCTGGAATTCCCGTAGTAGCGGATCGTCCTGGCGTCGGCGAAAACCTGCAAAATCACGCTGTGTTATATGTGTGCGCCCTGTTGAACCGGAAGGGGCGCGAGGAGCGGGGCGAGCGTCCCGCGGGAGCGACCTATGTGCGCTGGTCATCGGGAGCCGAGGGCGGTACGCCCGGAGACATGGCGCTTTTTATCCGCAGCTATCTTGCTTGGCATGCCCTTGGGCGGCGCCTGGCATCACTTGCGCCCGCGCTGCAAAAGCCCGCATCGCGTGGCTCTGTCCGGCTTGATACGAGTAATCCCAACAGCGCCCCATTGATTGAATTCAATTTCCTATCACGGCAGCCCGATCTGCAACGCCTGATCGCAGGACTGCGTTTCGCCGTGAGCCTGTTCGACGGCAGGTCAGTGCGGGCAATCTGCGGCGAGCCATTTGTGCTCACGAATGCAAGTCGCCTGATGCGCTTTAACCGGGTCACGCGCTCGAACGCGCTGCGGGGCTGGCTGGCGGCAGCGCTCCTCGATGTCAGTCCACATCAAGGGATGGCGCTATTGCGGCGCTTGGCCAATATGAGACCGGCAGCGGAAGTGGCGGCTGACAGGGAAGTCAGTGATTTCGTCCGCCAGTATGTCTCGGGGACCGGCCACGTGTGTGGTACGGCCCGAATGGGCAGAGTTGATGATCCGTTCGCTGTCTGTGATGCCGGTGGGCGGGTGTATGGAGTAGAGGGCCTCAGAGTGGTGGATGCGTCGGTTATGCCCAGTGTCCCCAGCGGCAATACGCATATCCCAGTGCTCATGGTTGCCGAGAAGTTGGCGGACACGATCTTACGCGAGCGTCCCTGAATCAGCCCGCCGGCGCGTGGGATGGGCTGCTATCGTGAAGCGCGCAGCACCTGAGGCCCGAGGTCGCCGACCCGAACCGCGCCGATCATGGCAAGGGCTGAGTCCATCTCGCCGCGCAGAATTTCCAGCACCCGTTGCCCGCCGCTCGCGCCGCCGACTGCGAGTCCCCACAAGATAGGTCTTCCGATAAGCACCGCGTCGGCGCCGAGCGCGAGTGCCTTAATGACGTCGGTGCCGCGCCGCAGCCCGCCGTCGACGAGCACAGGAATGCGCTTTTTGACGACGTTGGCAATTTCCTCGAGCACATCTGCAGTGGTGGGAACATCATCAGATGTCCGGCCGCCATGATTGGAGACGATGATTGCATCCACGCCTGCATCGATGGCGCGCGCGGCGTCGTCCGGGTTGAGAATGCCTTTCAAGACCAGAGGCAAGGACGCTACAGATCGCAGCCAATCGAGATCTTTCCAGGTGAGTCGGGCGTCATGTTCCCACTTCATGTTGGTGTCGACATGAACTGTTCGTGGCTTCATGTACGCGGGCTTCACTTCGCTCAATTGCGCTAGTGCCGCACGCATCTCACTCGACAACCAGGGACGAACCGGGAGGTCGACGGTGAGACACAGAGCGCGACAGCCAGCGGCCGCTGCAGTTTGGATCAGATCTCGCAGAAAGGTGCGATCTTCGCCCCAGTAGCATTGAAACCAGAAGCGCACGCCCGTGCCTGCTACGGCCTCGATAGGTAATGACGAGCCCATGCTTAAAACCATGAGCGTATCTGCCCCCCTCACGGCCGTCGCCGTAGCGCACTCAGCCTCGGGGTGTGCGAGTCCATGCAAACCTGACGGCGCCACTAGGATCGGCATCGACAGATGCTCGCCGAGGAGAGTGGTGCTGAGGTCGCGCACACTCACATCTACGAGGGCCCTCGGAAGCAATCGCCAGCGGGACCAGGCTTCGCGGTTGGCGCTTACCACGCGGCTCGTGCCGCCGCCCCGTTGGATCATCATTCGCGCGGCCGGAGCGAGTAGACCGTCCGCCGCAGCTTCGAATTCATCGAGGCTGTATAGGTGTGTCGGGTCTGTTTTGTGCATAAGTGTCAAATGACGATTGTGTCCAAATCAGGGTCCGAGTAGGCTAAGCATAGGGGCAGGACAGCAGTAATGTACAGCGCTCGCGGCCGCCCCGAAAAATAAGGGGATGCCTTGAACGTCATCTTGCTCCGCGTGGTTGCCGGACTGGTCGGATTGCTCGGCTGCGCGTTGGTGGGTGGCGGTGTCCAACTGGTGGCTTGGTCCGGGTCGCCGTACTACCTGCTTTGCGGTATCGCATTGACGGCCAGCGCCGTGTTGTTGTGGCGGCGGAGCTCGGCAGGCATTGCTGTTTACGGTTGCGCGCTGGCCGTGACCTGGATTTGGGCTATTTGGGAGGTGGGCGCGAATCTGTGGGCTTTGCTGCCGCGAGTGGCGGCGCTCACGCTGTTAGGAGCGCTGCTTTGTCTTGCGGCCGTGCGCAACGGATTGTCCAACACACGATCGCTGGCTTTCAGCACCCGTTTAGGGTTTGTCGCCGTGACGTTCGCCCTGGCTGTCATGCTTCGCGGGCTCGTGGCACCGGTGACTCCAGTCGATCCGATATATCAGGCTGGGACGGTTCAGCCGTCGTTTCCGGCGGCGATAGCTGACACGCCGGCCGGTGAAGGCGTCTCCCAATCTGGTACCGAGTGGCCGTCGTACGCCCGCGATGCGGCTTCCTCCCATTTCGCGTCTCTTTCTCAAATTACGCCCGCTAATGTGGCGAAGCTGCAATTGCGGTGGACTTTCCATGTGGGACCCGCGGCGCATGGGTTAGAAGCGACGCCGCTCATGATTGGGCGCACTCTCTACACCTGCACGGAGCTGAACGAAATCTTCGCGCTCGATGCTGAGACCGGAGTCCTTCGCTGGCGTTTCAGCCCGCGCATAGATGTTCGCCGCGTTCCCATGCCGGTATGTCGGGGTGTTGCGTACTACCGGATGCTAACTCCAGCCGTTGGCCAGAAGTGCACAGAGCGCATCCTAACTAATACGGTCGATGCACGGCTCATCGCGCTGGACGCGGTGGATGGATCCCGATGTCCAGATTTTGGTGTGCACGGTGAGATTTCATTGCTTGAAGGCATGGGCGAAGTTGTTCCGGGGTACTACTACCTGACGTCGGCGCCCACTGTCGCTCACGACAAGATCGTTTTGGGCGGCATGGTCGCGGATAACCAGTACGTCGGGGAGCCATCTGGAGTCATTCGCGCATATGACGCCGTGACGGGGCGACTGGCATGGGCTTTTGACGTAGGTCGTCCGGATCGATCCGGCGCGCCACCTGCGGGAGAGACCTATACGCGCGCAACACCCAACTCATGGGCGCCCATGAGTGTCGATGCGGCTCTCGGCTTGGTCTACATTCCGACCGGAAATGCGACGCCGGATTTTTTCGGCGCCTTCCGCCGCGCCTTTGATGAGGTTTACGCAACTGCGGTCGTGGCGCTCGATATCGATACGGGCCGGCCGCGCTGGACGTTTCAGACTTCCCATCACGATCTGTGGGACTACGATGTGGCCTCGCCACCTACGCTCGTGGACTTGCCGACGGTCCAAGGAGTCCGGCGGGCGTTGCTACAACCGACCAAGCGTGGTGAGCTCTTTGTATTGGATCGGGTAACGGGGAAGCCGATCTTTCCCGTGCGGGAGCGGCCTGCGCCGACTTACGGTCATGCTCCGGACGACCGAGTGTCGGCAACACAACCCTTTTCCGTGGGCGTACCGTCCTTCAGAGGAGCGGACCTGACAGAAAGATCCATGTGGGGCTTGACGCCGTTGGATCAGCTTTGGTGCCGGATTGAGTTTCGCAAAGCTCGTTATGATGGGCCGGTCACGCCGCCGGGTCTGACGTCTGCGATTGAGTACCCGTCAGATGCGGGCGGTATGGAATGGGGCGGTGTGGCGGTGGATTTGGATCGCAGTATTGCGATCGTCAACACTAACCATCTAGCCGCGTACACTCGCTTGTTGCCCCGGGCGGAGGCCGATGCGCTCGGGATGAAGCGCTTTACAGGCGACTATTCGGATCACGGGGTCCGTCAGAGTTATCCGCAAGAGGGCACGCCGTACGGCGTGAAGAAGGATGCGTTTTTGTCACCCTTACAGGTGCCGTGCACGCCGCCACCGTTCGGGACGTTGAGCGCTGTCGACCTGGTGACCGGGAAGTTGATCTGGAACGAGCCGTTAGGAAGCGCGCGCGATATCGGCCCCTGGGGTATTCCGACTGGTTTGCCTCTCACGATCGGTCTTCCCAACCTGGGCGGCGCTCTGACGACTCGCAGCGGATTGGCTTTTATCGGCGCAACGCAAGACAAGTACCTGCGAGCGTTCAATACTCTCACGGGAACGCTACTCTGGAGCGCCCGGCTTCCCGCTGCCGCAAATGCAACGCCGATGACTTACATCTCACCACAGTCTGATCAACAGTTTGTGGTCGTATCGGCGGGCGGTAATGGCGCCGTCGCAGCCACGCCGGGCGACTCCATCGTAGCGTTCGCCCTGCCGCCACCGGATGCGAGCCGACACTAACTCCGTGTGTGGCTAAACGGCTCGAGCAGGGCCGTCATGCAGCGACGCTTACCTTCTGATTCCTGTCGTAGTTGGAGGTAACTCGTCGTATTGCGGTAGGGTGTCCGCGATCCGATACCACGGTGCTTTCGACCCGACATAAATATGGTGATCGGGCAATCGGGTCGGCGCACCGGTGAGGGTGCCTAGGCTCACATGCATGTACTGTCTACCGCGAACCGCGGCAAACAGGAACGTATGGCATCGAGTGCAACGCGCGCCATAGCCATCGGAGCACTCCCCCTAAATCAATAGGAGCTCGCGGCCTGCTGCCAGTTGAACTTTGTCTATGCCGATTCCCGCGATGGCCGCGAAGGCGGACCCGGTACGCAGCCTGCAGCGGGAACAATGGCAGTAGAAGGCGTACTCAAAAGCATCTTCGACGGTAAACCGCACTTCACCGCACGCACACTGGCCGTGCAACGTGTTGAGCTCTTCGATTTTGTCTGGGGTGTCATCCAGCGGGTCGGTTGCCACCGAGCCGTTTGCGCTGAAGAACTTAGGTTTCGCACTCACCAACTCCCTGAGATCCATCCCGCCGAGGAGGATGGGAATCTGTGGGTGATACGTCGGATCCGCGCTGTTCGCCGAGTCCAGCACGCCTGGGTGATATCTGCCGCCCGGCGCGGTCTGCGTTACATAGGCGCGCAGATTGACGACTTCGCTGAAGTTGCTCTCGTCGGCTGCGAGTCTGCCCCACGCCAGCGCGCCAGGGTCGGCACCCGCTTTCTGCCGCACCACAATGGATGTAATAGCAATAGCCACCTGTCTCGCAGCCGACGCCACATTCGAGTTGTTGAAGGCATTCTGCAGGTCGGCCAGATCTTGCGCCGAGAGCTCCTCGTTACCCGCGGTGAACACCAACTCGCCGTCGGCCATAGAAAACCCCCAATCCTTCTGTTGGAGGGGTGCCGGAAGTTTCGACACCGCGGTAGCGTAGGACGATTTTAGATCAGCCGAAGCGCTTGCCAGGTTGTTTGTTAGTTGGTTAGCGGACCTCTCGACCTGCTCGCGGCCGGCGAGAGCATTCAGCAATTGGACATAGGCGCCGACTCCGCTTTGCGCCAGCAGGCTAGCCGAGGCCGGGGCGCCCGAGCCATGGTACACGTCCTCAAAGGCGCTGGCTGCTAAGGATTCGGCCGGATTGACACGCTGCTGTGCTGCGACGCTCAGCGCGGCAGCGGCCGCGGACAGGCTCGGTCCGGCTTGAGCGGCGGAGAAGCTAGGGCTTGGCTGCACGCCGGGGCCGCTCTGAGTGAGTCCGTTCGCCCCAGGCTGGGCGGACACGCCAGGCGTGACTTGAGCGAGAGCGCCGGTCTCGGCGCCCTGAATCACCGCGTTGAGCAGGGTGCTGAGGTCCAACGGGCGCTCCCAAATGTGGCCAGTCCGCAGTCTATAGCGGCCCCTGACCGGAAAGCTTGAAATCCGTCTCACCTCCAGGGCGGCAGGTGCAGCCGGCGTGCATCGAGCAGCGCCAGGAGGATGCTCCCCATGTTCGTACTCCTCGCCCATGGGATGGTGCACCCGGCGTGCAATCGGGGCAGCGGCAGGAGCGGCAATTTATTGCCGCCGGTGTTCGGCTCCGGGCCTGAGGCGCCGCCGCAGCATGATCTTGCCGGCGCTATTAGCTCGCACCGCCTCTGCATCCAACACCCGTTTCATGGAAGTGTCACACTGCGGGATCGCTGCGCGCTTAGAGTCTTTGCCTGTTAACTCCGTAACGCAGAGTACTTGACACTCTACGGCGGCAGCCGGTAGCGTTGTTGGGAGCTCACCGGGAGGCACGGCATGCAGTCCGCCAATGCGGTCCGAATAGATTCCCAGGCGGCGGCAACGCTGCGCTACATCCGGGCTTCCATGGAGGCGGCTACTTCGGTAGCGGTGCCGGGCTCTGCGGGTGTCGCTATGGGAAGCGTCGGTCTGCTGGCAACGGCGCTGTCGTTCATGACGAGCTGGCGTCAATACTGGCTCGCTATCTGGGTTGTCGCAGCGCTGCTCGGTGGTTGCCTAGGTTTTTTCCTGGTTACGCGCCCAGCGTCGCTGCGTGGTCTGGCACTCGCCGGAACGCCGTTGCGTAAGTTCGCGCTGTGTCTGTTCCCGGCGATTTTGGGCGGCGCTGTGATGACCGCTGTGCATTGGAGCAGCGGCAATCTCCACGCGATTCCTGGAACCTGGTTGCTGCTCTACGGCTGCGCCTTGATTTCTGCCAGCGTGGCCTCGACGCGCACGATCGCTGTCATGGGCGGCGCGTTCGTCGCGCTTGCGGTGGCGGCACTGTTGTTACCGGATAGTTGGCAAATTCCCATGCTGGGCCTTGGATTCGGCGGCCTGCATGTGCTTTTCGGTCTTGTCATTGGACGTGTGAATCGTGACCGCCAAGTCTAAGGCAGCAGCTGCGCTCGAGCCGGCAGCTCGCAAGCGTCCAAAGTTGGCTTCCGTGTCGTTGCCGCCGCGAGAAAACGAAGACGCTACCTTTGACCGGCTGGTCTACGAACGCGTGCGCCTGGGCATTATGAGCGCCCTGGCGGTACGCGAGGAGCTCACCTTCAGTGAGCTTAAAGGGTTGTTTGACGTCAGCGATGGCAATCTGAGCGCGCACGCCCGCAAGCTTGAGGAAGCGAAGTACCTAACCTGCACCACGTACTTCGCGGAGCGCCGCCCCAAGTCAGTTTATCGGATCACTCCGCGGGGTCGAGCCGCTCTGAACCGATATCTTGATCACGTGGAAGCCGTGATCAAGGCCACCCGAGGGACCTGACTCCTAAATGCATGTAGCAATCATTATGGACGGCAACGGACGCTGGGCGGCGTTGCGTCACCTGCCGCGCACTGCCGGACACCGAGTGGGGGCTAGGGCCATCGATCCAATCGTGTCTGCCGCGGTCCGCCGAGGAGTCGGCACCCTCACGCTGTATGCTTTCTCGGCTGCGAACTGGAACCGGCCGAGCGGGGAAGTGAGCGCGCTGTTCACTCTCCTGCGGCGATATCTGATGACCCAGACACGCCGCTGCCTCGAGCAATCCGTGCGGATCAACGTGATCGGCCGCCGTGACCGGCTTGGTAGTAACTTGCTACGCTTGATTTAGCAAAGTGAGCGCGCGACCGCCCACTGTACGGCCATGCAATTGCGCATCGCGGTCGATTATTCTGCGCAGTACAGTCTCATGGAGGCCTGCCGGCGGCTGCAGGCGCAAGCCGACATCGACCGCTCGCGTTTTGTGGCGGAGCTCGCGGCGGTGGATCATGCGGTTGCCCCCGTACCGGAAGTTGATCTTCTAATCCGCACGGGTGGCGAGCAGCGCCTGAGCGACTTTCTCCTGTGGGAGTGCGCGTACGCCGAGCTGCATTTCGATGAGCGATTGTGGCCGGATTTCGACGCGGCGGCGTTTGAGCAAGCGCTGGCAGAATACGACAAAAGGGATCGACGGTTTGGCTCAATCCGCGCCGGCGGCGGCCCTGCGACGGCAACGACG
>Ga0105240_10009177_pt1 | contig 14028 bp, 7 predicted proteins | sample KBSC54metaG_FD_80426 | JGI IMG/M metagenome (GOLD analysis project Ga0105240, IMG submission 80426) | Corn rhizosphere microbial communities from Kellogg Biological Station, Michigan, USA - KBS C5-4 metaG | ecosystem: Host-associated > Plants > Roots > Rhizosphere > Soil | place: Michigan, USA... | reverse complement strand
CGTTCAACGGAAAATACGTCAACATGGATCCTGGATTAAATCCAGGATGACTACAATTTCAATTGAGAGTCACGTCGTCATGCTGGGCTCGACCCAGCATCCACTTTGACTTTTGTTCTAAATTGCCACATAAGAATTTAAACGCTTGATCAGTGAGCAGTTTCCTGCAAAAAGATGTGACAAGTAAATGACAACCGCGTAAATATTGTGTACGATCCCGTCGAGACTAAAGACGCATCGCTGCGTCATTACAACTAAAAGGGGGACGCTCAATGCTGAGACGAAAGTTGTCACTTGTTAGCCTTGTCTTATTATTCACGTCATTATTTTCTATTCCTTCCGCACAAGCCGTCGATGTTTTGAAAAGCCTGAAGTTCGATGGGTCGATTGAATCTCGTTCCGTCGCGATCAACAATGAAATCGATCGTAACAGCTCCGCTGATGACTACCGCAATGAAACCAACACGCGGTTGATGTTCGGAATGAGCTTTGATCTACTGGACGACGTGCATTCACGCGTTTTGCTGGATCGCTCACCGCGCTTCGGCACCGGATCCCCATCGATCAATGATGTGGAATCAGGGTTTGTGTTTGATAACGCTTACGTCAAAATCGACAAAGTATTTGGCGTCTTAGATCTGACCGGCGGTAAACAGTTCTATGGCGATCCGCAAGATCTGAACATTTATTACGGTCCGCAGAATGATTCCATCTTGAGCGTGACCTCGGCCGATCTGTTCCGCGTGGATGCTTCTATCGCGAACGGTTTCGTGAAATTCCAAGGTATCGCGGGTAAAGCAGCGGCTGTAACAACCACCACACCGCTGGCGGGCGTCGTTGAAGATCCGACCGCGACCCGGGGAACCAACCATGACACCACTGTATACGGCGGCGAGCTGAATACCGACCGTGTGATTCCGATGGGGAACTTGGCGGCCTATTACTACAACGCGCAGACGCATGCGGTTAAAACCGCGGCTGTTACCGGAAATGACACGCTGTCCGTCGCGGGTGCCCGCGCGCAAGGCGATATCATAGCCGGCTTTGGCTATCAAGCCGAATATATCCAGGATTTCGGCCGCAACAACACGGTGGCTGGAACGCCCGCTTATCATGGCAACGCGTATTTCTTAAACGCGCATTATGGTCATGAATTCGACGGTCGACCGGTGCGTGCGCATATCGAATACGGCCGCGGTTCGGATGACTTCGTTTCGATCGCTCCTGGACGCCGCTTCGGTATTATTTGGGGTGAATATTCCAACTTTGTTGGGGATACTTCCACATTAAACCGCACACAGGCGACGGGCTTGAACAACCTCAAAGTCTTTGATGGTGGCATCGGGATCAATGCCACTCCCAAATTGGGTTTTGATTTCAACGCTTATCGTTTCCAATATGACGCCAATCTTGGCGGTATCGGAACCAGCGCGGGAACAGAATATGACTTGATCATCACATGGAAACATTCCGAGAACGTGTTGTTTAGCGTCAATGCGGCAGACTTCCAGGTGGGCTCAAGCTTGCACAATGGCGGCGTTACGCCGACCAACCCGATTACACAATTGGGTGCAGACGTCAAAATTAAGTTCTAAATTAAAAGTCGTAAAAGACTCCCCGGCTTCGAGCCCCGCTTTCGCGGACCTCAAGCCGGGGATTTTTTTTCCGTTAGAATTATGTCTTGGGTGCCTCTAAGCCCTGGGTGTTTTTCAGTTCTCAGTTCTCTACTTTTTGCGATTGGGTCTCGCACTTTCGAAAGGCTGAGAATCCGAAAGCTCGAGACCAAAGAACTGAAAACTGAAAAGACGCCCAAAGTCCTACATACCACATAGGCCCTATAGCCAAATTATGGTCTCCGCGACCTATCCAAGTACTTGGTTTAATCAGTATCCTTATATTCATGCTATTTTCACCTAAGACTGCGCTGCGCCTTACAGCACTCTTTCTGATTCCCTGCCTCGTTCTCGATCCGGCTTTAGCGGCGGGATCTTCCTTATTTAATAGGGCAGCTAGCCGTGCGGTATCCGACGGGAAGAGCGTTTCGCGTCTGCAGATCGATGCGTTTACTACACCTCTGGCGATTGCGCCTTTGCATGATGTCCTGCATCCCATTCCCGTTGAAGGCGTTGTTCCTGTGCATACGCGGGCCGTATTGGCATTAAAAAGTTTAAAGCTTCCCTCGGGCGCCTCGTTTTTTCTTCGTATAGCGCGTATACCTACCATCATGTTCTTATTTGAGTCTTTAGCGAAGGCGGATCATTTTTTCCGCAATGCCAGCGGTCAATTGATGGTGCATGTGGACCCTTGGACAAATGGCAGCATTGATGGCACACGCAGTGGCGTAGGATGGTGGATTCAAAAAGCGATGCGCGCTTCCGGCCACATGACGCGCAAACAAGCCAAATGGGATACCGACAGTTTAGTTAATCAATTTAATAAGCATGTTATTGATCCCAGCCTCGATAAAATTGCCGATCCACAACAACTTCCGACGGGGGATTATGTTGTTAACCATGGCATCTCGCAAATGCCGGATGCGCAAAAATGGCTGCTTGAACATCACGGCACGCCCATTCCAGCAGAAGTACCACCAGCTGTTCCTGCGCCACCTATACAAAACATTCTCCCGTCTAATCCAACACCTTTACCGGGAACTACTTCCACAAATCAAAAGCCCATAGAAAATCTGCTTCAGCCCACGCGTTCTGAACCCTTGCATGCCTATCAATTCAGCGATTATATGCATCAGATCTACAGTGGAATTACCACGCATCCATTTATTTCGTTAGCTGTCGTCGCCCTCATGCTTACGGGCGTTTTGGTCACGCGCTACTATTTAAATCGTCAGCGAATTACGGGCAAACAGCGTCTATTCTTTATGGCAGTCGGTGGCCTTGTGGCTCCGATGATCGCTTTTGGAGCTCTCGCGGCCCCTCAAGCAGGGATTGCTTTAGCCCTTATGGTGATGGCCCGGACGCATGCGATGACATATATTTGGCGTTGGGTGGACAGCCGCATCATCATTCCTTTCCGTTTTTGGACATTCTCGATGCCACAGAGCTTATCGCCCTCTCGACTTTGGATTCCGGTGGGCCGTAACTTGAGCCGTTTCAAGGCGTTGGCGCATGATCCGAAGATTCGTAGACGGACGGCTATTGTCGGGGCGGGATTGGTGGCGGTGGGGGGAGTGACGGTCTTAGTTCGTTATTTTAATTTCTCTTATTCCTCCATTCTCGGATTTTCAGCGAAGGCTCTAGGTGCCATCGCGTTTGTTGCGGTGGCCCGATATGCCGCACCGAAAATTAAAACGCAAACGCTAGTTTATCGCGAACAGATAAAGAAAACATTAGAAGATCGGCGAGTTAAAGCGAACCAAAAAGCGCTTGAGGGTCGTCAGCAAAAAATGGCGGCGGCATTCCTCCGTTTGGAGACGATCTCTCAATATGCCGCGACAATTCCACATGAGATGCTCAATTTTTACATTTCGGAATTGCAGCATATGCGGACGTTCGATGATCAAGCCTTAGAAGAGCGGAGAAAGGAAGTTCTTCAGCAATTAAACGCGTTGGTGAAAACTCGCCCAGCCGAAATCCCGGTGAGCATAACGCCTTCGGTGATGCCGGGCGCTTTGGGATCTTTGGTTCAAAGTACGGATAAAAAGATGGTCTTTTTTGTTGCTGTCAACCGCCATGACCTTGACACGATTTTGATGAAGGGGTGGTCCACCCCATCGGTCCTATCGTTCATGTTAAATAATTTGCCGAGTCATCCATTAAATGCTGAATCGCAAATCAAAAAAGCCGTCGGCGAATGTCTGTTAGTGATGGAGTTTGCAAAGAGTGATTTGAAAAAGACGGGGAAAAATCAGCTCGATGAGCAGCTTCTAGAGCTTTTAAAATCGGCTCCTAAACAATGGCAATTTTTACCGGCGATCACCAATCCCCGACTTCGCCGTTTGTTGCGTCCTTTAGATCACACGCGGTTTGCCTCACCGTTAATTACTGTTTCGCCGCCGCACATTGCAGGCTATGTCGATAAGACAACGATGCAATTTGTTCCGAACGCGCATGCGCGAGGTTTCGTCATAAAGCAACTTCAATTTCTATTGCAACTCATTGGTGATCGGCAAGAGGCACGCCGAGTCGCTGAAGAGAAAGCAATCACAGAATTTATTAATTTAGGCGATCGCCTCAATCAGATCACGACTCAATCTGGCAATGCGCCGGCACTCTTGATGGCTCTGCAAAACGATCTAACTCAATGGATCTCCAACCACGCCACCCTTACGCGTGAAAACCCAGCGGGCTGGACCGACTTGGTGCAAAACTTGCAAGCCGATATCGCTAGTCGATTGACGCAAGCAAACGAAGCGGATGCAGCCGTAAAAGTAAAAGAAGCCCAACGTCTGGAGGGGGCGCGGCAGGAACTCGACGCGCTGGTTAAACAAGGTGAGAAATTGAAAGGCATTAAAGATTTGCAAGAACTCCGAAAAACTTTAATAAGTTGGCACGTTAAGAATAAATTGCCAGAATTAAAAGTTGTATACGAACAAGGCCTCGAGGCTCTTCAGCAGCGGATCATTGACGCAACGATGCAAGAACATGCAGAGGCTGTCCATTCTCAAAAACTAGAACGATTAAATCTTCTTATTGCAGAAGGGGCTTCATTGACTAGTTCTACGGCGTTACAAGAGTTTATCCTTACATTTAAAGCACAGGAAAAACTATTTGTTCCCTCTTCAGTGCAATCAAACTATTATGCCGCATCAAAGGATCTTGAGGAGCGCCTGACCCGGGCCATTGAGAATGAATTTCTAGCGTTTGTTGAACATTCAAAAACACTTGAACAAGCGACAGAGTTAGAAGAATATATGAAGCAATTGCATACTTGGCGGCTGGCTCATCCCTCAGCGAACTTGACATCTATTTATATGGCGGCATTGCAGGATGCAGAAGAACGACATGGAAATGCTCTTAGTCATCAAGATTTGGCCACCATTTTAAAAGAAGCCTCTGCGGGTCTAACTCACATTGTGAGTCAACTAAAGACGGCGGAATTCGCTAAAAGTCAGGAACATTTAGTGCGGCTCATTAATGCCTTGAGCCGAGGATTGGCGAAGCTGCACACATTGCCAAATAAAACACAGGTGACGTACTTTGAGACTTTATTAACGACGGCGAATCAGACCTTAATTGATCTTTTTAAAACTCAACTAACAACCCAGCGTGGTGTGCATGACCTGCATGCCTTAGACGCCTTAGTCAGCGCCATTGCCCTTTGTGCCTCTGAAGAATCTTTAGCGCGATTCGCCTTTGCTCCTGACCTTGTGAACTATTGGAAAGACCTGTTGCAAGAGGCCGGAGACGCGGTAACCCTTGAGCTTGAACTAAGAAGTGACCAAAGAACACAACAAATCGCCGAACTTGAGACGATGGAGCGCAACTTGTCGCAACGACTTCCTCCCTTGGAAATGATTGTGCCGGCGATTCAACGATTGCCACATCTTCAACAGGAAATTCAATCTTATCAGGACCCTGCATTAACGCGCCGAGCGGAAGATCTGTTAGAGCGCGCGAATGCACTCCGATGGTTAGTGAATCGACGCCATCAGCTTACGGCCAATACGTCATGGACGCTTGCTACTTTAACCAACGAAAGAGACTATTTTAAAAAGTGGCAACAGGATCATTTAACAATTTGTGAGCGCTATAACAATGTCGCTCACTTGTACGATTCTTTAATCCACTTTATTGTTTTGTATCAGATGCAAATTTATGCGCATGATAATCTGTTTGAACTCACAGAACAGACTCTCGGGGAATGGAATAAGACACAAGCTGACCTCCGTGACAAATTTAAGGAAGACGACGTGTTTTTGCATGTTTTGGATGAAACCCATCGTGTCGTCACGGTTCAGTCAGCGCTAGCGGCACAATTTAATGATTTAAAAAATCGCATCGGGATGCTGGGTACTGTTGAGGCCGAACACCGGCTCTCAGCGGCTCAAGAATGTTCTGGCGATTTGAATCAGCTCATCCCGCTCATTGAATTGAATGAGAAAGGCGCACAAGAAACATTTAAGCAAGAATGTGCGTCTTTACGTCTCCAAATTGAAACGGCCAGCACCCACGTTCCCCAGCCGAGCGCCAAACCAGAGCACCAAGACCTTCGTACCGCTCTTCAATTCATCGCGACTCAATTAAACGGGAGTAATGACGTAAGAGCATATGTTCAAGCCCTGCAATCGCTTGAAGGTTTGAAAAAGGACGTTGAAAATTCTAGGGACGAAGATTTAATTCTTAAGTTTAATGATCGTTTAAGAAATGTTTTAGGACGAGGGCTGCAAAACCTCGAGTTGCGAATTACGGAGCTCACCAACACGGCTTTAGAAAACCGCACGGAAAAAATAGAGGCGACACTATCCGATCTTTCCATGCTGCGCACCGCCTACCAAGCTTTGCAAGTTTCACTTTGGCCGGAGTATGAAAATCTACTAGATCTGCAGCTCAAAAGAATTGCTTCAGCGGCTATTCCTGTTGTGGTCGCTATTCTCAAAACCTTCACTACGATAATTCAAGGAACCCCGGTAAATCAGTTCAACGGGAACCAGCTTGCTGAATGGGAAAAAATTAGCATTCAGTCACAGGTATGGAAAGAACTCGGGGTTCAAGAGGCTGTTGAAGTAAAAAATGCGCGCGCCGAGTTTGACAACGCTAGGAATAAGGCGGTTTTGATAGTTGCTAGCTTAGAGAAGGCTGAACAGTTTATAGGTCGATTGCGGGATTTAAATCCTGAAGATATTACGCCTGAGCTCTTCATGGCTATTAAAACGGAGGGCAAGGGATTGGCAGAAGCTTTAAGGCAAATCAACGCTACTGACGAAACCGTAAAAAAAATGCGCCTACGTTTATCCAAGGAAGTTAATGCGGTTCGCATAAAACAAGCGGCGCACTTTATGATTTCCAATACCAGTGGCTATGATGAATATGAACTATTTTTAAAGCGGCTGATTGCAAAAGATAAAGAAGCTTTTACCTTCCCATGGTGGAATGATTTTTCCAAGCAATTTAATGAAATTGACCAAATGCTCAAAAGCGAGTCCGATCGTCCAGCCGCCTTGCAATTTTTTGAACACATTAAACCGTATTATTCTGAAACTATCGCGCACCCCTTTATGATGTGGCTGCAAAGACAAGGAATAGATGTGCTCGCTTACAACAAGCAGAGTGCTACGCAACTTTTCGAATTGTTATCTCTTTTCCTTCCGGGCGTGACTCTGTCGATGGCTAATGTGGTGATTGATGCGGCGCGTGAACTTTTTTCTAATACGACTCCCGTCAATGAAAAGCTCCTTGAATCACTACGTCTTGCGCCTTGGACTCCCAAGTCTGGATTTACTACAGTCGAGACTTCCGCTTTAACACGCCGGAAACCTATTGATGTTCTAGCCCAAGGTTCTGTTTGGATTACGATGGGGAGTAACCAGTCCAAATATAGTTACAAGCTTACCCTGGTAGGCCCACAAATTCGCGTCGATCGTTATCACAATCAGAATTTAATGGCTAACTACCCACATCTATTGCCTGCTAAACGTCCTGTAGTTTTTGGCCGTGAAGAGGGCGCCATCATCACGCCCGATGATAAAGCCATGTCTAGATTGCAATGCGCTGTCAGTATGGAAGCGCAAGGGGAGTTTATTCATGTCGTCGTTACAGATGAGCAATCTGGCAATGGGACCGCGCTTTCTTACCGAAAAGCGGAACAAGTAAAAAATAATGAAGATCGAAGCACAGCGCAAACAGATGCTAAACGCTTCAGTCCAAATCCCTACACTTATGAAGATGCGTTTAATTCAGCCTTAGAAAAGGGCGATGTAAATGCTGCGGAAGTTGCGCTTAGAAAATATGAATTATCCGGAACCGCAACGATGTATGATGCAAAGCCATTAAAAGAGAAGCTAGCCGCTCTTAAAAAATCTATTCCTACGAATGGAACAAAGAAGCCGTCTATATGGAGTCGTCTGTTTAGAACAAATGGTCGTTCGACGCATCCCCACCGCACGCAAGCCTAAACCAGCGCTTTTTCTCGCTCCAATTCATAGATGATGTAAAATAGCCAGCGTAACCGTTATCTAAACATTTAAGGATCTTTATGAAATATTTAGTTACTGGCGGCGCGGGATTTATTGGTTCCAATATTGCAGAGGCTCTTGTAAAGCGCGGGGATTCCGTGCGCGTGTTTGATAATTTAAGCACAGGCAATAAAGCAAATTTAGCGGCCATTTGGAATCGTATTGAGTTTGTGAAGGGCGATTTACGTAAGCCGGCCGATGTGGCCAAGGCCATGCGCGGCATTCACATCGTATTCCACGAAGCCGCATTACGTTCCGTTCCCCGCTCTGTCGATGATCCTTCAAGCACCAATGATGTGAATATCACGGGAACACTTAATTTGTTGAATGCGGCGCGCAAAGCCAAAGTAAAACGTTTAGTCTATGCCTCGTCTTCTTCCCTCTACGGCGACAATCGTGTTTATCCTCAAGTTGAAACGATGCGCGCCTCGCCGTTATCTCCCTATGCGGTAGCCAAAGTGACGGGGGAATATTATTGCGTGGTGTTTGCTAAAACCTTTGGTCTAGAGACCGTATCGTTACGCTATTTCAATGTCTTTGGTCCGCGACAGCATCCCGAATCGCAATATGCGGCGGTGATCCCAAAGTTTATGGAATCGGCCAAAGCGGGTGAACCACTCGACGTACATTGGGATGGTAAACAGTCGCGTGATTTCACGTATATCGATAATGTCGTCGAAGCCAATCTTTTGGCGGCTAAAAAACCGGGCATTGGTGGGGAATTTTTTAATATCGCTTGCGGAACAAGCCATAGCCTGCTCGATATCGTTCAAGAGTTAGAACATTTATCGGGACGCAAATTAGTGCGTCGTCATCATCCGATGCGCGCGGGCGACGTGCGAAAAACGTGGGCGGATATTAGCAAGGCCCGCCGCTTAATGGGATATAAGCCCACCATCGGATTAGAAGAAGGCTTGCGCCGCACCTGGGCCTGGTTTAATTAATGAAGGTTTTAGTCACGGGGGGCGCGGGGTTTATTGGCTCTCAGTTTATTCGCTTAATTCTTCAATCAAAAGATGTCCGCTCGGTTGTTAATCTAGACAAACTCACCTATGCCGGGCATCTTGAAAATGTAGCGGACGTGGCGCATGATCGCCGCTATCGTTTTATTCGTGGCGACATTGCCGATGCGAAAGTGGTAGAACGCGCCATGCGCGGGATGGATGACGTGGTGCATTTTGCCGCGGAAACGCATGTCGATCGCTCGATCAATGATGCCGCGCCCTTTCTCACCACCAATGTCGTAGGAACGCAAGTACTCTTGCAAGCGGCCCGCGCTTTAAAAATTCGCAAATTTGTTCATGTCTCGACAGATGAAGTGTATGGCTCGATCGCTCAGGGACGTGCGAAAGAATCCGATGTTTTAGCGCCTTCCAGTCCTTACTCCGCCAGTAAAGCCGGATCCGATCATTTAGTTTTAGCTGCTCATACCACCTTTGGTCAGCCTGTGGTTATCACGCGAGCAGCGAATAACTATGGTCCTTTTCAATATCCGGAGAAATTCTTGCCGCTTTTTATTACGCATGCGATTGAAAATCAACCGTTGCCGCTTTATGGTGATGGATTGCAGAAGCGCGACTGGCTGCATGTGCTCGATCATTGCCGTGCGATTGAAACGGTTCTGCGTCGTGGACGACTAGGGCAGGTCTATAACATCGGCACGGGTGTAGAAGAAACCAATATCTCTGTCGCGCGACGAATTCTGGACCGCTTAGGCCGTCCGAAAAATCTGATGCGTCATGTGCCAGACCGTCTGGGTCATGACCGGCGCTACGCCATGTCTATATCCAAGATAACGCGTGAGCTGGGATGGAAGCCAAAGATTCATTTTAAAAGCGGTTTGATGGAATTGATCGACTGGTATTTAGCCCATCGTCCTTGGTGGGAAGCGATCCTGCATAAGTCCAAAGCCTATAAAACCTATTACCGCACACAATATAAATATAAAGGCCCGCCAAAGCGGGGCGCGTAAGCGGATGAAAATCATTGTCACGGGTGCAGGAGGATTGTTAGGTCAGGATGTCTGGCGGGTTTTTGAAAAAAACCATGACTTGATCGCCATCGGACGCACGCAACCGCCCCATGTGCCTCCCGCCCAATGGCGTTATGTTGATTTGGCCGATGAAACGTTGGTTCATCCCTTAATAACGCGCGAGAATCCCGACTTAGTCGTTCATACCGCCGCTTTCAATGATGTGGATGGCGCCCAGAAAACACCCGATACCGCTTATAAAGGCAACTCTATCGTCTGTCGCAATTTAGCCTTGGCCTGTCAACGCTTTGATACGGTGTTGATGAGCGTCTCCTCGGACTATGTGTTTGATGGGGAGAATACTCCCGCGTCCGGGTATCGCGAGTTTGATTCCTGCCGGCCTTTGAGCCGTTATGGGGAATCCAAATATTGGGGGGAATTGTTTGTCTCCCAGTTGCTCAATAAATTTTTTGTGATCCGAACCTCTTGGCTATTCGGCCCTGGGCGAGCCACCTGGGTCGATAAGGTGGCGGACTCTTTTAGCGCAGGAACCGAAGTAAAAGCCGTCAGCGATATGATCAGCGCACCGACATACACGCCCGATTTGGCCCAGGCGATGCTGGTGTTAGCAGAATCACGGCATTATGGGTATTATCATCTCACCAGCACAGGATTCTGCAACCGTGTGGAATGGGCGCAAGAAGTAGGACGTTTAACGGCACCGGGACGCGCTTTGAAAATTAAAAGTATGACGCAAGCGCAGTTGTCTTTGCCCGCGCCGCGACCGCGCAATTCCAGCATGGACAATCTGGTATGGCGCTTAAATGGCCAAGCGCCGCTGCCGACCTGGCAAAACGCGTTAGCTAAACATTTTGGAAAAGTGAGCGCTATAAAATGAAAAAGATGAACATTTGCGTTGTGGGCTGCGGCTATGTTGGTCTCGTGACGGGAACCTGTTTAGCCGAAATCGGTCATCAAGTCATTTGTATCGATAATGATCCGCGCAAACTGCAACTCTTACGCAAAGGCAAAATGCCTATCTACGAGCCGGGCCTCGAACCGCTCCTGCTTAAAAATAGTAAAGCGAAACGCTTGTCTTTTGCCGCGCACATTGCCGATGGCATGAAAAATGCGGAGGCGGTTTTTATTGCGGTAGGTACACCGCCTCAAGCGGATGGCTCCGCCGATTTGACCTTCATTGAAACCGTCGCTCGAGAAATCGCCCAGAATTTAACGCGCTATACCGTGGTCGCGGAGAAATCAACCGTTCCTGTAGAAACGGGGGAACAAGTCGAACGCACAATTAATCGCTACAACAAAAAGCGCATTCCTTTTGACATGGTGTCTAATCCCGAATTTTTACGCGAAGGCACCGCCGTGGAAGATTTTCTGCATCCCGATCGCATTGTCATCGGCGTAAAAACAAAACGTGCCGAATTGGTGATGAAAGAACTTTACGGGCCGCTCAATGCCAAAATTCTTGTGACCGATGTAAAAAGCGCCGAACTCATCAAGCATGCCTCAAACTCTTATTTATCGACGAAAATCTCGTTTATTAATGCGGTGGGCCGCATTTGTGAATTAGTGGGTGCCGATGTTGAAAAGGTAGCCGAGGGCATGGGACTGGATCCCCGTATCGGCGCCTCGTTCTTGCGCGCGGGTCTAGGCTTTGGCGGATTCTGTTTTCCTAAGGATTTAGAGGCCTTTCATTACATCTCCAAAAAAGTCGGCTATGACTTTGATTTGTTGCGCGCCGTCAAAGATATCAATGAGCAGCAGCGCGTGCATTTCGTCAAAAAAATTGAAGAAGCGCTTTGGATTATAAAAGGAAAGACCATCGCCCTCTTTGGCTTAGCATTTAAACCCCATACCGATGATGTGCGCTTTGCTCCCGCCATTGATGTGATTGAGCTGCTTCAAGCCCAAGGCGCTAAGATCAAAGCCTATGATCCCGTGGCTACCGAAAAAGCAGCATCGCTAATTAAGAATGTTCACCTTTGTAAGTCTGCCACGGAAGCCGCTGCCGGCGCCGATTGTATTGCCCTGGTCACCGAATGGCCAGAGTTTAAAAAGTTGGATTGGAAGCGCATTAAAACCAAAATGCAGCATCCAATTATCGTCGATGGACGCAACTATTTAAATCCCGCGGAGATGCGCACCTTGGGATTTGAATACCGTGGGATGGGGAGATAGCAGATGCGTGTTGTGATTACCGGGGGCGCTGGCTTTCTGGGCAGTCACCTCAGCGATCTTTTTATTAAGAAAGGCCATTCTGTTGTGGCCATCGATAATTTATTAACCGGTGACTTAAAAAACATTGGACATTTGTTCGGAAGTCAGAAGTTTGAATTTATTAAGCATGATGTCACGAACTATGTATTTGTTCCTGGGCCTGTGGATGCGGTTTTGCATTTTGCCAGTCCGGCATCACCGCAAGATTATTTGGAATATCCGATTCCCACCTTGAAAGTCGGCGCTTTAGGTACGCACAAAGCGTTGGGTCTAGCGAAAGAGAAAAAAGCACGCTTCTTATTAGCTTCCACGTCCGAAGTTTATGGCGATCCCACTGTTAATCCACAACCGGAAAGCTATTGGGGAAATGTAAACCCTGTAGGCCCGCGCGGTGTTTATGATGAGGCGAAACGCTTCGCTGAAGCCATGGCCATGGCCTATCAACGCTATCATGGCATGAAAGTCCGGATCGTCCGGATTTTCAATACCTTCGGTCCGCGCATGCGCCTTAACGATGGCCGCGCCATTCCCAATTTTATTTCCCAAGCCTTAACCGGAAAACCATTAACAATGTACGGCAATGGACAGCAAACGCGAAGTTTTTGCTATGTCACCGACTTAGTGGAAGGCCTGTACAAGTTATTAATGTCCGACATTAAAACACCGGTCAATATCGGCAACCCGGAAGAACGGACTTTACTCGAACTCGCCAAAATGATTCAAGGGCTAACAAAAACAAAAAGCAAAATAATCTTCAAAGACTTGCCGCAAGATGACCCACGCATCCGCCGCCCCGATATCACCATCGCCAAAACCAAATTGCATTGGGAGCCTAAGGTCCAATTAGTTGAAGGGTTGCGCGAAACAATTACGTATTTTCGAAAATCATTACTAAAGAGAAATAAATGATCCCAATTATTGATTTAGGAAAAGAATATGCAGAAATCAGCGCGGAAGCAGACCCCCTTGTTCGACGCGTTCTGCTCAGCGGAAATTATATTCTAGGCCCGGAATCTACTGCCTTTGAAAAAGAGCTTGCGGCCTATGCGCAAGTGAAAGAGGCGGTCGGTGTTAATTCGGGAACCGATGCCATCCTCATCGCCCTGCGCGCGCTGAATATTCAAGCCGGCGATGAGGTTATTGTGCCGGCCATGACATTTATCGCTTCTGCGGAACCAGTGATGCAGTTAGGAGCGATTCCGGTTTTTGTCGATATTGACCCCACAACGTATACATTAGATCCGGCGCTGCTGGAAAAGAAGATCACGACGAAGACCAAGGCTATCATCGTTGTTCATCTTTATGGTCAGTCTGCCGACTTAAAACCGATTCTTGCGATAGCCAACGGCCGAAATATCCCGATCATTGAAGATACGGCTCAGGCGCTTGGGGCTGAATATGCCGGCAAAAAAGTCGGAAGCTTCGGTGTCATGGCCTGCCTAAGTTTTTTCCCGACAAAGAATCTCGGCGCTTGCGGAGATGGGGGGGCCGTTCTTACGTCTTCTCCCGAGCTAGCGCAACATTTGCGTAGCTTACGCAATCATGGCGCGGCGATCAAATACCATCATGATGAGGTGGGATACAACACGCGTTTAGATGAACTCCAGGCCGCTATATTGCGCGTTAAACTAAAGCGACTAGACACCTGGAATGAAAAACGCCGGCAGCTAGCGGCAGTATATACCCAAGACTT
>Ga0105240_10009175_pt1 | contig 14031 bp, 11 predicted proteins | sample KBSC54metaG_FD_80426 | JGI IMG/M metagenome (GOLD analysis project Ga0105240, IMG submission 80426) | Corn rhizosphere microbial communities from Kellogg Biological Station, Michigan, USA - KBS C5-4 metaG | ecosystem: Host-associated > Plants > Roots > Rhizosphere > Soil | place: Michigan, USA... | reverse complement strand
GGCACAATCATGCGCGAGCCGGTGGTGGCATAGGTCTCTCGACGCTCCATCGCATCGAAGATGGATTCGCGCGTGTTCTCCTTGGCCCAGACCGCCGCATAGCCGGCCGAGGTGGTTTCCCAGGTCGTGTAGGTGGCCAGTTTGGTTTTGACGAAGGGGTGCATCGCTCGATGCGCGGAGGGTTCAGCCGAAGTGGTTTTGCCAAAGAAATTGTCCTCCTCAACGGCGGCGAGGGCCGTGTGTGAGTCCGTGCCGGCGACCATGCCGAGCTTGTAGGGATTGATTCCGAGTTCCTTTTCCAGCTTGAGGCCGTTCTTGAGTGCGGAGCGGGCATATTCGGCTTCCAGCATCTCCGGTTTCTTGAGGACAGTCAGGTCGAGGTTGCCCTTGTCCCAGCGCTCGTAGTTGGCGAATTCGTCGTTGGGAGAGAGGGACGGATGTGTCTCGCTGTCGCCTTTGATCTGGGTGGCCTCGAAGAGGTGTTCCCACCTGGCGCTCTGCTCGGCATACTCGCGGTCAATTTTCTTCCCGGTGAACGATTCGATGATCGGGAACATGCGGCCATTGCTCAGATTGCCATTGTGCGCGATCGCGAGCACGTTGCCCCCGGTCTTCGCCTCATAGGCCGTCATCCATTTCCACAGTTCCCGCGGATTGGGGCTGCCAAGAGGCGGCTGCGTGGTGAAAGGCTCTACGAGGCTTGCCTTCGCCGCGTTGTCGCGGAAGACGATGTTGCGATGCAAGTTGTTGCCGCCATCATTGGAGGTCCACTCGTAGCCGATGAACGCCGTGAACCGGCCCGGATCGTTCGCGCCTTCCGCCGCCTTGATGAGTTCCTGCCACACCGAACGGTAGACGGGCGTGCCGGGCAGCGGCATGATTTCTTTTGGAATCGTTCCCGCGCCGAAGGAAGTGATGATGTCCATCGCGGCGACCGCGCCCTGGCCGTTCTGGATCTGTTCATTCCACTTCCGGCCCTTCTCAGTCGCCATCACCACCGGGTCGCCACGAAAGATCATGGGGAACAGGCCCATTAAATCAGAGTGATCCGCCACCACCAGAAAATCGAGTGGACGGGACAGTTTAGCCGGCTGGCCGCTGGAAGAGGTGATCTCCTCACCTTTCGCAAAACGGTAAGCATTGGCCGGTCCCAGCCGGCAGCCGAAAGCGCCTGCGTCCACCGAGATGGACGTGTGCAGGTGCGTGTCACCGAAGAATGGCCGCGTAGGAAAATTGCGGCCAGCATAAGGGGAGTAGAGCGGCTTGGCGGGAAACACATTCGCAGCCGTTTCATTGTCGAGTGTGCCTACGTCGGTTGTGTGTTCTTGTGCGAGCGCAGGCAGCGCGAATGCAGCAACGGCCATCGCGAGGAGGATTCGTTTTGTTTTCACGGTTTTTTCTGATAGCGGGAATGGATGATTTTGTTGGATGTTCAAGGTCCAGTGTGTTGTGGTTTGAGACGGCTTCTTAATTCACGAGTTCGAAATCTCCCGGCTTCCAGCTCTTGTCGAACCAGGGCTCGAGCGGCGCGTAGAGGCGCGTGAGCGTGTTCCATCCTTTGCCGGGCATGGTCTGTACCCAATTCCCCTCCTGTCCGGCGGGCGCTTTTGAGGCGAAATATACCGTCACCGGCCCATCGGCATCTCGCTTAATGTCGGTCTGATTGCTGTCGATGCCGGCCAGCTTCTGATCGGTCTCCAGCATAGAGCGAGTCTGGTTGTCATAGGCAGTGAACGACCAAAACTGGCCGACGGGAATGGGCGCCGGCAGGGTAATCTTGTAAGTCTTGCCGCCATCGAAATAGAGGCCCTGCGAGTCACGCGCCGCTACCGCATAGGCCGAGCCGGTGCCGGGCTTCGAGTAGGACATCGCTGGCGTGATGCCGGTCGCATAATAGTGGAACATCGTGCGAGCATCGAGGATCCGTTCACCCCCATCAACGAACTCCGAGCTGTCGGCAATGAACAATGGGATGCGTAGGATTTTCATTTTGGTCGCTTGTGATTTCATTTGTGTGTTCTCTGTTTAATCCCATTCAACGCTTCATCATTTTGGAAACCGCAATGGTGACGGCGAAACGCAAACCACAGTCAGGGAGAAGCAGGGGCGCCAGAATTTACCGATAATGGAGATTTCATTCGGTGGTGATGGTTCTTTCGTAATTTCTGTGACGACACTATTGATTTCCAATTCGTGAAACAATTGGACCTTGGTCCAATGCTTCTCCTTAAAGATGGAAACGCGTAGATTCGAAAAGAAGAGACTCCGCCTTTTGCTCCCTTATTCCTGGTCGTTGTTCGAACTCTCCCCGCTCAACTCGCGCCCCAATGCGACATCGAGCGCGCGGATGAAGAGGTCATCGTTGAAGGGTTTTCGCAGGAAAGCGGCGGCACCCATCGCCAGCGCCTGCTCGCGCAGTGCCCGATCCTCGTGCGCCGTGATGAAGATGACGGGAACCGTTCTGCGGGCGCGACGCAGACTGGCCTGGACCTCGAGCCCGCTCATGCCCGGCATCTGCATGTCCAGCACCACACAATCCGGCTTGAACGACGGCAGCGCTTCGATCAGGTCCATAAATTCTGTGCCGCTGACATAGACTTCAGCATTCATTCCGAGGGAACGGACAAGCCGCTTGATCGCGCGGCAAACCGATTCGTCATCATCCACGATGGCGATGAGCGGCTCTTTGGTATTTGGCGACAGCGTGAGCAAAGTGCGGAACAAGGCGGCTCGGTTAACTTCAAAATCCAAGAATAGGCTAAGGTGGAGACGTGCCTATTGGACCTTGGTCCAATATGGGCACTGCGGAATTCCAAAAACCGGTTTGTCAGGAAGGCAGAGTAACGCGATCCGGGCCAGAAGCGCCCCCGGGCGGAGGCGGTGAGGCCAGAACCCCCAATTTTTGGGCCGCGACAACCAAATCCGCGAGCGACGTGACCATCATCTTTTCCATTACCCGCGCGCGATGCACCTTCACGGTCTTTTCCACTGTACCCAGTTCGCCCGCGACTTGCTTGTTTAGCCGCCCACGAACCACCAGCGCCATGACCTCAACTTCGCGGGGCGTGAGCGTGCGGGCGCGTTGCTGCAGCTCTCGCAGCTCAGCGTAGCTGGCCCTGTCGACGGCATTTACTGCAAGCGCCTGTTGGACAGCCGTAAGCAGGTCCTCGCCATCGACCGGTTTCGCAAGGAAATCTGTCGCTCCGTCCTTCATCGCGCGCACGCTCGTGGGAATGTCACCGTGCCCAGTGATGAAAATGATGGAGATTGGCGTGAACGCTTTGAGCTCTCGTTGCAGGTCAAGCCCGCTCAAACCCGGCATGCGAACATCGAGCACGACGCAACCGGCACTTTCGTTCTGCCCCTCGTCCTCCCTGACACGATCCAGAAATTCGCGAGCAGACGCAAACGATTCCACGCCGTAACCGGCTGACTTCAACAACCGCCCCAGGCCTGTCCGGATGGATGGATCGTCATCCACTACAGAAACGGTCCCGTGCGTTTTAACTGTGTCGATTGCTTTTATGATCGGCCTTTGCCTTAGGAGGATGAAGCCTGCTGTGGCGGGAATCAATCCCAAAACCCTGGCCATCATCATGTTCCATTACCCTGGGATCAACGGGGACCGTAAAGCAAAAGGTCGCGCCCCGGTCCGGATTATTCTCCGCCCACAACCGCCCCCCGTGTCCCTCCACAATTGAGCGGCAGATCGACAGCCCCAAGCCCAAACCGTCGGGCTTGCTCGTTTGGAACGGCTCGAAAAGCCGGGCCAGCCTTTGCGGCTCGATGCCCGTGCCGCGATCGCTAACCGCGATCTGAACGGATCCGGCATAGATCTGGCGTGTACGGACGGTGACAATACGGTCGTCCTCTTCAACGTCTTTCATGGCATCGAAGGCATTCAGCAGCAGGTTGAGCAGAACCTGCTGCAACTGGACCGCGTCGCCGCGCAACATCCGAGATTCGGCATGGGAGTGAAGCGCAATCCGCACTTTTCTGATCACCGTGTCACTGTGGAGCAACCTCGCCACGTCGCGAATCAATTGGTCCAGATCCACGGGCTCAAACTGCAGCTCGTCTTTCTTGACCAGCTTGCGCAGTTGCCGAATGACCTCGCTCGCGCGTTTTGTGTTCTGGGCGATGTCCTGCAGCACCTCTCTGATTTCCGTGACATTTGGGGCCGACCCGGCCAGAAATCGGGATCCGGCCTGGGCATTGCTCAGAATCGCCGTTAGCGGCTGATTTAACTCGTGCGCGAGCGACCCGGCTAGCGCTCCCATCGTTGTTACGCGCGTTGCGTGGGCCAACTGTTGCTTCGCCTCCTCGGCCCGCTTCCGATCGGTGATATCCCGTCCGATTGCCTGAAATTCGGCCGTTGTCCCGTCGGGTTGGACAATGGGATGGTTGACCCACTGTTGCCATCCGATATCGCCGCCGGCGAGTATAACCTCATGCTCGTGAGTTCTTATGCGATCCTCTTTGTTCAGGGAGGCGATGCCGTTGAGCACGTTAGGCCACGAGGCTCGCGGGATCAGTTCGAGAAACTTCGAACCAATCAATTGCTCCCGGGACTTTCCAAAATAACGGCAGTACGCCTCATTCACAAACGTCAGTGTCGTGTCCGCCTGGTACCGGCAAACCAGGTCAGTTTGGCTCTCGACGACCTCGCGATAGCGCTGCTCGCTTTCCCTGAGCGCCTCTTGCGCCCGCTCGCGCTCATTGAGCCGACGCACTTTGCCGCGAATGATCGCCCACAGAATGCCTGCGACCGCAACAGCGACTGCGGCCAAAAGCAACAGCCGAAACCAAACCGTCTGCCAGTAGAACGGGCGTACTGAGAAAACCAGCCTCGTTCCCGCCTCGTTCCAGACATTGTCATTGTTGGCCGCCCGCACCCGGAAGTGATATTCCTTCGGGGGCAGCTCATGGTAGAAAGCAGCGCGCTGCATGCCCACATTCACCCAACCCTTGTCTTCCCCCTCCAACATCACTTGAAAACGTACTTTCTCAGGCGCCGAGTACGAAAGCGCGCTGTACTGGATCGTGATCCGGCGGCTGCCTGCCGGAAGCACTACTCGCTCCGAAAACGGACCCGGTAGTTGTGCCTCTACTTCAGAGGCGCTTGCCGAAAGGGTTCGCTGTTTCCCGGCGCTCGGCGAAGGTTGATAAAAGGAGATCCCTTCAACGTAAACCGGGGGAGGTTTCTCGTTCAATCGCAACTCCGCCGGATCGGCCATCACGAGCCCCTTTGATGTGGCAAACCAGAGTTGTCCCTTGGAGTCGCGCGCCGCGGCCGGTTGGTAGCCGTTCGAGAACTCCGCCCCTGGAAGACCGTCGCTTACAGTGAAGACCTGGCAGGGGAGTCGCTCCGAGGCCCCGTCCAGCGCTGCGTGGAGCTCGCTGCGCTTCACCCGCATTATGCTCCTGTCGGACGTCATCCAGAAGAAACCATGATCATCGGCTGTAATGCTTCGCACACTGCCAATCGGAAGTCCATAGGCTGGTGACAGAGCATCGATCTTCCCCTGGCGCCAGCGAAACAGATGTCCATCACTCGTTCCCAGCCACATCGAACCGTCCGAATCAGCCTTCAGGCAATCGATTCCTTCCAGCGCCGGCCCGGTCGTTCCTCGCACCTCCATGAAGCCACTGTCAATATGTCGAAACGCCTTGCTGCCGTTAGCCACCCAGATTGCGCCCTGGGAATCTTCTGCAAAGCATACCACCGGGCCGGGAGGCAGCCCCTCAGTTGCGCCCAGTCTCTGAAAATTCGCGCCGTCATAAACAGCGATTGCCTGGCCGCCGCTCACCCAAACCCGGCCACGCGAATCCTCAAACATGGCAACGATATTTCGACCGCCGGTTTGATCCCCTGAGAAGTGCCGCGTCTTTTGCCCTTCGTTTAACCAGAATCCATCGTGTTCGGCGCCAATCCAAAGTCTTCTTGCGTGGTCCATCAAAACGCTCTGCAAATGGAGAGGCATGTTCAATACTCCAGGCAGGCCAACATTGGTGATCCCTGCGCTGTTCCATCGGAACAATCCGTCCCCGTACGTGCTTGTCCAAATACCCTCGGCTCCATCTGCACAGACCGATCTAACGATCGCATTTTTGAAAACTGTGGTCTGATCCACAGTATGAAAGCGCCGCGCCGTGAACCTCATCAGTCCGTTGCCACTTGTGCCGACCCACAGATTGTTTTCTCGATCCTCGAACGCGAACCGCGTACGATCGGCTCCCCCATTCGTGGTTTGCCATCGGCTCATGATCCCATCAGGGGCGATTCGGCACAGACCACGATTCATAGTCGCGATCCAGACATTTCCTCCACTGTCCTCGAAAACATCCCATACGCTGCCCGGGTTCTCCACCAGCGTAATTCGTGTCGTTTGCTTGCCATGATGAAGCTCGCTCAGTTCATTCCCGAGCAATAACCAAATCCCGCCATCACGGGCACGGGCACATCCCACGGCTTCGCGGAAGAGCGTCGGGGGCGAAACCAGCGCAACCCAATGAGCACCCTCCCACCGCCCGATGAATTGATTCTGCACGGCCCACCAATGGTCCTCCTCATCTACACAACCGAAATACCCCTTGCCTTTTTCACCTGGCGGCGCCGGCAACTCCGTGAAATGTCCGTCCGAAAATTCAAGGATTTTTCCACTGAATGTGGTAACCAGTATGTCGCCATTCGTGCGCTCGCTGAATGTTCGCGCAAAGTCTTGGGAGGCTTCGTCGTGCAGCCGCATCTGCCGCCATCTCCCCCGCTCGCCCAGGACGAATCCCTTTAGCGTGCTGACCCACAAGCGTCCCTTTCGATCGAGATACAGGTTTACAATTCCTTCGCTGGGCAAATCCGGCGTATTTCGCCGATTGAAGATTTTAAAGTTAACGCCGTCAAAACGGACCAACCCGTTGAAAGTTCCGAACCAAAGGTAACCATCCGGCGCCTGAACCATCGCCGTCGCTGAATTCTCTGGCAACCCATCCCCCATTTCCCAGGTCTTGATGAGCCAGTCGGAAGCTCGTGACAACGACGCACTTCTATCCTCAGTCGCGTTGAGAGTTTCTGGCAAGACTGGAAGTAAAACCAATCCCAGAACGGCGCAAAGCAGTCGAAATGCTGAAATGGCCAGGGGGAAGAAGGCGGTTTGACATAATCCTGACGTTACACGCATCAACGGCCGCAAACCGACGATCAGCCATAGCAGCCAGAGGCGTCCAGCCTGAAAATACAGGCGAATGAACCAGGCGATCGAGACGCGCGCGAACATCCCCAGCAGAAGCATCCACCGCAATAACTCTTCGTACTCTGCCGGCGTCCGAGTGCGCATCGCAAGCATGTCGAGGATGGTAAAGCCTGCGGCGGCTGCAGCGCAGATTGAGAACACCAAATGAGCCCAATGGTGGCGTTGGCGGGTCCAAATGAGAAAATGCAACGCCCCGAGAGTCAAGCAGGTGCCAGCCGTCATTGACCAGATCAAAGTGACCCAACTCGTCATTGGCAAAGGCTAGTGAATCGTTATCCCGAGGGCCAGTCTGGTATGAAGGGACGCATGGGAGAGAGGGCTTGAGCGCTGGAACCACACCCAACACTGCTGCAATGCTGAACCGGCTTCAGATAACGTCAGTACCACCTGAACCCGGTCTTTCGTTCGTTCTGCGTTCCGGGCGCTCCAGATTGCAGAAGCTTTATTTTAAGTTCGTTAACCTTGCGGATAGGGGGCATCCACGACAGTTGTTCACGCGATGTCGAAAACCAGCGCCTCGGAAGCCGACTCGCCTCACGCTTTAACCGAGCGGCAGCTCCTTAATTAGATCAGTTAGTGGCGAGTTGAACGGACGAAATATCAGGGAGTCTGTGCGCACTTGTATGGGTTGATTACGACTAAGCGCCGCTGGGCTGAGGGGTTGCGGCGCGCGCAACGACGGGTTTCGTCCCATCGAAAATATCGACATCGCTCAGAAGAAACCAATTGTAGTAAGGATGACCAAAGCCAATGGATAACAAACGTGCCGCACTCGATGCCTGGCGCACACGCTGTTTTCATCTCGGGCATCAATGGCCCGGCCCGAGTGAGCACGAGCGTTATGCCGTTGCTTGACCAAGGGGCATGCGGTAGTGTTCAGGCAGGCCGAGGATTTCTAGATTTCTGGGAATCGTTATTGCCATGTACTACGAAGACCATGCGCCGTCGCATTTTCATGCGAAGTACGGGCAGTTCGAAATGACGCTGGACCTGCAGTCCGGCCTGGTAAAGGGGGAATTCCCACGGCGGGGGCTTGCACATGTCCTGTAGGGGCACCAACTTCATCGGGAAGAATTGATCGAGAATTGGAACTTGGCCCGAGCCCGGCGACCGTTGCGCCGGATCGCGCCACTGGAGTGAGTTTATGTTTCCACGCGTTACCGAAGCACGTTACGTTCGAGAATACATTGTTTTTGTGCGGTTTCAGGACGGGTTGAGGGTGAGGTGGACCTGCGACCGCAGCTTTATGGCGAGATTTTCGAGCCGCTCAAGACGATGGATTATTTTCGCCAATTCCGGGTGGACCCCGACTTGCACACGCTGGTGTGGCCGAATGAGGCCGATTTCGCACCTGAGTTTCTGCATGCACGGGCTCAGGTCGCCGCCTAACCATCGCGCTGCACTCGCCGCCCCTACGCGCATCCTGTGAACCGCATCATCCTCATGCTGCTTATGGGCCTCTTTTCCTTTGCCTTTGGCTCTGCATCCAAAGCCCAGCCTCCTTTCGTAGCACCCTGTAGCACCTTTGTAGCACCTTTGTAGCACCCCGATCGTGCAAAATCGCTCGATTTTATGCGGTTTGTAGCACTGTAGCACTTCCATACCCTCAAACCCTCCCCCCTCCCTATGCCCCTCAAAAGGGTCAGACCTCGTCGGGGTGGTCCGAGAGCAAGATCTTCTTGAGTTGGTCGATACCCCGGGAGATGCGCGATTTGACGGTTCCGATAGGCACCCCGAGAGCTGCAGCTATTTCCTTATAGGAATATTCCTTGAGGTAAAAGAGGCCCACCGGCGCTCGATACGCCTCGTCCAGTTGGGCAAGGGCGGAGAGCACCCGGGAGGCGTCCATAGGACTGTCACGTTCGGGCGCAGGGAAGGACAGTTGCTCTGAAACCTCCTCCAGCTCCTGGTCAATAAACCGGTCCTGTCTCCGTCGCATGTGGAGGTAGGCGCGGTGCAGCGTGGTAAAAAGCCAGCTCTTCACTTTGGACAGGTCGCGCAGTTGATGGCCTTTGGCCGCCAGGATATAAAAAGCATGCTGCGTTAAATCCCGGGCATCGGATTCTGCGCGCGTCAATTTAAGCGCGAATCGCAACAGCGGCCCGTAATGCTCCTGCACAATGGCTTCAAAACACTCCGCGGGTTTCATAGTCGTATTGGATCAGCCATTCTCAAGGTTGGCTGCCATATCTTTTCCACGGGAATCGGGACCTCACAATGGGACTAAGGAGGCAGTCGGCAAGCCGGGTAGCGATGCTTACGAACAGGCGCTTTCCAGTTGAGGGGTGCCAAACGGACGCCGTATATTCAGGCCAACGGCGGTTCAGGTCGCGCGGCTAAAAGACGGTGGGGGTGGGTTCGGCCACTTCCCTTCGCTTGCGAGCGGCGATGGCCGCTTTGATTGAATACGGGCACGGGCGGTTGCACGCAGCCGCTATACGTGTTTTTATGAGCGGAATGTTTCTAACAACCGCCGTCGGGAAATTCCTGGGCGCGCTGGTCATCCTGAACCTCATCGGGATGACGATCGCCGCTTACGCCATTCTTAAGCGGAAGAAATAGGGTTACCAATCTGATCTCCGGGGGCTCTATTGCTGAGCGTTATCGGTTGTGTTGGTGTCGCCGTGACCCCAATGGCGCTCAAATTTCTGCTGATGCTGTTCCCACATGTTCTGGAGCTTTTGGTATTGATCTGAGGTCAGGACACCCTGTAACTGCGAATCGGCGTTGGTTCTGGCCTGCTCCACCGCGGCTTGTATCTTCTGGGTCATCTCTTGGAAAATGGCCTGGACTTGAGGTTTCTGCTGATCAGAAAGGTTGAGTTCCTGGCTCAGCTTATTGAAATGCTGCCCGGAGTCCCCGCGCGGCGGCGGGGGAGTTGGAGGAGTGGGTTGCGATTGCACCTGGCCAGCGAGCAGCAAGCCCGTGGCGGCGATGATAACGGGGACAATTCTTTTCATTTTTGAACTCCTTTGCTTTGGCGCAGCCGGCAGCGGTGCGCCTCCAATAGCCTAAAGGCCGCATTCAGCGCGGTCTATGGGTCAGCCTGCTAGGTCCGCCATGGGCAATCAACCGCGTCGAAAACGACACTACAGCGCGCGCAAGAGCACGAGCGTGATGTCATCCTCCTGCGGTCGGGTACCCGTGAACTGTTGGACCACTTTCAGGAGCGATTTGCTCCATTGGTTAAGCTGAGAAGGAAAAGCGGGATCGGCCATGGTCGCGCTCAGCCGGTCCGGGCCGAACATCGAACTCTCGGAAGCGGGCGCTTCTGTGACCCCATCCGTGTAGACCAGCAGCACCTCCGAAGATTGAAGCTGGCATTGCACCGTCGGGTAACTTTCAGCCTGGGGCATAAATCCCAGGAGCGGGCCTTGTTTTACCCCCAGCGTTTCCACACGGCCGTCCTGCCTTCGAATGAGAGGCGGAGGGTGGCCAGCCGAGGAAACCTCGAGGGTTCGGGACCGCGGGTCGAATACGCAGAAGCTCATCGTCACGAACTGGCACTTGGGATTTTGCTGGGCCACGGCATTGTTGAGGTCGCGGAGGATGATGCCCGTATTGGTCTCGTGTTTGGTGAGGCTGCGCAGCAGGGCGCGAACCATGCTCATGAACAGCGCCGCGGGTATCCCCTTGCCGCACACGTCCGCCACCGCGATGGCCAGCCGATTCTCGCCGATCTCGAAGTAATCGTAGAAATCACCAGAGATCTCGTGGGCGGGGAGCAGTTCGGCGTAGAGCTCAAAGTTCTTGTACGGCAAATCCGGCGGCTCGGTGGGGAGATAGCTGAGCTGGATCTCGCGGGCGAACGCCACCTCGTTCTCGATCCGCTGACGCGCGATCAGTTCCTGGTGGAGTTGGGCATTGTCCAGGGAGACCGAGACCTGGAGGCCGATGGCCGTCAGGAGATTCAAATCTTCCCCCGTGAACTGGCGGCCGCGGTCCATCCGCTCCAACTGGAGCACTCCCAGCGCCTTGCCACCCTTCGCCTGAAGGGGCACGCAAATAAAGGAGTGGACCCCAAGGCTAACGATGCTTTGAGCATTGGCGAAACGGCTGTCTGTTTGCATGTCTTCCGCCAAAATACCCACGCCCTCGGCCGCCACCCGCTGGACGATGGAGGCGCTGAACCGAGGCGTCCCCAGACCCCCGGTCCGCTGCTTCTGCGCACGAATGAACGGGCGTCCCTCCTCCAGCGAAATCACCAGCCCACGGTCCGCTTGCGGGAAAAGTGCGAACAGGTGATCGAGGACCTGGGCGAGGAGCTGGCTGACCTCCAAAGTTCGACCCAGATCTGAGGAAAGCCGCAGAATGATCTGTAGCTTTTGTGCGGCATTGTTCTGGTACAGTTCGGCGTTGCCGGTGTTTGCTGCGGTCCGCGCATGGATCGTGAACTCCGGCGGTTTATCCACCGTTTCGTAACGCAGCAGGTAGGGCCCGATCCCGATCTCATCCAGGCCGCTCAGCGGGGCCGCGGCCTCCAGCTTGCGGCCGTTCAGGAAGGTGCCGTTGCTCGAACCGAGATCTTCGAGGCGAAAACCATCACCCTCCCGCCACACCCGCGCATGCCGCCGGCTCACTTTCGGGCCCTCGAGGCGGATGTCCGTCCCGGTTTGACGGCCGATGACCAACTCGGGCGTGGTGAGCTCAAAGCTGCTCCCCACATCGGCGCCATTTACGATGACGAGTCGCGACATACAGTGATTGTCCGGAGGATAATCGAAACTGGGGTGGCTGTCGAACCTGACCTGACCTATCGATCCGCCGCAAAGGACCCGCGCCAAGCCTCAAGGGCAGGGGGACGGACCTTCCAGGAAGGGCCACCTCACCTCAGCGTGCCTCGCCGCAGGGTTTCCAGGCCATAAAAGGTCTCGCGCCAGTGGATGCCGCCGCGCCGGAGCGTGACAACAACCGAATTGAGCAGGGCGAACCAAAGCACCGGAAAGAAAAACGGCGCCAGCAGTGCAATTCCCCACGACCAGCCGAGGCGACGGGCGAAGCAAGCGGCCGGCAGGCTGAACCACAGCGGCGCCAGGCCCGCGGCCAGGCCAGGGACTGTCCGGCTCACGAGCCCGAGGATGACGATGCCGAAGAACAACAGCCCCCCTGTGACCGCGGCAATCGCTAATTCCAACCGGAAGTCGATGGCCGAGAAGTAGTTTTTTTCCATGACCCGGATGTGGGTCCCGATGGTTGCGCCCCAGTGGCATTCCACGTCATCTCCGCCCAGAAACCCGCGCGTCCGTTTTCCCGCGCGTCGCAGCAGCAACCCAAGCTTCACGTCATCCAGAATCGTGAGTCGCAACGCCTCGTAGCCGCCACACTCGCGGTAGGCGCTCGCCCGGACGAGGTTGAACGCTCCGAGACCAAAATAAGCGCGGGGCTTGTCGCGGTTCACTCCCGCGATCCAGTTTGCCAGACTCAGCAGGAAGGCCAAATGCCAGGCTCGGGCAGAAAAGGTTTCGGCAGCCGGCCCGGGCGTTAAGGCGACGTGATCAGCCGCCTCCCTGTTGGCGAGGGAAACGGCGCGCGCCAGGACGTCGGGGCTCAGCCAACAATCGGCGTCCGTGAACAGAATCCAATCGCCCGCGGCCAAAGCCGCACCCACGTAACAGGCGTGGCATTTTCCCAGCCACCGTTCGGGCAAAGCGTCGATACGCCGAATTTGAACGCGAGAATCTTCCGCGGCTATTCGCCGCACGATTTCGTTGGTCCTGTCCGTCGACCGGTCGTCCACGACGATGACTTCCACCTCCACGCCGGTTTGAGCCAGCGCGTGCCGGATCGTTTGCTCGATCCGGTCCTGCTCATCGCGAGCGGCGATCACCACCGAGCAGCGGCATCGCTTCTCCACTGAGCCCACAGCAGGTTCCGTCCCAGCGAGGTCCCGGAGCGAAGGCAACCTCTTTACCCAGCGTGCGTGGAACAAAATTCCGAGGCTCGACGCCAGCATGAGGGCCGCGGCTCCGGTGAAGATGAGCGACATTAACATGCAGCTTGAGCAAGAGATCGAAGCAGTGCCACGGCTCCGAAGTGGGTTTGGGTTTACTTCGTGAGCTCCAGAATCAAGGGATGATCGCTGAGAGTTATCTGCATGGTTCGCACCTTGGCGAGCGTTCGGATTGGCGACGTGCCCATTGTGGGATCGAAAATCTTAAGTGCAGTGTGCGTGCTTCCGAAATTAACCGTGACGACGTTGGAACCCTTGAGCAGCTCGCTCCACACGACCAGTTCGAAGGCGCCGTTGCTTTTCCGCAGCAAAAGGTCATGCACGGTTTCCGGTTCATCGGGAATGGTGTAGTCGAGTTTGCCTGGCTTTTTGGAGGATTCGTGGTCAGCCAGGATCGTCGTCAGATTGTGGAGGAACACCGCCGCCTTGCGCGGCTGGTAATCCGGGCTGAAGAAGCCGAACTTTTGGTTCCCCGCTTCGTCCCCACGGTCCCGCAGCAGGTAAACGGCGGTGTAGCTCCAGCCTCGCTTGAATTGATCGAGGTACAGGCTCAGGAGATTCAACGCATGAATTTCCTCCGTGATCGCGCCGCCAATGGTGGTGCCCGTTTCGGTCGTGACCCGTGGCAAGGTCAGCAGATCGGCGGCTCCATAGCCCGGGTAATGCCACGCCCAGGTCACACCATACTCCCCATACAGCCCGTCCACTTTGCATGCGGAGGAAGGGTCAGCCGCCTTCCAAGTTTTATTATCCTCCAGGCCTGAGGAGTTGGGATGATAAATGTAATTATGCACATTGGCGTAATCGGCGTATTTCGTGCCCAGAGGCATG
>Ga0105240_10009173_pt1 | contig 14033 bp, 14 predicted proteins | sample KBSC54metaG_FD_80426 | JGI IMG/M metagenome (GOLD analysis project Ga0105240, IMG submission 80426) | Corn rhizosphere microbial communities from Kellogg Biological Station, Michigan, USA - KBS C5-4 metaG | ecosystem: Host-associated > Plants > Roots > Rhizosphere > Soil | place: Michigan, USA... | reverse complement strand
TGCTGGCGCGGGGCGGCATCGATGTGGTTGTGCTCGAGAAGCATAAAGATTTTCTGCGCGATTTCCGGGGCGATACGATACATCCCTCCACTCTCGAATTGATGTACGAGCTTGGAATCCTCGATGAGTTCCTGAAGCGCCCGCACCAGAAAGTGACTCAGCTGTCCGGCCAGATCGGGCGCGAGACTGTAACCATCGCCGACTTCACGCATCTGCCGACGCATTGCAAATTCATCGCACTGATGCCCCAATGGGACTTCCTGAATTTCATTGCTGAGCAGGCTCGGAAAAATCAGGGTTTTCAGTTGAGGACGCAGGCGAAAGCCATCGGACTGATAGAAGACGCCGGACGCGTCGCTGGTGTACGCGCAAGCACGGCTGACGGACTTCTGGAGATCCGAGCTGACCTCACGGTCGGTGCGGATGGCCGCCATTCCACTGTTCGACAGAGTGCGGGGCTCGAAGTGGTTGATCTCGGCGCGCCGATGGACGTGATGTGGATGCGCCTGAGCCGTCGCGAGGGCGATCCTGGCCAGACGTTCGGCCACGTCGAACAGGGCAAGATGATGGTAATGCTTGATCGCGAAGATTACTGGCAATGTGCATTTGTTATCCCGAAAGGTACAGCGGACGATGTGAAAAGGCGTGGGCTTTCTGCATTCCGCGAGGAAATCACAACGCTCGAACCATTCCTGCGAGATCGCGCGGAAGAACTGCAAGACTGGGAACAAGTGAGCGTGCTCACAGTTTCCGTCGATCGATTGGTTTCGTGGTCGCGACCGGGGCTTTTGTGCATCGGCGACGCGGCACATGCCATGTCGCCGGTCGGCGGAGTCGGGATAAATCTCGCTATTCAGGATGCCGTTGCTACGGCGAATATATTAGGCCCGAAGCTCCTGCGCGGCGCGGTGGCCGAAGAGGACTTGCAGGCTGTCCAAAGGCGGAGGACGTTTCCTACGCGCGCAACCCAATCGTTGCAGGTCGCCATACAGAATAATGTGATCAGGCGCGTTCTTATAGACGCAGGTCCGCTCAAGCTGCCTTGGCTTTTAAGGGTAATTCGTGCCGTGCCATATCTGCGGCGATTCCCGGCGCGGCTAGTAGGAATGGGATTTCGCTCGGAACACGTAAGGTTCCCGGCATCCATCTAGAAGGAGAAAGCGAAAATCTAACGGCCGTTGCCGTCCCTATCTGGTTTTGCAACGGGTTTCGCAGAGGACCCGTTCACGACTTTCGTCGCATCGGGATCCGCTTCGATTTTCACGTCGACCTCGGCGCCGGGCTTTAGAGCCACCTCTTTGCCGTCTTCGTCCTTGAGTCGATTGTCCACGCGGATCTCGCGATAAAGATGGTCCGCTCCCTCGACAGCGATTTGCGCCTTTTCAGGCTCATTCGGAATGATTGGAGTGATGATCTTCTCGACGATGCCGGGCATCGTCTTTGTTGCTTTTTGCTGAGACGACCGCTTTTGGTCGCTCTGTTGGGACATGGGTGAACTCCTTACGCAGCGAATGCTCTTGTGCCGTGGCTGGGGTGCGGCAGGGCATATCGGAAAACCGAACAACTCGGTCGAAATTTCGATTCGACTTCTTCGATGAAGTCCCATGCTAGCAAGAGGTGATTCGGAAATAAAGAACGAGGATTGGCATTCAGGTTGGCTTCAGGTTTGGGATGCTATAACTCCCGGCGAGGTTTTCTCCGTCTATCTTAAATATACGGATGCGGCTTTACCGCAAGCCGTGGCTCACGGCTTCGAATAGGAGGTTTGCATGAAGCGATTGTTAGTGGTTCTTGCGGCCTTAGCGATTATTCTCACGTCAGTAGGCTTGGCGCGAGCGAAGCAGGAGTCATCGAGCGGCTCCTACAAAATATTGAAAAAGGTGAAGGCCGGCGGAGAAGGTGGATTCGACTACATCTTCGCGGATGCAGCAGGCAGACGTCTGTATGTTCCGCGCAATGGACCAGCGGGACTCATGGTTTTCAAGCTGGATACGCTCGATTCGGCTGGTTCGATCCCGACTATTGCTGCGGGTGGCGCTACAGTCGATCCGAAATCGCATCACGGATTTTCCACCACGAAGCCCGTAACAATGTGGGATTCGCAAACTCTTAAGGTGATCAAAACGATCGACGTAGAGGGGCGGCCGGATGGCATTATGTACGACCCGTATAACGAGCGCGTATGGATCTTCAGCCATCAACCGCCCTATGCGACGGTCATTGACGGCAAGGATGGCACGGTCGTGGGCACGATTGACCTCGGCGGCGCGCCGGAGCAAGGAGTGAGCGACGGTAAGGGCACCGTCTATGTGAATATTTCCGACAAAGCAAACGTCGCCGTGGTGGATGCGAAGAACATGAAAGTCACGGCGCACTATGACGTCAGTTCGGAGGGAACCGGGGGCAGCGGCCTCGCCCTGGATGCGAAAAACCATATTCTTTTTGCCTATTATCGCCAGCCGTCGTCGAACGTAATTATCCTGAGCGCGGAAAACGGCAAGATTATCACGACGCTTCCGACGGGAATGGGTGTGGATACGGCTGTCTTCAATCCAAATACGATGGAAGCAATCAGCGCCGAACGCGGCGGTACTATGACGTTTATTAAGGAAAATAGCCCCAGCAGCTTCTCGGTCGAGCAGACGTTGCACACCATGCCTGTTGCAAAGACAATCGCGCTCGACACAAAGACGAACCATTTGTTTACGATGACTGCCGAATTCGGTCCCGCGCCGGCGCCGCCACCTCAGCCCGCAACGCCTCCTCCTGCAGGAGAACGCGGCCGTGGAGGATTTCGTGGGGGACGCGCACCGATCGCGCATTCGTTTACCGTGTTCATGATCGGCAAATAGCGCGCGTTTGTTTCAGGACAGGGCCGAGCGCTTCGTCCTCCTTGAAGCCATGGTGAGGGTACTTCTAGTGACCCCTACTTGGGGTTGGCATCGTCTATGTGTCTGGTACTAGACATCATTGAGTGCACCGCGTAGGAAACAGTACATACCGTGTAAGAATTTCAATATTTGATTGTCGGTAGATCAACCTTCTGCCACTCAAAGCTTTTCCTAAGTCACATCCAATCTGCGACTTACATGGCCTAGCCCGTTATATCAGGCATTTGGCGCGGGTCTTGCATTACTGCTCTCCAGCAAGGGGTTCCCACGGAGGAATAGAGCAGATGAGCGACGAAAGAGATGTGATTGTGACGGACAACTCAGCGCCCCGATGGATAGGGCTGGCCGTTGTGGCATTGGCGGTTATTTCAATCACCGGACTGGCCATTGGTTGGTCAGCATCGAGCCATGCGAAAACGGTTGAACAGGCATTGAACACCCAGACTCAGACGGATAAGCAGAACGAAGACCTCCTCGCGCAGCGCCTCACGAAGGCGGAGGATACCAACGCGCAGCAGGAAGGTGAATTGAGCGTTGTGACTGATAAGATGAAGCTCACTCAGACAGAGCTGACTCGCGCTCGCGCCCAAGCCAACAAGATCAAGGCTGATGACGCGAAGCAGATCCAGTCTCTACAGAGCAATCTGAGCGACATTAATGGTCAGGTCGCCACCAAAGCCAGCATCGACGACATGAACAAAATTGGCACCGATGTGACTGGTGTCAAGACCGATCTTGAGACGACGAAGAACAGCATGAACATGATGCACGGCGAGTTCGGTACGCTCATCGCCCGCAATCATGACGAGGTCGAGGAACTCCGTCGCCTCGGCGAACGCGACTATTACGAGTTCACGATCGACAAGAAGAACACTCGCGAGAAGGTCGGCAACGTGATGGTTGAACTCCGCGGGACCAATACGAAAAAGAGCCAGTACAACGTCACGATCTTCGTCGACGACCAGCGCCACGAAAAGAAGAACCTCTCGGCCAACGAGCCGCTCTATTTCTTCGCGAGCGGTGCGCGTGCCCCTCTTGAGTTCGTCGTGAACCAGGTCGGCAAGAACAAGATCGTGGGTTACCTGAGCTCGCCGAAGACGGCGCCCGCGCAGGCTTCGACTTCCACCAATTCCTCAGGCAACTAAAACAAGAGACTCGCTACCCTTCCAATGTCGAGCGAGTTACCTGCCAGACGGCAGGATCAAGGCAAAAGGCGCCCCGGAAAACCGGGGCGCTTTTTTTTGGCCAAGCATACTCATATATAACTGACTCGACATCGCGCCGGCCAAAACGTTTGCGGCTGGCGAATCGCACCCGTTAACATTTCCTCACGGATTCGACTTTTAACGTCAGCCTGTTACCGCTGCGCATGATGGGCAGGAATATGCCGCGTGTTTTCGACTGACGTCAACCTCGACCTCGCGCGAAATCTCCATCGCGCTCTCGCTGCGCTTGTGTGTAAGCCGAAGGACTATCAGCACGGCGAGGCGGCAGTCTCCGGAGCAGCAACTAGGACGGTTGGCACATTCTGATATGTAGTCGCGGTCGGTCGAAGGAGGCGCACGATGCAGCGTTCGATCGGAGTGACCCTTTCTGCAGTTCTCGTATTCATAGGCTGCGCGTTTACGCTGCTGTTCCTGGGGTTGAGCGCGTTAGTGCTCGCCCTTCCGCGCCAGCCGAACGTCAATCTGCCGATCATGCACGCGGTATTGATCTTTGAAGCTGTGTTCGGTATTGGTTTTTCCGGGTGGGGAATCGCATCCGGCGTCGGCCTATTGAATTTGCGCGAATGGGCGCGAATCTCGATAATCGTGTTCAGCGCATTGATGCTCTTCTTTTCGTTAGTTCCGCTGTTAATTTTTGCGTTTTTGCCTATTCCGCAACCACCAGGCACGCCGCCGAATTTCATCCTGTTTATGCGTGTGGGAGTCGGATTGTTCTACGGTTCTTTTGCCGCGCTTGGCGGCTTTTGGCTTTACTTCTTCAACCGGCGAAATGTTAAGGAACAGTTCAAGAGGGCAGGCCTTCCAAGTCCCGATTTCGTAACGAGTAGTATGCCAGCGATCATACAAGCGCCCGCGGATGCAACGCCGCATAGGCCTGTTCTTATTGTCTTCGTCGCGATCCTTTTTCTTCTTGGAAGCTGCATCTTCCCATTTATTTATCTTCTGCATAGCCCGATGTTCTTTTTTGGTGTTGCACTACAGGGCAGGGCAGCAGGAGTGTGCCTGGCAGTCTTTGCCGTGCTCAGTCTCGTAGCGGGTATCGGGTTGATTCGACTACGTCCTTGGGGTTGGGGCGTTGCGATTGCATATCAGGTTCTGGGCCTTGTAAACATGGCCTGCCTCGTTTTTATCCCCGGAGTGTCCGATCGCATGTTCGAAGCGGTTATGCAGTACGAGTCCTCTCGAGGAATGCCCGCAATGCCGATGGATTTTGCATTTCCGATGGCAATTATGCGGATAAGCCTTCTCTCCGGGATCGTATTCGGCATCGCGATTTTGTGGGTGTTGTTTGCCTACAGGAAGGTTTTCAGGCCGAGTGTTCCCGCCGCGATATAAAATTCTTATCGTTGCTTCTTATCGCCTTACGTTTGCCGACGGCGTTGACGCGTTGCAGGCCGTCTGCGATAATTGACGTTCTTTGAATGCCTCATTTGTGTGTCTGGGTGCGTGGGCTTCGCACCGATTCGAAACAAAAACGGGAGTATCGGCTAACTTAAGTTCCTCCGAAGATGCAAATCCTGCACCAGCTCGGCGAACTGTTTCTCCAATCTGTGCCCACAGTGATCGTCGTTCTCCTTTTTTACGCTTTCTTGAAGTGGGCATTCTTCACGCCGATTCGAAAAGCGATGACGGAGCGGACCGCCCGCATCGAGGGTGCCGAGGCGGCTGCGGTTGAAGCGGAGGCGAAGAATGAGCTCGATGCCTACAACGATGCTCTGAAAAAGGCGCGTGCGAAGATTTTTGCGGAGCAGGAGGTGGCGCGTCAGACCGTGTTGGATGAACGGACGCGGCTGTTGCAGGCGATGCGGAGTCGTGTTCAGGATGAAGTCGTCGCCGCAAAAAAGAAGATAGCGGCTGAAACGGCTACCGCCCGCGCAGAAATTGAACGACAAGCGCCTGAGTTGGCGGCTGCGATTGCGCGGACGGTATTAGAAGGGCCTGTGCGCGGAGCGGGAGTCATGCAATGAAGCCGCTTTTTCGAAACCTGTGCTCGACGACCATGTTGGTCGCTTTGGCGGCGGCACCCACGATGGCTCAGGAGAGCGGCGACGCGACGACCACAACGACCGGTTGGGTTTTCCGCTGGATCAATTTCGCGATCGTTTTCGGATTAATTGCCTGGGGCTTCGCGAAGGCTGGTCCGTATTTCCGGCGCAACGCGGAACAGATTTCGCAGCGTATCGCTGAGGGTAAACACGCGCGCGAAGCCGCTGAAAATCAGCGCCGCATGGTGCAGGAAAAGATGTCTCACCTCGATGCAGAGGTTGCGCAATTGCGTGCCGACGCGCAGCGCGCCAACGAAAACGAAGCACAGCGCATCCGGGCGTTGGCGAAGGCAGACGCGCAGAATATTGAACGCGCAGGTCAGGCGGAAATTGCCGCCGCCGAACATGCTGCACGCCTGGAATTGAAGGCTTTTGCAGGTCGTGTGGCTGTGGAGCAGGCTGAAGTTCTGTTGCGCGATCAGATGACGGCCGGCACGGAAGCGGCAGTATTTCGCGCGTTTGTGGAATCACTCGATGGGAGCCGGAATTGAGCGAGGCAGTCGCACGGCGTTACGCAGCGGCCATGGCCGACGTGGCACTCGAAAAGAACAACGCACAGCGCGTGAGAGGGGATTTTGAGAGCTTCGTAGCCGCATTTTATTCCGCCGCTGATCTTAGGAATTTTCTTGAAAGTCCGGCCGTCGATATCGAAGTGAAGCAGAACGTGATCAAGACGCTCGCTTCGCGCATGCAGCTCGATCCAAACGTAGCAAATTTTATTCACCTCATTGTGATGCATGGACGCACCGAATTGCTCCGCGAGATCGACCGAGCACTGGGCGAAGAATTGAATGCGCGAATGGGAATCGCCGAGGCGGAAGTAATCTCCGCGCGTGTTTTGAGCGACGCCGAACGGCGCGAGTTGACGGCCGCTCTCGAGCGGCGGACGGGCAAGAAGATCGAAGCCCGTTTTGGCGAGGATGGGTCGCTTCTCGGTGGCGCAGTCGTGCGTGTGGGATCGACGGTTTACGACGGCTCGGTGCGAGAGAAGCTAAACCGGCTGCGTGAGCGGCTTGAACGGAATTAGCTGCAGGGCACGGAGCGCAGAACGCAGGAATTTTAGGAGCAAGGCATGGCGAATATCAAGGCAGACGAAATCACGAGCATACTGCGGCAGCAGATCGAAAATTACGAGCAGACGGTAGCCGTCGAAGAAGTCGGCTCGGTGATTTCGGTCGGCGATGGAATCGCGCGCGTCCACGGTTTGGACCGCTGCATGGCCGGCGAGATGCTGGCTTTTCCGCATGGTGTTTTTGGAATCGCGCTCAACCTAGAAGAGGACCAGGTCGGCACGGTGCTGCTTGGTGATTACACCGAAATTCGCGAAGGCGACACGGTAAAGCGCACGAACAGCATCATGTCCGTGCCTGTTGGCGATGCGCTCATCGGGCGCGTGGTGAATCCGCTTGGCCAGCCACTCGACGGCAAAGGGCCGATCAATACGCAGCATCGGAATCCGCTGGAGAAAATCGCTCCGGGCGTTATCGACCGGCAGCCTGTTCGCGAGCCTCTGCAGACCGGAATCAAGGCTATCGATTCGATGATTCCTATCGGCCGCGGCCAGCGCGAGTTGATCATCGGCGACAGGCAGACCGGTAAGACCGCCATTATTCTCGATACGATCCTTAATCAGCGCGGCGGCGACATGATTTGCATTTACGTCGCAATCGGGCAGAAGCGATCCACGATCGCGCAAGTCGTAAAGACACTCACGGACAATGGAGCAATGGATTACACGATTGTCGTTGCCGCGTCCGCTACCGAACCTGCCACGATGCAATACATCGCGCCATTCGCCGGATGCGCGATGGGCGAATATTTCCGCGACAACAAGAAGCACGCGATCTGTTTTTATGACGATCTTTCTAAGCACGCGCAATCCTACCGCGAAATTTCGTTGCTACTGCGTCGTCCTCCAGGCCGCGAAGCCTATCCGGGAGACGTTTTCTTCCTGCATTCGCGCTTACTCGAGCGGGCGGCAAAACTAAGCGATGCGCTCGGCGCAGGTTCGCTCACGGCTTTGCCTGTGATCGAAACGCAGGCTGGTGACGTTTCGGCATACATTCCGACCAACGTGATTTCGATTACAGATGGCCAGATCTATCTTGAAGCGGACCTGTTCAATGCGGGCATTCGTCCTGCAATCAACGCCGGTATTTCGGTCAGCCGCGTCGGCGGCAATGCGCAGATCAAAGCTATGCGTCAGGTTGCCGGCACGCTGCGCCTCGATATGGCACAGTATCGGGATCTCGCCGCGTTTGCGCAGTTCGGCACAGACCAGCTCGATAAGACGACGAAAGCGCAGCTCTTCCGCGGTCAGCGTCTCGTCGAAATCCTGAAACAGGATCAATATCAGCCGCTACCCGTCGAGCGCCAGATTGTGATCATTTGGGCCGGTAGCAACAAGTACCTCGATGATCTCGATATTTCTGAAGTGCGCCGTTTCGAGCGGGAGATGTACGTTTATATCGAGACGAATAATCCGGGCCTCTTCACGAACATTCGCGAGAAAAAGGCTCTGGATGATTCGATCCGTGCAGAGTTGAAGTCTACGCTGGATGGGTTTAAGGAAGCATTTAAAGCGACGGCGGGCGCGGCTGCAGCTGCAGCGGACTGAATCTTATTGTGATGCATGTTGTAGGGGCGCTGCTTGCTGCGCCTTGGTGACTGAGCAAAACGTATAGATGCCCACACTTCTTGATTATCGACGCCGAATTCGCTCGGTAAAGAGCACGCAACAGATCACGCGCGCCATGAAGTTCGTGGCTGCTGCAAAGTTGCGGCGCGCGCAGGAGGGTGTGTTTGCCGCACGTCCTTATGCACGCGAAATTCTCCGCGTAATGCGCTCCGCGGCGGCCCGCATTGAAACGCCGCAGCATCCGTTGCTTGAACGTCGCCCCGAAGAACGCGTCTTGGCGGTGGTCTTGACGGGCGACCGCTCGCTTGCGGGTGCATTCAATACGAACGTGATCCGCCGCGCTCTGCAATTTCTTCGCGAGGACCAGTCGAAAACCAAGCAGGTGATGGTTGTGGGAAAGAAAGGCCGCGACACCTTGAAGAAGCGCGGATACGACTTCGCCGGCGAATGGATTGGTGTTTCCTCTAACGTGGAGTTCTCATCCGCAAAAGAGATCGCGGCAAAAATTGCCGAACTGTACTCCGCACGCCAAGTGGACGCAGTCTACGCTGTCTATAACGAATTCAAGAACGTGCTTGTGCAGAAGCTTCAAGTTCAGAAGCTTTTGCCGATTGATCCGGCCGTTTTGACCGAATCGCAAGCGGAAGAAACCGTCGGGGTCTCCCGCAAATCCGATGAAGCGAGCCTGCCGCACGATCTTGCGCCAAGCGGTAAGGGCTGGGTCGTTGATTACATTTACGAGCAACCGGTGGCGGAGTTGTTCGCGGGACTTGTACCGCGTTATCTGGAATCGGAAGTTTTTCGGATTCTGCTGGAATCAGCGGCCGCCGAGCATGCTGCCCGCATGACGGCAATGGATTCGGCCACGCGCAACGCGGCGGATCTCATCGAGCGGCTGACGCTGGACATGAACAAGATCCGGCAGGCGGGCATTACCAAAGAACTTATCGAAATTGTAAGCGGCGCTGCGTCGGCACTGAGCTGAGCGCCATTCACAGGGAGATTTCATGCCAAGTAACAGCAAAAGATCCGGGCACGTGGTCGAAGTAATCGGGCCCGTTGTTGACGTGCAATTCGAAGAAGGACATCTGCCGCTCATTCACAGCGCTGTGAGGATCACCAGCGAAGGTTACGACGTCCCTGAGCCAATTGATCTCGTGTGCGAAGTCGAGCAGCACTTGGGCGAAGGCCGCGTACGCTGTGTCGCGATGAAACCAAACGAGGGTCTAGTGCGCGGCATGAAGGTCGAAGACCTTGGCGAGCCGATTTCCGTCCCCGTGGGCCGCGCCACTCTTGGGCGCGTGCTCAACGTGCTTGGCGAACCCGTCGATAAGCTCGGTCCCGTCCACACGGACAAGCGCTATCCAATTCACCGGCCCGCACCCTCTCTGGAAGATCAGTCGACGACACTGGAAATGTTCGAAACAGGCATTAAGGTTGTCGATCTGATGGAGCCGTATTTGAAGGGCGGCAAGATCGGCCTCTTTGGTGGCGCCGGCGTCGGCAAGACCGTGCTCATTCAGGAGTTGATCCACAACGTCGCGATGAAGCACGGCGGCGTTTCTGTTTTCTCAGGCGTAGGCGAACGCACTCGCGAAGGCAATGACCTATGGCTCGAAATGCAGGAGTCAGGTGTCGTTGTACCCGGTAACTCCGAAAAGTCCCGTTGCGCTCTGATCTACGGTCAGATGACTGAGCCGCCCGGTGCGCGACTTCGTGTTGGCTTGACGGGCTTGACCGTGGCCGAATATTTTCGCGACGAAGAGCACCTCGACGTCTTGCTTTTCATCGACAACATTTTCCGTTTTGTGCAGGCAGGCTCGGAAGTATCCGCGCTTCTCGGCCGCATGCCTTCCGCCGTCGGCTATCAGCCGAACCTCAACACCGAAATCGGCGAATTACAGGAGCGAATTACTTCCACCAAGCACGGATCGATCACATCCGTGCAAGCGATTTACGTACCTGCGGACGATTACACAGATCCTGCGCCGGCCGCAACATTCACGCATCTTGACGCGACCACGAACCTAAGCCGCCAGATCGTCGAGCGCGGCATTTATCCTGCCGTTGATCCGCTGGCGAGCTACTCGCGCATTCTCGATCCCCGCATCATTGGGAAAGATCACTACGATGTGGCGCGCTCGGTGAAATCCGTGTTGCAGCGTTACAAGGAACTGCAAGACATTATCGCGATTCTCGGTATCGAAGAACTTTCGGACGATGACAAGCAAACGGTGGCACGCGCGCGGAAGATCGAAAAGTTCCTCTCGCAGCCGTTCTTCGTCGCGCAGCAGTTCACAGGTATCGAAGGCAAATACGTAAAGATCGAAGACACCGTCCGCGGCTTCAAAGAAATCGTGGAAGGCAAGCACGACGATCTGCCGGAGCAGGCGTTTTATATGGTGGGTACGATCGAAGAAGTTCGCGAACGCGCGGAGAAGATGGCCGCAACGGCATAGCTTGCCGCGCAGGCGATTCACATGGCGCTACCTACCGACATCGAGTTGCAAGTCGTCACGCCGCAGCGTCACGTGCTGCAGGAGACGGTGCAGTCCGTCGAGCTGCCCGGTAAAGATGGTTATCTTGGAGTGCTGCCTGGTCACGCTCCGCTGCTCACCGAACTTGGCATCGGTATCCTCACGTATCAGAAGAATGGTCAGCCGCGTTATCTAACCATTGCGCACGGCTATGCAGAAGTGCTGCCTGATCGCGTGATCGTGCTCGCGGAAATTTCCGAAAAGGCCGAAGAAGTGGACGTGGCCCGTACTCGCGAATCGGCGGAAGCGGCAAGGGCGCGGCTCGCTCAAACCGCTCCCGGAGATGAGGCCTGGCGCCACGCTTCGGTTGATCTGGAGCGTTCACTTGTGGGTTTGCAAGCGGCTGCCAGGATCGGCGCCACGCAGGATGGCGGACACTGATTAGTTCGCAAGCAACGCTCTGCTGTTTACCATTCGCGAAAAGGCGGTGAATCTGCGCTGGAATCGACGCATCAAATAAGCTGAAATGTCGATATCACGGCGCAGACGCAATCGCGCTAACAGAAACGCAGAATGAGCCAAATCACAATGTACGGTACGCGATGGTGCGGGGATTGCCGTCGCGCCAAGCAGTTTCTCCGCGAACGTGGCATCACTTTCCGCGAAATCAACATCGATGAAACGCCCGGTGCCGAAGGAATCGTTCTCAAAGTAAACGAAGGTCGCCGCAAAGTTCCTACGATTGAAGTTGATGGCCGATTCTTCTCCTGCAGCCCTTTTGATCCTTATCAATTGGCTGAAGAGTTAAAGATTCCGCTGAATTCCTGATGCCCGCTTTTTTGCTAAGCGTTTGGAACTAGCCCCGCCCCGCGCGTCATCACTCCCTCGACTCTCAAGTCCGGCGTAAGAACTACAACATCTGCGTCGGAGCCTGGCGCCAGGATGCCTTTTCTGCCAGCAATGCCGACACGGCGCGCCGGCTGGATTGTGACCATCTTTACGGCATCCGCAAACGGGACGCCGAGCGCCACGACAAAGCGCAGAGCGCGGTCGAGCGTCAACGTGCTGCCCGCCATCTTTCCTTCTTCATTTCGGCAGACCCCGTCTTTTACCGTAACCTTAAAGTTTCCAAGGGGATAGGTGCCATCGCGCATACCTGTAGCAGCAATGCCGTCGCTGATCAGAATTACCGTTTCGAACCCCTTTGTGCCCATCAGAACCTGAATTGCCGGACCAGCTACATGATGACCGTCGGCGATCACTTCGGCCGTTACCTCGGGGTCGGTGAGGATTGCGCCCAGGACGCCGGGGTCACGGTGCTCAAATGGGCGCATCGCGTTGTATGTGTGCACGGAGTGCCGCGCGCCGGCCTGAATCCCCGCGCGCGCCTCGTCGTACGTGGCGTTTGTGTGGCCCATCGCAGGCACGATTCCGTGAACCGCTGCATATTCAATGAGTTTCAGGGCGCCGGGTAGTTCCGGTGCGGTCGTGACGATGCGCACGAGACCGTCCGCCGCCTGCATGAATTTTTCGAGGATTTCGACGGACGGTTTGACTAGTGCGTCGACTGGATGCACGCCACGTTGCGCTTTGCTGATAAATGGTCCTTCCAGATGCACGCCCAGAATCTCGGCAGCAGCCTTTCCGTTTTCCTCGGGCTGCTCATGATTCCGAACGTAACGTGCAATGCCTTCAAGGGCTTTGCATGTGTCGTCGATGGGCGCGGTCACCGTGGTCGCCAGGATAGAAGTTGTTCCATAGCGCGCTACGGTTTCGGTGACTTTATCGAGCGCACGTGCGGTTCCCTCCATCACGTCGTGGCCGCCCGCGCCGTGGATGTGCACGTCGACAAACCCCGGCACGACTGTCGATCCGGGCGAGGCGTAATGCACTGCATCTGAAGGGACTTGTATCTGGTCGCGATGGCCGATGGCGCTAATTTTCGCGCCATCAACAAGGATGACGGCGTCGTTCAGCTCCTCGACGGGCGTCAAAATTCGGTTGGCGTAGATGGCGATAGGAGGCACAGTTTCACTATGCTACTGGAAGCGGCCCTCGATTCACAGCGGGACTTGCATCGGGGTGCTTCTCGGTTACAATCGAATGCGCCGATTTTCCTGCAATCCGAAGTGAGGCTTTGCGATCACGAGCGTCGGCTAACTTTTGAAAATCGAGTGACTTAGGAAAAGAGGATTTGAATGGCTCACGATAAGCGTTACGTTGCCCAAAAGCGCCAGCGTCGCCGGCGCAAGGCCGTGAAGGCGAAAATGAAGCTCTATGAAGCCGGCAAGCTGCCTTATGACAAGCTGCCGATGCTCGCGAGAACCTTTGCCAGCCGCAAACTTCGCGCGCAAAAGCGGGCGGAGTAGGCGCACTTTCTTGCAGCATCTGCGACAGCCGGTATGACGCAAAAAGGCGCTTAGCTCCCGTTAAGAATGCACTTTTGGTCCGTCCTGGCACCCTAAAAATTGAGGCCTTGCGAGAGGGCTGGCTGGGGGACCCCGGCTGGCTGCCCACTCGGTTTTTTTGGCTGGCCGGTTGCTCCTAGAGAGGGCCAATCGGCCGGGAATGTATTAAAATCTCCGCATGCCTCACCAAGTCGGCCCGACACTGTGGCAGTCCATCCTGATCACCTTGCGTGTGATCTGGCGGGTGGTGCGCCAGGTGTTTCATGAAACGACCGGCGTATTCTTCGGGCTGTTTTCCATCTACGGGGCGATAGCCGCTTACCGCGAATGGAAATATCACCCCACCTA
>Ga0105240_10009172_pt1 | contig 14034 bp, 8 predicted proteins | sample KBSC54metaG_FD_80426 | JGI IMG/M metagenome (GOLD analysis project Ga0105240, IMG submission 80426) | Corn rhizosphere microbial communities from Kellogg Biological Station, Michigan, USA - KBS C5-4 metaG | ecosystem: Host-associated > Plants > Roots > Rhizosphere > Soil | place: Michigan, USA... | reverse complement strand
GGAGGCCTGGGCGAAGATCTGTCCACGGGGGTCTACAAAATAGCAGCTGCCGTAGAACCGGCCCAGGTTCCAGGGTTTCTCTTCACCCACGCGGTGGATACATCCCATGAAATAGCCGTTCGCCGCCGCATGGGCAGGCTGCTCCAGGCGCCAGAGATACTGGGATAGTCCTGCCACCGTGGCAGAAGGGTTGTATACTATCTCCGCGCCATTGAGTCCCAGGACGCGCGCGCCATCGGGGAAATGCCGGTCGTAGCAGATGTATACCCCAATCTTCGCATATCTTGTTTGAAAGACGGGATAACCCAGATTGCCCGGCTTGAAGAAGAACTTCTCCCAAAAACCCGATGTGTGGGGGATATGGTTCTTACGATATTTCCCCAGAAAGGTACCGTCCGCGTCGATGACGGCGGCTGTATTATAAAGCACTCCCGCCTGTTCTTTTTCATATACCGGCACGATCATGACCATATTGTATTTTTTGGCATAGGCCGTCATCCTTTCCACCGTAGGACCCGGGACCGGTTCGGCGGATTCATACCAGGCGCTGTTCTGGCCCGGGCAGAAATAGGGAGTATTGAATATTTCCTGGAGACAGAGTATCTGTACGCCTTTTTCCCCCGCCTGTTCGATGAGGGGGATGTGTTTTTGCAGCATGGCTTCCTTTATCTCTTCGATGCTTCCTTCTCCTTCCGTCTTTGGAAGGCTCATCTGGATGAGGCCTGATCTGATCATTCTGGGCATAATATTCGATTATTGGTTAATGTTAGCTAAGTCCTGTATGTCTTCCCCGGCGGATGAACTGTCCATAGCCTTTGGCTATTTTACATTCTCCATCCTGGATGGCCACTTTCCCTCTCAGCAGGACCGTCTGGATCTTGCCTGTCAGCTGCCAGCCTTCATAGGCGGAATAGTCCACATTCATATGATGCGTGGCTGCTGTGAGCGTATGCTGGCGATTGGGGTCCAGCAGGATGATGTCGGCATCGCTGCCCGGGGACAGGGTACCCTTGCGGGGGAAAAGCCCAAAGATCTTTGCCGGATTGGCGGAGGTAAGCTCCACGTATTTGTTCAGGCTGATCCGCCCTTTTCGTACGCCTTCGCTGTACAGCAGCTCCATCCTGTGTTCGATGGCGGGATGGCCATTGGGTATCTTCGAGAAATCGTCCTTTCCCATCAGCTTCTGCTCCCAGCGAAAGGGGCAGTGGTCGGTGGCCACTACATTTACCACTCCCTGGTTGATACCCGCCCATAATGTGGCCTGGTCTTTCTTTTCCCGCAGGGGAGGGCTCATTACCCATTTGGCCCCATCGAACTCTTCGCCATAGCGGGACGCATCCAGCAGGAGGTATTGTATGCATGTCTCTACCCACACGTGCTGATTACGGGTGGTGGCATTACGTACGGCATTGAGGGCGCCCTCGCAGGTGAGATGTACGACATAGCCCGGGCAGCCCGTGTAGTGGGAGATGGCGGCAAAGCGCCCTGTGGCTTCGGCTTCCGTAACCTCGGGTTGTGACAGATAATGATAGCGCGGCGTCAGCTTGCCTTCGGCGCGGTGGCGGGCAACCAGGTAATCGATCATATCCCCATTCGTGGCGTGGACCGTGACCAGCCCGCCATGCCGGCGAACTTCCTGCATGAGCGCCGTCATCTGTCTGTCGTCTATCATCAATGCGCCCTTGTATGCCATAAAGGTCTTGAAAGAGGTGATGCCATGGTCTTCCACCATTGTCTTTATCTCTGGTCTTGTCTTGTCGTTAAAATCCGTCACAGCCATGTGGAAGCTGTAGTCGCCTACGGCGTTACCCGTGGCGCGGCCATTCCATTCATCCAGCGCCGCCTGCAGTGAATGTCCCTGTTTTTGCAGGATGAAGTCGATGACAGTGGTGGTGCCTCCGAAAAGGGCGGCCCTTGTCCCCGTCTCGTAGCTGTCGCTGGAGAAGGTACCCATAAAAGGCATGTCCAGATGGACATGGGGGTCGACACCGCCAGGCAGGATCAGCTGACCTGTGGCGTCAATGGTCTCACCGGCCGTAACGTTGAGGTGTTTGCCAATGGCGGCTATCTTTTCCCCTTCGATATAGATGTCGCCGACAAAATCATCCGAGGCAGTGACGATCCTGCCATTAGTAATCAACACTGACATAGGTGACCTGTTTTTTATCGTTAAAAGAAAGCCAGTAGCCGAGGCCTGAAATAAAGAAGCCTACAAACCAGGCATAGCTGTATAGAGATATGATCCAGGCGGGCAAAGCGCCCGGGCTGATAACTCCGATGGTTGCCAGGAATCCCGGGACATTAGGGATTATGCCCAGCAGCAGACATGCAATAGCCCTTGTGTTGAAACCTGACGAGTAGGTATATGCGCCGTGCAGCGAATAGAGGTCCGTCACATTCAGCTGCTGCCGCCTGATGAGATAATAATCGGCGATGAGGATACCGCCTACCGGCCCCAGCAGACTGGAATAGCCTACCAGCCAGGTGAATATATAGCCTCCCGGGTCGGCGATCAGCTTCCAGGGGAAAATGAGAATACCCAGGATGCCGGTGATGAGACCGCCCGTGCGGAAATTTATTTTTTTGGGGTAAAGGTTGGCGAAGTCATTGGCGGGGCTGACAATATTGGCGGCGATGTTAGTAGCGAGGGTGGAGATGGCCACGGCGATCATCGCCAGTGTGACCAGCAGCCTGCTCTCGAATTTTCCAGCCAGTACGACGGGGTCCCAGATAGGCTGACCGTAGAGAAGAGTAGTTGCAGAAGTAACAACAACTCCTATAAAAGCAAAGAGGGTCATAGAAGGCGGCAAGCCGATGGCCTGACCTTTTATTTGCGCCTGCTGGCTGACGGCGTAGCGGGTGAAGTCGGGTATGTTGAGGGACAGAGTGGCCCAGAAGCCTACCATGCCAGTAAGGGCGGGTACGAAGAAGGTCCAGAATGCATTGCCTTGCAGATGGGCAGGTTGCATCAGGATAGGGCCCAGTCCTCCGTGTACGGCTGTGATGGCCCAGAAAAGAAGGGCCAGGGCTGCAATGGGAAGAAAAAATGCTTTAAAGACAAGCAGCTTACGGATGCTGTCTACGCCGAGCCATACCACGTACATATTTAATGTCCAGAAAAGGATAAAACAAATAGCGGGCCCTGTCTCTAATCCCCAGCCGGAAGGGAAGATCTGCGGCAAGGCGGCCAGAGATGGAATCCAGCAACGAGCTGCCTGGTAGATGGCGAAACCTCCGATCCAGGTCTGGATGCCAAACCAGCCGCAGGCTACGATGGCCCGCAGCATAGCGGGGATATTGGCTCCCCTGACGCCAAAGCTGGCGCGGGCAAAGACGGGAAAGGGGATGCCGTACTTCGCACCGGCACGGCCATTGAGGATCATGGGTATCAGTACGATGGTATTGCCCAAAAAAATGGTGAGGATGGCCTGCCACCAATTCATTCCGCCGCCAATAAGGGAACTGGCCAGCATATAGGTGGGTATGCAGAGGCTCATGCTGATCCAGAGGGCAGCATAGTTCCATGTATTCCATTTCCTCGCCGCAGGGGGGACGGGCGCCAGGTCTTCGCTGTACAATGAGGCGGCGGGCTCTGAGGATGTAGTGGCTGTCATACGGGGATACGTTTTAGTTACATACGATGGTATTTTTTCAGGATACGGACGACGGCTTCCTGCGGCAGGCCGTGAACGGTGTTGCCATTAATGCCTGCCATGTCCTTACCTGCGAACAGCGCATTGATAATGGCTTCTTCCGTTGCCTGGATAGTGGCAATAAATAGACTGTTGATCTGGTCATTGCTCAGGGTCGTCACTTCCGTGTTTTGCGTATTGCTGAATGCCTTTTTATTGGCTGTTGAAAACGTGATAAAGATGTCGCCGGAGCCATTGCCTCCTATGCCGCCCGTGCGGGTAAGGCCGAGGGGGATGCGTTGCGCCAGCCGCTTGAGCTGTCCAGGCAGTAGGGGAGCATCGGTGGCCAGGACAACGATGATGGACCCTGTTTCTTCCTGCCGGGGAGTGGTGGCCAGTCCCATAGGCTGCCCGTCGATGATATAGGGCAGCGTATCAGCCAGCTCTTTGCCCACGGGAACACCGGCGATGGTCAGCTGACCGCGGACGCCGTGATTGGCCTGTACCAGCACTCCCACGGTATAGCTCCCCTGGCTTTTATCCAGGATGCGGGAGGCAGTGCCGATGCCGCCCTTGAAGTTATAGCACATCATACCCGTACCGCCACCCACGCCGCCCTCCTGCACTTTTCCTGAGCTGGCGCTGTCCAGTGCTTTAAAGACGTCCTCTTTAGTGACATGCTGGCCGTTGATGTCGTTGAAAATGCCGTCATATGTCTCTGCCACGACGGGATAAGCATACCAATAATCCTTTTTAAAAGGCGTATAGTAATGATGGCGGTCCATCCATTGCCATGTCGCGTCGCGCACCGTGCCAACACTGCCCGTATTGGTGATGAGGATAGGTGTTTCCAGGAAGCCGGATTCTGTGATCCAGTGTGTGCCTGTCATATCGCCATTGCCGTTAAGGGTATACCAGGAAGCATAGACGGGATCAAACTCCTTACCACGGGGCAGGATAGCCGTAACGCCAGTGCGTATAGGACCTTCTCCCTTCACCAGGGGACCATCCCCTTTGATGAGAGTAGTTTGACCTACTGTAACGCCCTGTACATCGGTAATGGCATCAAAAGCGCCGGTGTTGCCGTCGAAAGGGACGCCGAAATCACGTGCTCTTTTGGCCTGGGCAAAGATCTGAGTGGTGAAAAGCAGCAGGATGATGTAGATGGTCCTTATCATGTTATGGTTGGGTTTGTGCATCTGCAATGGTCAGCGCGTCGCTGATGATGGCCAGCCCTTCATCCATCTGTTCACGGGTAATGGTCAAAGGAGGGGCTATAAAGATATAGTTCCAGCGTACAAAGGCATACATGCCCAGCTGCCGGAGGCGGACTGCCACCTGGTTCATGACGGCCATTTCCTCAGGCTTTGCATTAAAAGGCGCCATAGGTTCTTTGGTGGCCCTGTTCTTTACCAGCTCCAGACAGCCCAGGAGTCCTGTGTTACGGAAGTCTCCGATAGAGGGGTGCTGCTGTTTCATCTTTTCCACCTGGGCTTCGAGGTAACGGCCCATAGCAGCCGCATTTTCGATAAGGTTCTCATCCTCGTATATCTTCAGCACTTCCACGCCCGCGGCGCAGGCAACCGGGTGGGCGGAGTAGGTGAGACCCAGCCAGAGCGTACGGTCATTGAACTGATCCGCGATCTTGTCTGTTACGATAAGGGCGCCCAGCGGAATATAACCTGCCGTGATACCTTTGGCTGTGGCGATCATGTCGGGCTCAATGCCGTGGAGCTCGGAAGCAAACCATTTGCCGGTGCGTCCAAAGCCGCTCATTACTTCGTCGATGATGAGCAGAATGCCATGCTTGTCGCAAAGGGTTCTGATCTTTTGTAAATAGTCGGGTGGATATTTGATACAGCCGGAAGTGCCGCTCTCGCCTTCCATGAGGATGGCTGCGATGGTCTCCGGACCTTCCAGCTCGATGACCCTTTCGATATGGCTTACGCATTCCCGGTGGCAGGAGCTGATCTCTTTTCCCCAGGGACATCGATAGCAATAGGGGTCTTCCACATGGATGACGTTAGGCATTTGCTGGGTATCATGCGGCAGCTTGCGGGGGTCGCCGCCAGCGGTCATAGAGCCGTAGGAGGCGCCATGAAAGGCTCTGTAACGGGCGATGATCTTATGACGGCCGGTGTAGAGTCTTGCCAGCTTGATGGCGTTGTCGATAGCGCTGGCGCCACAGACCGTGAACAGGGTCTTTTTAAGACGGCCGGGTGTGATCTCTGCCAGGCGCCGTCCCAGCTCACCTCTTGCACGGGTCACACAGCCGGGCGTTACATAGCTGACCTCCTGCATCTGGCGGACAACGGCAGCAGTGACGCGCTGGTTGCCATGTCCAATGTTGACGTTTATCAGCCCGGATGAAAAGTCCAGGTATTTTTTTCCATCGTAGTCGTAGAGATATACTCCTTCGGCATATTTGACGGCAATAGGGTTGAGGCCTTTTTGCTTGCTCCAGGAGAAGAGGGTGTAATCGAAGTTTTCCTGTTGTATCTCCTGGGTTTCGGATATAGTGACGGGAGAAGGCATATGCAGTATTTTTTTGTTAAGGTTAACTCATCCAGTTGATGCCGGCTTCGGGATTCCATTTTACCGTGCTTTTCTTTAGCCGGGTCCAGAATTCGATGGAACTTTTGCCCGTGATGTCGCCCACTCCGAACTTGCTTTCATTCCATCCACCGAAGGAGAAGGGCTCGCGGGGTACAGGTACGCCGACATTGACGCCTACCATGCCTGCCGAGGCCCGGTCGATGACGTAACGTGCGTAGCCGCCATTTTGTGTAAATACGGAAGCCGCATTACCGTAAGGGTTGGCATTCTCGATAGCGAGGGCTTCGTCGAGGCTGTCCACGCGCATGATGCTGATGACGGGGCCGAATATTTCTTCTCTGGCTACGGCCATATTGGGTTTAACACCATCGATGACAGTAGGGCCCACATAGGTGCCCTTTTCTTTACCGGGAACCGTAGCGCCGCGACCATCTACGAGAATTTTTGCTCCCTGTTGTTCAGCTTCAGTTATATAGCGTTCGATCCGTTCTTTTGCTTCGGAGCTGATGACCGCACCCAGGTTGCGGCCCGGTACGATGCGGCGGACTTCTTCACATATTTTCTCTACGATGTGGTCGATGGCGCCGACCCCTACCATGGCGGAAGCTGCCATACAGCGCTGACCTGCACATCCGCTCATGGAGGCTGCCACATTTTGTGCTGTCATTTCGGGTTTGGCATCCGGCAGCACCAGCAGGTGATTCTTGGCTCCGCCTAGCGCCAGGCAGCGTTTGAGGTTGGAAGTAGCCCGGCGGTAGACAAGCTTGGCCACACGGGTTGACCCCACGAAGCTGACCGCTTCGATACCGGGATGATCACAGATGGCTTCCACTATTTCGCTGTCGCCGTTGACGATGTTGAATACGCCTTCGGGCAAGCCGGCTTCCTGCAGCAGGAGGGCCAGACGGCCTACGCTAAGCGGCACTTTTTCGGAAGGCTTTATAATCATACAGTTGCCCAGGGCCAGGGCATTGGGAATGGTCCAGTTGGGGACCATGGCAGGGAAGTTAAATGGGACGATAGAGGCCACGACACCCAGTGGAATATGCTCGGTACGGCATTCCACTCCTTTGCTTACTTCCAGCACTTCGCCCGTCAGAAGCTGGGGAAGGGAGGCGGCGAATTCCGTGAGCTCGATGCATTTTTCAACTTCAGCGACGGCCTCGCCCAGCGTCTTGCCATTCTCTTCGCTGACGAGGGCTGCCAGGTCCTGCGTATGTTTTTCCAGCAGGTGCCGGTATCGATAGAATACCTGTACTCTTTCTTTTATCGGCATTCTGCTCCAGGATGGGAAGGCCGCTTTGGCCGCTTTTACGGCCTGGTCGAGGTCCTGTGAGGTGGAACAGGGCATTTCCGCCAATAAGGTCCCGTCGAGCGGGGATATGACGGGTAGGGACCTGCCTGAGATGTCGGTGAATTCGCCGTTGACATAGTTCTTCAGGCGTCCATATTTGGGTGCAGCCACGATGGCTTCGGATGTTTGTGCCATAATCGTTAATTGTATTGACAATTTAACGAAAAAAGTGCGGGAATTGGCCTAACACGAAAAATAGCCCAATTCCCGCATATGGCTAATGTCTGAGGCCTTCGGACGAACCGCTTTCAGCGGTTCCGGGGCATATTCCTAACGTCGGGCTACTACGAGGACCTCGAAGGCGCCGGACGAGGCAGGGAGAAATATCTCATGGTTCTTTTCATCGACGGCCAGGGTGCGAGCGCTCCGCTTTGTCGGAACATTGGCAACGACCTGGAAGGAGCTGGCTGAGCGCTCATGGATTACGGTTAGCAGCCCTTCCCCACAGGAGGCGAATATATCTTTCAGATGTCTGTCGAAAGCAACCCCATCACATCCGTTGCCGATGGGATATTTTCCAACGATGCCGCCGCTGACGGCATCCATTACGATGAGCCATTTTTCGCAGCCTGCAAACAGCCGTTTGGTCTTTCTATCGATGGCCAGTCCCGTGGGGCTTTCGCCGGGAGACAGCGACCAGCTGGTGACGACCTGTTTTTGGACCATGTCCACGACGGTGATCTCATTCCTGTCCTCGATGTTGACGAAGATCCTGCCAGCCTCGTCGGAGACGGCCGTCTCGGGCTTGCCGTCCAATGCAATAGTAGCCGTCACCCGTTCGGTGACCGGGTCGATGATGCTAAGGTCATGACTGCGGCCGTTGCAGGTAATGATGGTCTTTGAGAAGGGGTCGAACAGGATGGCATCGGGGTTCTGGCCCGCGGGTATCTGGTTCAATACTTTACCTGTCTTTATTTCAAAGACAGTGACGCTGTTGTTGCGGCCATTGCTGGTATAGCCTTTACCGATGGCCTCATCGAAGGCAATGCCGTGGACGCCGTTGGTGTTTGGAATGACACCGACAGAATCGCCTTTTTTCTCGTCCAGGATCACCACGTGGGTACCGTGGGAAACATATATCTTTTTGTCAGGCCCTACGGAGATATAGTCCCATCCTCCGGGGCTGCCTATGCGAAATGTTTTGGACAGCTGGAAAGAATCTGTGGATTGAGCCATGCTGACGGCGGATAACAGGAGGGTACAGACGGCGAACAGGCAAGATCGTACGTAGGTCATATGGAGTTGGTTTTGTTAGGCATAGGTTCATAGTTTTCACCCGTTGTCGGGCAGTGCGGGGAGCTCTTTTTGCTCTTCCTTATCTTTCTTGAACTCCAATTTACCAAACTTATAAGTAAAATTGATACCAAAACTTCGGTAGGGTACGAGCTGGAGGGTATGCAGCGAAAAATTCTGACCGCTGACGGTGGTTTCCTGGCGGACACTGGAGGCAAAGGGGTTGGTCGCGGAAAAAGCAATGCTGCCCTTCTTATGCCAGATCTGTTTGCGGAAGGCAAAGTTATACGAGGTGAAGGAAGGGTATCTTCCCTGAAGCTCATTCCGTGCCGAATTGAAATTGCCAGAGAACTCCAGTATAAACGTGCTGCTCAGCTGGTAGCTGGCGTTCATATTCATTCTGTAATTGAAGCTGGTGACATTACTGCCGCCCAGGCTGCCGGTGGTGATATATCTGTCGAAGAAGGAAAGGTTGCTGCGTAGATTGAGCTTGGGGCCAATGGGTATGGAGCCGTAGATATTCAGCCCGTAATTATTTTCCGAACCTACGTTCATGGGTATACTGACGGATGTATTGAAGTAAACAGAATCGCCGATGGTGTAAGTTGGATAATAGGTGATAAAAGGCTGGACATCATGGACCTGGTGATGATAGAACAGGACGATGTTGAGTGCGCTGCCTTTCTCGAAAGACTTTGAGTACGTGAGGTCGATGTTGTCGCTGACCTCGGGCTGAAGATAGGGGTTGCCGATGGTAATATTCTTAGGGTCGCTGACATTGATATAGGGGTTTAGCCACCTGTAGTTCGGACGCTGGATCCTCCTTGTATAGGCGATCTTGACCGTTTGGTCATTTTCGAACGAATGTGAGAGAATAAGAGAGGGTGCGAAGGTATTGTAGCCGGGAATATTCGTGCCGGAGGATTTGCTGAATTCTGCATCTGTTTCCGTACGTTCGTACCGGAGTCCTCCCTTTACATCCAGCCATTTAAAGGCCGGAAAGGAAAGGGAAGCGTAGCCCGCATATACATGACGGGTATAGGAGAGTGAGTTTGACTGACCGCTGTCATATGTGTAGCTGCCTGTCGTTGGATCCAGCGCAAGCACCGAAGACGAGCTCGTTATCTGTCTTATCTGTACTCTGCCTCCCGTCTCCAGCTTTACTTTTTCTCCCATGGGCTGTACATAATCAAGACGGAAATTCGTCTCGTGATCGTGCCCGTCGCTTTGACTCGTGGTGCCGGTGAAAGGGGAACTCCCGTCCGGAAGACTTTGCGCCTGGTGATTGGCGGAGTGGTTATTGCCATAGCTGCCATCATAGGATATGTCCAGTTCTCTGTCCTCTTGTGGGAAGGTCCTTTTATAACTCAGGCTGTAATCCAGCGAGTGTCCCTGGAAGCGGCTGCCTGAGAGGACCAGGGAGCTGTCGTTTGAGAGAAGTGCGCCGGAGGAGGCATCGTATCCGCTCTGCAATTGGAGAAAGGAGCCGTCATTGTTATTCCCAAAATTATCATAGCCTATATTGCCGGAAAGGTTATTGCGATGATCGATGCTCCAGTCGAAGCCAATTCCGGATTCATAGCCCTGGCGATGGAATTTGCTGTTCCCCTGCTGCTGCAGTCTGTTCTTTGTCCCTGCGGCCGTGTCGTCCGACCAGCGGTCGGAGCTGTTGTTCCTTGTGGAGTTGAGCTGTGCATTGCCGCTGAAAAAGGCGTTCATGCCAAAATTGCCGCGCCGGGCATTGAGGTTTAGCGATCCATTCTCCAGGCGGCTGCCGGCAGTGAGGCTGATATTACCGTTGATGCCCCGGAGCTTGTTTTCTTTCAGGATAATATTGATGATGCCCCCTGTGCCTTCCGCGTCGTATTTAGCGCCGGGGCTGGTGATGACCTCGATGTTCTTGATCTGGCTGGCAGGGATGGATTGAAGGGCGTCCGCCAGGTTGTTGCCAAAGATGCTGGAAGGTTTGCCATTGATGAGGAAGAGTATATTCGAATTGCCCTGCAGCTGTACATTGCCATCCACATCTACGGATACCATGGGTACCTTTTTCAAAATGTCCGTGGCCACGCCGCCCTGGGAGGTGATATCTTTTTCGGCGTTGTAAACCATCTTATCGATCTTGTTTTCCACAAGCCCTTTTGGAGCGGTGACCGTCACGGCCTGCAGGGCTTCCTCTTTTTGAAAAAGGGAGATGTCTCCCAGCGTCATGCTCATCGTCTTCCCGTCCAGGGTAAGAGCGCCGGTGCTGAGCGATTGATAGCCGATGAAGCCGATGGTAAGCGTATAGCTGCCCGGTGTCAATCCCTCCAGTGTAAAGACGCCTTTATTGTTGGTAGTAGTGCCATTGACGGGCTTCCTGTTATTATTGGATGCGTAAAGCGTAATGGTAGCATACTCCACGGGCTTTTGGGACAGCGAATCCAGGATACGGCCCGTGATCCTTCCTTTGCCGGAAGGAGCAGACTGCTGAGCCATTAGAGATAAAGAACATATGATGACAGTAAGTAGAAGACAACAGCATTTCATTGCTACAAAGGTAGCAACCTATTCTGGTGAAATTCTGTCCTCAGCTCACTCTTTTGCCATGCAGGAGCATATCTACCGCCTGGTCGAGGCTGCCTGCCCGCGTGATCGTGCCTGCGTTGACAAAGAATATCTCGTCGGCATTTTCGATGGTATTGAGACGATGGGCGATGATGACACGGGTAGTGGTCTCCGGCAGCCGCTGCAGGATATCTTCCAGCATCTTCTCCGTCACCGTATCGATATTGGCTGTCGCCTCGTCGAGGATGAGCAGGTCGGGATTGCGGAGCACGGCGCGCATAAAGGCGATGAGCTGTCTTTGTCCCAGGCTGATGCCATCGCCGCCGGAGGAGACCATTGTGTCGAGTCCTGCATCAAAGCGGGAGAGCAATGTCTGCAGGTTGGCCTTTTCGATGACGGCTGACAGCTCTTCGTTGCTGAGGCTATGATGTTGTTCGTTGCCGTATAATATATTATCCTTTACCGTGCCGGAGAAGAGGAAGGGCTCCTGGAGGATGAACCCGATCTTGCGGGTCCTTTCGACGGCTGTATAGGAACGAAGGTCCTGACCATCCAGGAGTACGCGACCGGAGGTAGGATCGTACAAACGTGCAATGAGGGAGGCTGTGGTCGTTTTGCCGCCGCCCGTAGGGCCCACAAGGGCGTAGGTTTTGCCTTTTTCCATGCGGAAGCTGTTGTTGTGCAGGACTTCGGTGCCATCCGGGTAATGGAAGGATACGTGTTGAAATTCCAGGAGCGCCGGTGTGCCGGCCTTTTCATCGCGGACGACCGAGAGACCCGAGGTCGTTACCAGGTCGGATTGCAGGTTGAGTATCTGAGCGATCCTGTCCCATGCCGCGAGGGCTACCTGGAACCCCGCCCAGAGGGCTGCCATCTGACGTAGCGGGTCATAAAAATAAGAGACGTAAGAAAAGAAGGTGACGAAGAGGCCAGCGGTGAACTCGCCATGGATGATCAGGTAAATGCCATAGGTAAGAACGGCCAACTGTCCCAGGCTGGAAGCCAGTCCATAAACGGGCATGAATATATTGTTGGCCAGCCCCGCCCTGACGGCGGATGAATACTGATCCTTATTGGCCTTATCAAAGCGTTTGCGAAAGTAATCGCGGCGATTGAACGCAATAATGACCTTGAAGTTATCGAGGCTTTCCTGTATCTCGGCGCTCATCCCGCCTACGCTTTTCAGGTTGGCGGCATTTTTTCGTTTGACCCAGGGCGTGGTTAGTTTGGTGAAGACCCATATAAGCACGGCAGGAGCGAGGGTTGCCAGTCCCAGCTTCCAGTTGACCGCCACCAGGGCGATACCGGCCCCAATGATAAAGAAGAAGCTGGAAACGAACTGCATAAGGGACTGGGAGAAGAACTGGTTGATCTTATCCGTATCGTTGTTGATCCTCGAGATCAAGTCGCCGGCCTTGTTCTGATTGAAAAAAGCGGCGGGCAGCTCCTGCAGCTTGTTGAAGAGCGTGTTGCGAAGCGTAAAAAGGAGATGCTGCCCGAAGTTCCCCATCAGGATGGTGCGGAGGTATACCAATACGAGCACGCAGCAGTATAGCAGCAGAAGCCATCCGCAGTTGCGGAGCACGCCATTCCATTTCTTATTTAAGATAAAGTCATTGATCGTGATGCCTACGATGTAGGGGCCGACCATCGTGAGCATGGAATAGACCAATATCACGATCAGAGCCCAGATCAGCTTGCTGCGTTGTTCTGGCAGCAGGTTGATAAGCTTCCCCAGGGCGGACCAGTTGGAGGGCTTTTTGGTTTCCTTGACGGCGGTATTATTAAGATTGTAATTCGTGTTGCTCATAATGACTGGTGCTACGTTGTGATTGATAGATCTGAACATATTCCGGGCAGGTGCTCATCAATTCGGCATGTGTGCCGGCGGCAATGATCTCTCCTTCCATCAGGAGAATGATCTGCTGATAGTCTTCGATGGATGCGATCTTCTGGGTGACGGACAGCAGGGTGATACCCGGATAATTGCGGCGTACATTTTCCAATATCTTTTGTTCGGTGCTGGTGTCGACACGGGCGGTGAAATCATCCAGCAGGAGCACTCTTGGATTGATGGCCAGGGCGCGTGCCAGCATGATACGCTGCTTTTGTCCGCCTGAGAGGCTGGTGCCTCTTTCGGATACGACCGTCTCCAGTTTGTCCGGAAGGGCGTCGATAAAGTCATGCAGCTCGGCCGTATCGATGGCTTTTTGCATGGACTCCTCTGTAACGTCCTCGTTAAAGGCGATGTTCTCCCGGATGCTCATATTGAAAATGATACTGTCCTGGAATACCAATCCTATTTGTTTGTGGAAGGATTCCTTTTCATATTCCGCGATGGGATGACCGTCGTACTCGATGACGCCCGTATTGGGACGTGTCAATGCGGTGAGCAATTGCAGCAGCTGGGTCTTGCCCGCGGCAGTGGGGCCGATGATGGCTGTCCGGGAACCCGCGGGGATGGTGAAGGAGATATCCTTCAGCACATTTTTTTCCTTATAGGAGAGGGATACATTTTTCACGGCAATGTTTCCTTTCAGATCCTTTTTAATGGTGCCTGTCTCTACGGGATCGGGTGCATTGAGAACGCCGCTGATACGTATGTAGGAGGCGCTGGCCTGTGCAATGACATTGCTCATGAACCCGATGATGAGGATAGGGAAGACAAGCATGGCCAGGTAGTTGTTAAAGGCGGTGAGGTCACCCAGACTC
>Ga0105240_10009170_pt1 | contig 14034 bp, 13 predicted proteins | sample KBSC54metaG_FD_80426 | JGI IMG/M metagenome (GOLD analysis project Ga0105240, IMG submission 80426) | Corn rhizosphere microbial communities from Kellogg Biological Station, Michigan, USA - KBS C5-4 metaG | ecosystem: Host-associated > Plants > Roots > Rhizosphere > Soil | place: Michigan, USA... | reverse complement strand
TTGAACCAGATGGGGGAGCCGGCAAAGCCGAAGGCATCGCGAATCTGGTTTTCGAGGAAGCGCTCGTACGAGAAATGCAACTTCACCTGGCGGTCGGTGAAGAGGACGAAGGTGGGCGGGGCGACGGCGGCCTGGGTCATGTAGAAGATGCGGATGCGCTTGGCCATGGGAACGGGGGCTCGCTGGAAATCGATCTTCTCGAGGAAGCGGTTCATCTGGCCGGTGGTGACGCGCTTACGTCGTTCAGCGGCAACCTTCTTGACCTCTTTAAGCACGGTTCCCATGCCTTTGCCCTTGAGCGCTGAAAGGAAGATTACCGGCGCATAGTCGAGATATTTGAGGGCACGGCGGAGCTGCTTCTCGAAGATGTCGCGATCGGCGGGGGGCTTGCCGTCAGTGCGGCCGGTGGTCACGGCGTCCCACTTATTGACGATGATGATGACGCTGCGGCCGCTCTCGTGGGCATAGCCGCCGATGGTGGCGTCGCTGGCGGTGACTCCTTCTGTTGCATCGAGGATCAGGAGTGCGACGTCGGCGGCTTCAAGGTGGCGGCGGGCCATGACGACGCTCAGCTTTTCGGCCATCAGGTGGGTCTTGCCTTTGCGGCGGATGCCGGCGGTGTCGACGAAGCGGAGAGTGCTGCCTTCGAACTCGACGGTTTCATCTACGGCATCGCGGGTGGTTCCGGCGATGGGCGAAACGATGGCGCGGGATGTGCCGGTGAGGGCGTTGAGGAGCGTGGATTTGCCGACGTTGGGGCGGCCGATGATGGCGATGGCGGTTTCATGCTGTTCGAATTCGCCGTGAGTGCGGTGGACCGCTACGTTTTCAGGGGCTGAAGCCCCTTCCTGTTTTTTGGGAGCGCTTTCGGCACGACTGAAGTCGTGCCCTGACGCTTCTCGCTTCGGTGTAACGATGTCGCCCGATGCGGCGGGATCGATTTCTTCCGAAGGTGTTTCCGGCTGTTCGGGGATGGTGGCGGCGATGGCATCGAGGAGTTCGCCAATGCCGAGGCCGTGTTCAGAACTGATTGGGTAGACTTCGCGGATTCCAAGGCGGCGGAAGTTATGGGCTTCGAGGGCCATGGCTTCGCCTTCGACCTTATTGACCGCGAGGAAGACGGGCCTGGCGCCGCGGTTGAGGAGGCGGACGAGGTCGTAGTCGGGACTTGCGAGCTCGGTGCGGGCGTCGACGACCAGGACGATGGCCTGGGCTTCGTCGAGGGCGACCTTGGCTTGGTTGTAGATCTCGGTGGGGATGAGCTCGGGGTCATCGGGGACGATGCCGCCAGTGTCGACGAGGCGGAAGCGGCGGCCAGCCCACTCGTATTCGCCATAGATGCGGTCGCGGGTGATGCCGGGCTCGTCGCCGACGATGGAGCGACGGCTGCGGGTGAGGCGGTTGAAGAGGGTGGATTTGCCCACGTTTGGACGTCCTACGATGGCGACGAGGGGAAGCGCGTCGGCGCCGGGCCGGGTGGGGATCACGGATCTGCGGTAGGTGGGCAAGAGGATTACTCCGAACTGTACAAGCACTGCATGAGCGGCTCTTCCAGTCTACGGGAGCGGGTGCGGGCAAACCCAATTCGGGATTGAGAAGGAAGGAGTTGGTTGTAAAGAGATTTCGCATTTCGTTCGCTGTTCAGGTTGGACCTATGATGGAGGGAGTATTCGCCGCCGATGGCCACGTCACAAACCTCAACTCGAACCCTTCCGACACTGCATGAGTTCTTTTCGCCTGGAGGAATCCTCTCGAAGTCGCCGCTGCCGTATGAGTACCGGCCGGGGCAGCTGGAGATGGCGAAGGCGGTGGAGCGGGCGCTGCAGGAGCGGCGGCACCTGATTGTGGAGGCTGGGACCGGTACCGGGAAGACGCTGGCTTATTTGCTGCCGGCGCTGCGGACGGGGCAGCGGGTGATTGTGTCGACGGGGACGAAGGCACTGCAGGACCAGCTGTTCTTCCGGGATGTGCCGTTTCTGGAGTCGCTGCTGGGGGAGTTGCGGGTCTGCTACATGAAGGGGCGCGCGAACTACCTGTGCAGGCACAAGCTGGTGACGCTGCGCGATCAGCCGATCTTGTCGGGGTTGGAAGAGATCGACCATTACAGGCAGATCGCGGATTGGGAGAAGGTGACGGAGACTGGCGATCGGTCGGAGTTGAACGAGTTGCCGGAGACGAGCGCGCTGTGGCACAAGCTGGATGCGCGGAGCGAGGCTTGCCTGGGATCGACCTGTCCGGATTACCGAAGGTGCTTCATCACGGAGATGCGAAGGCGGGCGCTCGAGTCGGACATCATCATCGTGAATCATCATTTGTTCTTTGCCGATCTGGCGGTGAAGCAGGAGGCTGCGGGGGCTCCGGATGCGGGGATTCTTCCGGAGGCTGCTGCGGTTGTGTTCGATGAGGCGCATGAGCTGGAGGAGGTGGCTTCGAGCTACTTCGGGCTCTCGGTGTCGAATTTGCGGTTTGAGGAGCTGGCGCGTGATACGGAGATGCAGCTGCGGGGGAAGGCAGGCGCGGAGAGGTTTCCGGCGGCGACGCAGCAGTTGCGCGATCGAGCGCGAATGTTTTTCGCTAGCCTGCCAATGACATCTGACGGCAGGCAGCCATTTGAAAACCGCGAGGAGTATCTGGAAGGCTCGGGCGATTTGTATCTGTCGCTGCGGAACACGCTGCGGCTGCTCGAGGCGGAGATGGAGCTGCTGGAGGATGTGGATGAGGCTCCGGGGCTGCGGAAGCGCGTGGCGCGGCTGCGGACGGAGCTGGAGTTTCTGCTCGAGTCGAACTCGAGCAACATGGTGTATTGGCTAGAGCGCAGGGCAGTGGGGAGCGCGGATCGAGGCGGGGGAGCGGGACGAACGGGACCTCGGTCGCAGAACCGGCATACGTTTGTGCAGGCTACGCCGATTGATGTATCGGAGCTGCTGCACGAGATGGTGTTTGAGTCGATTCCGACGGTGGTGCTGACGTCGGCGACGCTGACGGTGCAGGGTGGGTTTGAGCACGTGCGAAAGCGCGTGGGCATGACGGAGACGCGGGAGCTGGTAGTGCCTTCGCATTTTCGTTATGGGGAGCAGGCGCTGCTGTATCTGCCGCCGGCGATGCCGGATCCGCGCGATCCGGAGTTTCCGGAGGCGGCGGCGAACACGATCCGTCGGGTGCTGGAGCTGTCGAAAGGGCGGGCGTTTTGCCTGTTCACAAGCTATGCGCAGATGCGCGACTTGTATGAGCGGCTGATGCCGGTGCTGGAGTTTCCGATTCTGCTGCATGGCACTGCTCCCAGGAAGGCGCTGCTCGAGGAGTTTCGGGCGACGCCGAATGCGGTGCTGTTCGGCACTTCGAGTTTTTGGCAAGGCGTGGATGTACAGGGTGAGGCATTGAGCTGTGTGATCATCGACCGGCTGCCTTTCGCAGTGCCGAACGATCCGGTGGTGATGGCGCGAATGAAAGCGATCGAAGAGGCGGGCGGTAAGCCGTTCTTCGATTACCAGGTGCCGTCGGCGGTGCTGACGCTGAAGCAGGGCTTCGGGCGGCTGATCCGGTCGCTGGAGGATCGCGGGGTGCTGGTGCTGCTGGATCCGCGGATCACAAAGCAGCGGTATGGGCAGGCGTTCTTGCAGAGCCTGCCGCCGTACCGGATGACGGCGACGATTACGGATGTGGCGGACTTCTTCGAAAAGCCGGGACGACGGAACAGGGATTAGGGGCCGGTGGATGGCAGGGCTGTTGAGATCGGTCGGTTGAGCGCCAAACGATTATAGCTTGGCACCCGCCGGGAGTACCCCTCCCCTACGTTCTTTGGCTAAATATCCCCTTTACATGCACTTGCGAGGTTTGGCTGGTTGTAAGCTCCTGATTCGATTTAGGTTCGCGATTTGAATCTTGGGAATTAACCACTTAGACGAGCGCGTTCTGGTCCGCTCACCTTGACCTTTGATTCGATTATGCGCTTTTGGGCTAAATAGGATGCAAAACGACGGTGGTGATTGAAGTGGTGGTGGTCGAACAGCATAGAGACGGCAATAAGGGGAAAGAGGAGGAGAGTGTCTCTCTGCGCCTACGATGATCATTCCGTCGCCCCTACGGGGCTGGGATCGTTTGGCGTGGGCATCCCAGGACTGCGTCGCTTCCGCGACTTGTCCTGGGCTAATTTCCATTGCCCCTCCGGGGCGTAGGTGGTGATCCAATTCGCGGTTCGGAGCGGAGCGCACGGATGGCGATCCAAATTCGCCGTCCTGGGAGGAAGATGATGATTCATTCGTCGCTACGGGATTTGGGTCGTTGGTGTGGGGATCCCAGGACTGCGTCGCTGGCGCGACTTGTCCTGGGCTATGTTCCGGTGCCCCTACGGGGCGTTCGGTGGTGATTCGCTTCGGTCTCTCTGCGCCGACGATGATGATTCCGTCGCCCCTACGGGGCTTGGGTCGTTTTGGCGTGGGGTTTCCAGGACTGCACCGCTGGCGCGACTTGTCCTGGGCTAATTTCCGTTGCCCCTACGGGGCGGGAGTGTCGTTGACCGATTGCCCTTGGTTCAGCAGCGGCTGACAGAATTATCGTTGTTGTAGAGACCATGAAGATCAACTCGAGCGACGTGCTGATTGTTATCGATGTGCAGAATGATTTCTGTCCGGGTGGGGCGCTGGGAGTTGCGGATGGGGATGCGGTGATTGCGCCGATTCTGCGCGTGGCGGAGCGGTTTGAGCACATCGTGCTGACGCAGGACTGGCATACGCCGGATCACTACTCGTTTGCTTCGGCTCATGCCGGGAAGAAGCCGTTTGAGCAGATTGAGTTGAGCTACGGGATGCAGACGCTGTGGCCTGAGCATTGTGTGCAGGGCACGAGCGGTGCGGAATTTCACAAGGAGTTGAAGCTGACGCGGGCGGAGTTGATTGTGCGGAAGGGGTTTCATCGGACGATTGATTCGTATTCGGCGTTCTTTGAGAACGATCATGCGACGGCGACGGGGCTGGGCGGGTATCTGAAGGAGCGGGGGTTCAGGCGGGTGTTTCTGGCGGGACTGGCGTATGACTTCTGCGTGGGGTACTCGGCGCTGGATGCGCGGCGGCTGGGGTTTGAGGCGGTGGTGCTGAAGGATGCTTGCAGGGCGATCGATCTGAATGGGTCGGCGGCAGAGATGGAGCGGGAGTTTGCGAAGGCTGGTGTTGAAGTGGTGAACACGGGTGAGATTGCGGCGGAAGGCGGCGACTAGAATCTAGTCTTGGGGCCTGTGCCGGGGAAGATCCTCGAGAAGGACAGTGCTGCGCGGGTTTTGCTACGTCTTTTTAGGACAAATGCAGCAAGTTAGCGCCGCCTGCGGCGGCGATAGCGAGTTAGCAAGTTAGCGGTTCCGGGGTTGGAGCAAGCAGCTCAGCGAGAGTTCTAATTTGTGGGCGATTGATCGGATCATGTCGCGGAATTTTTACATTTTGGCTGGGGCGCTGGCTTTCTTCGCGCTGATTTCAGCGGGGATGATGCTGATCCCGGCGAGCTTTCAGCCGGGGCTGCCGGCGAACGGGTCGCTCTGGCGGACTGTGGCGCTGATTATGCTGCTGTCGGCGCTTGGGTGTGCGCTGATTGGGGTGATGAGCAATCTTTTTGAGCAGGTGGATCGGCGGAGCGAAGAGCAGCGGGTGGAGGGGCGGCGGAAGAGGCGGGAGACGAGGGACCAGGGACATAGGGACTGAGGGACATAGGGACTGAGGGACATAGGGAGTAGGGAATAGGGAATAGGGAATAGGGACCAGGGGCGAGCACGTTGGACAGCGAAAACAAATAGAATTAAGGAGCGGGATTTCTTGCCGCAAGGACGTGATCGCTGATGTATGAAGTTACCGTGGAGGCGGGGTTTTCCTCCGGACACTATCTTCGCAACTATCGTGGCAAGTGCGAGAACCCGCACGGGCACAACTACAAGGTGCGCGTGACGCTCCACGGCAAGGAATTGGACCAGGCTGGGCTGCTGCTCGATTTCAAGCTGCTGAAACAGGTGATGCGGCCAGTCGTCGATCGCATCGACCACCAGATGCTGAATGACCTGGAACCGTTTACGACGCTGAACCCTTCGGCGGAGAACATCGCGAAGTATTTCTACGATCAGACGAACGAGCAGCTCGCGGAGATGACGAAGGGGCGCGTGCGGGTGAAGGACTGCACGATCTGGGAGACGGATACGACGACTGCGACGTACTTTGAATAAAGCAGTAGGGAATAGGGAGTAGGGAATAGGGAGTAGGGAATAGGGAGTAGGGACCGGGATCAGTGATCAGGGATCAGGGATCAGAATCCCAGGTCTCAGAATCGAGACCTGGGGCACCCGCACCTGAGTCCGGCGGAAGCAGTTGGGGGCGTGGTCGTTGACGATTCCGGCGGCTTGTAGCCAGGCGTAGACGATGGTGGGGCCGACGAATTTGAAGCCGCGGCGCTTGAGCTCTTTTGAGATTGCGATCGATAGAGGAGATTGCGCGGGGACCGGGCCGGTGTTCTGGATTGGTTTGCCGCCGGCGAGCTGCCAGATCCAATCAGAGAAATCAACTCCATCTTTTTTCATTTCGAGGAAGATCTGCGCGCCGCGGATGGTGGCTTCGATTTTTGCGCGAGAGCGGATGATGTCCGGGTTCTGCAGGAGCCTGAGTATATCGGGCTCTTTGAGTTCTGCTACTTTGGCGGGATCGAATTGGCGGAAGGCTTTGCGGAAGGCGTCGCGCTTGCGGAGGACGGTGATCCATGCGAGGCCTGCTTGGAAGCCTTCGAGCATGAGAAGTTCCCAGAGAGCGCGATTGTCATGGAGCGGCACGCCCCATTCTTCATCATGATAGGTGCGAAGGAGAGGATCGCTCTGCGCCCATGAGCAGCGGGACTTTTCCGACATGGCTTACATGCTAATCGAGCGATGCGGGAAGGAAAGAGCTGCGGGCCTGAGAGCTTTTCAGTCGGGGCCCGGCAAGTCGGCGGGACGTCGCGTCAAGCGAGTCAGCAAGTCAGCGCCAGGTTTTGAGCTGACTTGGCTCTCGGAGAAGGATTCGGGCAAGCCGAGGTTAGTCGATGAAGTAGCCAATCTTTTCGAGAAGGTTGTCATTCAATTCCACGCCAAGTAACCGGGGGTTATAACCGGCGCGGATGTCGTCTTCGAAATGCTGAAGGACGGTGCCGGGGAGGTCGGTTTGAGCGCGCAGCATTCGGATCAGCGCAGCACTGTCGGTTGGATATTCATAGTCGCCCGGGAGCCCGCATGCCGGCTTAAGCATCAGCGAGAGCGAAATCGTTCCAATAGAGGGGGTCCCGGAGGGGCGGGCAATGAGGTTCATTCGCATTCGGGAATGGTGGCACTGGAATGAGCCAGGCTCAATGACCCGGACGGGTGATAAGGACGGGAAAACGGATGATTTTCGTTACCAAAGAATGCTTTGGGATGCTGAATCAGCGGGAATCCTGCGGGCGTAGCGGATGAGCACGATGCTGTCCTACTTCATGTCTTTCGACTTTGATTTGAGGTAGGTGTCGAAAGGGATTTCGAAGTAGAAGAGCTCAGTACCGTCGGCATCGCGGAGTTTGTGGAGGTGGAGTTTGGCGCCTTCGAGCGGGTGATCAAGCTGAGAGACGTCGTAGAAGAGGAAGCCCGCGCGCGTGGTGTGGGGCTCGACGACGAGGGCGCCGTACTCGAACTGATTGAAGTCTGCCTCGATGTTCTTGTTGCTGGCCTTCGGCTTCATCTTGATATTTGGAAAGGGGCCGGGCAGGGGGATTTTTTTGCCTTCGCGCTCGCTGCGGGTCATGAGGCGTTCGACGTCTTCCGGTTCGGCGGCCTGGATGCGGTCTCCGCCAGCGGTGTAGAAGAGGATGCGCGCATCGCGGAGGGAGATGGGACGATTGCCGTCGTTGGTGATGATGAGGCGGACGGGCATGATGCCGTGGCCGAGGTAGTCGACGCGGAAGATGGATTCCTTCTCGCGTGTGTCATAGGGCTCGACGGCGATGGAGACGTGTTCTTTTTCGTGGGTCTCGACGGCGGGGAAGGTGCTGGCCGGCTGGACGGGCGGAACTTTATGATCACTGGCCCCGGCAGTAACAGCAAGCCCCATGACCAGAAGCGGCAGCGCGCGGACGAGCTTCATCGTGCTCGACTGTATCATTTGAGGGTTAGACCGGGGGAAGGCGAATTCCGTCTCGCATGGTTTTGTTTTTCTACAACGTGGCGCTGCTGGCGGCACTGGTGGCCGGGGCTCCGTGGTGGCTGTGGCGGATGGCGACTACGCGGAAATATCGCGAGGGAATCGGCGTGCGACTGGGACGAGTGCCTGAGCCTCTGAAGCGATTGGCCGAGGACGGGAAGCCGGTGATCTGGCTGCATGCCGTTTCGGTGGGAGAGGTGCTGGCTGTGAGCCGGCTGGTGCAGGAGATCGGGGCGGCGTTTCCGGCGCATCGGCTGCTGGTTTCGACGACGACGCGGACAGGGCAGGTGCTGGCGCGAGAACGGTTCGGGGCGGACCGGGTATTTTATTGTCCGCTGGACCTGCGGTGGGCGGTGTGGGCCTATCTGAATGCGCTGCGGCCGGAGTTGCTGGTGTTGGCGGAGACGGAGTTCTGGCCGAACCTGCTGAACGGGTGTTTCCGACGGGGCGTGCCGGTGGCGGTGGTGAATGCGCGAATATCGGATCGGTCGTGGCCGCGGTATCAAATGCTGAGGCGATTGTGGAGGCCGATTCTGGCGCGCTTGAGCCGGGTGCTGGCGCAAAGCGAACTGGATGCGGAACGGCTGCGCGCGCTGGGGTGCCGGGCGGAACGGGTTTCGGTCGCGGGGAATTTGAAGTTCGATGTGCGGGTGCCGCAGGAGGCCGAGGCTACGCGGCTGCTGAAGTCGTTGGGAGCGGGGCTGCGGTTTGTGGTGGCCGGGAGCACGCTGGATGGGGAGGAGACGGCGCTGCTGGAGGCGTGGCCGCGAGTGCTGGAGAGTGATCCGAAGCTGGTCATGGTGCTGGCACCGCGGCATCCGGAGCGGTTTGGGGCGGTGGCCGGGCTGCTGGCGCAGTCGGGTGCGGCATGGGTGCGGCGATCGGAGTGGAAGGGGAAGGCTGCGGAAGAGATTGCGCAGCTGAAGCCGGGGCAGGTTGTGCTGCTGGACACGATTGGCGAACTGGCTTCGGTGTACTCGGTGGCGGCAGTGGCGTTTGTTGGCGGAAGCATCGCGGAGGCGGGCGGGCACAATCCACTGGAGCCGGCGCAGTTTGGGGTTCCGGTGGTGATGGGGCCGCATTACGCGAATTTCCGGGCGATCACGGAGGATTTGCGTGCGCAGGATTCGCTGCGGATTGCGAGTCGCGAGGAACTGGCGGAAGTGATCACGGATCTGCTGACGCATCCTGAAGAGGCGCGCGCGATTGGGGAGCGGGGACGTCGTGTTTTTGAGGAGCAGGCCGGGGCGACGGCGAGGGCGGTGGAGGCGATCCGGGAAGTTCTGAGTCTTCCGACTGAGAGTCCGCTCAGTATTGGGGTGAGGGCGGTATGAAACGTCCGCTGCTGTTGCCACTGGTGCCGCTGTATGCGGCGGGGGTGGCGCTGCGCGAGATGCGGTTGGAGCACGGGTGGGAGCGTGTGCGGATACTCTGGTATCCCGTGATCAGCGTTGGGAATTTGTCGACGGGCGGTTCGGGGAAAACGCCGCTGGTGATTGCGCTGGCTCGGCTGCTGCGTTCAGAGGGATTTGCTATCGATGTGCTGTCGCGCGGGTATGGCCGGCGGTCGGCGGTTCCCCTCGCTGTTGACCCCGGTGGATCTGCGGACAAGTTTGGCGATGAACCGCTGCTGATTGCGAGGAAGGCAGAGGTGCCGGTGTGGGTGGCTGCGGAGCGGTACGAGGCGGGCACGGCAGCAGATCACGAGTTCATTCGAAGCGGAGGAGAGATGTCGGGCGATCCCGTCCCGCTGGTGCATCTGCTGGATGATGGCTTCCAGCATCGACAGCTCTTTCGCGATGTGGACGTGCTGCTTGTCAATCGGGAGGACTGGGGCGATCGATTGCTTCCCGCGGGGAACTTGCGCGAGCCGCTGGAGGCGGCGGAACGGGCGAGTGTGCTGGCGATTCCGGCAGACGATGGCGAGTTTGAAGAGGAGTTGCGCGAATGGGGTTGGACCGGTCCGATATGGCGGGTTCGGAGACGGATGCGGGTTCCGGAGGTCAGTGGGCCGGTGGCTGCTTTCTGCGGCATTGCGCGGGCTGAGCAGTTTTTCGCGGGACTCGAGGCGCGCGGGTTGCAGGTCGTTTGGCGACGGGCGTTCGCGGATCATCATCGTTACACCCAGAGAGATGTGAAGAGTCTGATGGAGAGTGCGCGGAAAGCCAATGCACAATTTTTGATCACGACCGAGAAGGATCACGTGCGACTTGGCGCGCTGACGGAGCCGTTGGACGATCAGTTGCGGACGGCTGAGTTGGCGATTGAGTTTGATGACGAGCAGAGTGTGGCTGGGTGGCTGAAAAGGAGGCTCTCCGAGACGCATATGGCGGAGGCGCATCGCAAGGGGATGCAGAAGGAGCACATGTCCTGATTGCGAGCGCAGATGGAAAGCGTCAGCGGGACGCGGATCCATCGAAGTTCGGCAGGGTAATTCTCGCGCAGCCCCGACGGGGCTCTGGGTCATTTTTGCGTCTCTACCCAGCGTTGAAACGCTGGGCTAACTAACCATGCGCCTACGGCGCGGACGAAAGAACCTCCCACATCGATGTATTTCCTTCGGCGATTGGCGTGAGAGTGATTTTGGCGGCCCCTCAGGGCCCTGGATTGTTTTTCCGCATGTGCCCAGCGTTGAAACGCTGGGCTAACAACCTTTGCGCCTACGGCGCGGATCATTCAAGCCTCTTGAATCAAGGTATTTCCTTCAGGTGATGCCGTGAGAGTGTCAGCCGGGTGAAAATTGAGACTCTCTTCTGTGTGAGAGAATTTTAGTTTGCAAACGCAGTCAAAGTATCGTCTGCTCGTGGTGCGGTTAGGGGCCATGGGCGACATTCTGCATGCCTTGCCGGCGGTGACGGCGTTGCGCTGCGCTCATCCAGAGTGGGTGATCGACTGGGTTGTGGAGCCGGTATGGAGCGCGCTGTTGACAGCGCAGCCGGGCATGGTTCGCGACACGCCGAATGAATTTCCGAGACAGCCGATTGTGGATGGGGTGTATTTCGCATCGACGCGGAAGTGGCGACGCCATCTACTGGCGCGCGAGACGCGGGATGAGATTAGAGCGCTACGGCGAGCATTGAAGCGGGAGCCGTACGATGCCGTCGTTGATGTTCAAGGGGCAGTGCGATCGGCTCTGCTTGGTCGCATGGCGCGAAGCCGGAGATACATTGGCGAGGAGAAGCCGCGCGAGAGTGTTGCGAGGCTGCTGTTTACGGAGCGGGTCGAAACGCGGGGAGTGCACGTAATCGAGCAGGATATGGAACTAGCTTCGGCAATCGCGGCCGACGAATTGACGCCAGTGCAGCCGTTGCTGCCGTTTGATGTGGCTGCCGAAGAGTGGGCGGACAAGTTGATGGCGAATGGAGGCGGTGCTCCTGCTGTGTTGATCAATCCCGGGGCAGGTTGGGGGGCGAAGCGTTGGCCGGTTGAGCGGTATGCGGATGTGGCGCGCGGCCTGCTGAATCGTGGTCTAGGCGTGTTTGTGAATGCGGGACCGGGGGAGGTGTTGCTGGCGGATACGATTGTGAAAAGGACCGGGAGCGGTGCGACGTCGCTGATGTGTTCGATCGAGCAACTGATTGCCATTACTCGTCGTGTGTGTCTGGCAATTGCGGGAGATACGGGGCCACTGCACCTGGCCTGCGCGTTGGGGCGTCCTGTGGTGGGGATCTACGGGCCGACGGATCCGAGCAGAAACGGGCCGTTCGGAACGCGATTCAAGGTGCTGCGGAATGTGGAGAGCAGGCGGGATCACACGCGGCGTGAGGAACCGGAGTCAGGGCTGCTGACGATCACGCCGGACGAGGTGCTCGAGGCGGCCGGGGAACTGCTTTATTCTGAGGCGGCGCAATGATAGAGCAGGTGCAAGGCACGAAACCGGGGACCATGGAGCGGTGGCAGAAGATAGCGCGCCGCATTCGGGTGCCGCTCGGCTTTGTTACTGCTGCCTTATATCTTTTCGAGTTGTGGCGCAGGCAGCCCCATCTGTCCGCGGTTGCATGGAGCATGCTCCTGGTATTGCCGGGGCTGTGGCTGCGGGGATACGCATCGGGTTACGTGAAGAAGAATCGAGAGCTGACGCAGACGGGACCTTATGCTTATACGCGCAATCCGCTGTATCTGGGGTCGATTCTGATTGCGGCAGGATTTGCAGTGGCGCTGATGAGCTGGCCTGTGGCGGCGATGCTTGCGGCGATGTTTCTGATCATCTATGTGCCGGTGATCGCGTCGGAGGAGCGGTTTTTGCGATCGGCCTTTCCGGACTTTAACGCGTATTGCCGGAGGGTGCCGAGGCTGGTTCCACGACTCACACCGGCACGTGCTGCCGGGGAGGAAACGGAAGTTTTGTCGGGCAAGTTCTCTCTTGGCCTTTACTTAAGGCACCGCGAGTACAATTCAGCTATAGGAGCCGCCCTGCTCTATCTCAGCCTGCTCTTCCTCCGGCCGGCTTTGGGCCTTCTTGTACACGCGCCGCATTAGGCGCGTGCGATCGGCACAAGCCGGGTACCCGGTTTTGTGTAGAACCAGTCAAATTCCTAAGGAGTAGAGAGCCCACCGGTGAGAGAGCGCACGATTCTGAAAACAATTTTTTGCGCGCTCATTCTTGCCTGCCTGGGCCGTGCCCAACAGCCCGCGCCTCCCGGGCCGCCGCTTCCAGCGCTGCCCGCTCCACGAGCCGGGTTCAACTTCCCTCAGAAACAGACGCTAACCTATACGGTGGACTGGCGGGTTTTCTCCGCAGGTACGGCGGTGATCCGATTCGAGCAGGTTGGGGATCGCGAGAAGCTGACCGCGGATGCGAATACAGTTGGCGCGATCAACTTGCTGTTCCATGCCAGCGATCACTTCCAGTCGAACTTCGATCGCGCGAAAGGATGCACGTACGAATTCAACAAGCAGACGGTCGAGGGCAAGAGGCAGATCAACTCCACGTTGAAGATGGACTACGGTCAATCGAAGTCGATTCTGGACGAGAAGAATCTGGTTAACGGGCAGGCAAAACATGTGGAGTCGGCGATACCTGGATGCATGACGGACCTGCTGACGGGGGTGTTCTATGCCGCGTCGCAACCTCTGGAGATTGGACACAATTTCGTGATGCCAGTGGTGGATGCAATGCACAACGTCCCAGTGACGATGAAGGTAGAGGCCCGCGAGGTAGTCAAAACTTCGCTGGGAACCTTCAAGACAATTCGCGTGCAGCCGACCGCGGATGCAGGCGTGGTGAAGAATCGCGGGAACATCTGGATCTGGTACACGGATGACGACCGGCACCTGCCGGTGCAGATGCGGGCACGACTCTTCTGGGGGACGATTACGTTCCGGCTAACGGGAAACGAAAACAAGTAAGACCAGTTCGTAGTTCATGGTTCGCAGTTCGTAGTCGTCACTCAGAGCGGCGAACTAACTGTCAACTACGAACTATGAACTGAGAGCTGCGTTTACTGCATTCGGTAGCGTTCGCGCATCAGGCGCTGGAGGCGCGGCCAGTAAATCAGGTTGAAGGCGAGTTCCTTGTCGGGGAACATGAGGAGCGCAGCTTTTCGGGCGTCGGCGACCATCTCGGAGGCTTCCTCGACGCTGAGCGAAGAATCCTGTGCGATGACCTGCATGACCATGTTGAGCATGATTTGCAGGCGGCGAATTTTGCGGCTCTCTTCCTGAAGTTCTTCAGGCGATTGTGCGGGCTTCTGGTTTGCAGGCTCCGCCTCGGATGGGGAAGCTGGGATGGCGTCGCTCGGCATCTCCCAGGGGTCACGAGATAAACCCATGCGGCAATTCCTCCTGCGTATTGGATGAAATTGTCGTGCTTTCAATGCATGGTAGCAACGGATTTACATTCCGGGTGGTCTTTAGGGTAATT
>Ga0105240_10009168_pt1 | contig 14039 bp, 17 predicted proteins | sample KBSC54metaG_FD_80426 | JGI IMG/M metagenome (GOLD analysis project Ga0105240, IMG submission 80426) | Corn rhizosphere microbial communities from Kellogg Biological Station, Michigan, USA - KBS C5-4 metaG | ecosystem: Host-associated > Plants > Roots > Rhizosphere > Soil | place: Michigan, USA... | reverse complement strand
TAGAGGCTGCTGTCCGTGGAGAGCTCGACAAGCTGCGTGCGCACCCCGGCACACAGGGCGGCCGCAACGTGCTGTTGAACGGCGTCGCCTACACCCTTGGCCGTCTCGTCGGTGCCGGCGTCGTCGACCGCCTGGCCGTCGCGGAGCAGCTGCTCGACGAGACCTCGCGGTGGTGGGGTGTCGGCGCGCCGCCGTTCTCCCGCGCCGAAGCCGAGGCAACGATCCGGTCCGGCCTGGCCGGCGGCGAACGAAACCCCCGGGTGCTGAGCCCGCGCGAGGAGAGGCGGCGGGCCGCGTGAGCGAGACCACCGTGCCCGCGACCGGCACCGATGGCGCCGCGGCGATGGTTCCATCCCAGCGAGACGGAGGCCTCGCAGAGGGCGACGTGAGCGACTTCGAGACCTTCCGTCGCGAGAAGGCCCGGAAGGAGAAGGCGGAGAAGGCGCTCAAGGAGGCCGACGCGAAAGAGCAGGCGGAGTTTCTCGCCTGGCAGGCCGAGAGGACCCAGCAAGCAGAGCAGCAGGCGGCCGCCAAGAAAGCCCAGAAGTCCAACCAGAGAGACGCTGTCCCCGCGGGCAGGCCGCTGCTCCCGTCTCCGGACACACCGATGAAGGTCGCCCGCGTCCTGGAGACGGAGTGGCTGCACAGTGACGGCGCACTGAAGGTCCGGCACTGGCGCGAGTCCTGGCACCGCTGGACCGGCTCGTACTGGGCCGACGGCGCGGACTCCGACGTGCGAACCTACATGTACAAGCGCACTGAGAGCGCGGGCTACGTGTTCGTCGACGGCCGGTCCGGGATCAAGGACGTGCGGGACTGGGCGCCGACCCGCGGGAAGGTCGCCAACCTGATGGAAGCCTTCTCCGCCGTCGCCAACCTGAGCTCCGACACCGAGCCGGGGTGGATCAACGGGCAGTCGAACGACCGACTGGTGATCCCGTGCCGTAACGGCCTGCTCGACGTCGCCGACCGGCGGTTGTGGCCGTGCACGCCGAACTACTTCAACACCTCCGCGGTGCCGTTCGACTTCGATCCAAAGGCACCGCTTCCGGGGCGATGGTTGTCGTTCCTGGGGTCGGTGTGGCCGAACGACCAGGAAGCGATCGACGCGCTCCAAGAGTGGTTCGGCTACATCCTGTCCGGCCGCCGGCACCTGGAGAAGATCCTGTCTCTGGTCGGGCCGCGCCGGTCCGGGAAGGGCACGATCTCTACCGTGCTGAAGTGCCTCGTCGGCGAGGCCCACACCGCCGGCCCCACCTTGGCATCACTCACCACGAACTTCGGCCTGGCCCCGCTACTTGGGAAGTCGCTGGCCATCATTCCGGACGCCCGCAAGCCGCGGGAGGGCGTCGAGCTCGCGATCGAGAAGCTGCTGATGATCAGCGGCCGAGACCCGGTCACCGTCGACCGGAAGCACCGCGAACCGTGGACCGGCGTCCTGCCCGTCCAGTTCGTCATCATGTCCAACGATCTCCTGGCGCTACCCGATACCGCAGCTGCCATTGCCGGCCGCATGTTCGTGTTGCGCATGACCGAGTCCTTCTACGGCCGGGAAGACCCCACGCTGAAGGATGACGTCCTCGCCGACCTGCCGGGCATCCTCAACTGGGCCCTAGACGGGCTGGACAGGCTCATCAAGCGCGGCCGGTTCGACGAGCCGGAGTCCTCCAAGGAAGCTGTGGAGCTTCTGCACCGCTCGTCTTCCCCACTGCAGACCTTCCTGCAGGAATCGTGCGAGCTCGACCCGGAAGGCATTGTCACGAAGGACAAGCTGTTCGACGCCTGGCGAGGCTGGTGCAATGCCGAGGGTCGCGACAACGTCGGGACCAAGGAGACGTTCTCCCGCGGGCTGTTCTCGGCAGCTCCCAACATCAAGCCATGCAGGCCCCGGGATTATCCCGGCGGACCGCAGATCCCTTCGTACCAGGGGCTGCGACTGCTGTAGCTGAGCAGGGGTGAGCAGGGTTCTGAGCAGGGTTCCGCACTGGAACCCTGCTCAGTCGTTTTTGCAGGTCAGGACCTCATTTTTGAGCGACCGAGGCCTAGCTGAGTTGGGTGAGCTGGGTTGGTTGCCACTGCGGGCTCTATACGGATGTATGTGTGACTCTCCGTGACAGATATTTTTCTGCTTCCCGATTTCCAGAGAAGAACTCAGCTCACTCGTCTCATGCCAGGTCAAAGGCGGTTTTACCCCTGCTCAGAACCCAGCTCAACCCCTGCTCAGAACCCAGCTCAACCCCTGCTCAGACAGTCAGGAGCCGGAAGGTCTCGTGACCCTTCGCGATCTTGCCCCTGGCTTGCCGATCGGTGACTAACGATGTGACCGGCAGCGCGAAGTGCACGCCGTACAGCAGCAGGCGCTATCGCCGCCCCGTAGGGGCCAAGGGTTGCGCCGTAGGCGTCCGGTCATGCCTTCCCGCCAGAGGCGGGCAGCGGGGCGCTACAAGGCTCTGTGAGGCGACTGGGAGCGCGGATGTTGACCCCGATCGTTGACGCAACAGCGGCCAGTTCCGCGCGCGCGTGGCGGGGGTGCCGCATGTGCGGCGGCAGCGGGCCGTATCGCTTTGGTCATGACCTAGTCCCGCGTCATGACCTAGGGCCGAGGGAGATCAGCTACGCCGATTGAATATCTTGCTCGACTCTCACCGCGGCGAAGTCTGGCGGTCGGTCGGGGCCGGTCGAAGCGGGGCGGAGACAGGAGCGGCGGCCGGCAGCGACCGACCGCTGGCGGGCCCGTAGGGGTCGCCCTCGAACCAGTAGAGAAAGTTTTAACAGCTCGACCACCGGTAGCCGAATGCCTGCTATCGCTAGCACCCTGCGCTGCTAGCGATAGCAGGGGCGCTAGCACCCGAAACGACTGCTGATCTGGGCGATAGCAGATAGCAGCGGCGCGCGCCGAGGTGGACGGAGACGGGCTCCGTGCCGAGGATGACCCCGGTTCAAGGGTTCCTGTTCAAGGGCTTCAGACACCGCACGACGGCGTGGTGATGTAGGGCGGGAAGTCGTCGGTGTCCCGCCCAAAAACTCGAGTATCGACGGGTCTCTCGTCGTGAACGTCGTCGACGGGTCGCAGCGGCCGGCGCAGAAAAGTGCGATCACCAAACCGTCAGGTGACGCTATTCCGGCACGGGAAAGGGGCCCTAGACGCTCCGGCTCGTCGTCGGCGGTTCGAGGTGCCGGAACCGCCGATCGCGAGGGAGCGTGGCGAACGTCGGGGCGCTGTCTTCGAGCTCCGGCACACCGTGCTCGACATGGCACAGGATGATGTCCCACCGGTCGACCTTCTCCGGTGGGATGTCGAGCAGCAGTGACGTGATCACTATCCGCCTGATCATCCAGTCCTGCCGGCGCTTCGCGAGGCGCCGGAGATCGGACTCGAACTGACGGCGCGCGCGAGCCTCGAACGCGGCGACGTAGGCGGCGTGCCGAACCTGGGGAGCGGATCCGCCGTGTACCCGGCAGACGGTGCCGCCGACGATCGCGTAAGCGCGGCAGGGCTCCCCGTTCGTGCGGCGTGCACTGCATCGACGAGCCTGGCGGACACGGGCCACGGTGAAAGCGTAGATGGGGACGGTTCCATAGGTCGACGGGAAAGGGCCAGCTCCATGGAGGGTCGGGTAGTTGCCGACTGCTCAGTGCCCGCTTTGCCCGGGTCTGAAAAAACGGACCGAGGTGTTACCACGGGGGGAAGGCGGGAATAGCGAGGGGTCACGTTCTGACCTGCTGCTAAAGAATGATCACGCTGCGGGGATGGGTACAACTCAACCCCTTGTCGCACGCGCGCTTTGGCATTCGCACGTCCGAACGCGGCGACTGGCAGCCTTGGATCACCACGTGCGCGTGACCCTGATGAACGGGTCGAGGTCGAGGCCTGCGAGGTGCATGAGGTCTCGGTACAGGGCCGGGGACTCCTCGGCAAGCTCGCGCCGGTCGTCGAGGTCGAAGTCGCGACGGAACTCCTCGGCGAGCTCGGCGAGCTCCGCCAGCTCGACGGCGGCGAGGTCCCGCACGCACCTCGGCACGGTGCGCGGAGAGCCGACGATGTCCGCGAGGCTGTAACCGCGGCCCCGAATGTTGAGGAGAAGCTCGGGGGCGTCCCGGGGCAGGCTGTAGGGCCGGCCGTTCGGTACGGCCCTGGTGCCGCGCTGGTGCGGGACAGGTCCGGGCTGGAGACCAGCCCAACGGTTGATGATGATCCAGTCGTGATACCACCAAGCGCGCCGCCATGCGGTGGTGGGTGAGACGCCGAGGATCGCCGCGGCGGTCCGGACACTGCCCTGTCGGAGGACGATCAGGGGCCATGCGATGCGGCCCTGTTCGAGCCACAGAAGGTAGTTCCCGCGGAGCCTGCTGTACGGCCCGGTGTGCGCTGGCGTGCCGAGGCGCATGTACGGATGGCGGCCGCTCCAGACTTCGGGCATGGGGCCGAGTGTTTCACCATCTACGTTCGCACGGCGAACAAGCGTTCGAGCACGTCGGACCGTGACCGGCTGGGCGGATAGCGGACCATGATCGCTGGGGTTTTCCAAACCCGTACAGACACCGAACTGCCTGCCCGGCGGTCAGTAGCGATCACCGGTCGGGTTACCTCCCCCGGGTGTCTCAGCGCGCGAGAAAGCCCAGATTTGACCACGTGGCGCGCGGTCTGCCCGGCGGTCGGAGGTCATAGCGGTGTCGAGGTCCTTCCCCTGCCTCCCGCGCGGTCGTGGGAGCGCGCCGAGGTCTTCTCCAAGGCTTTGAACCTGACGGACTGGTTGCGGAGATCACCGGCGGTGCTACATGGGGCGTGGTCGAGGTCCACCCCCTGGTGGGTGGCGGCCACCACGAACGGGCCGGAGTCGGATCATGCGATCGTCGCGGCGATGTTCGCCACCTTCGCCACCTCTGCGATTTTTCATTCTGAGACGACGTGTGCGCCGCTGCACGTGCCGGTCTGGGCTGACGTGCGGTAGAGATTCCGGACTACCCCGCGTCTCGCAGGACGAGAAAGGCGACGTCAGAGCCAGCGTTGCAGGGGTGTCCCGACGTCGTGTGGTCGTGACGATGCCCTGGTCGTACTTAGTCCTGAGTTACGTCTACTGAACAGGGGTGTCTCGGGCGTACCTTGAAGGACATCAGGTGCCGATAGGCGGTCTACCTGGTTCTTAGTATGGAAAGCAGTTGATGATCCATGAGCAAGGAAACTGCGTTGTTCCTGGGTGGCGTCGTGGCGGCGTACCACCTCGCGGCGCTGGTGAAGGACGCTGAGGCGGTGCAGACGAACCTCGATCGCTACCGACAATGGCGGACCTGGGCGAACCTGCGCAGGCTGGTGTTCGCCGAGGGCGCGCTGATCGGTGACCTCGGCTGGTTGTTCGGGTGAGACGCCGGCGCGCGCCGTAGAGCGTTGCGGTTTCCAGTGCGGGAGCCTGGCACCAGCAGTGAGCTGCGCTGACTCCTCGGCGCGTTCGTGTTTTGGAATCTTGAGGCCGTGGCGTAGTGACGTCACGGCCTCATGACGTCAGTCCGCCAGGGCGGCGCCGAGGACGTACACCGGGGAGGCGTCGAGGCGTCCGCGCATCCGGTCATACCGTTCGGTGGTCCGCGGGTCGGCGTGGCCTGCCATGGCCTGTACGTCGCGCAGGGACGCGCCCTCGTCGAGCGCCGCGGTGATGGCGGAGTGGCGCAGCGAGTGCGGGTGCAGCTGCTCGGCGTTCGGCAGGCCGGCCGCGGCGGCGAGCTTGCGGATGAGCCGGAACGCGGCGGGCTGGTCCAGGCGGCCGTGACCGCCGGTGCGCGCCGCGGTGGCGAACAGCGGTCCCTGCTCGCGGCCGTCGAGCCAGTCGTCGACGATGCGGCCGACCCACGGCACGATCGGCAGGTTCTGCTTCCGGCCGCCCTTGCGGGTCACGGTGAGCACCCGGTGCCCGCCGGTGTGGCCGAGGTCGGCGACGTCGGCGGCGAGGACTTCGGAGACGCGCGCGCCGGTGGTGAGCATCAGCGCGGCGAGGGCGTGGGCGCGCTTGCTGTGCAGCGCGGCCGCGGCGAGGAAGGCCTTCATCTGTGCCTTGTCGAGCCACACCGCGCTGTCCTCGTCGACGGCGACCTTCGGCCGCTTCATCTTCGCCAGCGGGTTCGCGTCGACGGCGTCCTCGTCGACGGCGTAGGCCAGGAACGAGGACACGGCCGAGAGCCGGCGGGCGATGGTGGCCTCGGAGATCGTGCGCGCGCCGTTCTCGTCGACGGTGGTCCGCATCGACTCGGCCCACGCGGCGGCCATGGCGCGGCGGGTGTCGAGGATGTCGTCGACGCCGTGCTCGGCGAGGAATGCGGCGTACCGGTTGAGATCGCGGGAGTAGGCGCGGCGGGTGTTGTCGGAGCGGAACTCGGCGAGCCACGCGGCGACGAGTGCGCGGGTGCGGTCCGGGACGCCGGCGGACGCGGCGACGGCGGTTCCGGTCAGTGTCGTGATCTCAGAGCCCATGGATACAGGATAACAGTAATTATCATGCATGCCTACGGCCCCTGAGAGACCCTCGTGGACGACAGTGGACGCGCGCGGACAGCCGAACAGACGTTCGATCGAGTGTGAGGGCCGACGGCCGGCGGTCCGCACCGCGGCGAGTCGACGACTCCGGCCGGGCACGCGGTGCGTAGCGTCGAGGCGTGCGTGACGATCGATCGAGCTACGTCGACGCGGCGGCATGGGCTGTCCTCGTCGCCGGCGCGCTCCCATGGTGCCGCCGGTGCCGGACCTCGTGTCCGGGGCATCCGGTGACGGTGGACGTAGTCGAGCAGCTGCTCGACGTGGCGGTGCCGGATGTGGACGACACAGCCGTGTGCGTGACGTCATGAGCTCACGACGGCGTGAGCTCACCCGCTGTCTGGTGCTTTGGTCTTAGGCAGGGTCTTGCGGCGGGGAGGCTTCACGACCGGCGGGTCGTCAGGGGTGAGATAGGTGGGGATCTTCGCGGCGTCCCTACGCCGGAGCCGGAGGACTTCGAGGGCTGCGCGTCGCCGCTGCGGGTCCTTCGTGGTAACCGCGACGATGGCGGGGAAGTAGCGGATTACGAGACCGCTGATCACCACGATCACCGCCAGAGTCGGAGCGTGTGCTCCGAGAGTCGTCCACATCAGCTCGTCCTCGCCGCCAGGGCCGAGCTGGGCATGCGGAAGCCTCAGCTCGACCGATCATTGTTCGATGGTCGAAACCGAGGCCTCTGCAACGGCGAGGTCTCAGGATGAAGTTGTCTTACGCGTTCACTATCAGACGGGTCTTGCATAGGCGCCGTTGCTCGCCTGAGGTCCGACCCTTCGTTCCACTGTGGGCCGAACCCGGTGCGTTGTGCTTACGTGGGCTCAGTGTAGTCCTTCATGAAGGGCTTTCGACGACACGAAAGGACGTCGAGAGACATGCAATGCGTGACGTCGTGACGTCATGACGGCATGATTCGCACCGTGAGACTCACTGTCGGAAATCTGAAGGGCGGCGTGGCCAAGACCACGACGTCCGTACATCTCGCGTGCGGCCTGGCAGCGTCCGGCCGCACGCTCCTGGTCGACGCCGACCCGCAAGCCGCATCCGCTCTCGACTGGTCGACGGTCGCCGGCGAGGCCTTCCCCGTGACGGTGATCCCGTGGGCCGGGGCGGACCTCGCGCGCCGAGTGAAGGACGTCGCCGGCGACTACGCGCACGTGGTCATCGACACGGGCGGGGAGAACGACGAGATCCTCGGTCAGGCGTTGCTCGTGACTGACGAGCTCGTAGTGCCGGTGGCTCCGTCGCTGATAGAGCTGCGCCGCCTGCCTGCGACGTTCCAGCTCGCGGCGAAAGTGGACGTGATCTCGCCGGTGACGGCCCGGGTGCTGCTGTGCAAGGTGCGCGCGAACACGCGGTCGGGTGTCGAGGCGCGCGAGCTCCTGGAAGGCCTCGACCTCCCGGTGATGGCCACACAGATCGGGCTACGGGAGCAGTACAGCCAGGCTTTCGGTACAGCGCCGGCGGACCTCGGCGAGTACGCCGATGTCCTGGCCGAGCTGACGTCGACCGACGCGGAGGTTACGGCATGACGGGGCCGAAGAGAGCGGGCAGGCCAGGCGGCATCAGCAGTATCGGACTGACGGGTGCGCCGGCGACTGCGGCTCCTGTGGCTCCGGTCCCGCCTCCGGCGTCCCCGACGCCTGTTCCGGTCCCAACACAGCAGGCCAAAGCAGATGTGAGCTCACGACGTCATGAGCCCGTGACGTCAGCGCGCGCCAGGTTCAGCGCGCCGCCGGCGACGGCCGACACCACGACGTCGTACACGCTGCGGATGCACGTCGACGACGCGGACGAGGTCGACGAGCTCCGCAAGCGGCTTCGCCGGTTCACCGGTCGGCGCGCGCTGGACCAGGCCGAGGTGATCCGTGTGCTGCTTCGGCTCGCTATCGACGACGACCGGGTCCGGGCTGCACTGGTCCATGAGCTCACGCCGTCATGACGTCGTGAAGTAGTGAGCTCGTGGGCTCGTGAAGTCGCGAGCTCATGACGTCGTGACTTCACACAGGCTCTGACGTGCCAAAGATACGACGAAGGGCCCGGACCAGGCAGCGGTCCGGGCCCTTCGCGGTCTATCAGGCGGCGTGTCCGCCGTGCGCGTCCGGGTCGGTCAGGTGCCGGCGGAGCGCGGTCTGTAGGTCAGCGTTGTGGGCCTCGGCGTAGGCGGTGTCGACCTTCACCGCGGCGATGTCGGCGCGCGCCTGGTCGACCTTCGCACCGACTGCTACGACCTCTGCCCGCACCGAGGCAAGGCCGGCGTCGAGTTGTCCAAGGCGCGCGTCGACCTTCGCGAACTGTGCCGCCGTGTGCGTCGCGAGGTCGTGGACGCTGGCGGCGACCGTGTTCACCGCGGCCAGGACGTCGGCGAGGGTCGGCTCTGGGGCCTGCTCCATGCTGCTCACCGCCTTCCCGCCTTCCGGGCCCTGGCAAGAGTCACATCCACGCAGGCACCGGGCAGGTCGGTCACCCAGCCGAAGTCCTCGAAGGTGACGCCGTGCCGCTCAGCGGCGGTGAGCAGATCGACCAGGAGCGCGGTCGCATCGGCCCGCTGCCCGTTGGTAATCGGCTCACCATGGCGATGGACGGCCGCGATGGCGTCGGCCGGCGTCCGGCCCGGCTGCTGCTCCATGCCGCTCACGCTACGCGTCCCCCGTCTTGCTGTCGCCGTCTCCCTCGTCGCGAGGTCGCCCGCCCGCCAGGCGCGGCGACACCCGGGCCTCGGTCACCGCGTATCCCTTCCCCTCCAGTTCCGGCAACAGCTCGTCGCGGATGTAACCCCACCCGTCGGGGATCGATTCGGCATCGTGCGGATGGATGCCGAACCCGCGGCCGTCGTCGTCGTACCAGACGTGCACGTCCTCGCCGTTCTCCCACAGCCGGACCAGGGCGGCCCCCTCGGTGGGATGGGTGAGCGTCCACTCGCCGAGCATCTCGCGGCCGTCGAGGACCGCCACGGCGTCGTCGTTTTCGTAGACGTGGTTCGCGTCGTCGTAGTCGTGCCAGGTGGTCATGTCAGTCCTCCTCGGTGCGGGTGGCGACGTGCGAAAGTGCGTTCTGCGCCAGGCGCAGCGCTTCGGACAAGGCGCGCGCCGCGCGCTTGGCGTCGTCGAGGCAGTCGACGGCGTGGAGGACGTCGTCGGCGGCGTCGGCTCCGTCGTCGCGGACCAGGCGGCCGCGGCCGTTCTCGCTGCGCAGGAAGGCGGCGGCGTGGTCGGTGATGCCGGGCACCTTGTCGAGGGCCAGGTACAGGTTCGCGAGCAAGTCGTACACGTCGCCGGCGTACTCCATGCCGCCGCGGCCGCGCGCGGTTGCGTAGGCGAGGGCGGTCATCACCTCGCCGAGGACGTTGCCGAGATCCTTCGTGCGCTCCGGGGACTGCGCTCCGCCGGGGTGAAGGTCGGGGGTCGTCACGTCAGATCTCCTCGTCGTCCCACGTCTCGTACTCGTAGTCGCCGGTCTCGAAGTCGGCCACGATCGTGCACGAGTGGTCGGTGAGCACGGTCCCGTCAGGCTTGGTCTCGCTCAGCACGCCGGCGTGAACGGCGACCTGGAAGTCGACAACGCCGCGCTTGGGGTGTCCCTCACCGAACTGGACCATGACCGGGCGGTCGTCGGGGACGTCGGCGAGCAGCGCCTTAAGCTGGCCTACGGTGAGCTGCGGCTTTGCGGTGTAGTGATAGCGGATCGTTGGCATATCCGATCTTCCTTCTCATGCTTTGATCTGGAGTACGGCGGCCGGAGCCACTTTGGATAGCTCCGGCCGTCGCTGGGGTTCATGCTGCCCGGTCGGGCGACTCAGAAGAGGGTCTCCGCAGATATCAGGACGTCGGCCGCGGCCGCGGACGCCTCGCGGCGCGCCGCCTTTCCCGCGGCCGTGTGGCAGGGCGGGCACCAGGCGAGCAGCTGCGCGGCCGGGAGACGCATCGCCGCGGTCCCCTCGATGGTGAGATCGGCCGGGGCGGCGGCGAGCCGGATGGGGCCGCCTTTCTTGCGGTACTCGCCGTGGGTGTGGGTGCAGCGCGCGCCGGCGTGCTTGCCGCACTGCCAGCTGCATTCGCACTGCGCGGCCGGCGCACCGTCGAAGACGGAGCCGGGGGCAGGCTCGCGGCTCTGGCTCGCCCGGTCCATGACCGCCGACCAGATGGCGGCGCCGATGATCGGCAGCGGACACGCGCTCACGGCCGGTCGCCGATCACGATGCGGCGAGCGTCGCGGATGATCTGGTCGTGGTCGAATGCGAGGCGCGCGCCGTCCGCCAGGAGGTCGTCGACGAGGACCCATTGCGCGTCGGCCGCGTCGTCACCAGCGCGCAGCGGCATCGTGTGCGCCAGCAGGTGGGTGTAGGCGAAAGTGACGTAGCGTCCGCGCGGGTCGCGGCCCGGGGTGCTGTAGACCCCGACGAGCCTCAGCGTCGGGACGTTCATGCCCGTCTCTTCGGCGAGCTCGCGGTACCCCGCGACGAGGGCCTCCTCGCCGACGTCGACGTGACCGCCGGGCAGGGCCCAGCACCCGGCGTAGGGGTCGTGCCCGCGGCGGATGGCGGCGACGTAGAGACTTCCCTCGCGCCGGCCAAACAGGACGACGTCGGCGGTCAGGCGGGCGGTCTCGGGAATCGTGTCGGTCATGATCGGAATCTCCTCGTGTGAGCCCGTGACGCCGAGACGTCACGGTGCCGTCCGGTCGGGCGGCCTCGACCACCGGCAGGGAGGCCTGCCGGTCGTCGATACGGCCCGTCTGGTGGCGGATCAGGGGCTGTAGCTGGCGCTCTCCCTGCGCTCCCTATCAAGGGCGGGAACGGTTGCGCTGCTGACCAGGGGCAGGGAGTTGATCAGGGAGCGGTTTAGGGAGACTCCCTGTCTCTCGGCGCTCTCCCTACGCGTCGGAGCCGTCGCCGGCGCCGGTTTCGCGGGCGGCGATGGCGGCGCGAACCTCGGCGTGGTCGACGTGCATGGTGCCGTCGATGGTCTTGCGCGGGATGACGGCATCCGGTTCGAGCTCGGCCGACAGCTTGTTCTGGGTCCAGCCCTCGTAGAACTTGGGGTCGAGGCCCTTCAGGCGGGTGATGACCTCGCTGGACTTCACGAGGGTCTCGTCGAACCCGAGCACCGATTCGACGTCGAGCAACAGGTCCCGCTCCTCGACGTCCTCGGCGCCGTCCCGGGTCGTGACCGGCTTGCGCAGCGACTTCGCCCGGTCGGCGATCGCCATGGCGTCCTTGCCGCCGATGTAGTGCGACCGGACCGTGATCGAGCTCTGTCCAGAGGGCATGGCGATCGCGTCGCCGGCGGCGACGACCAGCGTTCCCTTGTCCAGGCCCATGCGCAGCTTGTGCGGGGCCGCGCCGGCGTCTACTGCGGTCTCTCCCAGCGCCATCTTCGCCTGCGACTCCGTGCCCAGGAACAGGGCCGCGCGGATGTGGAACGCCTCGCGGACGATCTTCGGGAGGTTCGCGTCGGTGGGGTCCTGCGTGCCGAGGACCAGGTGAACGTTGACCGCGCGCCCCTGGTTCAGGATCTTCCGGCAGCCCATGAAGAACCGCGACGTCGCCTTGACCCCGCCATACGGCAGGCCGGCCCCGTCCTTCGCGGGACACACGAAAGCGACCTGCGATTCGTCGACAACGATGAACAGCGGGTGGAACCCGGAACCGGGCTTGCGCGCCATCTCCCGCGTCACGCCGTCGGTCGCGCCGGACTTCTCGACCTTCATCAGGCGCCGTTCCATCTCGGTCACGCCGTTGTCGACCATGTCGCAGGTGGCGGCAACGTGCGCGTCGGTCGGGCCCTGGATGAGGGTCGTCGCCAGGCCGTCGAACATGCGCCAGTCGCCCACGCCCTTGAGGTCGGCGAGCCAGAACTCGGCGGTCGGGTCGAGCGCCGCCCACAGCATCAGCGCGCGCAGGGCCGCGGTCTTGCCCTGGTTAGAGGCGCCGGTCAGCAGGATGTGGCGCTGGAAGATGCTCAGGGCTGCGACGTCCCCGCGCAGGTCCTGACCCCACGGCACGCGTCCGGTGTAGATGTCTGCGACGAGGGACGGGTCCAGGACCAGCGGAGACGGGCCGATCGGCTCATCCAGGGCGCCGCTGTCAGCGATCCACAGGCGCACCGTGCGCGGAGCCGGCGGGATGGTGATGAACACCTCGTGCTCGTGGCGGTGCAGGTTCTCGGCGAGCTTCCGCCGGCGGTTCTGAATCTCCAGCGTCGACGTGCCCTCCGGCAGCGTGACGTCGACCTCAACGCCGCATCCTGCGATTCGGATCAGGCTGAGCATGGTCGCGCCACTGTCGCCCATGGCCTTGATCTTTGTCCGGAGGTCGGCGATCCCGAGCTCTCGCAGGGCGACGACGACGAGAGACGGGGTGATCGGTACTCCGCTGATGTCTGCCTGGCCTGCCGGGGCCAGCCAAGCGGGCACCTCGGCACGCTTACGTCCGACCGACCACAGCGCCATGAGGCCGGCGAACACGGCCGTGAGCACCGCGGGGGCCCACAGGATCGAGGCGAGGGTGACGACGAACCGGACGGCGTCGACAGCGGCCATTGTCGGCGCTATGACCTCGCGCGGGTCCTTGGTCGCGGCCGCCAGGCACGCGCCGATCAGCAGCAGCGCACCGACGGTCGTGGCGGCGCCGTAGGTGGCTGCCTTGGCGACCTGCGCGGGGGCGTGGAGCAGCGCCATGCGGCGGGCGTGACGGGCCGCGCGGTGCTGCGATGCGCGCTCCTCCCACAACAGGGCGGTTGCGTGGTCGCCCTTCACCTCGGCGGCGCGCATCATGCGGTGGTGGCGGGCGGTGGAGCGCTCGTCGCGGCTGTGCTTCGCGGCCGTCATGGCGCCAGCGGCGACGTACACGACTTGGCGGGCGGCAGTCCGGGTGTGACGGTGCTGCACAATCCGCACGACGAGCACGGGGCGCGCCTGGCGGTCCGTGACGGAACCCTGCTCCGCGCCAGCTGGCGCGCTGCTCGTCGGCTCCGGGTCGAGGACGGGCGGCTCGTCGACGGGCACGGCGTCGACCACGGTCAGGCGGCGGCTGTCGAGGTCGACGACGTTGTCTGTGCTGGTGCTCATCGGGTCACCTCACTGGTGATGTAGGCCGGCAGGGCCGGGAACCGGTCGAGGATGGCGTCCCACGAGTCGGGGTCGATCGAGGCCAGGGCGCCTATCGCGGCGGGGATGCTCCCGCGCTGCAGGGCCTCCAGTCCGGACTCAAGGTGTGCGGCGGCCGCCAGGTCGACACCGCGGCGGCGCGGGGTCTGCGGGAGGTAGTCGGCGGGCATCAGGCAGCGTCCGACCAGCGGTAATCGACGGTGACCTCGTCGCGGGGCGCGACGGCGTACACGATGCCGTCGACGTCCGGGGCCGGGTCGATGACGACGACACCGCGACGGATGGACGCGGCCGCGCGCCGCTCCGCGCAGGTGCCACCGACGATGGCGGCGACGGAGCCGACCGGCAGCAGGAGCCAGGGGGTGCCGTAGCCGGTCAGAGCGGCTCCAGCGAGCGGCGCGAAGGCGGTCACCGG
>Ga0105240_10009166_pt1 | contig 14040 bp, 9 predicted proteins | sample KBSC54metaG_FD_80426 | JGI IMG/M metagenome (GOLD analysis project Ga0105240, IMG submission 80426) | Corn rhizosphere microbial communities from Kellogg Biological Station, Michigan, USA - KBS C5-4 metaG | ecosystem: Host-associated > Plants > Roots > Rhizosphere > Soil | place: Michigan, USA... | reverse complement strand
TCCGTTGGCAGATCGCCGAAGGGAATGTCGATGTCCAGGTCGTTGCCGGCCATGACAATCGGCTCGTCCGCCACTTCGGCGAGATTGAATTCGGCGGGCAGGTCGAAATCAAGGCTGCCCGCGGTGTCCATTTCCGCAGCGCCGCTATTGCCCGGCTTGGCTTCGGCTTTCGCCGGCTTGGCTTCGGCGGCCGCGAACAGCGCGTCGAGTTCGGCGCCGAAATCACCGGGTAGGTCCGTTGCGGACTGCGCAACTGCGGTCGGTGCCGGCGCCGGCGGCAACGCCGGCTCGGGTGGCGCGACCAGATCGGCGAAGTCGGCAAGCGCGCCAATATCCAATCCGGCCGCTTCGGCGTGCGCCGGTTCGCGTAGCTGCTGCGGCACCGGCATTTCCATGGTCGGCGGCAGTTCCGGGCGCGCGGGCGCGGCCGGACCCGGCTTCTCGGCGGTCGGTACAACCGATTCCAGGGTCTGCGCGGGCGTCGGCACCGGTTCGGAGCCCGGCGGGCGCGGCGGTTCGGAAATTTCCGGCTTATGCAGCAATTTGGCGGCGAGATTGCGCGCCCAGCGCGCCTGGTCCCAGCCTTGCAGATTCGACGACACCTGCGCATCGTTGAACACGACTTCGTAATCGCCGGCATCGAGCACGTCGTAAAGCTGATCGATGTAGGCGTCGCTGTCGGCGTCCAGGTTGACGATGACCACGCGCGCCCCGGAGCCCTCGAGTTTGTCGCGATCGATCTGCGCGGGCGGCGCTTCGTAGACCACGGACGCGCCGAGGTCGTGCAGCGCCTGCTTCAGGTGCGGCTCCTGCGCGGATTGCAGTATCGCCACCGCTAACTGTTTCGCATCAAGCACGACTCAACCTCAAGGTTTCCTGCACGTTGCGCAGCAGATCCGCTTCCTGGTACGGCTTGCCCAGATAGCGCTCCACACCGATTTCCAGCGCGCGCTGACGATGTTTCTCGCCGGTGCGCGATGTGATCATGATGATCGGCACGTGTTTCAAGCGCGGATCGTTCTTCATGTATGTCGCGAGCTCGTAGCCATCCATGCGCGGCATCTCGACGTCGAGCAGCAATACGTCGGGCACTTTGTCCTGCAACTTCTCGACCGCGTCCAGACCGTCCTTCGCCGTGACCACTTCCATGTCGTTGCGCTCGAGCACGCGCGTGGTGACCTTGCGCATCGTGATCGAATCGTCGACGACCATGACCAGCGGCTGCACGCGTTCGATGACGGGTGCGGCGATCGGCGCGACTGGCGCAAAAATTTCGCCGGCTTCGACGCGTTGGCGCAGCGCAGCGCTGCGGCGCACGAGCGGTGCGAGATCGAGAATCATGACGACCGAACCGTCGCCCATGATCGTGGCGCCGAAGATGCCTGGCACCGAGCTGATCTGCGGGCCGACCGACTTGACGACGATTTCACGCGAACCGATCACGCCGTCGATGCGCACCGCGGCACGCTGATCGCCGGTGCGCGTCATCAGCAGCGGCAGCTGCGTTTCGTCGGCCATGCGTGTCGACGGCAGATTCAGCAGCTGTGACAATTCGTAGATCAGGAATTCCTCGCCGGCGTAGTTGTACGTCGGATTTGGCAGACCCTGGCGGCGATCCAGATCCTCGCGCGTGATGCGCACGACGCCCTGCACCGACGACATCGGCACCGCGTACGTGGATTCGCCCAGGCGCACGAGAATGGCTTGGGTAACGGCCAGCGTGAACGGCAGGCGGATGATGAAAGTACTGCCGGCGCCCTTGACCGAATCGATCATCAGCGAGCCGCCGAGCTGCTTGATCTCGTTGTGCACGACGTCCATGCCGACGCCGCGACCGGCCAGCTGCGTAACGTGTTCGGCGGTGGAGAAACCGGTCTCGAGGATGAAGCCGTACAGGTCGCGGTCCGACAGCTGCACGTCGGGTTTCAACAAACCGCGCTCGATCGCTTTGCGCCGGATCGCGTCGCGGTCCATACCTTTGCCGTCGTCGGACACGCGCAGCACGACCTCGGTCGCCTCGCGGCTGACGTGGATCGCGACCGTTCCTTCCGACGGTTTGCCGGCGCTGGTGCGTTCTTCCGGCGCCTCGATACCGTGCGCAAGCGCGTTGCGCAGCATGTGCTCGAACGGCGCTTTCATGCGCTCGAGCAGGTTGCGGTCCATTTCGCCCTGCGCGCCTTCCACCTTGAGATTGGCGCGTTTGCCGACTTCCTGCGCGGCTTGGCGCACCGTGCGGCGCAGTGACGGCACGAGCGAGTCGAACGGCACCATGCGCGTGCGCATGAGGCCTTCCTGCAGGTCGGATGACACGCGAGACTGCTGCAGCAGCAGCGTTTCCGACTGGCGCGTCAGATCGTCGAGCAGGCCCTGAATCGAGACCAAGTCCGAAACCGATTCGGCCAGCGCACGCGACAGCTGCTGCAGCTGGCTGAAGCGATCCAGTTCCAGCGGATCGAACGTGTTCGACGAGTCGTGCTGTTCGCGCTGATAACGCGACAGGATCTGCGCCTCGGTTTCCAGTTCCAGTTTGCGCAGCTGGTCGCGCAGACGGCTGACCGTCGTTTCGAATTCGACGAGGTTGAAACGGAACGTCGAAATCTGCTGCTCGAGACGCGAGCGGTAAATCGACACTTCGCCGGCATAGTTGACGAGCGAGTCGAGCAGATCCGAACGCACGCGGATCATTTCCTGCGGACCACGCAGTTGCGCTTCCTCTTCTTCCGGCATCGGCAGCGGACGCGGCGCGCCTTTCGCCGCTGGCTTGGTGGCGGCCACCGATTCGACCGGCGCCGGAGCGGCCGCGACGGGCGCTGCGGGAACCGGCGTCGGCGCTGCCGGTGCGGGTTCGGCAACCTGCAGCGGTACTTCGCCGGAAACCAGGCCTTCGAAACGCGCAATCGCATGGTCGGGCATCGCGATGGCTTGGCGCTTGGATATGCGCTCCAGCAGGCTGTGCAGACGATCGAATCCGCGCTCGAGCGACTCGACGGCGCCGCGATCCATGTTGCGTCGGTTGTCATTGACCGCTTCGAACAACGATTCCATCGCGTGCGACAGGTCGCCGATCGGCGCGAGGCCGGCCATGCGCGCACCGCCCTTGAGCGTGTGCAGGTCGCGCTGCAAACCGGAAACCAGTTCGCGGTCACTCGGCGCTTCGCGCAACTTGGCCATCAGGCTATCGGAGTGATCGAGAATGTCTTTGCCTTCCTCGACGAAAATCTCGAGCAGGTCTTCGTCCAGGTCCGGAAGATCGAGCTTGCCTTCCGGTTGCGGATCGTCGGCGATCGGCGGCAGATCGCGCGCGGCGGCGATCGGCGCGGCCGGCGCGACGACCGTCTCGATCGGCGCGGTCGCGGCGACGGTGGCTTCGGGCGGTTCGACCGCCACCGGCGTTGCGGCGGCCGTCGGCGGAATTTCCTCGTGTTCGGCTTCCGCCAATTCCTCGAACGAGATGATCTCGGTCTCGGCTTGCGCCACGTGATCTGGCACTGGCGCGGTTCGCGCCTCGTCGCTTTCGAACGCGGCAAGTTCCGCGGCAATCGCGGCTTCGTCGATCGCATTGACCGGCATCGCCGAAATGGCTTCGGGAATATCCTCCAGCGCGGCCAGTTCTGCGGCGAGGGCATCTTCAGCGCCGCTCGTCGATGCTGTCGGCACACTCTCGGCGAACATCATCGCGTCTTCCGCCGGCGCCTTCGCTTCGGCCTCGAACTGGCGCAGCCAGGCTGCGGTCGCATCCTCTTCGGCTCCAGCGGGCGCGACTTCCCCGGGGTCCGCCGTGGCAATTTCAATTGCCTCGGGTTCTGCCGATTCGGCACCGAGCTCGGCGAGCAGCGCCGTTTCATCGGCGGCATAATCGACGGGCGCCGGCGCTTCGAGCGTGATTTCCTCCAACATTTCCGCTGCTTCTGCCGACTCTTCGCTGCTCGGCCGTGCCGGCGTATCGTGCTCGGCCGGGTCGAACAGCACATGCGCCATTTCCGGTTCCGGCATCGTGTCGCGCAGCGCGACGATGCGCGCGGCAAGCGCGCTGGAATCCGGCATTGCGCCACCGGGCATTTCCAGCGCGCTGATGGCGTCGCGCACCAGCTGCGAGGAATCGCGCAGCGCTCGCGCGCCGGCCGCATCCGGCGCGCGGTGTTCGGCGCGCAGACGTTTGACGAAACCTTCCAGTGGCGCAAGCACGTGGCTGATCACCGGAATATCGACCATCGCGATCGCACCGTTCAACGTGTGCACGGCACGCAGCACCGGTTCGCCGACCGGCGTTGAAGGAGCATGCTCGAGCTCGGCGATGTAGGCGTCGATCACGCCCAGATGCGTGGTCACCTCGCTCTTCAAGATGTCGAACAGCACCGGATCGATGTTCGGCAGCGGACTGGCTGCGAGCGCAGCCTGCTCGTCCGGATCGCCGCCGGCGTGCACGGCGATTTCTTCCGGCGGCGCACTGAACGGCTGTTCGATGTCGACGATCGCGCTCAATTCGGCGGGTTCGGCGAGCAGTGCGGTCGCCGGCTCCGCCGGTTCGGGCACCGCGACCATGCGTTTGACGATGCGCTTGACCTTCTTCGTGCGCGCCGGCGCGCTGCTGACGAACGCTTCCTCGCCAGCGGCAACTTTGTCGGCCACGCTCATGATCTGGGCGATGTCGGCTTTCGGATTGCCCTCGCCGCGCAACGCGGCAAGCAGTTCGGGCAGCGCCGCGAACGCATTGGCGACCAGCGCCTGCGCCGGCGCCCCCGGCGTGATCGTCTTGTCGAGCACGCGGTTGAGCATGTTCTCGATTTTCCAGCTGAACTCGCCGAGCGCGACTGCGCCAACGAGGCGACCGGAACCTTTCAGGGTGTGGAACGAGCGGCGGATCGGCTTGAGCTTGTCGAAATCGTGCACATCGGCTTTCCACGCCGGCAGGCAGCGCCCGAGGTTGTCGATTTCGTCCTGCACTTCCTCAACGAATACTTCGCGGATTTCATCGTCGATGTCGTCGGACGACGCCACCGAGAAGCTCGCGTCGGCCTGCTGCGCGGTGGCGTCGGCGTCCGGCACCTCTTCTTCGATTTCTTCTTCGACCTCGACGTATTTCACGCGCGGCGTCGGTGGCGCGGTCTGTTCGGTCTGCGTGAAGCGCAGGCCGGAAACGTCGTGCGCCGGCGGCTCGGGCATTTTCGCCTCGCCAATGACGAGGTCTTCAAGACCGATACCCGGCGCGAGGTCTACGGCCGGCAATTCATCGTGCTCAGCAACCGGTTCGGAAGCCGGCTGCGGCGCTGCCGGCGACTCCTCGCCGCGATCCATGCGCGCAATGTATTCGTCGATGCTGACATCGGGCAGCTCGATGCTGGGCATTTGCGCATGGTCTTCGGCGTTGTCGGCATCGGGCCTCAGGCTCGCTTCGCCACTGACCGGCGCGTGTTCGCCCCAGCGCGGGAATTCGCCGGCGTGCGCGTCGTGCGTCGAGGCGGTCGGCGCCGGGGCACTGCTCGGCGTCGGCATCGCCGGCGCGGTGAACGGCGCAACGGCAGCTTCCGGGCGCGACGCCACGTTTTCACGCACGCGATCCGGCGGCAGCGGTGCGGGTGGTGGCGGCGCGTCGCCGCCATCGTCTTCCGGCACCGGCCAGTAGCCGAGCGACGCCAGGCTCTGTCGCGTCACCGCGAGAATCTTGTCGCGGCCACCACGCTGGTCACGCGTGGCTTCCATGTAATACTCGACCGAGGCGAGCGAGTCGGCGAGCTTGTCCATCTGCTCGGCCGTCGGCACGCGGCGATGGCGCAGCAATTCGACCTCGACGAAGCGCACGATGCCCTTCATCAATTGCGCCGACTCGCCCAGATCCAGGATGCGCAACGCACCGCCCACTTCCTCGAGCAGGCGCGGGATCGGTTCGACTTTGGCGTGATCCCACGGCTATTCGATGAAAGCGACGATGTCCTGCTTGGCCTGATTGAGATTGACCGCGGCTTCCTGCATCAACGTCTCGAGAATCTTGCGCACTTCGGTGCGCGGCAATTCCAGATTCGCGATGCCCTCGCCTTCGCCCTGCGCCGGTACGTCGGCGCCGAGCCGCGAGATGTGATCGTCGAGCGACGTTTCCACGTACAGCAGCGCGCCGGCGACGTCGAGCAAGGTGCTCTCGTCGGCAGGACGGCGTTTGTTGCCGATCTCCTCGACCACTTTGCGCTGTTCGAGCACGACGCGACGCGGCACGCCGAGGCCGAGCATGCCGAGCGTGTCGCCAACGCGATCGAGCACGTCGGCTTGCGCCATCAATTCGGCCGGATCGGCATTTTGCGCGCGCAGGAAAATGTCCAGCGCTTCCTTCACGCGCAGCAGGTCGTCCTTGATCGCGGCGGAGACGGTATCGAGCAGACTGCGGTTGTGGCCGGAGATCGAGCCTTTGGCGTGCTCGAGTTCCTTTTCGCTCGGCAGCAGCGTGTCGAGCTTGTAAGTGCTGCGGATTTCCGCCGCGCGCGATCCCGCCGCGCTGGCGTGCGCGATGTAGTAAAGCAAGTTCTTGGTCAGGTCCGCTGGCGGCGCCGTGCGGAAAACGGCCTCGCCCGCATCGAGCAGGCGCTTGATCTCGCGATCGACCTTGCCGAACAGCAGCTTGATCGCGGCGCTGGCTTCGACCGCGCCGGAAGCCACGCCCTCGAGCACGCCCGACGCGACCCACCACAGACGCCGCGTGTTGTCGTCCGTGCAGATGCCGCGCAAGCGATCGAGCACCGAGGTGAGGCGTTCGAGCTGCGTGCCCGGCTGATCGTTGCGGATCCAGCGCAGCAACGAAAGCTGGAAGGCGCTGCGCATGCGCGCCGCTTCGGCCTTGAGCTCGACTTCGCCCAGGCCGGCTTCTGCATCCGCGGCGGCAGGCATCGGCGCGGACAGATCGGGCGAAAACAGCACGGATTCGGTGAGCAACTTTTCTCCGCGCGTGGCGCGCAGATCGTTGAGCAGCGGCAGCAGGACGATCGGAATGTCCTTGTGACCGCTTTGCAGGCGTTCCAGGTAATCCGGCAGCTGCACGATGCCGCGCATGAGGATCGCATACGTGTCGTCGGCGGCCTTGATCGTGCCATCGAGCAGACCGAGCGCGACGCGCTCCATCTCCTCGGTCACCATCGCCGCCCCGTACAGTTCGACCATGCGCAACGTGCCCTGCACCTGGTGCAGATACGTCGCACAGAAGCGCATCAGGCTCGTATCGGCCGGATCCTCGACATACGCTTCCAGATTCTGGCGCGCCTGTTTGAGCGTTTCATCGAGTTCCTGTTTGACCCAGTTGAGGGTCGTGAAGTCGATGGCGTCGTCCCGGAGTTTCATTGTCGTTCTCTCAAATCAGCCAATGCGCTGGAATGCCAGCACATTCTTGTTTTCGATGCGCTTGAGTTGCGCGTGCGCAAAATTCGTCACTTCGCCGGACCCCAACACGAGCAACCCGCCCGGCTTGAGCAGATTGGCCAGCGTCGCCAGCAATTCGCGGCGCCGCTCGCGCGCGAAGTAGATCAACACGTTTTGACAAAAAATCAGGTCCAGTCGTTTCATCGACGCACTGACTGCGTCGAGCAGGTTGAACTGCGAGAACCCGACGCGCTTGCGCAAGGATTCGCGGATGCGAAAAGTGTCCGCATCGAGCATCTCGCAATATTGTTCGGAATAGTCCGGAGGAATTTCCTCGAACTTCTGGCGCGGATAAAGCCCGGCGCGACCAACGGCCAAGGCCGGCAGACTGACGTCGGTCGCGGTGACGCCGAAATACAGTTTCGATCCCTTGCGCGACGACAGGTACCGATCGAGCACCATCGCCAGCGTGTACGCTTCCTCGCCGCTGGAACAGCCCACGCTCCAGGCGTGCAAGGACGTTTCGCGGGTATCGCGGGTCACCTGTGGCAACCAGTCCTGAGCGATCATCTGCAGCGACGGCGGATGCCGGAAGAAATGCGTCTCGTGCACCGTCAGGCGGTCGACGAGCGTCGTCCACTCGATCGCGCCTTCGGGGATTTTCTGTAGGTCGTTGAAGTATTCCTGGAAATTGGCATGCCCGGTCTCGCGCATGCGCCCACGCACGCTGGTGACCAGAAAAGCCTTGCGTTTGAGCGGCACAACGACGCCCGTGCGCTTCTCGAGCAAGCTCGCCCAGCGCTCGAACTCGCTGTCGTCCATGCCAGGCATGGCCATCAGCGACGATAAGGTCCCGGCGGCAACCGACATGCGAGATACAAACCTCCGAGATTCTATGCCGCATAACACTGCCAAACTTCCGCGCGAACCATCGCCGCGTATTTCTAGCGCTCATCGACTCAAGGTCCCTTCGGCCCCAAGTCGCTACCGGCTTACGCCGGCAGCTTGAAGTCCTGCACCGAGCGGCGCAGGTCGGCGGCGAGTTGCGCCAGATTGCCGATCGACTCGGCCGTCTGGCTCGCGCCGACCGAGGTCTGCGTGGTGATTTCCTGAATCACATTCATCGTCGCCGAAATGTTGGTCGCCGCGGCGGACTGCTGACGCGCCGCTTCGGAGATGTTCTGAATCAGGTCCGCCAGGTCGTTCGAGACTTTTTCGATCTCGCCGAGAGCCAGGCCTGCATCCTCGGCCAGGCGGGCGCCGGCCACCACTTCCGCGGTGGTCTGCTCCATCGAGGTCACCGCTTCGTTGGTGTCGGCCTGAATCGTCTGTACGAGCGTTTCGATTCGGCGGGTCGCGCCGGAAGCGCGTTCGGCCAGTCGCTGCACTTCGTCGGCGACGACCGCGAAGCCGCGGCCCGCTTCACCGGCGGACGCCGCCTGAATCGCGGCGTTCAAGGCCAGAATGTTGGTCTGCTCGGCGATGTCGTTGATCAGTTCGACGATCGAGCCGATTTCCTGCGAGGATTCGCCGAGGCGCTTGATGCGCTTCGAGGTCTCCTGGATCTGGTCGCGAATCGAATCCATGCCCGCAATCGTCTGGCGCACGATGCCGGCGCCTTTCGAGGCGATCTGCACCGAGCGCTGCGCGACGTCCGCCGATTCGGCGGAGTTCTTCGACACTTCGTCGATCGAAACGGCGATTTCGTTGATCGCCGCCGAGGCCGACGTGATCTGTTGCGCCTGATGCTCCGCGGCCTCGGCCAGGTGCATGGCGGTGGCCTGCGTTTCCTGTGCCGAAGTCGAAACGTGCAACGCGGTGTCATTGATCGTGGTGACGAGGGAGCGCAGCGCCTCGACCGCGAAGTTGACCGAGTCGGCGATCGCGCCGGTTATGTCTTCGGTAACCGTGGCGCGCACCGTGAGGTCGCCTTCCGCGAGCGATCCCATTTCGTCGAGCAAGCGCAGAATGGCTTCCTGGTTGCGCTGGTTCAGTTCGGCGGTGACCTGGTAGCGTTGGCGCTGCGCGCGAATCTGGCTGGCGATCAAGAGAATGACGAGGAAGATGGCCACGCCCGCAGCGATCGCCCCGAGTGCGACGGACGGGAACCCGAACACCGGAACGGGCCAAGCGCGCCGGCTTTGCAGCTCGGTGATGCGCACCGATACCGGATCGGCCTTGAGCAGCACGGTTTGGGAATCAATCGAAGCCTGGTCGGCCGCTTGTTTGACGTCCTGCAGTGCGCTGGCGGAATCGAGCAGCTTCTTGACCGGATCACTGACCAGCGTGGTCCATTCACCGTTGATCTGGCCGAGAATCTCCTTGGCGTTCGCATTATCCATTGCGCGGATGTTGAGATCCGGGTTGCCGCTGATCAGACCGGCCAACACCGCGCCATAGAACTGCGCGTCGCGCTGCAAGCCGTCCGCCGCCGACTGCGCTTCCTCGCCGCCCTGCAGGATCGACTGCACGCGACGCTGCATGCGGTCGGCGAGCAGCATCTGGCGCGAGGAGATCATTACCTCGCTCGGCGAGCCGTTCTTCTCGGTCAGGATCTTGACCACCTCGTCCATGCGCGAGTTGAGCAGCGGCATCTTGTTGTTGAAATCGTCCGCCACGCCTTTCGTGGTCAGCACCTGTTCCTTGGAATCGAGAATCTTCGTGGCATTGGTGTTCAGGGGGCCCCAGGCCTTGTCCAGATCGGCAATTTCCTTGGCCACGCCGGTTACGTTGGCGTATCCCTGCATACCCGTGGTCGAGTCGCCGTTTTTCAGCTTGTTGAGCAGGCCGTCAACGAGATTGCGGGTGGCTTCGAGCGTCTTGAACGCGTCGATATTGCCGCCGGCGGCGTCGTTCGCGACCTTCGACAACTGCTGAGAACCCACCTCGATCTTGGTGACCAGGGCGCTAGCCTTGGCATCCTGACCGGCGTTGTAGGTCAGGTAACCGAAGTCGACAACGGCTACCAGAATCGAGGCAACCAGCAATACCACGAGCAGTGTATTTGCACCTGCTCTTTCCTTGCCGCCCGCTGCACCTGCTGTCACGCTCATAACTTACCCCTTGAAACAATCTTTCCGCGGCGCTATGCCGCTGCCTGTACGAAATCGGGCGTGCGCACCAGGGCGTGCATGCTGAACTGCCCCCAGACCACATCACCCAACGGATATTTTTCCGCGACGAATCGCGCGTAATGTTCATTTTCCTCGCCGACCGCGTCGCGGCGCTGCTCCTCGGAGAAGCTGCGCTGGCCGAGCACCTCGTCGATCAATAGACCGACGCTGCCGCCGAGCTGGCGCACGAGCAGGATGCGGCTGGAATCGGTGAGCACGCTGCGCTCGCCTTCCAGATATTGCTTGAGGTCGATCACCGGCACGAGGTTGCCGCGCACGTTGGCGACACCAAGCAGCCAGCCGCGCGTGCCGGGCACGACGGTCAGCTGCGGCAAGGTCAGGATTTCGTTGACCTCGTTGATGCTGCTGACGAGGTAGTGCGCGCCGATGCGAAAACCGATACCACGCCACAGCCCGGGCGCCTCGATCTGCTCGGGCAGGCCCGCGGCGTGCGCGAGACTGCGCTTTTCATAGTTCGCCAACGCCTCGAACGGCGTCAGTTGCTGCAGGTCGAGGACGCTGGACATGGGTCAGGCGGGGAGCAGTTTCTGGATGCGCGCGAGCAGTTCCTGCTCGGCCACGGGTTTGGTCAGGAAATCCTTCGCGCCCTGGCGCAGGCCCCACACGCGATCGGTCTCCATCGACTTCGTGGTCACGATCAGGATCGGAATCGCGGAAGTGTCGTTGTCGCGGCTGAGCGTGCGCGTGGCCTGGAAGCCGTTCATGCCGGGCATGATCACGTCCATGAGCACTACGTCCGGACGCTCGCGCTTGGCCGCGGCGATGCCGTCTTCAGCGCTGCCGGCGCTGCTGACGCGATGCCCGTGCTTTTCGAGCAGCGTGGTGAGCACGCGCACGTCAGTCGGTGAATCGTCGATGATGAGAATATGCGCCATCGTGGTCCCCTTGTTTGACCTGATCGCCCCCGCGCTCAACGCGCGACGTGACGGCGGATCGCGCCGAGCAGCTCCTCGCGAGTGAACGGTTTGGTCAGGTATTGTTCGGAGCCCACGATGCGGCCACGCGCCTTGTCGAACAGGCCGTCTTTGGACGACAGCATGATGACGGGCGTGCCCTTGAACATCTGGTTGTTCTTGATCAACGCGCAGGTCTGGTAGCCATCCAGCCGCGGCATCATGATGTCGACGAATATGATGTTCGGTTGCTGGTCCGAGATTTTCGCCAGCGCCTCGAAGCCGTCGGTGGCCGTGACCACGTCGCAGCCTTCCTTCTTCAGCAGCGTTTCCGCGGTGCGCCGGATGGTCTTCGAGTCATCGATGACCATGACCTTTACGCCGGCCAGGTTGCCATCTTTGTCTGTTTGTTCCACGTCCAACCCCCGATCGGAAAAATGCATCGCAGCTCGAAGCGAACGCGGCTGCGCGCCCCTTGATGGCTGCTGTTTAACCAGTAGTTACCAAATCTGTCAAGTAAATCCGCTAAGCAGGCATGCTTGCTCGGAAATTCGTGCCGGCTGGCAGGGCAAAACCAGCCCTTCCCGCGATGCTAGTATAGACCCGCCCCGACCACCGCGCCCGCCCGCAATGACACAATTTCCGAGCACATCCCGTGCCAACAGCGAGCATGCTCCGGTCGCAGGAGACACGCAAGCATGAGTTTTAACGTCGCGGTGTTGATGGACCCGATCGAGTCCATCCACATCGAAAAGGACACCACGTTCGCGTTGCTGCTCGAAGCGCAGCGTCGCGGTCATCGGCTGCAGTATCTGACCCAGGCCGCACTGGCCGTGCGCGACGCCGCGCCTTGGGCGCGCGCGCGCGGCTTGCGCGTGCGCGACGACGCCGCCGCTTGGTTCGAACTCGATGCGCCGCACTGGCTCGACTTGCGCGGCGTCGACGTCATCCTCGCGCGCAAGGACCCGCCGGTCGACGGCCAGTTCCTCTACGACACGATGGTTCTGGAACTCGCGCAGCGTGCCGGCGTGCTCGTGGTCAACGATCCGCAGGGCCTGCGCGACGCCAACGAAAAACTCTTTTCGCTGCATTTTGCGCAATGTATACCGCCGACGCTGATCGCGCGCGAAGCGGCGGAGATCCGGCGCTTCGTCGCCGAGCACGGCGACGTCGTGCTCAAACCGCTCGACGGCATGGGCGGCCGCGCGATCTTCCGCAGCACGCACGGCGATCCGAACCTCAACGTCATCGTCGAAACGTTGACCGAGAACGGCCGCAACTTCACCGCCGTGCAGCGCTACATCAAGGAAATCAGCGCCGGCGACAAGCGCATTTTGATGATCGATGGCGAGCCGGTGCCGTACACGCTCGCGCGCATGCCGCAGGGCGATGATTTCCGCGGCAATCTCGCGCGCGGCGGCAAAGGCGTTGGCATGCCGCTGAGCGACCGCGAGCGCTGGATAGCGGCGCAGGTGGGTCCGGAACTGTCGCGGCGCGGCATGTTGTTCGTTGGCCTGGACGTGATCGGCGATTATCTGACCGAGGTAAACGTCACCTCGCCTACCTGCGTGCGCGAACTCGATGCGCAGTTCGGACTCAATATCGCCGGGCAACTGTTTGACGCGATCGAGGCGAAGCGAAGACCCCAGTGAGTGCAAAACCTCCTTCCATCGGCAGCGGCGACCGCCTCGGCGTTACCCTGCTGTTTTCGCTGATCGCGCACGGCGTGCTCGCGCTCGGCCTCACGTTCGAATACGACAAGTCGGCACCGAGCCTGCCCGCGCTCGACGTGATCCTCGTGCAATCGGCGTCCGGCGAAAAACCCGACAAGGCCGACTTTCTCGCGCAGGCGCACAACAGCGGCGGCGGCACGCTCGACAAAGCCGTGCGGCCGAGCGAGCTCGTTTCCAGTCCGGTGAACACGCCGGAAGCCGGCATTGCGCCGCGGCCGATGCAGGCATCCGCACCGAAACCCGCGCCGCCGACCGAACGCGAGCTGCTCACGCAGCAGCGCGCGAAATTCTCGGTGACGACGCAGACCGAAACTCCGGAACAACCGCCGCTGCCGCAGCCGACCGCGCGCGACGTGCTCGAGAAGAAACTGGAAATGGCGCGTCTGGCCACCGAAATCCAGCGCGAATCCGAGGCCTACGCCAAGCGCCCGAAGAAAAAATATATTTCCGCGAACACCAAGGAATATGCCTACGCGGCGTACATGTCGGCGTGGGTGGCGCGCGTGGAGCGCATCGGCAATCTCAACTATCCCGACGACGCGCGCCGCGAACAGCTGCACGGCGACGTGCTGCTTACCGTGGCCCTGCACAAGGACGGCACGATCAAGAGCATTGATGTCGTGCAGAGCAGCCATCACAGCATTCTCGATGATGCCGCCACGCGCATCGTCAAACTGGCTGCACCGTTCCCGCCGATTCCGACCGAGGAAGGCGTCGACGAGCTGTACATCACGCGAACCTGGCAGTTCCTGCCGGGGGACGTTCTCCGTAATAAGTAAGGGCAAGGGGTACAATAGCGGCATGCAACCGATCAGCAACCTCGCCAACCACTTCCTGATCGCCATGCCGGGCATGCGCGATCCGCTGTTTCGGCGCAGCGTCGCGTTCGTGTGCCAGCACAGCGAAGAAGGCGCGATGGGATTGCTGATCAACCGCCTGTCG
>Ga0105240_10009165_pt1 | contig 14040 bp, 6 predicted proteins | sample KBSC54metaG_FD_80426 | JGI IMG/M metagenome (GOLD analysis project Ga0105240, IMG submission 80426) | Corn rhizosphere microbial communities from Kellogg Biological Station, Michigan, USA - KBS C5-4 metaG | ecosystem: Host-associated > Plants > Roots > Rhizosphere > Soil | place: Michigan, USA... | reverse complement strand
GCCGGATCCGTATTGGGAAAATGCTGACCGATATCGCCGAGGTTCAACGCCCCCAGCAGCGCATCACAGATGGCATGCAGCAGCACATCGGCATCGCTATGCCCCAGGGAACCCTTCGTATGCGGGATCTGTACGCCTCCCAGCCATAGTTCACGGCCTTCGGCCAATTGATGAAAGTCTACTCCAAAACCGATGCGGTATGCCATAAAAAAAGCGTCCCGATTTTTCGGGACGCCTCAAATATATTACAAAAAATCTAAGGTGTGGTCGTCTGTGTGTCTCCGCCGCCACTGTTGCCGCTGTTGCTGTCCAGGTTAAAGGACAACCCAAAACGCAGTGTATTGGACAAAGGATTCCGCGTAGTCCCATTACCCGAAGGCACGAGATAAGAGAAGTTCAGACCCATTACATTATAATTCAATCCGACCCCTACGCTGAAATATTTACGGTCACCCTGGCCCCTGTCCTCGTAATAATAACCGGCCCGGAAGAAGAACTGGTCCTGGTACGAATACTCCGCACCGATAGACGCCTGCAGGGTCTTGAGCTGGTTGGGACCGCTGAAGCTGTTGAACCAGCTGCCTACGAGGCCCTTGTTATGATAGTTCGCCACGGCCGCCGAGTCGGAAAGGTCGGCAGGCGGTGCAGGCACCAGCAGCTTATGGATATCGAGTCCCATCATCAGCTTATTGTCCTCATTGAACACAGCCGTATAGGTAGTGCCCAACCCCAGGTCGGCCGGGATATAGTCTTTGTCTGTGGCGGAATTCGTGTACCCGATCTTACCGCCAAGGTTCGACAGTGCCAGACCGAAATTCCAGCCTCCGGCATCCTCCGTTACGCCGGTGTAGAATAAGGAGATGTCAGCGGCAAAGGTCTTCCCCGGCTGATAGGTCGTGCTCGAGTTGGAGAAACCTCCCGCCAGGTTGGAATAGATATATTTGGCCGCAAGACCGATGGATAATTTATCGCTCAGTTTCCGGGAATATCCGAAGTCAAGGCCCCACTCGCGGGGATTGCCTGTACCAATGTTCGCTCCGCTGTTGTCGGTGAACTGTATATTGCCCAAACTAAAATAACGGATGGACCCGGATATCGCCTGGAGGTTATCCAGCTTTTTATATCCCGATGCGGCCAGCAGATACACGTCATTCAATCCGAGATCCTTCAGCCAGGGAGTATAGGTCAGGCCAATACCAATTTCTTTTTTCGCAAACGGGGTTTTGGAAAGGTTATAGAATCCCGAGCTGGCATCGGGAGTAGTTGCAACGCCCAAATCGCCCATTCCACCGCCTCTTGCATCCGGTGAGATCCGAAGGAACGGTACTGCCGTGGTCGTTATTGGCTGCGTCGTCTGCGCCATCGAAACTTGTGTAGCCCCAAAAAATAACATACCAATAGCAGCTAATCCCAGGTAAGATCGTTTCATGAGTTTTTTAAATTTTCTTTTGTAATCACCAATTCTGGCAAAAGTAGAGATAGATTATAGGCTGCTAATTATTTGGTTATGAATGATTTCATCGGGTACAAAATGTCTTTTTCAATGTTCCGACGGGATCTTCGATCTCATCGGGTTTACAGAATATATAGCTTCTGGAACACATCGGCCGTCGACCCGTCCGAACACCGTACTCTCAGCCGGTAAATATACACCCCTCTTCCAATCTTCGAACCGTAGTCATCCAGGCCATCCCAATCGATGTCACTCGAACGGTTTCCCGCCGTATTTATTGTCCGCCGTATGGATTTCACCAGTTTGCCCGATACTGTCAATATTTGTACCAAAACCGACAGGTCCTCGCCCGGCCTGTTGTGCTCGAACCAGAAGGTCGTATGCGTGGTAAACGGGTTCGGATAGTTCAAAACATGCGTCAGCGCCAGCCGCTGAGAAGCCACCACACGAAAGCTGAGTGAGGTCTGTCCCGAATTGTTGGCCACATTCCAGGCCTTGATGAGCAGAACATGTTCTCCCTCGGTCATATGCGGCAGCGGATAACGTACCGTCCCCTTTTTATAAGTGTTCAGGTCCGCTTCATAAAAGCTGTTCAGCACCAGCGGGTTTTGTGTATTGTTATCCAGCACAGCCGTGATGTCATGCCCGATACCCGTCCCTGTAATATTGATCCCCAGGGAATCCCGCAGGTGCAACAGGAGAATAGGGTTGGCATTGGTGATACCTCCATCCACAAACTTCTCATCATTGAGATAGGCTTGTATGGCAGGCCCTCCCGTATAGCTCGTACCATTTCCCGATCCTCCGACGATGACATCCGTAAAGACCCCATTTCCATCCATTCCGCTGCCTGATCCACCGGCAGCACCTGCATAGTAGCTTATCTTTCCCTTACCGTACTGGTAGTTGATGTCCTTTGGTACGACAAAACTGTAGCTGAAGTTGCCCTGGCTGACAGGGACTTTTCCTTTGTACAGGACATTATCCTGTACCTGGAACTCCGTAGGAATACTGCCGGGATTGTTTCCCAGGGTCCTCGCCGTCCGGGGCTTGTCGTATATTGTCGCATATAGGATGCCGTTAAACCCATTCAGTACTGCGCCATTATTATCCGTCACTACCCCTGATATGGAAACCCGGTTCAGCGCCTTCAACGTGTCCGGAGCCATGCCCGGGCCACCGCCCCCGCCGCCTGGTGTGCCCCCCACGGCCTTGCCGTCGATAGCGGTCGTCTTTACTTTATACACCGGGAAGGCCAGGGTCATCGCAGGGTCGCCCAATAATGTAAATTTCCGGTTGTTCACCGCATCCGTCTGGGTCTGGTAAGTATAATTCTTCGTTAGCCGCCCGGCCTCTCCCAGGGAGTGGTAAGTGCCGTCGGGCCGGGGCGTCAGCGCCATCTGTAAATAATTGTTATTGATGACCTTATTGCTGAATGCAAACACCAGGCGGGTGGTGGTCATCAATGCCACGGCGCCCGAGCCGGGCCGTACCAGCAGCCCCGCGCCGATGGATTGTATCAGGGGGTTGTCATGAGGGGCGAAATCACAGGTGGCCGTGATAAACAAAGGCAGCTTGTCCGGGTTGGAAAATCCCGCCACGGTCGTCTGATCCATGATATCCTCGTTGGAAAGACGGGTATTGCTGCCATGTCCTGTATAATTCCATATGAGGGTCCCGTTGAACAGTCCGCTGCTGATGGCCTGGTTGACATCGGGATATCTGCCGCCCGCGGGTGTATTTTGCTCTTTGTAGGCATCCAGGTAGATCTTGTCCGTGGTAAAGACAGGCGCGCTCGTGGCGATGGTGCCCGCAAAAGCTTCGGCATCCTGAAAATGAAGGTTCTGATCGCCATCATCCGCCACCAGTGTCACCTCGTTACGCCAGGGGCCCTGGGTTTTTACATCCGCATAGTGTACGATCTTATCCACCACCGCTGAAGCCTCGGCAGGCGTCCGTGCAGGTATCCTGCCCACTGCGATGTCCAGTATGGTCTTCTTGTCGATGGCATTCACGTCGGCGGCATCCTGGAGCATCCCGAAAAAATCATCCGAAGTATAGGTATTCAACGGGTCCAGCGAAACGCCGCTCTCATACACCGGCACCTTGTTGGTATTGTCCGTGAGGCGGTCTTTGAAATCGAAAGATCCTGATCCGAACAGCAGAAGATAATGGGGCCGTTTGGTCGAATCGCCATTGCTGCGGTCATAAAACATTTTGACATAGTCCCGTATGGCCGTGGGGTCGGGATTGCCGCCCGCAAATTCATTGTACACCTGGCTGGAAGTAACTACCAGTGTTCTAAGGCGGTCATGCTGCAGGTGGAATTGCGCCAGCCGCTGCGCCTGTCCCAGCAGGGCGGGGTCGGAGATAAGCAGCAGATCGGCAACTGCAGGCTGATGAAGGTTTTGGTTATTCACCTTACCCAGCACCAGGGGCGTGAACAGACCTGTTGCGCCCAGGTCGGCCCCATTGGGTTCGCCGTTGACGCCTCCGTAGGGATAGGCCGCTGCGCCCTCTATGCCTGTCTTGCCGGCAGCTACCGGCAAAACTCTTCCCGAGCTATTGAATGCGATATATTCATGCAGGCTGCTGCAGTCGGCGGTCCAGCTGAATACACCACCTGATAAGTTCCCTTGTACATTCACCGGCGCACCCGGATCCGTAATGTCCCACACCTGCGTAGCGGCATCCGCCCCCTCCAACGAAAAAGATCCTACCCGTCCGTTGCCGACGCTGACCCAATCCCGGAATTGCAGCTGGGCAAAACCTTCCAGTGAGAGGGCGCCCCTGCCGGAGAGCTCCCACCAGTCGAGCCAGCCCTGCGCATTATAACCGCCCGGGGTAAATTGAAAGTTGATGGACAACGCCCCTGCGCCTCCCGGGGCCGTCGCCCGCAGATTGGCAGCCTTTCCAAAGACATCATAGCTGCCGTCCGTCACAGCCGGCAGATCTAACACGCCCGCCGCCGCGCCATTCACCGACATGCTCATCCGGCTGGAAGCGCCTATGCTCCTCGCCATACAGGTGGCGGACAAAACCACGCCGCCCTGCGCATGAGGCGGCGCCACCGTGAACACCCGGGAAGAGACGCCGCCCGGGTTATTGGAGAACTCCTCGCCATACCAGTCTTTCCCGCTGGAAAGGACGTTGATGGTATCCAGCTCGTGAAAAGCCCGCCAGTCAACACCGGTGACGGCGACATTCGACCCCGGCAGGCTGCCCCGGCCGACGATCCGTTTACCCCCGCCCCCACCGATCTCGATGAAATAGTAGGCCAGCTCCGTATATATATTCTTTATATGTGTAAACCGGCGGTTTACCGAATCCTTAATCCAATGATGAGGGCCCGGAGCATAGAAAAGAAAGTAATCGCCTTCATTGAACACGCCATCTCCGCCGTCTTCCATGTCAATGGCGTTTTCCCGCAGATCATCCGCATAGGCGCCGTTGCAAGGTTCTGACAGCATGCCGCCCCCGTTGCCGTACAGCCGGATATTTGCAGATGAAAGACCTGCCAGGTTCACCCCCAATGAGCGCAGGAGGGCGGCATCCACCCTGTAGATGCCGGGGGCGGATATGGCTATCCTGTACCAGCTCCCGGAAGCCATGGAACCGGCGTTGGTATATACCCTTTGCGCCCTCGCGGGGGAGAGGAGGAGGCAACCTATCGCCAAAAACAGCCAAATCCTTCTCATACAATCAGTTACTAGGTAAAATCCCCTAACTTTACAGGCGGGGCAACTGTGGATAATTAACCCCCGTATTTATATACGGTAAATGGTCGGCAACCACAATATTTGGTCGGAGACCACGTTTATTAAGTTTACTAATGCCGGCTTTTCCGGCAATGTACAAATTACGGCTAAAAAGCGTCAACTTATGAATTTGAAAAACCTAGCTATCCTGGCATCAGGCCTCTTCCTGGTAGCCTCCTGTAAGAAGAAGCCGGAGCAATCCTCCGTTACGGGATGGAACTACAATGACTCGAAGATGGGCGGTTTCCAGGTTTCGAAAGAAAAAGAGCAACGTACCGGTCCGGGATTGGTATTCGTGCAAGGTGGTACCTTCACGATGGGCGCTACACAAGAGGACGTTATGAGGGATTGGAACAACGTACCCAGGCGCGTGACGGTAAACTCTTTCTACATCGACCAGACCGAAGTGGCAAACATCCACTACCGTGAATATCTGTACTGGCTCAACGTTGTGTTCGACGCCGACGAGTACAAGGCGGTTCGCGAAGGCGCGCTGCCCGATACCCTCTGCTGGAGAAGCGAGCTGGCGTATAACGAACCCATGGTTGAATACTACTTCCGCCACCCTTCCTACAACTATTATCCCGTGGTAGGGGTCACCTGGAAACAGGCGCATGACTTCTGTCTGTGGCGTAGTGACAGGGTCAATGAAAAGGCGCTGCTCGACAGGGGCTTTATCAACAAGAATGCTGTGAAGAACCTGCAGGGTCTGGGACAGGAGAACTTCAATACCAAGGCGTACCTCATGGGTGAATACCAGGCTACGCCCGACAAGTCCGCCAAGTCTAAGAAGAATGCGCTGAAAAATCCCAATGGTACACCGCGTACGCAGGTGACCTTCGAGGATGGTATCCTTCTCCCCAACTATCGTCTTCCGACAGAAGCTGAGTGGGAATATGCCGCCCTGGGTTATATCAATCAAAACCCTCTCCCCGGCAAGAACGACAAGAAACGCGGGGAAGAGCTGATCGCCAATAAGCAAGTATACTCCTGGAGCAACAACGTCAACGGTCTGCGCGATACGCGTCATGGCAGCTGGCAGGGTACCTTCATGGCCAACTTCAAACGTGGCTCCGGTGACAACATGGGTGTAGCCGGTGGTCTGAATGACAACGCCGTATATACCGCTCCTGTCAATTCTTTCTTCCCCAACGGCTTTGGTATATATAATATGTCCGGCAACGTCAGCGAGTGGGTAAATGACGTATATCGCCCGCTGAATACCCAGGACGTGGAAGACATCGCCCCCTATCGTGGTAACAAGTTCGAGACCATCGACATTGGCAAGGAAGGCAAGGCTGAAAGAGACTCCCTGGGACGTATCAAGATGCGTAATGTAACGGATTCCGAGAGCAAGGCCCGCCGCAACTACCAGAAAGGCGATGTGATCAACTACCTTGACGGCGACTCCACTATATCCGGCATCGCCTACGGCTACGGTAAGACAACGCTCATCAGCAATAAGTCCCGCGTAGTAAAAGGCGGCAGCTGGAATGACCGCGCTTACTGGCTGAGCCCCGGCGCCCGCCGCTTCCTGGAAGAAGATCAGTCCAACAACACAATAGGTTTCCGTTGTGCGATGGACCGCGTAGGCAGCCCCGCAGGCAATGGACGCCAGACGGGTATCAACTACAAGCAAAGACGACAGAATACAAGAAAGCAATAAATAAAGAAACTTGAAATTTGAAGGGCCCCGTGATGGGGCCCTTTTATTTTACTACCCGTCAGTCCGCCTTCAAACTCTTCACCGGGTTCGCCAACGCCGTCCGCACAGCCTGGAAGCTCACCGTTACCAGCGTGATCATGAGCGCTGCCAGACCCGATGCCGCAAAGACCCACCCCGATATACTTATTCTATATACATAACCCTGCAGCCAGCTGTGCATACAATAATAAGCGATGGGAATAGCTATCATCAGGGAAATGCCCACCAGCAGAAAAAATTCCTTTGACAACAGTCCCCAGATATTAAGCACCGTAGCCCCCAGCACCTTCCGGATCCCCACCTCTTTGGTACGCTGCTCCGCTGTGAACGAAGCCAGACCGAACAGGCCGAGGCTGGAAATAAAAACGGCCAGCGCTGCAAAGAAACCGGCCAGCTTGCTGATCCTTTCTTCCGATGCGAATTTCACCGCATATTCTTCATCCGCAAACTGGTAATCGAAAGGCGCGCTGGGGATCAGCCGCTTCATGACAGCTTCCACCTTCGGCAGCGCCGTATGCATGGCCACCCCAGGCCTGATCTTTACGAGCATCCAGTTAAACCCTCCATTATGCCCTTTTTGATAAAACACAACAGGCTGGGTATTCCCATACGGAGATTCCATGATCATATCTTTTACCACACCCAGGATCTTATAGTGAAGCACTTGTGTCCTGTCCTGCCACCAGGTCCAGGTTACATCGGTGCCCACAGGCTCTTTCAATCCCATTGCTTTTGCAGCCGACTCATTGATGATCATACCCATCGAATCACCCGCCATCTGCCTGGAAAAATCCCTTCCCTGTAAGAATTGCCACCCGATGGTCCTGCCGTATTCCGCGCTGACGGCAAGCGTACCAAAGTTCAGCTCTGTTTGAGCAGCCGTGATCCCCGGCCAGGTAAATCCGCCATTGTTGGACCACATCTCCGTGACCCTTCCCATCGATTCGGCAAACTCCGCCACGACGCCCGTATTCAGCAGCTCGCTGCGAACGAGATCATATTTCCCATAAAAATCGCCGGACTTCATTTTCATCATGATCAGCCCATCCCGGGTATAGCCCACCGGTCTGTCCCTGGCATGCTCCACCTGCCGCAGGATGATGATGGTACAATTGATCAACGCCACCGAGACGGTAAATTGAAATACCACCAACACCTTGCGTGGTATCGATGACTCCCTTCCCAGGCGAAACGTTCCCTTCAGCGCCCTGACAGGATTGAAGGAGGAAAGAAAAAGGGCGGGATAGCTGCCTGCAACGATCCCCGTGATAAGGATAAACGCCACGCTTATCATCCAGAATACGGGGTGCCCCCAGGGTATGGTCATCTGTTTGGCCGCCAGCTGGTTGAACCAGTGCAGCGAAATCACCGTCAACGCCAGCGCAAGCAGAAATGAGAATACCACTATCACCAGCGATTCACAAAAGAACTGAAAGACCAGCTGTCTTCTCATCGAACCGATGGCCTTCCGTATACCCACTTCGTGCGCCCGCCTCTCTGAACGCGCCGTACTCAGGTTCATAAAATTGATGCAGGCCAGTATCAACACGAAGGCCCCGATCAGGGAGACCAGCCACACCATTTGCTTTACCGACGCATCGGTCCTGCCCCTGCGGTCCAAGCCATGCCAGCCCGACATGGGCTCCAGCACCGGCGTTTGCTTTGCCGCCAGCAGCTCCCGGTGATTCTGGTCGCCCAACCCCTTTATATGGTCCCTTTCGACATTCGCAATCTGCCGATCGATAGCCTCAAACGTAGTCCCGGGTTTTATCTCTGCATAAAGTTTTAAAAAATGGTTCCACCATTCATTTTTTGCCGTATGCCCGATCCAGTCATTTTCGCTTACCCACAATGCAAACGGGGCAATGAATTTGACATCCTTGAGCTCCGTGTTCAAGGGAAGGTCTTCATAAACGCCCGTAACCTTTACGCTGGTCTTATTGTTGATGACGATCACCTGGTCCACCGGGTCCGCATCTCCAAACAAGGCTTTGGCCGTCGATGCGGAAAGAAGCACCGAATGCAGCTCCACAAGTCCCGCACGGCTGCCCCTGATCATTTTTAAGGTGAACATATACGGTGCATCCTCATCCATATATTGACCGGGCCGGGATATTTTCTTATCCCCCCGGGAAAGGATGCACTCCGGTCCCCAGGATGCCCTGACAAGATGCTTAAAACGGTCCCTGTAATTTGTTTTCAATTCATATGCCAGCGGATAGGACACCGTTGCGCTGAGATAGGGTCCATCTTTCCCGACACCGCTCATAGCGACCCTTGCGATACGGTCATAATTTTCATGATACTTATTAAAAGATAATTCATCATGCAGCCATAGCCCCGTGAGCATAGCGACCGCCATCCCTACGGCAAGGCCGCTGATATTGATAAAGGAAGAGATCCTGTTTTTCAGCAGGCTTCTCCATGCGATCTTAATATAGTTCTTTAACATAGCAGCTGGATCTTAAGATTCGTCAATGGGGCATCTACTCATTCGCCGGGGCCGGTTTACTCCGACCGCAAGCTCTTCACCGGGTTAGCCATCGCCGCCCGCATGGCCTGGAAGCTGATGGTCAACAGCGCAATGGCCGCCACCAATACGCCGGATGTCACAAACACCCAAACGCCGACATCTATGCGATAAACAAAATCCTGCAGCCACTTATGCATTCCCCACCAGGCAATGGGTGATGCAATGACAAAGGCAATCATCACCAGCTTTATAAAGTTTACGGACAACAGTCCTGCCATCTGTGCTACCGTAGCGCCAAGTACTTTGCGGATACCGATCTCCCTGCTCCGTTGCTCAGCCATGAAGGCCGACAGGGCAAAAAGACCCAAGCAGGCAATGATCACCGCCAGCACGGAAAAGCTGGTAAAAAGAAGCTCTGTGCGCTGCACATCCGCATACATACGGGCGAAGCTTTCGTCCATGAAAACATAGCGGAAATCCTGGTGCGGCGAAAAGCTCTTCCACAAGGCGCCGATGCGTCCGATCACCGCTTTCATGTCCGTCGCGCTCACTTTTACAGACATAGTATTGGCCCAGTTCCCGATGGTAAGACATAACGGACCTATTTCCTCCCGCGGCTCAAAATTGAAATCCTTCACTACCCCCACAATGCGCATCTGCCATTTATTATAGCCGAACCGCTTGCCCAATGGGTCTTTCAACCCAAGCTTCTTTACCATCGTCTCATTTACAATGGCTGAGCCCGAGTCCGACAACAGGTTCTCCGAAAAATTCCTCCCCTGGATCAGCTGGATACCCATCGTAGGGATGTATCGTTCGTCTACATTCCAGAACTGTGCGCCCACGCCCGTCTCCTCTTTTTCTTTACCCTCATTATACACCGTACCCATGTTCCGCTTGCTACCCTCGACAGGCAGAAAATCGCTGTACGAAGCATTCTTTACCCCCGGCACTTTTAACAGCTCATCCCGGAATGTATGCATCTGCTTGTCCAGCGAACCCACGCCCTGTACCTGTACCACCTGGTCCTTTTCGAATCCCAGCTTCCTGTTCAATAGAAAATCCATCTGTCTGTGAACCACAAACGTAGCAATGATCAATATGATGGAAGTCGTGAACTGGAACACCACCAGCACACTCCGCAATCCTCCATGACGTACACCCAGGCTCGCCTGCCCTTTCAATACATCCACCGGCTTGAAGCTGGAAAGATAGATGGAGGGATAGATGCCCGCCAGCCCGCCTACCACCACCGCAGCACCTACTATCACAGGCGCCAGCCACCACTCCCGCCACGGAAAGACCATGGATGTATCCGCCATTTTATTAAAAAGGGGCAGCAGCAGCCAGGCCAGGGCAATAGCCAGCAAAAAAGAAAAAAAGCTCAATACCAGGGATTCCAAAAGGAACTGCCGGATGAGACCGCCACGACGGGAGCCGACCACCTTGCGCAGCCCTACTTCCTTCGCCCTGCCCGCGCTCCGGGCCGTAGAGAGATTGATAAAATTGATACAGGCCAGCAGCAATATGAATATTGCCACAGCCCCGAACAGCCGGATGAACTTCATACCCCCGGATGAATTTATCCCATAGAGGTGGATGTCACCTATCGGCTGCAGGGAAACGCCGATGGTCTTCACCTGTTTTTCCGCATCCTTCATCCCCGATTGCGTCCACAACGGCAACAGCTGTCCCCTCCAGAGTGTTTTTAACTTCTCCGCCATCTGCACAGGATCGGTGCCCGGCTGCAGCTTCACATAGGTCTCATAGTTCTGGTTATTCCACCTGTTTTGCTCTCCTGGCCACAGCTCATGGCCCGTCAGGGATAGCAGGAAATCATATTGCAGATAGGTAGTGGAGGGCATGTCCTCCATCACTCCACCTATCTTCCAGGGTTTTTTCATGTCGTTGTTCAGATAGAACAATCGCCCTACAGGATTTTGATGAGGGAAATATTTTTCCGCCTTGCGGCGGGAGAGGATCATCGTATTGGGTTCGGCCAGGGCATGCGCCCTATCGCCATATACCATGGGCAGCTGGAGCATGTCCAGCACGGACTGGTCGGCGTAGGTGAACCCCTCTTCATATGTATTGTCCGTCTTACCTTCCGGCATCACCTCATTGCTGCCGGCGCCCCAGAACAGGGGAAAGGGCATCAGCCGGCCTGCCAGCTCTATCTGGGGAAACGTCGCCTTGACTGTCTTTGCAAAGGGAGCTGCAAATGCGGTCCCCTGTCCGGGCGATGTACCATCGTCATGAGCATATTCTGCAATGACCCGGTAGATCCGGCCCGCATCCGGGTAGGACTTGTCATAGCTCAGCTCGTGGCGGATATACAACGTGATAAGCAGACAGGTAGCGATGCCCAGGGCAAAGCCGCCGATCTTGATGGCAGAATAGAATTTCTGTTTCCCCAGCTGACGCAGGGCGACGATAAGATAATTTTTGAACATAGAGATGGTTTTGGTGAGGCAGGCGCATACGACGCCCCGGGAGTAAGGACACCACCTCTTTGGATATGTTGCACGCCTCACCGGCTGGCGGGCTGGGTGGCCGGCTGAGTGGCAGGCTGGCAGGGCCCGGCCGTGGCAGTCAGGTCAGCGCTTCAGAACCGGACACCCAGGTTGATGCCCGACCGTACACCCGCCCAGGGGCCTGAGGCCTTGATCACGGCCTGCGTGGAGGACTGCACCTGGCCGCTGATGTGGAAAGGCTTGGCATTGATGTCGTTAATATTTTGTTGCAGGGATTGCTGTTCCTGTTGCGAAAGGGGAGGATTTATATTATTGGCATGAAGAGTGCCGCTGCAGCCGCCGTAGTGTGCGCCGATCAACATGACATCCAGCACCAGCACCTTCCAGAATGTATATTGGACCCCGAACATGATGCCCCCGCTGAATGAGGTCACTTTGCCATCGAATAGCGCCTGCTCCGTAGTACCACCATTGCCGGTGAATTGTATCGGTGCCGTAAGATCGAAGCTGGTATAACGGCCATAGACAGATATATAGAACCCATGCATAGGCGCCTTACCCATATACATCCGGCATTCCGGGGTCAGGGCATAATTTCCTATTTGAAATGCATCCAGGTCTACTTTATCGGATTTTATCGATTTCCTGAACTGCTTCTTAAACGGCAGATCACCCTTGGGCATATATCGCACGCCCAACCCAACCGAGAAGCGCCGGGACAAGGCCCTTTCATATGTCAGGTGATAATTTCTTACGACCAGCGACGAAACATTCAATTTGAGATCATTCATTTTGTCGTGCTGGGCTTGTACGGGGAAGTAGTACCCCGACAGGAGAAAGCATAGAATGGCTATCTGTTTCATGTGTTTAGGGGGTTGTTTACTATAAATGTACGAATATAAAATATTCATAACATAACAACCGGCGTATTCGGGCCATATTTTTGGCGAGGCCGTCCGGGATGGATAAATTTGCCCATGACCATCGCCCAACTCTATCAGATCTATCTCGAGCACCCGTCCGTGCAGACCGATACCCGCAAGCTCCGGCAAGGCGACCTCTTTTTTGCACTGAAAGGCCCCAACTTCAACGGCAATACCTTCGCCGCACAGGCCCTGGAACAAGGCGCTGCCTATGCCGTCATCGACGAAGCTCCTGTGAAGACAGGCCCTCTTTCCGACAGGCTGATCCTGGTGGAAGACGCGCTCACCACCCTCCAGCAGCTGGCCCTTTATCATCGTCAGCAATTCAATATCCCCTTTATCGCTATCACAGGCAGCAATGGGAAGACCACCACCAAAGAGCTGGTGCACACCGTCCTGGCCTCTACGTATATTACGTATACCACCCAGGGCAACCTGAACAACCATATCGGTATCCCGATCACCATCCTATCCGTAAAAAAAGATGCCCAGTTCGCCGTCATCGAGATGGGCGCCAATCACCAGAAAGAGATAGAAGGTTATTGTCAATATACCCTCCCCACCCACGGCATCATCACTAATGCCGGTAAAGCCCACCTAGAAGGTTTCGGAGGACCGGAGGGGGTGAAAAAAGGGAAAGGAGAGCTGTACGATTTTCTGCGCAGCAGCCAGGTCCCGGGATGCATATCGCCCGACGGTCAGCCCACCCCTGCCGGCGGCACCGCCTTTGTCATGTGGGACTACGACTATCTCCGCACCATGAGCCGGGGCATCCCGCATATTATAAAATATGGTACGCACGATGCGGATGTGACAGGCAATATACATAAAGAGAATACCACCTCCTTTCTTAACGTAGACATACAGGGCGGGCCCACCATCCATACCCAGCTCGTAGGCGACTACAACCTCCCCAATGTCCTCGTCGCCGTAGCCGTAGGCCGTCATTTCAAGGTAACCGACACCGCCATCAAAGCAGCCATCGAAGCCTATACCCCTTCCAACAGCCGCAGCCAGCTGATACAAAAGGACGGCAACCACATCATCCTCGACGCCTACAATGCCAACCCTTCCAGCATGCGGGCCGCCATCGAGAATTTCGCACGTCTCGTTCCCGTCGGGATCTCCGCCAGTCCCGAACCCACCAATAACAAGATCCTCATCCTCGGCGCCATGGCAGAACTGGGGCCGGAAAGCCTCGCCGAACATCAGGGTATCGTCGACCTCATCGGGCAGTACCCCTGGAAGGAAGTG
>Ga0105240_10009164_pt1 | contig 14041 bp, 8 predicted proteins | sample KBSC54metaG_FD_80426 | JGI IMG/M metagenome (GOLD analysis project Ga0105240, IMG submission 80426) | Corn rhizosphere microbial communities from Kellogg Biological Station, Michigan, USA - KBS C5-4 metaG | ecosystem: Host-associated > Plants > Roots > Rhizosphere > Soil | place: Michigan, USA... | reverse complement strand
GGCATGGAGGCGGGAGCATTTTCAGATTGGTGTTCGCGGATCCACGCCGGTGGGAGGCCTGATTGACATGACAGTGACTGCTGCGAGCGCGAGAGTTCCGAGCGTCCGGCCCGTCGTACTGATTGTCGACGACGAGCCTGACCTGCTCGAGCTCGTGAGCCTGACCCTGAGCCGCATGAATCTCGACACGCGCACCGCGCCCGATGTCACCACGGCGCGCCGGCTCCTGAAGAACGAGCAATTCGATCTGTGCCTGACCGACATGCGCCTCCCGGATGGGGACGGTCTCGACCTCGTGGCCTGGATCCAGGAGAACCGCGCCACGCTGCCCGTCGCTGTGATCACCGCGCACGGCAATGTTGAATCCGCCGTCCGCGCGCTCAAGCTGGGCGCGTTTGATTTCGTCTCAAAGCCGCTCGACCTGGGGGTTCTGCGCAAGCTCGTAGGCAGTGCGATCCGTCTCAGTGATCGTACCGAGATCGACTCCGCGACCGCCAACATCCGCGGTCCGCGCCTCATCGGCAGCTCCCCCGCGATGGAGCAACTGCGGCAGATGATCACTCGGGTTGCGCGGAGCCAGGCTCCGGTACACATCTACGGCGAATCCGGTACGGGTAAGGAGTTGGTTGCCCGACTCGTGCACGAGAGCGGCTCACGTCGCGAAGGCCCGTTCATTGCCGTCAATTGCGGAGCCATTCCCACCGAGCTCATGGAAAGCGAGCTGTTTGGACACAAACGGGGCAGTTTTACCGGCGCCGTCGCCGACAAGCGCGGCCTCGTGCAGAGCGCCGAGGGCGGTACGCTGTTTCTCGACGAAGTCGCGGATCTGCCGTTGCACATGCAGGTAAAACTGCTGCGCGTGGTTCAGGAAAAAACCGTACGCCCCGTGGGCGAGTCCCGTGAAGAGACCGTCGACGTCCGCATTCTCTCCGCGACGCACAAGAACCTGGCCGATCTGGTCGCGGAAGGACGTTTTCGCGAAGATCTCTTCTACCGGATCAATGTCATCGAGCTGCGGGTGCCCTCGCTTCGCGAGCGCCGTGAGGACATACCCGCGATCTCGGACACCGTCCTGGGCAGGCTGGGGAAGCGCATGAACATTGATCCCCCGCAGGTCAGCGAGGACGCCTATCGCCTGTTGAGCGACTATCCGTTTCCGGGAAACGTCCGTGAGTTGGAAAACATCCTGGAGCGCGCCCTGACTCTGTGCACCGACGGCTTGATCACGCCCGAACACATCAAATTGCGCGCCACGGTCCGCCCGGCGGGCGAAACCACCACACCGGTTCCCATCCTCGGTCAGGAAGCCGCGGCTTCCGGCGGCGCGCTGGGCGCTCAACTCGAAGACATCGAGCGTGATGCCATCGTCAAGGCGCTCGAGAAAACGCGCTACAACAAGACCGCGGCCGCGAAGCTCCTCGGCATGAGCTTCCGCGCCCTGCGCTACCGCATCAAGAAGTTGGGAATCGAATAGCGGACGTTTCGGTCCGCTACACAGCCCGGCTGCGGTCGGACCCCAGTTTGAACAGTTGGAGCGCTACGACCGCCAACAGCGCATACACGGCCGCGCCCACCCACAAACTGTGATTGAGCGAGGTCTCGATGCTGACCAGGACCGCGGCGCCGGAGGCCAACACGCCGGCTGCGCCATTCACAGCCCACAGCCACGGCGTTATCCGCGTGTCGATGCGACCGCACAGGCGCATGCCGGCCGGAAACATGAACCCCATGAGTATCCCGGCGGGAACCACTGTGATCAGACAAACGGCGCTGCGCGTCAGGAGCGATCCCGTCTCAGCGTAATCCAACACATTGCCGAGCCAAAGCGGCAGCGTTCCGAGATAAGCCGCCAGTGCCAGCGGCCATCCGGCGAGGGAAGCGGGTGACAGCCGCATCGCGGCTTCCGAAATCAAACTCCCCGCACCGGTGGCCAGGATCACGCTGAACAGCACGATCGCCAGCCCATATACCGGATGTCCGAGAAACAGCGACATGCGCTGAATGAGGCTGATCTCGACGAACATGAACGCAATGCCGATCGCAAGAAAATAGGCACTGCTCCACAGCAGGGCCGGCGCGCTCACGTGCATCGCGGAGCGTCTTGCCGGACCGAGTATCACGACAAAGACCACCAGCATCGAGACGACCACCAGCAGCAGGAGGGTCAGCGATGCAGACAGATTGCCGTGCACCACGCCATCCGCCGCGATAGCGGCCCAGGCCATGGAGCTCGGGTCGGAAAGGCGCAACTGGTTGAAGAAGAACGGGTTCGAATCCCACGTCGGCGCTAGATTGAGCTCCGAGGTACTTCCGAGCTGCACCAGCTCCGCAACGGTCCGGGCGTGCAGAATGTGTTCGTAAGTTGGATCAGCGGAGGGTCGCCCCGGGGCCGCGAGTGTCCGGTATTGAAGCGAGCTGACGGTTTCATCGAGCGTACGGATGTCGTCTGCTGTCAGCGTGGCACGGCCGACCACGAGCGTGGAGAGCTTGCCGTTGCCCGCGAGGTAAATGTGATCTGCGGGATGCGTCTCACCCATTTCGATCAACGTCGCCATGGCGAGCGACAGCACGCGCGCGGTTTCATCCAAACGCTGCGGTGCATACCATCTCGAGACCGTGAACACACCCGTGGGCGTGAGGCGCGCCATGAAACGCTTCCAGCCGTTCACCGTGTAAAGGCCGTTCTCCGACAACGTAAACGCGCCGGCTCCCGTGGCAGCCCACGTGTCGATCATGCTCATCTGAATGAGATCGAAGCTCTCGTGACTACGCGCAAACCAACTCCGCGCGTCATCCACGCACAGTCGCAGGCCGGGAATCTGATCGGCGCCGCTGAACTGGCGATAGTCATGGGCGAACAGTTGCACGAAAATCGGGTTGTACTCGACGCCGGTAATATCCCTGAACCCGAATACAGATGCGGTGAGCAGATCCCGGCCGCCGCCGACGCCAATCACCGCAGAACGTCCCTGATGCCGGATGTAATAGGCCAGGGCAGTCACGTCGTATCGCAGGACATCCAGTCGACCCAGGTCGCCACGGAAATTGTAGATGGGCGTGCCCGCCTCACCGTCGATGTTCAGCCAGCCCTGATCCAGATTTACCCGGGGGGCGACCGGGGAGGCGCTCCACAGGAAGGCCGGCGAGCTCGGCTGCATCTGCAGCGCAATTCGCGAGAAGGAATTCCAGCGCTCCTCGGTCAGGAGATACGCGGGATGAATCGCGCTCTTGACGACCACCGGACGCAGACCGTGTGTTCCCAGGAGCTGGTTGAGCGCGGCAAAGCCAAGAAGTGCCAACAGCGCGACACCGGGCCGGAAGAAAGGCTTCGGGCTGGACTCTGCTGTATACGGCGTTGGAGTTGCGTCGGCCGCCCGCGCTCCGGTGCGGAATGCGAGGGCCGCCAACGCGCCGATGGCACCCACCGCCAAGATGGCGGTGTACGTGTCTGTCATCGACAGCAGCGCCAGCGTTATGAGGCACCCGGTGGCGGCACCGACCAGATCAACGCCGTAGACGAGACTTATCCGTAACGGGCTGCGAGTCAGCGCCAGACTGACCGCAACGCCGAGCAGGACGTACGGGGGCAAGAGAACCAGGATTGCAACAATCCACACCATGACGAACGTCAAGGTCGGCTCGAAGTTCGCGCCCAGCGCGAGACTCAGCAGGCCAATCAGGCTTGCCAGCACTGACCAGGCGAACGCTGCCATGACACTCGACATCAGTTGCAACAGACGGCCGGGCGAGTATGCGGCCTCGAAGCGATAGAAGACCGCCAGGGCGCCGGCCGTCATACCGAGCATTGCAACGCCGATGGCGAAGAACGCCAGGTGATAGTAGCCGATCACGGAGAGCACGCGCGTTTCCATGATCTGCAGCATCAAGCCGCACATGCAACTCAGCAGCACTCCCACCAGGAACCAGGTTCGGTAAGCTCGTGTCATTTGCTCGCAGTCCGCAATCCCACGACGATAGTCAACAAGGACGCCGCCAGCGCGATCCAGGCATACATCAGATGAGGATATCCCCAACTCACCTCGAGCACTCCAGACCCGCTCCTGGGAAGCTCGACTCTTACGAGATCGTAGAGATATCGACTGCTCTGAATATCCATACCGTTGAATCGGGCTGTTAGTCCGGGATACCACGTACGTGCGAGCACTACGTCAGCCCCTGATGTGTCCGACGTAACGGAAATCCTGACTTTGGTGGCGGAAGAGTCCAGCACCTTGTATGAAATGGGTTTTGAAGCCCACGTAACCAGGTCTCGGCGTGGAAGGCAGTAGACCCTCATGTATTCATCGTCGTGGCAGACATTCGCCCCATCGATGCCGCCCAATCGCTCCCGGGGATCGGTCTTGTCGACGATCACGCGCGTTATTCCCTGCAGTTGCCAGGACATGAGCCCGGTTCCGGAGTCGATCCGGTTGAGATATTCGGATACCCCCAAACACGTCCAGCCGAATTGATTCATGCACAGCCCCTTCGCAAGTCCCGCGGGGCTGATCGGACTGTAGCCATTCACCGCCTTCATACCGGCCAGCATGCCCAGGTCGCCCGAATAGACGCCGTGCGCGACGCCGGCATTGAGCATGGAGTGTTGTTTGATAGGGCGCGCATGAATCGCTGTCAGGACGACGTCATCCCTGCTTACCGTGGGCGGCAGCTGGTAGGCGGCGCGATCGAGCGGAGCACCGAGCTCGTGCAGATTGATGTTACGTTGGAAATAAACCGACACGAACGCCCAGGTGAGAAGCGTCATGGCGATCAAGGCAATCGTGGCGGCGCGTGGATGAGCGAGGAGACGCCATACAATCACAGCGCACACGACGAGCAGCACGAGCGACAACTCATGGGTTGCCTTCTCGCTCGTGGTCGCCTGCCAGGCGAAGAAAAAGCCGACCGCGCAAAATGCAAGGGTGCGCCATAGTGCCGCACGACTTCGATCGAATTGCGCATGGCTCACGAGCATCGCGGTGAGGACGCAAAGGGCGAGGTGAAAGTAAGGGAGGAAACGGAACGACCATCGCAACGGGCCCATCTGCGACGGTCCCATCGTCAGCACCAGGAAGGTGGCGGCTATACACAACCAGCACGCCAGCTCTCTGAGGTGACTGCGCCACCATTCCATTTTCACCAGAGCGGGCACGATGAGGATGGGAATGCCCGCGAACAGGATCGGAATGCTGGATCTCTCCCACCCGTTGAGACCACTCAACATGAACACCTGTGACGGGAATCCTGGATTCAGAAGCGACTGAAGGGGCGGCGCAAAGAGTTCCTCGAGGTCCGAGAAATTGCTTATGCGGGTACCCAACGCATTGAAGGCCAGCAGGGGCAGCCATACCGGAACCGAGGCAAGACAACCCGCCAGAACGGCAAACCACCCCCCATGGAGTTGCCGCCGCGGAACGGTCGGATCCAACAGGAAGATCACGAGGACTGTGATACCCATGGCCACGACGGCATGCGGCCAGCCTGATGCATTCAAGAGGTAGACGGCCGCCGCTCCGAACGGAATGACGCGTGCATCTGTGGAGGACCTATGAACCGCAGCGATGGTCCACGGGAACCACGCGGTGGCGATTAGACCGGGCAGCCACGCGGAGGCGAACCAATGGGCCAGAAAGGGATTTGTTGCCATCATCACCGCAGCGAGCGCCGCCGCAAACGGACGGCCTCCGAGCTCCAGGACGAGAACGAACACTCCGGCGGCGAGGATGAGGTAATGACTGATCGCAAGGAAGGCAGCCGCGGCGGCGAGATTCGAGAACGAGGGCAGCGCCAGATAAATCAGCAGAGACACCGGATTGCACAGTCCGTACTGATACTCCCCCAGCAGATTCCCACCGAATGCCGAAAGCGAGGTAATTGCCGGGAAATCGCCCGCACGCAGGCGCTGCCCGATTTCCATCATCACCGGAAGGTGCTGATGCTGCATGTCATCGTAGAAGAAGAACGCGGGGTTGATCGCCAGCAGAATGGCAACAGCGGCGACTGCGCCGGCCAGCATGATGAGCCCGGCCGCAAGCAGCGAGAGTTTCGCTCGGCGACTCGACGCAGCGATAGACACATCCGGCTGGATCGTCAGGTTCACTGCGTCCACTCCCATCGCTTCAGAGATTCGGTTCGCGGCATCGGCATTCCCGGCAACGTGTCATTTGCGGCCAGGAGGTTATCCAAGTTGATCCGGATCCCGGCGTGGGTTATGTCACGAAAATCTTCGTGATGTCCGGCCAGTTCACACTTTTCGCCGCGTAGCGGCGGCACAATGCGGGAATATCGGAGTAGACACCTTGCTGGCACACTCACCCGTGGTGCGGGCCGCGGCCGCGCGCAACCTGTTCCTCGCGACGGCCATCATCACCGCCTTCATTACCGTCGCAATCCCTGAGCTGGGCGCATCGCAGGGGTCGAGCCACTTCACGCGAATCTTCTACTACCTGTTCGAAATTCTGGATTTTCAGGGAGCGATCTGTGCCCTGCTGATCCTGATCTGCGCGGTATTGATTCCATCGCGTCCCTGGAGCACGGCCCTGGTGAGATGGGTGGGTGAGCATCCCGGCCGGGTAGCCGCAGGCAGTGGCGCGCTCCTGTGCGCAGGCACTCTGTTTGTCTATCAGAATCATCCCTTGTCAATGGACGAGTATGCGGTGTTCTTCCAGAGCAAAGTGTTTGCCGCAGGACATCTCAGCGGACAATTCCCCGCGCCGCTCCTGGACTGGCTGCTACCCCATGGATCCCGAACTCTGTTCTTCAACGTGTCGGATCAGACCGGCCGCATTGTCACGGCGTACTGGCCTTCCTTCGCACTCGTGCTCGCGCCCTTTACTGCGCTCGGAATTCCGTGGGCTTGCAACCCGCTGATTTCCGCACTCACAGTGCTCGCAATTCATCGCCTCACTTTCCGACTGCTCGGAAGTGTAGAAGCGGCAGGACTGGCGGTGCTGCTCACGGTCTCATCACCCGTGTTCTTTGCGGATGGTATCTCCTACTACTCCATGCAGGCTCATCTGCTGGCGAATACCGTCTACGCCATTCTGCTCATACAACCAACAGCACGACGCGCCTTTCTTGCCGGTATCGTCGGCTCGATCGCGCTGACGCTCCATAATCCGGTTCCACACCTTCTGTTCGCAATACCGTGGGTGATCTGGATTGTTCGACGCTCTGGCAATTCGCGTCTGTTGGGTTGGTTGATTCTCGGATACCTGCCTCTGTGCCTCCTGCTGGGTGCGGGGTGGTTCTTCTTCGCGGCCCATCTCATGCACGAGGGTGTAGCTCCCGGCACGACACAGGCAGCAGGACCGACGTTGCTGGAGCGCATAACATGGCCGTTCTCCCTTCCCTCATCAAACATTGCGTTCGCACGTATCAGCGGAGCTGCGAAGGTCTGGTTGTGGGCTGTACCCGGTCTCGTGGTCCTTGCCGCCCTCGGGGCATGGAAGCGCAGAGATGACAGCCGCTACCGAACGCTCCTGGCATCTGCACTCGTGACATTCGTCGGCTACCTGTTTGTATGGTCGGATCAGGGCCACGGCTGGGGCTTTCGATTTTTTCACTCAGCCTGGCTGGTTTTGCCAGTGCTGGCGGCGAGTGCGGCGGGCCGGGGCCAGTCCACGCCCGACCACGACCAAGGACTGGAAGGCAGCGAGCTGCGTGCACTCATCGTAACCACGGCTCTGCTGACTGCGACGGTCGGTCTGGGACTTCGGGCCGTTCAGATGCGGGAGTTCATTCTCGATCATCTACGGCAGGTTCCGGCGTACGCCGGAACCGAGCGTCGGGTAATTTTCATCGATCCAACCTTTTCGTTTTACGGCGTGGACCTGGTTCAGAACGATCCATGGCTCCGGGGCAATGCGATTCGCATGATCACGCACGGAAAAGCCGCGGATGAAACCATGATGCGTGCCCAATTTCCGGCCATGCACAAAGTTTACGGCGATGAGCACGGCGCCGTATGGTCGGCTCGATGAACGGCATACGGCTCTCTGAGCTGAGCGCACTGCTGCGCGAGCTGTTGGGTTACGGGGCCGCATCAGCGGTTGCACTGGCCGTTGATGTTGCCGTTCTCACCGCGCTCGTCGAGCTGGCGGCCTGGCACTATGTAGCCGCTTCAGTGGTGGCTTTCACGTGCGGCAGCCTGGTCGCCTACACGCTGTCGGTCCGATTTGTTTTCCAACAGCATCGCCTGCGCAGGCGCTCGCTGGAGCTGACTTGCTTTGTGGCACTGGGGACCGTTGGAATCGGGGTCAACACGCTCGTGCTGTCACTGGCGATCGAGGTTGCCGGCGTCGGCCTGTTGGCCGCGAAATTCTGCGCGGCCGGATGTACGTTTGCGACGAACTTCGCGCTCCGTCGCAACCTGCTGTTCGCTACGAGCGCGGCTGCCCAACCATGAGCCGCGCACGGGCAATCGGCTTGCTCGCCCTCGGATTGTCCGTGTTGGCAGTCTGGATGGTGCAGCACCGTTACATCGATATCCAGCACGACGCAATGATCTATACCCTGCTCGGGCTGGCGCGACTGCAACCGGACACGCTGTCGAATGACGTGTTCCTGCGCTTTGGCTCGCAAGACCATTTCAGCGTCTTCAGTCCGGTATTCGCACTCATGATCAGATATTTCGATCTCGCTCCGGCCGCTGCGATCATGACGATCCTGAGCCAGGCGGCTCTGTGCGGTTGCGCATGGTGGGTGGCCCGGCGCTTCATGTCACCCGCGAGCGCGTTGTTGGGGACGGGGCTACTGCTGGCATTGCCCGGGTTTTACGGCTCAGGCCACCTGTTCAGTTATACCGAGGACTTCCTCACCGCCCGGTTGCCCGCCGAAGCGTTGGTGCTGGCGAGCCTGGCGGCGATGCTCTGGGGACGCATGAAAATTGCGCTGGCCCCAATACTGGCGGCGCTGCTGATTCACCCGATCATCGCCAGCGCAGGTTTGGTTATGCTGGTGCTGATTTTCCTTGCGGCCCCGCGGCCCAGGCTTGCAACGGGGGTCGCAGGGACGCTCATTTTGGTTACATTGCTCGCAGCGGCCATGCTGCAGACAGGACCGTTCGCGCGCTTTGATACGCAATGGCTCCATCTCGTTACCCGATTCACGCGGTACCTGTTCATCACCAACTGGTCGCTCGATGACTGGGTCCGACTGGCAATCCCGATTGCGGTATTGCTGTTAGGCTGCCTCTTTACCTCTCAACCTCTGCTGCGCACGGTGTGCGCTTGTGCAATTGTTTGCACCTGCAGCGCGATTGCCCTCACCTGGATGTGGTGCGACCTGCTGCATATGATATTGCCGACGCAGATGCAGCTCTGGCGTTGGGTATGGATAACCTCCGTGCTCTCGGTGCTTCTGTCACCGGTGATAGTGGCCGAGTGCTGGAACAGCGGCAGCGCGCTCCAACGCGCGGCGTTGGTATTCGTCGGCGGCTCGCTTCTACTGCGGGCAGACTCCGGGGCCGCAATTGCACTGCTATTTGCAGTCACCAGTGCCGGGCTCGCCCGCTGGCACCCTCAATTCAAATACAGTCACTACATCCTCCCCGGTGCGTGTGCACTATTCGTGTTCGCATTGGGGCTGGGCATCGCGGATGGCCTGCCGACAGCCTTTTTTCTCGCGTGTGCTTTGCTCGCCGTCTGGGCGCTCGGGGAATGGCTTCAGAGCACCTCGTGGAAAACATCCGCATTGGCCGCCACAGCGGGCGTAGCATGCCTTGCGGTCGCGCCTGGCGCGGTTCGATCCTGGACGCAGTTCCACTTCACGCCTGCGCTTCAAACGAGGTTCGCCCCATGGCGCAACCAGTTGCCGGTGCACGCAGAAGTTCTCTGGCCTGAAGCGCCGGTTGGCGCCTGGTATCTTCTGGACCGGCCCAGCTATTGGTCGGGTCCCCAGATGGCCGGCGATGTTTTTTCCCGGTCCGCCGCCATAAAGCTCGATCAGCGCATGACCGGACTCCTGCATGCGCTTCGCGCATCCGACGCATACATGGGGCAAGAATACGATCCAGATTCCGTGAAGCCGGTTCGCACCTGGGTCCCCGGATCGTTGGAAAGTCTGAGGTTGGCTGGTCTCCCGATCCTCTGTGCTGATCCAGAGCTGGGCTATCTGGTCACCTCACGAGGTCTCGGTCCGACGGCGATGCCACCGGTGACGCCGGATCCGACCAGGCCCCATTGGCACTACTACATTTACGACTGCAGGGACTATAGGGGCTCATGAAACGCGTTGCCGTGATCGCCGGAGCGGGACCCGCGGGTCTCACGGCTGCCTATGAGTTGCTGCAGCGCACGGACATCCGCCCGCTCGTGTTCGAGACGGACAGCCAGGTGGGAGGAATCTCTCGCACCGTCAATTATCGCGGCAATCGGATGGACCTGGGCGGCCATCGATTTTTTTCCAAGTCCGACTGGGTCATGCAATGGTGGCAATCCATCCTTCCGGTGCAGGGTGGGGACACTGTGGATCTCGCCTACCAGGGCCAACACCGGGCTTTTGCGCCGACCGTGGCAGCCCCCTATGCCCATCCTGACGAAGTCATGCTCGTGCGCTCTCGGCTGTCGCGAATCCTGTATCGGCGTCGCTTTTACGACTACCCCCTGAAGCTCAACTGGCGGACCCTGTCCAACCTCGGCATACCGTACACGGCCGACATTGCCGCAAGCTATGCGCTCGCGCGCCTCCAACCCCGCTCACCGGAAGTCTCGCTCGAGGATTTTCTGGTCAACCGCTTCGGAGCCAGGCTCTATCACACCTTTTTTAAGGACTATACCGAGAAGGTTTGGGGCGTCCCGTGTGCGGAGATCTCAGCGGAATGGGGCGCCCAACGCATCAAGGGACTGTCCATCGGCAAAGCACTCCGGCACGCCCTGACGCGACCCTTTCGCAACAGCGCCGATACCGGACAGAAGCAGACTGAGACGAGCCTGATAGAGCGATTTCTCTACCCAAAGCTCGGGCCCGGACAGATGTGGGAAGAAGTGGCCGCGCGAGTCCGTTGCGCCGGCGGCGACATCCAATTGCAACAGAAGGTTGTGGGCATCCACCGCCAGGATGCCCGCATTACGGCAGTGGATGTCCGTGATGCAGCCTCCGGCGAAGTGCGGCGCATCGAGTGTGATTTCCTGTTCTCGACTATGCCCGTGAAGGAGCTGACGCAGCTGCTGCAACCGCAGAGCCCCCAGGTCGCGAGCATCGCCGGCGCGCTGCCTTACCGAGACTTCATGACAGCCGGCCTGTTGGTGAAACGCATGCGCACGACGGGCGGCATGCCTCCAGACAATTGGATCTACATCCAGGAGCCCGACGTCAAGTTGGGTCGCCTGCAGATCTTCAACAACTGGAGCCCGGCGCTGGTCGCCGATCCCAATACCGTGTGGCTCGGACTCGAGTATTTCTGCGCCCAGGGAGATGGCCTGTGGAGCATGCCGGATGCCGCCTTTCTCGAATTCGCGTCCCGCGAGCTCGCCCAGATCGGATTGGTCGATCCTGCGGATGTGTTGGATGGGACCGTAGTGCGCGTGCCGAAGGCCTACCCTGCTTATTTCGGTGCCTATGCCGGAATCGGGCAGGTCCGCGAATATCTCGATGGGTTTCACAACCTGTTTCCGGTCGGGCGCAACGGCATGCACCGCTACAACAATCAGGACCATTCAATGCTTGCTGCCAAAGCGGCGGTCGATGCCGTCGTGGCGGGGAGTGTCGACAAGACGTCCCTGTGGTCCGTCAATGTTGAAGAGGAGTACCACGAGCGGGCAACGCAGCCGCAAACGGTCCCCGAGCAAGCGGCTTGAATTCGAGGGTTTTGTACCGTGGATGGTGATGAGGGGCGGATCGCGCGGCGTTTCGGGCTGGACGTTGCGGTTTGGTATTCGATTCCCACCTGCTTCCTGGTCACCTACGTCATCGGCTTTGCTCAACCAGCTTCGGCGATAGGACCCCATCTCCTGCTGGTTACACTGCCGTTTATCGCCCTACAGACCGCGCGCCTGCTGTTGCAAAGACTCACGCTGCAGATGCGCCTGCAACGGTTGCTCATTGCGTTGCTGGCCACAGCGCTCGTGGGTCTGCTGCTGACCTACTACCTCCTGGTCATTGTTGGGCTCAAATCCTGGGGCGGCGTGGTTGCCTGGGAAGTCATCCCGACGTTCTTTGCCCAATCGATCGTGTTGACTGACGCACTGGCCGTGCCGCCCTGGGCGCTCCCAGTGGCCGGTGTTGGACTGCTCGTCGCGGTGTTCTGCCTGTGCCGGCTCTATTTGTTGCGATTTGACTGGGTGGAGGCCGCGACTGCCAGGATTCCGGTGCCTCTGCTGGCAGCGGGTACCGTCGCTGCAGTCGTTGTGGTCTGTCTCGAGCTGTACCAGTTCTCGGTGGGGCACTGGAGTATTGCGGCCGAACCGATGAGTCTCACGTGGCGTCGACCACAGGCCGTCCTCGATCTCGAGGGATACTCGGTCAACCCACTCACGGCTTCCCGCCTCGACAGGCTCGAAGACCAGGCCCGTTCGGCCTATAGACCCATTGGCAGCACCGGAAAAAATCTCATCGTGATCGTGGTCGATGCGCTACGCCCCGATCACCTCAGCATTTACGGTTACCCGAAGCACACCACTCCCAACCTCGAACGCCTCGTACGCGAACGATCGGCACGGATCCTATGGGGAGTCCACGCCAGCTGCGGTGATACCGCTTGCGCACTCTACAGCCTGTTTACCTCGAAGTTTCCAAGCGGGTTCTCATTCCGTCCGTTCACGCTTCATGAGGCTCTGCAGCGCAACGGGTACCGCGTTCACCTGATATTGAGCGGCGACTATCACTACTTTCACAGCAATCTCAAAGGCATCTACGGCCACGTCGACACCTTCTACGATGGCATTCAGGCCCGGGGTTACTACCTGAATGATGACGCATTGGTCGTGGACCACGTCCGCGGCATGCCAGACTGGGACCGCAAACCTGTGATGCTCCAGTTCCACCTGATGTCTTCTCACCTCCTGCGCAAACGCAGTGACACTCCCGGGCCGTTTCAGCCGGCTCGGCGTTACGCCGTACGCAACAGTCACGATATCGGACCAGGCAATGTCGCAGACCCGAGCGCCGAGAACTTTTACGACAACGGTGTGCTGGACGCCGATGCCGTCATAAACCAGCTTCTGACACTGTTGCAGCTCAAGGGGTATCTGCAGAACAGCCTGGTCGTGATTACGGCGGACCATGGTGAATCGCTGGGCGAGCATGGCGTGTTTACTCACGCCAACAGCGTCCGCGAAGAAGTCCTGAATGTTCCGTTGATATTGATTTCCTTTGGATACGACCCCGCTGCAGCCACTCCCGCGCGCGGCTATCCGGCGCAGGTGGACATTGCACCAACCTTGCTGGATGAGCTGGCTCTACCGGTGCCACGGACTTGGGTCGGACGTGACCTCAACTCTGCCGAGGGTCTGCCGTTAACCTACTTCGAAGAGCATGCGTTCGCCGGTCTCATCGACCATCGCGATGCAACACATGTCTGGAAGTACTGGATCGACCGGCAAACGGGCGTGGATCACATTTTTGATCTGCGTGTCGATCCGCACGAGAATTCCGACGTGCGCGATGCGGTGCCGCCTGCATTGTTGGCCCAATTTCGCGAGCTGACCGCCGCGCAGACCTCGGCGGGACTGCCGCTGCCTTGACGATCCGCGGCATGGACGTCGCGACCTGACAATCTACGTCACTTCCTGACATTGCTGCGGCGATCGTCGTCACCAGGAGTCGTCGTTATGTCGTGTGGGAAAGGTAAAACTGCTCAAATTCCTCTGCGATTTCAGCCCCTTGCATGTCGCTGCGCGATTGGCACAGGCTTTGCTCTGTCCCCTGTGCAGGCGATGTGCGCCGCTGGTTTTAGAATCAACAACCTTCCGAGGTATTCGTCAATGAAGTCTGTGCAAAAGGGTTTCACCCTCATCGAGTTGATGATCGTCGTCGCGATCATCGGCATCCTGGCCGCGATCGCCATCCCGGCCTATCAGAACTACACCATCCGTGCGCAGGT
>Ga0105240_10009162_pt1 | contig 14043 bp, 12 predicted proteins | sample KBSC54metaG_FD_80426 | JGI IMG/M metagenome (GOLD analysis project Ga0105240, IMG submission 80426) | Corn rhizosphere microbial communities from Kellogg Biological Station, Michigan, USA - KBS C5-4 metaG | ecosystem: Host-associated > Plants > Roots > Rhizosphere > Soil | place: Michigan, USA... | reverse complement strand
GTTCGGCAACGCGGCGGTAGTGATACCCAGGACGTTCAGGTTGAGAGTCCCAGAGACCTGCGCGCCAGCAGCGTCCGAGACGACTAGCGTAATAAGGAAGACTCCTCCCGCCAGCGGACCTCCTGCCAATTGGCCGGAGCCGGAGTTGACAGTCAATCCATCGGAGTTGGTTCCGCTTTGCAACGCCCACGTATAGCCAGGTACGCCGCCTCCCACCTGGAAGGTTGGGCTTAAGTAAAAGGTGCCAACCGCGGCGCTCGGGTGAGTGAGCGGTGTAAGGGTCAACGTTCCGGTAGAGACGTAAACAGTGTACTGCTGGGATGCAGTGAAATTCGTACTCAGTTCCTGGGAAAACACCGTGAAGGTGAAGGCACCGCCCTGCGTAGGGGTACCGGTAAGGGTCGCCGCAACTGTGTCAAAGACAAGGCCGGGAGGTAAGGTACCGCTGCTGACTGACCATGCGAACGCCTCATCGAGGGAAGGGGATGGGGCGAATTGCTGGGTCGGAATCGCTTGTCCCACGACAAACACACCGCCGCCGACCGGCAAACTCGCTGGAGTGATGGTAAAGGGTCCCGGTTGGGCCCAAGCAGTGACACACGAGGCCGCCAGCAGCGCGGCCAGCAGAAGAGCGCAGCGGGCGGTCATTGCTGTCCTCCCACGGTGTCGCTCGTTGTGACCGGAACGGCCAGCGGCACGAACAAAACTTCATTGGTGGATGCGTCGAACACCCTCACCGCGCCATCCTTCACATCGGTTAGGCGGAATAGCGAGCCTCCCATTCCTACAAGACCGCTGGGAGAACAGTGGCAATCGGCGCCGACGCTACTGCCGGCGGTCAGATCAAACGTCGCCAGGAAGCCCAGATTTCCCGCGATCGACAGATAACGGTTGTCGAAGGAAACAGCGAATCCGACGGCGACTTCAACGGGCGGGGCAGTGGAGGGATCCGCTGGCGGCGGGTCACTCGGCTTGGTGTAAATTACATTTGGCACCACCGCCCCACCGATGTCTGCGACCAGCACAACTTGAGTGGCGGTGATAACTGCGACGTCGGCGCGGCCATGGAAGAAACACACGGCCTCCGCGGGGCCTGCGACCGGGAGCAGGGATGCGCGGCCATCGGGACCGAAGGCATAAACGCTGCTCGACCACGCGCCGGCGACCCACTGGCCATCATCGCTCACGGCGAAACTGGCGGGATCGGCGGCCAGAAAAGAAGCGTCGATGTCGCGCACCGAAGGGGTTGTCGATAAACCAGTGACGACTTGAATACGATCGACCGCGGAGAACCACAGCGCGGCGGCGGTTCCGTTCGGGCTGAACACAATGCGATCGGCGCGCGAGGCTGCTCCGTTCACATGAGCCGTGGCGCCGGTGGCGGGCGTCAGCAACAGGAGCGCACCGGTGTCCGTGGCGAGCGCCAAGGCGCGGCTCTGATCAGGAGCCATCTCGATATGGGAGAGCGGCCGGTCCACCGCCAGCGGATCGCCCACCCAACCAGCGGCAGGGATCCCGTAGAGCGTGCGCAGCGCGCCGCCCTCTGGGAGATAACCTATAACGGGTCCCCGTACTTGGGCGGAGGCCGCGGCCGCCAATACACACAGGAGTCCAGTGCGCAGAACATTTTTGCGCCGCATTATTGTGGACCTCCAACGGTCACCGTACCCGGAGTGATAGTGATGGTTCCGGGATTGGCCGGAGTCGAACTGCCGCCGCGGTTGGCAACGATCACGCCAGCCGCGATGCCTCCCCCCACGATGGCGCCGATGATTAGCAATTTTGTGGCAAGGCTAATTCCGCCCGTGGTCGCACCACTGGTGGCAAGGCCGAGCACATTGGTTTGGGTGATAATGGCGCTGGCAGTTTGACCTGCAAAAGAAGCAGCAACGCGGATCTGCATGGATCCGGCTTGATTGTTAAATCGAATGCCACGCGCCACCGCTTGACCCTGCGCGTTGGTAGAAGTGGTTAGAGTGGAGCTTCCGTTGGCAAATGTACCGCCCGGTCCGTCGCTCGGCAGGAAAAAGATCACGGCGGCTCCGGCCACAGGTTTGTGGTTCTCGTCTTCCACCTGAACGATGGGCTCGCGGTTGACCCGCTGCTTGACGTTGTTGATAGCGCCTTCGCCTTCGACGATGACGATCTGCAGGCTCACGGGGTTCTGCCCGAATATCGGGAGCCCGCTGCAATTGAAGAGCAAAAGAACAATCAAAAAAATAGAACTTGGAGCTCTGGAATGCATAATACCTCCGAAATGCCAAACTCCTACTGTACAAGAGGTATGAGCTGCATGCGAGTGGAGATGCCTGAATATCGCGGGCAAGGGTACTGGAGCGCTCTGCTAAAACGGCTGGTGCGTATTGCGGAGGACCCAGGCTGCGGCCGGATGGGTGGTCCGTCTTAACTTGGAAGGACGAGACCGATCTAACGCCCTATATGGTGCGATCGATCGCGAGGCGCTCAAAAATATACAATAGGGCAGGCTGGAACGTTCGCTGCAGGAGGTTCGTATGAAGTCCTGGGTTTGTTGGCTGGGTATGACGCTGCTTGCGGGCGCGGTGCAGGGCCAGACGTTGCACGGGGAAGCGTTGGTGAAGGCGCTCCGCCAGGGCGGGTACGTCATTGTGATGCGCCATGCCAGTTCACCGCGAGAGGCGCCCGATAAACAGTCCGCCAACGCCGATAATGTCCATCGTGAAAGACAGTTGGATGCGAACGGACGAGCCAGCGCGAGCGCTATGGGCAAAGCTCTGCGCGACCTGAAGATTCCTGTCGGCGAGGTACTCACCAGCCCTACCTATCGGGCGCTCGAGACCGTACGTTACGCAAAATTAGGTGAACCGAAGACCTTCGTCGAACTGGGTGATAACGGAAAGAGCATGCAAGGCGGGACAGAAGCGCAAGCCGAGTGGTTGCGAATGGTGGTGACGCAGTTTCCCAATGGCACGAATACTATTATTGTGACCCACTTTCCGAATTTGATTGGCGCATTCCCTAAGCTGGCGGCAGGCGTGACCGACGGCGAGGCGATGATCTTTGGCCCGGATGGCAAGGGCGGAGCTGCTCTGGTGGCACGAGTGAAGATTGACGAGTGGCCTGGCATGCGCTAGGCCGGGCTCCCTACTCTTCTTCTTCCTCTTCGCCGGTCTTAGCGGCCTTAGCAGCGGCAACGATTTTTTCCGCCTGCGGACCGGGCACAAAATCGTAGTGATCGAACTCCATGTGGAAAGTGGCTCGGCCCTGGGTCATCGAAATCAGGTCGTTTTGATAGTTGAGCATTTCCGACATGGGCACATGCGCCTTGATGATCTGCGTGCCGCCCTTGGTATCCATTCCCGAAATGCGTCCGCGGCGTCCATTCATATCGCCCATCAGGTCGCCGGCAAATTCGACGGGCGCCTGCACCTCCACGTTCATCACCGGTTCGAGGAGCGCGGGCTTGGCCTGCTCCATGGCTGCCTTGAAAGCTTTGCGGGCGGCGAGTTTGAAGGACATTTCGGACGAATCGACGTCGTGATAGGAGCCATCATAAACCACCACTTTGAAATCCACGACCGGGTAACCGGCCAGGTAGCCCTTTTCGGCGGTTTCGACGATTCCTTTTTCGATGGCGGGAATGAAATTGCGCGGGATCGCGCCGCCGAATACCTCATTTGCGAACTCAAATTTGCCACCGCGCGGGAGCGGTTCCAGGCGGATCCAGCAATCGCCGAACTGGCCGTGGCCCCCGGTTTGCTTTTTGTGGCGGCCCTGCACGTCGGCCCGTCCACGCACCGTTTCACGGTAGGGAATCTTGGGGGCATGGAGGTCGACGTCCACGCTATAGCGTTTCTTTAGGCGGCTAACGATGATTTCAACGTGCTGTTGTCCGCTGCCGGCCAGCAGGAATTCCTTGGTTTGAGGATCGCGGTAAAAGCGCAAGGACTGATCCTCCTCCAGGATTTTATGGATTGCGTTGCCCATGCGGTCTTCGTCGTTGCGCGTTTTAGCGGAGATGGCGTAGGCAATGGAAGGCTCCGGCAACCGCACGGCCGGATAGGCGATCAATGAGGCCTTGTCCGCCAGAGTGTCGCCGGTCAGCGTGTCCTTAAGCTTCGCCACTCCGCCAATGTCGCCGGCGTGCAGCTCGGTAATAGGATTGATGGTCTTGCCCAGAAGCGTGCCGATGTGCGAAAGACGTTCGCCGCCATTGTTGCGCGTGTTGACCAGATTGGCGTCGTTTCGCAAAATGCCGGATACCACTTTGAAGTAAGACACGCGTCCCGCGAAAGCGTCAGCAATGGTTTTGAAGACGAACGCCGACAGGGGCTCGGAATCCTTGACGGCGCGTTCTGTCTCCGCGCCGTTGAGCATTCCCTTCCAAGGGCCGCGTTCGGCGGGATTGGGGAAGTATTCGAAAGCAAAGTCTAGAATCAGGTCGCTCGAAACATTATGCAGCCCGGAAGCGCACAGCACCGGAAACATGCGGCGTTGGCGGATTGCCTCCCGCAGGCCGTCATGAATGTGTTCCACCGGCAGCGTGCCTTTGTCGAAGAACTCTTCGAGGTAGGCATCGTTACCTTCCGCCACCATTTCAACCAGAGCTTCGTGCGCGGCTTTGGCGGCATCAGACAAGTCCGCCGGGATGTCGCCTTCTTTGCCCTTGCCGTCGCCGTCGCGGGTGTAGGTGTAGGACTTCATGCGCACCAGGTCCACGACACCCTGGAAGTCCTTCTCGGACCCTATCGGCAGGTGAACGGGAATCGCGGTTCGGCCGAAAAACGACTGCACGCTTTCGAGTGCGCGCTCGAAGCTGGAACGCTCGCGGTCTAGTTTGTTGATGACGATGGCTCGCGGAATTTGAAAGTCTTCGCAGAAGGACCAGACCTTTTCGGTCTGCACTTCGACGCCGGCCACGCCGTCGACCAGGAGGAAGGCCGAGTCGGCTGCCGCCATCGAAGCCTTGGTGTCATTGATAAAAATATTGAAGCCGGGTGTGTCCAACAGGTTGATTTTTTTTCGGTTCCACTCGCCGGAAGCCACGGCCGTCGAAATGGTAATCTTGCGGGCAATTTCTTCGTCGTCGAAATCGGTAAGACTGGCGCCTTCATCCACTCGCGTAAGGCGGCTGGTGGTGCCCATGCTATATAAAAAGCCTGCTACTAATGATGTTTTCCCGGAATGTCCATGGCCGATCAGTGCAACATTTCGGATATCGCTGGTTTCGTAAACTTTCACCGGATCTACGCTCCCTTATAACGGAATCGCAAACTGTGGATCTTATCACAACCGGGGTGTTCCCGATTCCTGGGTTAATCGATGAAGAACGGAGTCTCGCCGTCGCCGCGAAGGATGATGTCGAAGCGGTAGGCGGGAAGGCTTCCGCTGTCGAGCGACGGATCGCGTTGGGCGAACAGGCGTCGGCGGAGCGTGGCGTCGGGGACGCAACTGAGCACGGGGTCGCTGACGCGGTCGGGTTCATCGGAAAAGAAAATCGTGGTGATTAAGCGGCGCGTGAGGCCGATGCCCAGTACAGTGCAGTTGATATGCGGACAGCGCTCGCTGCCGTCTTCGCTGCGGTAGGCCCCGGGCAGGACGGTTTTGAAGCGGTACCAGCCGTCCTTCGCGGTACGGGCACGGCCCCAGCCCCAAAACCCGGGATCGGCCTGAGCGGCGCGTGGATCGACGGGATGACGGAAGATTCCGCTGGCGTCGGGCTGCCAGATTTCGATCACCATGTTCCAGGTGGGTTTGGCTCCGAGTTCCAGCACACGGCCGGTGAGTAAAAGATGCTGGCCCCGAGCAGTGTGACGGTCGCGCAGGGTAAGATCTTCGCTCCCGTCGGAAAATTCGCGCGGGAAAAAGGGGCCTGTCGTCGAGCCCGGAGACACGAGGGCTCTGCGGCTCACGCCAGCTCCGGAGTGCGCCGATGGCCGCGCAGCACAAAATCGCGGCGATAGCCGATGTAGCTGAACTCGCCCATTACCGTGCCCGTGTATTCGAAGATAAGCCGCTCGCGAACATCATTATCGGGCACTCCATTGAGCAAAAGATCTTTCTCATTTAACGGTTCGCCGGGAAAGAAAATTTGCGTGATGAAGCGGTTCATCCAACTTGTTCCGAGAATCGAAAAGTGAATGTGCGGCGGACGCCACCACCATCCGGAATAGAGTACTGGATAGGCGCCGGGCTTGATCGTGAAAACCTGATAGCGGCCGTCTTCATCGGTGACCAGTCGGCCTTGTCCGCTAAAGTTGGGATCTAGAGGAGCCATGTGATCGTCCATTTCGTGGATATATTTGCCGGCGGCGTTGGCCTGCCAGAGTTCCATGACGACTCCGGCAACCGGCGAGCCGTCTTCATCGGTGACGCGCCCGCTGACCGAGATGAGCTGGCCGAGCGCGCGCGGGCCGTTTTCCGAAGTGCGGCATAGATCCAGCGCGCCGACGTCCCATTTGCGCGGAAGCTCGATAGGCCCGGTGCGTTCCGAGAGCGTGAGCGGACGCGGGAGCAGCGGCGATTCTGGCACCCGCCGGGAACTGGCGGTGTATTTGTCGATCTCGCGGAACATTTGGGTGCCGTCGTCCAGGGGCGAGTAAGTGTAATCGGTCAGATCCGTTTTCATGGCGCGCTAAAAGATGATATCGAAATCCCCGCGATAGCGGCGATGGTAGCTGCCGAAGAAAGTGCCGTATTGAGGGCCGGCGGTATTGGCGAATACGGCCAGCGCATTGAAATGATCGGCCAGGTTCAGCCCGGTGAGGGAAAGCCGTAGGGTGTATTTCGAACTGACCTTGAAATCTTTCAAAACGCGTAGGTCGATAGAAGAATAGCCTGGGAAGCGAGTCGAGTTGGGCACGCCAACATAATCCTGCAGCGCGTTCACGCTGGTATAAGGGAAGCCGCTGCGATATTCGACGAGAGGCAAAACCTGCAGGCGGGGGCGCCGCACATTGAAGCTGCCCCAAATTAGAAAACGGTTAGGCACGTCACCAGGCAGGTTGGCGTAGACATCCGGGCGCACCAACGGATTGGGAAAGTTGCCAAGGTAGCCGTCGAAGCTATTCAGGTCGCCTTCGGCGCGGCTGCGAGTGTATGAAAAATCCAATTGCTGCCCGTCCTTCCAATTAAATTTCGCGGTGATCTCGGCCTGCCGGTAGCGTGAGCTGCCATCGCCGTTGAGAACGATCTCATTCGTGGCATTGAGGAGTTGCGGCTCAAACACCACCAATCCGACGGAACGGTTGTCGGAGTATACGCCGCGCAGATGGAACCATTGGGAAAAAGTATGTTCCACCTGGAGGGTCCAAGTGGCTCCTCGGGGGGAAAAGCCTCCTGCCACCTGTTCTCCATTGACGAAAAACGATCGCGGGCCCGTAGTGCTTCCAATCACATTCACATACTGGATCGGCGAACCCATCACGGAGCCGTCCGGCTCAAAAAATGTCACGGTCCTTTGCGGATAACGCGCGAAAGTGTAGACGTTTAGTGGAACGTGGTCGTAAAACTGGCCGTACCCGGCGCGGAACACGGTCCTTTCCCCGGGAAAAGGAGCGATCGCAATGCCCGCCCGTGGCGCGATGCGAAGGCTGTCAGGCAGCCGCTGGTGTTCCACGCGCAATCCGAAATCGAGAGAAACTCTAGGACCGAACGACCAGTGATCCTGAGCGAAGGCGGTGAATTCCCGATCGGCACGGCTGAAGGGATTGCGGTTGGAGAAGTCGATCCGTTCGAGCAATTGTCCCGCGAGATTCACAATTTTTACCGCGCGGTAGGTGAATTGCCCGCCATCGCTCGAACCTGTCAAAGAAGTCCCCATTTTGAAGAGGTGGGTTCCGGCAGCGCGGATCGGCACGGGCGACCAGGTTTCGAGCCATTCCGTGCGGCTGGCGTCGCGATTCTGCAAACCAAAATAGTTGCCGCTATTGCCGAGGGGGGACATCACCATGTCCGCGCCCCCCTGAGATCCAATGACGACATCGAAGCGCTGCGATGAAAAGCTACTGTCAAGAATGCCGCCGAATATGCCCCAATGATCGGCCAGCGTTCCCACGTAATTGTGCTGGATATAGCTGGGCGTCACGGATTGTGGGCTGAAAAAGTCGGGGCTGACAAAGTTAATGTGCTGAGGACTGAAATGAAACGTAGCCGTGACGATTTGTTTCGCCGAGAGCACCAGGTCGAGCTGGGTAAAAGAATTGACCCACTCTTTTTTCGACTCATTGTGCGGAAAGGGGAGCGTCAGAATGGATTGCCGCTGAAAATTGTATTCGAGCGCCGTGTTGAGAAACAAACGATCTCGCAGAAGCGGGCCGCCCAAAACCGCTCGCGGCGACACGTCGCGAATGCCGCGCATGTGCCAGCTACGGATGCGGAAATCAGGGAATGGATCATTGAGTTCGGCATGCCACTTCTCGCCGCCACGCCGCGTTTCGACGGCTACCACGCCGGAGGTGAAGCGGCCATATTGTGCCAGGAAAGGAGTATTGAGAACGTTTACCGATTCGATGCTATCGATCGGGATGGTTTGACCGAACTTGCCGGTCGCGGGATCCGTTACGTCGGTCTGGTTCACGACGAGCGCGCTCCGGTGTTCACCGGAGCCGTCAATCGTTAACTCACCATCGGGCGACTGCACGATACCCGGCACGAGCGGGAGGATTTCTGAAACAGTAGCCGGGTTGGTAGGTAATATTTTGACTTCATCGGGGCGCACTTCCGTGCTGTGTGAGGAAGTCTGTTCGATGGCAGCGGCGGTGGCCGTCACCTCCACGCTCGATCGCTGGGCTTGGGGCGTCAGGGTAATCGTGATTTTCGCCCGGGCGCCGCTGGTGATCACGATAGCGCTGGTCGCGGGATCGAACCCCTCTTTGGCCGCAGAGACCTTGACCGTACCGCAGGGCAGGCGCGCGAAATCGGCAGAGCCCTGCGAAAGCGTGCTGGATTCGCCTAACGATTTTGCGCCCGAGAAAATCCGCACTTCGGCATTGAAGATCGGGCCGGATTGCGAATCCACGACAAAGACGCGCAACTCCCCGGGCAAACAAGTCTGTCCCCAGGCATAGCCGAAGGGAAGCAGCGAGAGAATCGCGGCCAGCGTAGTGCTACTGTAGCGCTTTACCGTAAGGCTACAGCATAGCGAAAAGCTTAAGGCCGAGTGGTGGAAAACATTTCCCGGGTAGCAAAGCGGGTCGACGGACGGCGAAGCTACTGCTTCGGTGGCGTCCGCCTGCGGTAGTTGGGCCGGTACTGCTCATGGCAAGTGACGCAGGCGGTGTTGAGCTGCTCATTCAACGCGAGTACGGCATTGAGGTCCTTGGCCTGTGCCGCCTTATAGGCGGCCGCGCCGACGTCGATCAGTAACTTTGCATCTTTGATCCAATCGCCCTGATCGCGGGCGCGCCGGTCCATCAGGAGCAGGTTGCCGGACTCGGCGAGCGTGAGAGCGTTGGTGCGAAGTATGCCCCACTCATGATCATTCTGCGGGACGTTGCGCTCCACATAGAAAATCGCGTCGGAAGTGGGATAGATGATATCTACCATGAGCTGGCTCATATTCCCGATGGGTTGGAACGAAGACGGCGTTTGAGCGAAGGCCAGAGCAGCGATAAAGAAAACGGCGAGTTTGCGCATGGGATCTCCGGGCGATTGAGTTAGGGGAATTCTACCACTGCGGTGGGCGGACCGCTCACAAGCTACGATAGACCGCTTCGACAAACATGTCGGTAGTCCAGGCGCCGGTAGTCGATCCGTAGCGGCCATCATAATCGCGCGTGGGCCGCGCGGCTTTGATCTGATCGAGCGTCAGGCCCTTACGCTTCATGTCCTGGATGCGATCGCGCAAGATGGTGACCATATCGCGGAACTCCACCACGTCAGCCTCATCGCACAACCGCCCATGGCCGGGGATCACCATGGTGCCGCCTTCCTGCTGCGCGGCGGGAATCGTGAGATCGAGAATGCGATTGAGCCCGTCGAGTATGCCTTGAATTGTGCCGCCCCGCGCTAAATCGATTCGCGGGTAGCTGGTGGTGTCGAAGAGATCGCCGGTGCTCAGCACATCGGAGCGGCGGAAGAAGACAACGCTGTCGCCATCTGTGTGCGCGGCGGGCTGGTGGATGATTTGCACCGCCTCGTCGTTAAAGAAGAGTTCCTTGGACTCATTGAAGTAAGTGCTGGTGGGCCATCCGTCGGCCGGTGTTCCCGCCATCCGATTCAGGACGTTGATGTGCGCGTAGACGTCGGCGCGTGGTTCGGCGCCGGCAATGTCGGCAAACAGTTGCGAACCCGCGCCGCCCGCGCCCACTGGTCGGCCGAGTTTGGCGAAGGTCGCATTGCCGCCGGTATGATCGGCGTCCGCATTGGTGTTAATGACGCAGCGGATGGTTTTGTTCGAAAGCTTTTGGATCGCCGCGGCGATCTTGGGAGCCCAGGAAGCCAGGCCGGCATCCACCAGCATCACGCCTTCCGGGCCTATGGATAGAGTAATGTTGCGGCCCGCGACGCTCAGCATGTATATATTGCCGCGCACAGGGAGCACTTCTATGGGTGCATCTTCATTGACGGCTGCCGGAACGACACTGTCGCGGGCAAACGTGGCAGCGGCGAGCGGGGCCGCCAGATTTCCGCGGAAGTTAGGATCCGTGGTCCGGGCGCCGCCTCGAGTGGCTTCAAACGGAAGTCCTGTGCGAGCCGCGAACTCGCTGACGAAAGTGTTGGTCCCCGGCAGGTGGTGGGGCACGGCGCCCTTCGGGCGGACAGCTTCAATCGTGACATCGCAAGGAGTTGCGGCAACGTGCTGGCCGAAGTCGGCAACGAAGTCAGTGGTGCGGATAAAAGGCTCCGTCAAGTACACCGGATCGCGGTCGATGGTCACAATGGTCAGATGGTCGCCGTGGCGGATGAAGTGTTCGGTCATGGTCGCCAGGTCGCTGTGGATGACTCCGTTGCGTCGAATGTAGCCGGCCTTCAGATGGGTGGTCTCGACCGTGAGGATGCCACCCTCCCACTTACCCGTGGAAAAGCCAGCCCAAGTGTGGACGGCGTTAGCGGAAGGATGCGGGCGCCCGTCCATCCAGATCACGCGGGTGGCGCGGCCGAAAGTTCCGTAAATGGTATAGCTCACGATGTCCTGGGTGACGGGATCAGCTTCTTTTGAAACCCGCAAGTTGGCCGGACCGCGAAAAGAATATGTGGATGGATGCGGATTGCACTGGCGTTCGGGCATAGATACCAGGTCGGCGTCCCAACTGTCGGCACGGAGGCGCAGGGCGTCGTTAACCGGAAGGCCTAGGTAGTCGCCGAGTTCGGGCCCCGGAATTCGCTCGGGCTGGTCTTCATGAAATCGTGGCGCCCATTCTCCGGTAAAGTCGACTTGTGCCAGCCCTGGGAGGCCCGACCAGAGCAGCGCTGCGGCGGTGAAGGCGCGATATGTCGAGAGTCTACGCGTCATACTTCTCCAGTTCCAGCTGATCTCCCACCGTGGTCTGCGATTTCTGGATCATCCCCACCGGTAATTCAAGGGTTGAGTGCGCGCGGATGCTGAAAGCGATGCGGCTTTTGACCATGTTGGGGCGGAGCTTGGTCACCACGCGCTTCTTATCGATAAACACTACGTCGATCGCAAACTTCATGAAGAAGCTGTGGACGCCCTCGCAGGGCACAATCCATAGGCCTTCGCCTTCCGCCAGCCCAGTGTGCTTAAGCAGCCCTTTGTTACGGGTAGCGCTGGTGTCGGCGACGTCGGCGCGGTCGGCCAGCTGCGTGTTCTTGGTAACGTTGCGAACGCGGAGTTTCAAGCAGCCCATTATAATAGAAGCATGGAGAAGGCTACATTCGGGGCGGGGTGTTTCTGGGGTGTGGAAGCCACCTTCCGGCGTCTGGCGGGAGTCGAATCGACACAGGTTGGCTATGCCGGCGGTAGGCTGGACCACCCGACCTATGAAGACGTATGCACGGATCGCACCGGCCACGCTGAGGTGGTCGAGGTGACGTTTGATCCCAAAGTGATCAGCTATCACGACCTGCTCGAAGTCTTCTGGAACAATCACAACCCTATGACGCTGAATCGGCAGGGGCCGGACGTGGGCGCGCAGTACCGCTCGGCGATCTTCTTCCACTCGCCAGAGCAGGAAGCCGAAGCCAAGGCCTCGCGCGACGCCGCGCAGGCGCGATTCCCTAGACCCATCGTCACCGAGATCACGCCGGCCCAAACCTTCTGGCGCGCCGAGGAAAATCATCAGCAGTACCTCGAAAAGCGCGGTCTGGCGCACTGTCACATCTAAAGAAAGAGTTTCCTTGAAAATTGGTTTTGTCAGTTTAGGATGTCCGAAGAACCTGGTGGATACCGAGGTCATGATGGGCCAGCTCACCAGTAGCGGCCATGAACTGACCCCACACCCGTCCGATGCCGATATTATCGTGGTCAACACCTGCAGCTTTATCGACCCGGCCAAGCAGGAATCGATCGACACCATCCTTGAGATGGCTGAATACAAGAAGTCCGGGCGCGCGCAGAAGTTAATCGTCGCCGGCTGCCTGGTCGAACGCCATCGCGGTGAAATTCAAAAGAATATGCCCGAGGTGGATGCGGTGATTGGCACCAACGAACTCGAAAACATCACCGCCCTATGCGAAGGTGTCGAGCCTCACGCCAATCCGCTCGATGCCTATCTTTACCATGATCTGACGCCTCGCGTGCTGTCGACGCCCAAGCATTATGCCTATATCAAGATCGCCGAGGGTTGCGACCATCCCTGCACTTTCTGTGTCATTCCGCAGTATCGCGGGGCGTTCCGCAGCCGCCGCTTCGAGTCGGTGATCTCGGAGGCGACGCGCCTGTTCTCGCAAGGCGTCCGCGAGATCAACCTCATCGGCCAAGATACGACCTGCTATGGCGAAGATTTCGGCCTTAAGGACGGGCTGGCGCTGCTGCTTGCACGCTTGGCGCAAATTGAAACGACGCAGGAAAAATGGGTCCGCTTCTTGTACGCGTATCCTAATAAGGTCACGCAGAAGCTGCTCGACACGATTGCCGCGCACGACGCGCTGGTGAAGTACATCGACATGCCGCTGCAACATGCGAGCTCCGCAGTGTTGAAGCGCATGAAGCGGGGAGCCAACGGCGATATTTTCCTCAAGCTGATCGAGCGCATCCGCAAGACTATTCCGGGGGTAGCGATTCGCACCAGCATGATCGTGGGTTTTCCCGGTGAAACGGACGCGGACTTTGATGAGTTGTGCCAGTTCGTCCAGGCCGCGAAGTTCGACCGTCTGGGCGTGTTCTCCTATTCCGACGAAGACACCAGCAAGAGTTTCGATTTGGATGCCAAGGTGGATGCGCGTACCATCTATAACCGCAAGCGCCATTTGATGAGCTTGCAGCGCAAAATTTCGCGCGCCAAGAACCGCACGCTGGTGGGCCACGAGTTTCAGGTGCTGGTGGAAGGTCCTACTGAGGATTCTGAATTGGTCTGGGAAGCACGCCTTTCAACCCAGGCTCCCGATATCGATGGCGTGTGTTATATTTCCGATCCCGGTGAAAGCCCGCTGCGCTCGGGCGACATCCGGACCATGCGCATTGTCGAGGCGCACGATTACGAGCTTACGGGCGAATTGATCGACACGCCCGCGCGAGCGAGCGGCGCGCTGTTCCAGATCGCCGAACTTGTTTAAGCATGCGATGTCCCATCTGCGAAAAAGAGGTCAAGCTTGACGACCCTGAGATGCCCTTCTGCAGCGAGCGTTGCCGTTTGATCGATCTGGGTAATTGGGCGTCGGAGAAGTACGTCATCCCGGGTCCGCTCGACTCCGCCGGGCAGGACGAGGACGAAGATTGAGTTCGCTCGCGCGCTTAATCGCAACCTGGTTTGGTTGCGGCTACGCACCTAAAGCTCCGGGCACGGCCGGGTCGTTGGCTGCGCTGGTAATTGCCTGGTTGCTGCACGCATATGCCGGCGTATCGGCGACGGGAATGGCCTGGCTCGCGGTGCTGCTGGCGATGCCGGGAATTTGGGCGGCCGATGTGGTGGCGCGGGAAAGCGCCAGAAAAGATCCGCAGAT
>Ga0105240_10009155_pt1 | contig 14046 bp, 12 predicted proteins | sample KBSC54metaG_FD_80426 | JGI IMG/M metagenome (GOLD analysis project Ga0105240, IMG submission 80426) | Corn rhizosphere microbial communities from Kellogg Biological Station, Michigan, USA - KBS C5-4 metaG | ecosystem: Host-associated > Plants > Roots > Rhizosphere > Soil | place: Michigan, USA... | reverse complement strand
TAATTTACTACCGTATGATAAATCATGCCATCTAATGATTTAGGAGTGGGGTTATGCCTAAAAGATTAATGAGCCATCATGGCCGTGTTATTTCTTCATTATCTGAATATGCTTCTGTAGCATCAGCTGATAAGATCTCGCGTGGAAAGCAGTTCTATAATTTTTGTGATTCGAAAGAGCGGAAGGTTTATTTTATTACCGAAGGAGATTTCATTATTCGATCAAAAAATGGTAATAAAATAATAAATATCATTTCGGCACCATTTGTCATTGGTGCTATGCCTTCTCTTGAATGCCCACCAGTTTGTCTGGAAAAAGTTGATTATGGGCGAATTCATACTCTTGAGTATAATTATTTCTGGAGCCTTACTCATCACAAAGAATTACATTCAGACGTAATGACTATACTTTCTGGGTATCACTCTGATTTATTAAACTACATGCAGGTACAGAGCCCTGATGCCGAAGTGCATACAATGAACCTTATCCGGCGATGGAGTTCATTCCCCTGCCACATAAAAAGAAGATTTTCGCTGTTGTATTTTCTTACTAACAGTTCTTTTATATCAAAAAGCACAGCATCAAGAACATTGAAAAAGCTAAAAAATGAAGGCGTTATAGAACTGGAAAGAGGAAGGTTGTCAGCAATAAATAACATATAGGACTTTATTGGTATTCATTCACCTGCCATTACTTTTGTACTAAATTCTTATCTTTATAGGGTGGGTTTTTAAGTATGAATGGACTGGTTCAATTCTTTGTTTTTTACTGGAAATATAAAAACCAGAGGGAGGGTTATGAAATTTAAATCATGGATTGTGATTTTTATGTCAGTATGTATGATAGGCTGCGCTGCGCCTGCTGCAGGGAAATACCAGACTAATATGGACAGTTTAACGGCTGAAAAAATAAACCATATTATCCGCTCGGTTGTCATCCCCTCCTCAGAGGTAAAACACGGGGAGGTTATCAGCCGCGTGTCATCTGCTTTTCTCGGTACGCCTTATCAGGCTGATACGCTCTTCGGCGGGGCCGACACCACTGAAGTACTTGTCGCGAATTTTAACAGCGTGGACTGTTTTACCCTGGCTGATTACGTCGAGGCCCTGACCCGCAGCCATGACCAGACATCATTTCTGCATAATCTTGCTGAGGTTCGTTACACCCAGGGAAACGTTGATTACCTGAGCCGCCGGCACTTCTTCTCCGACTGGTTCGCCACACAACCACGAAATGCCCGTGACGTCACGCCGGCTATCAGTCCTGAATATGTCGTTGCATACAAGCAGCTTAACCGAAAACCGGATGGAGGTGAGTACATCCCCGGTCTGGGCATTCGGCCGCGTAAAATAAATTATATTCCCGGAACAGCCATCAGTCAGCAGGTACTGGATCGTCTGCAAACCGGGGATTATGTCGGTGTCTACTCTCCGCTTGAAGGTCTGGACGTTTCTCATGTAGGTATCGTGATCCGCCATGAGGAACAGGTATGGTTCAGGAACGCTTCCTCACTGGCTGCAAACAGAGGAGTGGTGGACTCGCCGTTTCTGGAATACATGCGTCAGAAACCAGGAATTGTGGTGTTGCGAGGCGAGTGACACGGAAATGACCGGATGTATTTCACGGAAAATTTTCCCACATTAACGTATGCAGATTTCCTGCAACAGGCTGATCATGCAGCATTTCAATGCAACTGCAAATCATCTTGCGCGACCTCTGAGAGGGTTATTATCTAAGCTACTGATTTAGAAAATAATTTATCGAGAATTATCTATATCCAAACTGACTCATCCGGGCATTGACCCCGGACTTGTCCAACCGCTCAAACACCAGGAGTAAATACCTGGCATTCAATAGTGGAAATATATGAAAGCAAAAATGACAGTAGACAAACTTGAATTACGCAACATTAAGTCAACGCGAGATTCAGGAAAAATAGGGCACAGCTTCGAACTGGTCGCAAAGTTGAAAGTCCAGTCACGCTCTATGGGAGCATTTTCTGGCGAAGGTATTGATTGTCCAGATTTACAATGGATTGAAACAGTTGATTGGTACAAGTTAGATACTAATACAGACCAATGGATCCACGCAGGAACCAATCCAAATAATCAGAATTTATACAAAACAAACCCAAAATCGCAAACATTTAAAACCTGGTGGGAAGAATATCGCTACGCATTTGTAAGAAATACTAATGGGTTTCCCGCCACACTTAAAAATTCTCATGAACGTGATATAAAACATTGGATCGCCCGTAACGGCTTTGAGTGGGAAATTCCGATCAGGGATATACCGAGTATGAGTTTGCTGGGAGGGTCTGGTGGCGGGGCTGGAGCCAGTCTCGTTATTGGGGGCACCCGTCGACGAGTAATTCGTTTCGAGTTAGGTTTTACTGGATATTCACATCGAATATATTGCGCACAGATACTAGAAACAAGGGATGGGAAACCTAGCATTTATGCTTTTATACAAAGAAAATTATCAAACATGGATTTGAACAATCAACAAAATTTGAACGACTGGAGAAAGTCATCCTGTTTTTAGCTTTATTCAGAATAGACACCCGTCATCATTGTGGTTCACAACGTTTGTGTAACGTGGTTATACCTAAGAAATTCTATTAATTTGACATGCTAAACTGATTGATTGATTAATTTTTCTTATAAACACTGATATATAATTTTTATACAACACGTGAGTTACATGCGTCAACGCTATTCAGGACGGGTCTGGCTGATTAAAAAAACCACCTGAATATAGTAGGTGGTGTTGGTTTCTCCCCATAGGGGTGTACTAAAATCCTTTAAAGTGAGTTTTCGCTCCACTGAGCATCATACCCCTTTAAGTATCTAAATCTTATTTTTAATGTATGCAACCAGAATATGCGATTAATATTCCTGGCACTCACGACGCATACGACGTATCTATTTTTAAAACAGTAATAATTGCGCCGCACGACCCATTTTCGTATATGGAAATGGCCGATTTTATCGTCGATCGTGAGAATGCTACCGGCGTTGAAGGGATGAGTAAGACCGACTGCTGGATACCTGTCCCTGATCACAAACAGCCTGAAATAGGGGTTGCTCAGTCACCACATCGTAGTCTCGCCGCCGTCCCTGGCATCACTGTTCGACTCGTTCTGCGACCTCCTCAACTTCGTTCTTCCCTGAAAACAGGCAAAATAGAGGCCACCACTCAGGTTAAGGTGGAATTAATCAGTGTCGTCCGTGAACTAATGTTGCAAATCGTTAAAAACTCCCTATGCTGAGCCTTCAGTTCCGATCATAATTTGCTCATAATAGGTGCTGGGCCTGATAAGAACACAATTCCATTACTCACAGTGTTTCCAAAAAGGAACTTATTTATCAGCCCACAACAAAAAACTAAAATGTGCTACCACAAAAATCAATGAGAATGTGATAGAAACACAAAATTACAAATACCCCACAGAGTGGTTTGCCCGCTATGTTACATCCATCGTCTGAACTCACAACTCAATTGATCTACTATGCGTTAACTAATAGTGGATATTTTCTGTTTTCCAGGACGTCCCAGTAAAAAGCACCGTCTTTATTTATCAACGGGAATTACATGGCAAGGGCGTACCTTATTTTAACTTTAACAAAAAACCATTAACATTTGATCGAAATGCTTAACACCCACTGCCATATGACACTGTGTTATTTCCTGGGAATTCACACCATATATATACCGCAATTCTGTTTCACACAAAATAGTAACGCAGGGTATTAATAGGCCAAATGACATAAGATAAAAAAAAACAGTAGGTTACATTAAAATTATATTCCATATTATCGCTTTTAATGATCTTTAAACTTTAAATTGATAGGGTTTATGTTGCATTTTTTATGTCATCGATCGGTCTTGACTATGATGTAACGAAAATTCAAAATTCACCTAGTCAGTTAATGCTTTGGTGACGTTATGAAATTAAGTCAAGAATATCTTATTAACATTATCCAGTTTTACGGATTTATTGAGTGTGGGCAAATATTGTCATTCCTCAATCATGTATGCGTGGAACATCTGGATGATGCTGATCTTTCCTGGATTTACCGGAAGATAAACCAGTGTCTCAGGAATCATAGTAACGGTAGCGACTATTTTTCTGATCTTGAAAAAGTCAGGAAGGTTATTGAAGTCGATTTTCTTGAAAGACCATGGTTTCATAAAATCAAATGATTACTGATTCAATATCCTTTTCAGTGTCTGTAATGGAAGGCACTGTTATTTATTTCCAATTTAAGGAATTATGCAATGAAGAAAATGACCATCGCCGCATTAATGCCGGTTCTTTTGATTACCACTTTTTCCGGCCATGCTGCACCGGCAAAAGTCACCGTCGACGGTGGAAAAATTAATTTTGAGGGCTCTGTGGTCGCAGCCCCCTGCGCAGTAGACAACACTACCGACGGACAGACCGTTCGACTTGGCCAGGTACCAGTCAGTCGTCTTGCTGCCAAAGGGAATACCAGCTCTGCTGTTCCCTTTAACGTAAAGCTGACCGGTTGTGATTTATCCTCTATCGATCCTGCCGATGGGAAAAAAACAGTCAGCTACACCAGTGCCTCCATCATCTTTAATGGGGCGACCACCGGAGATGATTCCACCCTCGCCATTCAGTCGGCGTCAAGCGGTGCCGGGGACACTACCACCGCTGCCCAGAACGTCGGTATACAGATTTATCAGAACAATAAAGCGGTAAAAGTGGACGGCAGCACCGCCACTGCTGCCCAGAAAATTCTGGGTGGCAATAACGAAATTCCGTTCAGCGCCGCCTATGTGGCTACCGCTGACGGCGTTGTCGCGGGTTCCGCCAACTCCACTGTGAACTTCCAGGTCAGCTACGAATAACTGACGGTATTAATCCCGGTCTGTACGGTGGTTTTAACCGTACAGACCGGTTCACTCCCAGTATTTAAGGAATTACTTATGTTTCCATCCCAAAAATTTCTGTGCGCAGCGCTGCTGTCCGCCGTCAGCCTTGTTCCGTCTCTGGCGAGCGCCGGTGGTATTACCATTAGCGGTACCCGTGTTGTCTATCCGGCCGGGCAAAAGCAGGTCAGCATGGCCGTACGCAATACAGCAGAACAGGCAAGCTTCATGGTTCAGTCATGGGTTGAGCAGCCGGACGGCAAAAAAAGTCAGGATTTTGTCGTTACCCCGCCTGTCTATGTCAGCGGCCCGGGTAATGAGAACACCCTGCGCATTATGTATGTAGGCCAGCCAGCCCGGGCTGACCAGGAGACCCTCTATTTTTTTAACACCAAAGCGATCCCGTCCATGGACAGAAAGGACGCAGAGGGGAAAAACATCCTGATGCTGGCGGCAACCACCCGCATAAAACTGTTTGTTCGCCCTGCCGGCCTTCAGCCTGCGGTGGAAAAAGCCCCCGGGATGCTGACTTTCCATCGTGCCGGGACACAGCTACGCATTGATAACCCGACGCCTTACCACATTACCCTGGCGGGGATGAAATCAGGTAACCAGACCCTCCCTGATTCCATGGTCAGCCCGCGTAGCAGTCTGTCGCTGCCGCTGCCTTCCGGGGCGGGAAGCACCGTGACGTACCGGACTATAAATGACTTCGGGGCGGCCACTCCTGAAATTCGTGCTGGCATTAAATAATCATTCCGGTATGGAAATTCACGACAATACTCAGGGTTCAGCGATGCAGAAAACACGTCAGATTAAAAATGGCCATCATGGCCGGAGACCACCCGTTCCGCGGCGGACGTTCTCTGCTGTGGCATGTCTGGTGCAGCTGGCGCTGTTTTCGTCTGCCGTACAGGCTGAACTCTATTTTGCGCCTGAACTGATTTCCGCCGATCCGGCTATGGTGGCCGACATGTCCCGCCTGCAGAAGGCGGGAGCTCAGCTTCCCGGAAATTATCAGGTCGAGATCTTTATCAACGGTACCCTGGCTGGCAGCCGTGGCGTGGTTTTCAAAGATGCGCCTGCCGGAATGGATAAAAATGAGGTTCATGACAGCACAGGCCTGATGGCCTGCCTGACGCGTGATGATCTTGATGAACTGGGCGTTGATATCCGCCAGATTCCGGTCAGCGCGGAAGATGCCGATAACACCTGTATCTCACCGGGGAAATACATACCGGGGGCCTTTACTGCCTTTAATTTTCAGAGCCTGCGGCTCGACGTGAGTATTCCTCAGGCTGCCATGCGCAACAGCGCAAGGGGGTATATTGCTCCGGAACGCTGGGATGAAGGGATAAACGCTGTGCTGCTGAATTACAGCTACAGCGGCAGCGAGAGCCACGGTCGCTACGGCGACAGCAGGCGCAATTATCTGAACCTCACGGGTGGCGTAAATATTGGGCCATGGCGTTTACGTGATCAGCGGATATGGAGCGAATATAGCAGCAACCATTATACCCAGCGCGACTGGCAGCATGTGAACACTTACCTCCAGCGGGCCATCATTCCCCTGCGCAGTAACCTGACAGTGGGTGACGGGACGTCTGACGGAGACATTTTTGACTCGATCAGCTTCCGGGGCGTGCAGATGGCAACAGATGACAGCATGTATCCCGACAGTCAGCGGGGATTTGCGCCCGTTATCCGAGGGGTTGCCACCACCAATGCCCGGGTAAGTATCCGTCAGAATGGCTACACGGTGTATGAGACAGTTGTAGCCCCGGGTGCATTTGCGATTAACGACCTTTTTCCAGTGTACTCCAGCGGTGACCTCAATGTCACGGTGACCGAGGCGGACGGGAGTATCCGGACGTTTACGGTACCGTACTCTTCCGTTCCCGTACTTCAGCGTGAGGGCCGGATGAAATACAGCCTGACCGCGGGGCGCTATCGCGCTTCAGGGGTAAACGCCGGCAACCCAGACTTTATTCAGGGAACGCTTATCCGGGGATTTCCGTACAATATCACTGGCTATGGCGGGGTGCAGTATTCCGATAACTATCTGGCCGGCCTGCTGGGAATGGGGATGAATCTGGGGTCACTGGGTGCCATTTCCGCGGATATTACGCAGGCCGGCAGCACGCTTGCTGATGGTAGCAGGCATCAGGGGCAGTCTCTGCGTTTTCTGTATGCGCGCTCCCTTAACTCACTTGGCACCACGTTCCAGCTGACCGGCTACCGCTATTCAACGGAGGGGTTTCACACTCTTGATGAAACCGCGTTGAAAGGCATGAAGGGTAGGCGTTATGAAAATGATGCGGTCGATGCTGACGGGAAACCGGTTAAACGCCCGTATACAGACTACTACAACCTTTATAACAACAAGCGGTCAAAAGTACAGGTCAGCATCTCCCAGAGGGCTGGTGATCTGGGAGCAGTTTATCTGTCCGGTGTCAGGCAGAACTACTGGAACACGCCAGGTCACAGTGACTCCCTGCAGGCGGGCTTTAACGGTGCTGTGGGCAAAATTAACTACGGTATGACTTACAGCTACAGCCGGCAGACGGGGCAGCCCGGTGCTGATAAATCTGTTTTCCTGTCGCTGTCCATGCCGCTGGATATGTTTTTCAGGACCGGCTCCATGTACGCCACCTACAGCGCTGGCCAGAACCGGGAAGGTGAGATATCGCATCAGGCTGGCCTGAGTGGCACAGCGCTGGAGGAGGGAAACCTAAGCTGGGGCGTATCCCAGGGAATGACCCGCCGTGAAGGAAACAGCGGCAACCTGAACGCCAGCTATCGCGGGAGTTATAGCAGCAGCAGTATGGGATACAGCTACAGTAACAGCTATCGTCAGACCAGCTATGGCGTCAGCGGAGGTGCACTTCTTCACGCTGAGGGCCTGACTCTGGGGCAGCAGCTGGGAGAAACCAGCGTGCTGGTTGCGGCACCCGGCGCGGTGAACGCCCGTCTGGAGAATGAGACAGGGGTGCGTACCGACTGGCGCGGATACACCATTAAGCCTTATGCCTCAGTTTATCGTGAAAATCGTATAGCCCTGGATACCTCCTCACTTGGGGACAACACCGAACTGGACTCTGCCGTCACCCGGGTGGTGCCGACCCGCGGAGCAGTAGCGAAGGCAGGGTTTAAGGGGTACACCGGAAGCAGGGTTCTTATGACTCTCACCCGAAACGGCAAGCCGCTGCCGTTTGGCTCGCTGGTTGCAGCGGGTGAGCGAAGCGGCATTGTCGGGGATGATGGGCTGGTTTATCTGTTCGGTATAAAGGAGGAAGGCTCTGCCCGGGCTCAGTGGGGTTCCGAGCCTGACCAGGAGTGCAGCGCGGTGTACAGGCTGCCGACGGACGCTACCAGCCAGCCCGTCGTGAGAATTAATGCAGACTGCCGTACGTAAACGGCCATATGATTAAAGTTAAGGGGAATTAAGGTATGAAAAGGTTCACCCGAATGCTCGCGCTCATTACGTTGATAACGCTGGGTGGCGCGCAGGCAGCCGACGACACTCTCACGACATCAGAAAACGATAGTTCCAGGCTCACTATAACAGGACTAGTGCAGGCGAATACCTGCACCCTCAGCAGCGGATCAAAGGAGCAGATCATTACGCTCAGTAATATTACAGACAGCGAAATTAAGGGAAAGGGAATAGCCGGCGGTGAAAAGGACGTCAAGATTTTTCTTAGTGACTGTGGTGCAGATGCTACTGCTGTGGTGGTAAGGCCCTGGGGTGAGGCGGATAAGAATGACTCGTCGGCATTTAAAAATACAGTAATGGAGAGTGAAGGTGGAGCCACAGGCGTAGGGCTTTATTTTTACCCGAAAGACGGGACGTCGAAATTCAGTCCTGACGGAACTGTATCGCAGACCAGCAAACTCAAGTCTTTAGCGGATAATATCCTTATCTACAGGGCGGCCTATGCCGGAACGGGAGATAATGTGGTTGCAGGGAAATTCAGTACCATCGTGAATATGAATTTTTAGTATCAGTGATATTAGTCACGCGATGTTCTGTCCGTTATATTCAGTCGGTCAGGAGTGAAAATTGACCACTAACGCCAATTTTTTAAACGATTATTCAGGAGAGAATTAAATGATGAAAAAACGAACCCGGGCTGTGGCAATTTTTTTGCTGATGACTTCTGGAATGGTACAGGCAGCTGATACTGCTACCATAACAATAACCGGAAGGGTGCTGGCTAACACCTGCACTCTTGATAACAAAACGCTTTCTGTCGAATTACCCACAATCAGTACTGTAGATTTCGGAGGCGCAGCAGGAAAAGAAGCTGGCGAGGTCGTCGTTCCTGTTTCATTCAGTAACTGTGGTGAAGATGTCAAGTCAATTTCAGTGAAAATATCCGGAACCCCCGATCCAGATGACTCTGGGAGCCGGGTTTTTAAAAACAGTGGTACTTCTGATGGTGTGGGAGTTGTTTTATACGATACTGACGGTATCAGGTTTAAACCTGACGGGACATCTAATGCGGTAGCAATCAAACCGAATGGTGGTACTGCGAGTAAAGAGTATAAAGCCAAATACAGGTCGACTAAGAGTGAGGTTAAGGGAGGAACGGTTTCGACTGTAATAACAGCCACCTTCACATACTCATAAATGGCAGGCGTGGGTATTTTCTTCCCACGTCAAACCAATTTTCAGTAATGAATATATAAGTGGGGGGGGCTCCGCTTAAGTAAAAAAATAATTGGTGTTTAAAATGTATAAATTTAATAAATTTTTAAGAGTTTCATTGATATCTTTTTTTGCTATCTTTTTAATATCCAAAGTTGATGCCGCAACATTATCGGCAATGGGTTCGATTGGTGTCCTGGAAAAAGAAATTATTTGGAATTCTAACTACGTTAATCTTTATCCGGGAATTACATGTTATGGGGAATCAAATGTAACCATGACTGTTCAATTCCGAACAAATACTCGAACTACAAAGTGCGATGGAACCATGGTTGCCGCGGCTGCAAGGTTAGGTCCCAATAATTATACTGGTAAATTGACTTTTTCAAATCCAGATACATCCATTAGAAGTGTATTAATAAAATGGGGGATGCATGGTTCACCGTTTGCTTGGGAGTCAGAAGAGCGTTTAAATATCCCTGCAGCTACTAGTTGTTCACTTGAATATACCCCTTCAGTTTCATTTGAGGGTGTCGTGAATGAGTATTCACGGCGTTCTATACAAATAGTTAGTGCTTCGAAAGGAAACGGGAGTGTAACTTTTCGCCCCAGTAATATAGATGGTGCAGTACCATATATAGTGAATACGATTTATCCAAGTCGAAGGTGGTTTTATAGCATTGAACCATCTTCATTGAAACAAAATCTTACCTATGATTTAGGAACTCTAATTAGCATTTTACCAGGAATACCTCGTTTTTCTGGGAGTTACAGTGGGTCACTGACACTCACCTTGTCGTGCAATTAATAATTACGGGTTAAATTTCAATTTTTTTAAAATATCGCATTTTGCATGCTTCGCACCCTTCAGGCCTTCAGGAAAATAGTCTTCTGCAACCGGAACGCTTTCCATCCAAGAGCCGGCGGAAATTTTTGCAGTGGTGTAGACTCTGTCCACACCACATTCAATTTTCCTTTTTAGAACGAGTTATAGCGCAGTCCACGCATCGGACCAAGCATGACCCACGCCAGGTTCATAGTAGGAAGGAGAGTTGTTACACCAACCACCGTAAGGGAACGGTTTGCACTGGAAAAGTGCACCATTATTGTTCACGATATCTCCTGAGTTGTACTTTTTATTCGCACTCCAGCTGGGATAAGACCCCGTAGTTCCCTCATCATCTAATGATGCCTGTGATTTTGCTTTCACGTTCAGCAGATAAGAGGTGGAGCTGGAAAGCCTGCCATCGCTAACAGTCAGGCTGATTTCATACTGCTGATCAGTGGTCGTTTCTGGCGCTTTTAAGGTCACAACGGTTTTATTATAGCCGTCAATAATCTGACCATCCAGAAAACGCCAAGTGTAGGTTAGTTTATTGCCTTTTTTATAAGTAGAGCCTTCTGCGCTCAAGGAGACCCGCGCACCTGCATCTACCGCACCAATCGGGCCAGAAATATGCGCCACAGGTACACTTTCCTCATTCCCCCCAGAGATATCCTCCTCCGGTTTTATCGAGGAGTTTTCATCCCCTGAGATATTCACGTTAAAGTTCTTCAGTACGCATCGGGTATAGTCACCATCTTTGAATGCGCTAAACGGTGTCTGATAACCTACAAGCTGGCAAGAATAAGTCTGACCACTTGGCGTTTCTGCGCTCCATCCCCAGTCCTGCTCCCAGTAGATCTTCAGCGCACCGGAACCCCCTTCATCGAACTGCTTCATGTTGGCACAACCCAGCACTTCATTAGCCGGAATAGGTACTTTCAGGTAGTTAGCAAACTCCTTGTAGTACTTGATACGGTTCTGGGACTGAGCGATTTCAGTCGGGCCGCCACACTCTACGCCACCGTTGATGATCTGGGTAGTAACGCCGAAGCCCGGTACCAGACCGTTGGCTTTATCGTGATCGTTCGGCTGCCAGGTTCCATCGATAACCTGAAGCATGCTTGGTTTTGGCGGCTGCGGATAGGCAAAGAAGAAGATGGCACTCGCCAGGTTCAGCCAGGTATCTGCCACCAGCTCAGGTTTGTCGAGCAGGATGCGAACGGTGCCGAACATCGCTTCAGAGAACGGACCGTAGTTGTAGTTGTAAGACAACTGTTTGGCACCGCGACCAAAGTAGCTCACGAAGTCGCCATCTTTGTCTTTACCGCACGGCCAGGTCTGGCCCTGCCAGATTTCCGGGTTACATTCGCCGTTGTAACCGCCCTTCTGCCCTTCACTCCAGCCCATCTCACGGACATGAACCAGCGCCTGACGCCATTCGGCTTCCGGACGCCAGCTTTCGTGGCCACCGGTTTCCTGAGCAAAGTGCGCAAACATGGTTGCCAGCTCTTTACGGCAAATCGCGTCGCTGTCGCGTCCGTCATTATAGGACTTACACAGCGCCGGGAATTTGCCCACCGCTTTCAGGAAGTTGCTGTAGGTGTAAGAGGCTGCGCGCATCGGGAACAGGTATTCCCAGTCGCTCTCTTTCACAATACCTTCAACACGTTTCACGTTATCTGGGTTAGCCGCGCGACCTGGTTCGATCATTTCAACCTGCGCGTTATCCAGCGTACGAATGGTGTCTTTTACGGAAGCCATCAGTGGGAAACTGGTCAGCTCATGTTCTTTTTTCGCCAGATCGCTGGCTTTCATGGTGTACGGTTCGCTGCTGGTCGCCTGCAATGATGCAGCCTGATTCATAAACGGAGCAATACATGCCCCTGCAACGAGTACGCTCAGAAGAGTCCTTTTATTCATTAAATTTACCCCATTTTTTTTAAAAAACCATAGAGGGTTTTTATTAACCCCGAAAATATCATTTTTATTCTAAATAAAAAAATTGGATTCTCAAATTAAATATAATTATATATTTTTTTAAAATGTTATAAAGAATAAAGAATTGCATTCTAAGATGTGAGGTTACTTATTTTAAAGGGAGTGTTTTTATATTCATTTAGAATCTAGGTACTCTTTTGTATAAAAAATAAAAATAGCCATGAATATAAGAAACCTTCAAGGAAAAATACTAAATACCTGACGAAAAAAGTTGGAATATTGTAGGTACACCCGTTTTAGTTCCACGCAATTTTTTAGCGTTCCGGTTTTTCGGCCATCAGCCGGTACTCTTCCGGTGTCAGGTTATTCAGGGATTCATGAGGCCGTTCGCTGTGATATTCAGCCGCAGGTCAGAGCCAGGTGTTTCCCGTCCTTCATTCTGAACAGGTAAAAATCCAGGATCTCTGTCCGGTACATGCGGTTGAACCATTCGATAAATGCATTCTGATTTGGCTTACCAGGCTTGATAAACTACAGCACACACCATTGTCTTCAGCACATTGCGCAAGCGTCAGAGACACAATTTCTTGACCATCATCCATCCACATCTTCAGCGGATATCCACGGTTTACCACTATCCTTTCCAGCACCATGACGACTCGTTAGGCCGGGATATTCAGGTTGATTTCTATCGCCAGTACTTCGCGGTTAAAATCGTCCACCACATTGACGGTTCTGAAGTGTCGGCCACACACCAGCGCATCGTGCATAAAATCGATGGACCAGCTCTGATTAAACGCCTCATGTGTCGCCAGTTGAGCCGGGTTACGTACCGGCAGACGTTGCTTACCCTTAGTTTCATAACGCAGTAAATCCTTTAAAAAGGATTATGATTCAATGCAGTAAAATTAATTAAAAATATCTGAAAAAACTCCTTAAAGCCATATTGGATAGAGTTCTGCAAGTTCTCAGCGCCAGGATAACCTGTTCATCACGCCGGGTATTGGGCTGAACACTATCTCAAAGTTGGCAAAGAATTTACAGAGAGGCTGGTTACCCAATTTCATATCCTGAAAAAAAAAAAGCTTACCCCAGCCAACGCTCGATAAACTCCTCCGCAGGTAAAGGACGAGAAAAAAGCCAGCCCTGATACAGGGTAATGCCCCGGGAAGACAGCCAGGTCACTTGCCATGGATTTTCAACACCTTCAGCAATAATCTCCATATCAAAACGCCTTGCAATATCAACTACACTCTCCACCAACCGGGTATCTGCATCTTTACCTGTTAGCATCCCAGTAAAGGACTTGTCTATTTTCAGCATGCTGGCATTCAGGATACGGATATAATACAGCCCGGAATAACCGGTTCCGAAATCATCAAGTGCGATATCCACGCCCATTATTTCAAGTTCAGAAAGCGTTTTTCGCATATTTTCGTCCATATACAACGGGGTTCTTTCCGTTAGTTCAGCAACAAGCCGGATATTTCCGGATGGAAATCGTTTCAGGAACGCCCGACACACTTCCGCAAGCTCTGGATCACTGAACTGCCTTGTCGAAATATTCACACCCAGATGAAATCCTTCAGGAAGGATGGCGTTCCGAAGGAAATCACCGGTTTGTTGTAGAAGGCATTTTGTCAAAAGTGGCAGAAGACCATTTTCTTCTGCCACCGGAATAAATATATCCGGTCCAATTGCATTGCCACCAGGAGGATTCCAGCGTGCAAGT
>Ga0105240_10009151_pt1 | contig 14052 bp, 15 predicted proteins | sample KBSC54metaG_FD_80426 | JGI IMG/M metagenome (GOLD analysis project Ga0105240, IMG submission 80426) | Corn rhizosphere microbial communities from Kellogg Biological Station, Michigan, USA - KBS C5-4 metaG | ecosystem: Host-associated > Plants > Roots > Rhizosphere > Soil | place: Michigan, USA... | reverse complement strand
TGGTTTGGTTGAGATTATCGACCAGCACCTTTGCGCTCGACATCAAATCGGCGCTGCGTTCGATCACCTCTTGGGTGCCGACGGAACCTTTCGTCTGCACAACGCCGTTATTGGGAATCACGCTGCCAGTGAGCCCGCGCGTGAGCGACACGTACCGGTCGCCGAGCAAGCCTTGGGTGGCAAGGCTCGCGGCGGTATCGGTGCGAATCTGGTCCTGGAAGCGCTTATCGACCTCCATGACGATCGTCACGGCGTGATCTTCATCTTCGGGATGCGGCGTGAAGGAAAACGATTGGACGTTGCCGACGAGAATGCCGTCGAGATTCACGGGCGCGCCCGTGGCGAGGCCGCTCACCTCAGGCATATAGGTGATGAGGCGATACTTCGCGCCGAAGAAATGCCCTCCGGTCACATAAAAAATCGTGATGCCCGTCAGGACAAGGCCGGCCAGCACAAATATCCCCACGCGAAGATCGATCCATGAAAGCTGCTTCTGTTGCGCCATTGCTATGCCTCCCTGTTCATTGCGAAATTCGCCGCGATATTCATCGCGATCAAAATTTAAGTGGCCGATGCTAGAAATTGTTTCAAATAATTGTCTGAGCTGCGGCCAAATTCCTCAGCCGAAGCCTCAAAGTAAATGTGGCCGTCGCGCAAGACGAGAACATTTGTCGGCGACACGTTATGAACTTTTGCGGCGGGCGCGCCGTTTGCGGCGATGGGCATCACACGGCCAGAATCCACATCGAAACGATAGTGCGCCAGGCCGAACACGTCTTGCACGCGATGCGTGGCGAGCAATGATGTAACGCCCTGCGTATCGCGCCCACGCAGAATAAGATTGATGATCGTCTGCGAGGTGACGGGATCGAGCCCCGCTGTGGGTGAGTCGTAAAAGACGACGGCGGGATGATCGACAAGGGCGCGTGCAATCGACACGCGCCGTCGCATGCCGCCCGAGAGATCGGCGGGATATAGATCGATGGCATGCTCCATCTCGACGAACCGAAGCACCTGGCGGACTTGGGTTTCGATCTTCTCTTCGTCGACACCTTCTTCGCGGAGGCGGAAGGCGACATTGTCTTCGACGGTCATTGAATCGAAAAGAGCGCCCTCCTGAAAGACGAAGCCGAGATGGCGGCGAAAATCGAGCAGTTCGCGCTCGGTCATTTCGGTAACGTCGCGGCCCATCACCCAGATTTTGCCTGAGTCGGGACGCATCAGGCCCGCCGAAAGCTTCATGATGAGGGTCTTGCCGGAGCCGCTCTCGCCGAGCAGCACTTTGGTTTCGCCGGGAGAGACTTCGAAGGATATTCCGCGGAGGACATCGCCTTCGTCGAAGCCGAGGCGGACATCCTTGAAGATGATGAGCGGCTCGCCCGGAACGGCATCGGCCAGTACCATACCCCGTCCGGGCTGGAACTCTGCGGCCATAAAGGAATTATAGACAGAAAATGCCACTAAAACAGCGCCCTGTAGCGAAAACGGTCAAGCGGGAATCTATTTGTACATGCTGAGGAAGAGGCGCGAGAGAAAAGCATCTGAAACGAGAACGGCGAGCGCGGACCACAAGAATGCGGTCGTTGTCGCGCGGCCGACGCCCTCCGTTCCGCCCGTGACGCGCAAGCCTTGATAGCAGCCGACCGTCGCGAGGATCAGCGCAAATATGAACGGCTTCACGACTCCCTGGACCAGATCGCCGAATACGAGGGCATGTACGGCACGCGTCCAGAACTGCACGGCGCCCAGGCCAAGCGTAAAATGTGCCATGACGAATCCACCTACTAAACCGAAGAAGTCCCCTACGGCCGCCAGCAAAGGCAGCATCAGCGCGGTGGCGATAATGCGCGGGACCATCAACTTGCGAATGGGATCGGTACCGAGAGCGCGCATCGCATCGACCTGCTCGGTAACCACCATTGAGCCAAGTTCCGAAGCCATGCCTGATGCATTGCGGCCAGCGACGAGCAGCGCGGTAATTGTGGGGCCAAGTTCCCGAACGAGCGCTAGCGCGACACCATCACCGGTGAGCGAAGCCATGCCGAATCGCGTAAGTTGCGCAGCGGTATTAAGAACCAGGACACCGCCAATCGAGAAAAAGGCGGCGACGATGATCGGCACCGATCCGACGCCGATCAAGTGCATCTGGTCGAGAGTATCTATCCAGTAGACGGGAGGGGCAAATATATCGATGAGTGCGTGAAACGACAGATACACGTAATCTTGAAACGTGAATATCCAGCGCTTGAGGGCGTCTCCGAGACGTGAGAGGCGTGATGGCGATTCGGTCGGCTCGGGCATCGTTTGGAGCGCTGTTTGAAACGTCTCGGCAGCTTCCTCGGAAAGCCTACAGTTCACCTCATGATGCGTCAAGAGAACTTCGTGGTTAATTGCCCGCGGAGATGCGGCTAAGGCAAAGACAATGCGTCCTTTACGAGGGTTGTAGTGTCCGGTAAAATTCTTCGCTTGTATTTATGATTGGACGCGACCACTAATGTTACGCTTCGTGACGGCGGGTGAATCCCACGGCCAGGCGCTGATTGCATGGGTTTCCGGCTTCCCAGCCGGTGTTCCCGTGGAGATGGAGTTCGTTCAGCGCGAACTGCATCGGCGCCAGTTGGGATATGGCCGCGGCGGACGGCAGAAAATCGAGAAGGACACGGCGGAGTTTTTGGCCGGTGTTCGTCACGGGAAGACGATTGGCGCGCCAATCGCGCTGCGCGTCGAAAACCGCGACTGGAAAAACTGGGAGAAAGTACTGCCCGTTGAGGACAGCGAAGGCGCGGAAGACCTGAAAAAGAAGCTGACCGCGCCTCGTCCGGGCCATGCCGATCTGGCGGGTTCGCAAAAGTTTAATTTTCACGATGCACGCTATATTCTGGAACGCGCGTCTGCACGCGAGACGGCGGCACGCGTGGCCATTGGCGCCCTTGCCAAACTCTTTTTGCGCGAATTCGGCACGAACGTGTTGAGCCACTCTATTGCCGTGGGGCACGTTCGGCTGGAACGCGAAGCAACGTGGGAAGAAATTGTGGCGATATGCGAGAATCTCGAATCGCCGCTGCGTTGCGTTGATAAGGCCACGGAAGACAGAATGGTGGCCGAAGTGGACAAGGTACATCGTGCGAACGATACCGTTGGCGGGGCTTTCGAGGTGGTTGCACGCGGGCTGCCTCCCGGCGTTGGCACGCACGTCCAGTGGGATGAGAAACTCGATGCTAAGATCGCGCGCGCGGTGATGTCGATTCAGGCCGTGAAGGCGGTCGAGATCGGTACGGGATTTTCGAACGCGGCAAGCTACGGCTCGGAAGTACAGGACGAGATTCGCTACGATGCAGCGCGCAAGCGGTTCAGCAGGCCGTCAAATCGCGCGGGCGGGCTCGAAGGCGGAATTACCAACGGCGAAGACGTAATTGTGCGCGGCTACTTGAAGCCGATTTCCACGCTTCGCAAGCCGCTCGTTACGGCAGACATGAACACAAAACAGGAAGTGAAGGCCGCCTACGAGCGCTCGGACGTTTGCGTCGTGCCTGCGGGAGGAGTCGTCGGCGAGGCGATGGTTTCGTTCGAACTGGCGGCTGCGATGCTGGACAAGTTCGGTGGCGATTCGATCATAGAAACGAAACGTAATTTTGAAGGCTATCTAAAACAACTGGATAATTTCTAGCCACGATGATCCACCCCATTGTGAAATACGGCGATCCGGTGCTCGAGACGCCGACGAGAACCATCGAGAAGTTTGACGAAGAGCTGCAGAAGCTCACGGACGATATGTTCGAGTCAATGTATGCCGCGCAAGGCGTGGGACTGGCCGCGCCGCAAATTGGCGTCGGCTTGCGCGTCGCGGTGATCGACGTTTCGAACGGCAAGAACCCGGAGGCGAAGATCGTCTGCGCAAATCCGGAGATCACGCATGCGGAGGGTGAGCAGCGCGAAGAGGAAGGTTGCCTTTCGCTTCCCGGCTTCCGCGGACACGTCGCACGGCCGCAATTTGTGACGATTCGCGCACAGGATGTGACGGGAAAAGAATTCGAAATGCGCGGCGAGGGCTTACTCGCGCGTGCGTTCTGCCACGAAATCGATCACCTCAATGGAACTCTCTTTATCATGCACCTGGGCCTGCTGAAGCGCGACATGATCAAGCGCAAGATCCGCAAGTTGAAAAAAGACGGCAAGTGGTAGGCGTCTGATGGCGCTGCGCATCGTCTTCTGCGGCACGCCAGCGTTTGCCGTTCCCGCTCTCGAACACCTGATCGCCCAACCTGACATTCGCGTCGAAGGCGTTGTGACGCAGCCGGACCGCCCGCGCGGCCGAGGCAATGAAATTTCGGTCTCGCCGGTGAAGGCTGCTGCGCTTGCCGCCGGAATTGACGTTTTTCAACCGGAGAAAGTGCGTGCTCCCGAATCGGTGGCATATTTCGAACGCGTCGCACCCGATTGCGTCGTCATCATCGCGTATGGGCAGATCATTCCCGCAAAATTAATCGCGATTCCGCGGCTTGGCTGGATCAACGTGCACGCCTCCCTACTGCCAAAATATCGCGGCGCCGCGCCGATCAACTGGGCAATCATCAACGGCGAAACCGTGACCGGTTTAACGACGATGCAGATCGATCCGGGGCTCGATACCGGGCCGATGCTGCTGAAAACCGAGTTGTCGATCGGGCCGGACGAAACTGCACCGGAATTGTCTGTCCGCTTAGCGCAGGCGGGCGCGCCACTCATCGTAGAAACGCTGCGCCTCGTCGAGGCAGGCGAAATTACGCCGGAGCCGCAGGACAATTCACAGGCGACGCTTGCGCCACCGCTGGCAAAAGCGGATGGCGCCATCGACTGGCAACTGAGCGCACAATTCATTTACAACCGCATACGCGGCTTGCAGCCCTGGCCCGGTGCATTCACGCGCTTTCGCGGGAAGATTTGCCAACTATGGGGACGCACGCGAACAGTCGAGCAGATTCTCGAGGAGCATCCGGGCGCGAGTGTCAGGTACGAGGCTCAATCGGGCCCGCCGCAGCCATCAGCTTCGCCAGGTTCGATTCACACGAGCAAACTCGGCACTTGGGTTGCGTGTGGCGAAGGCGCGTTGTGGCTGGAATATGTCCAATTGGAAGGACGCAAGCGTGTGACCGCTGCCGAATTTGCCAACGGAGCGCGACTCGCTCCCGGCGAACGTTTCGGCTGAGAACTTTCGGAAGTTGTCACACATGAAAAAAGAACAGCAGTCACGATCGAGCGCCGCCGCAGGCGCTAATTCAACCCGCCCGCTCTCGGCTCTACTCTCGCAAATTCTTGTAGCGTTCACAGTCGAATTCGACAATGACTTCGTGCGCGATCCCGCAGGAACGTTGCCTCACTATCCGCTATGGGACGTGAATCGTGGCTTCGGCCCTTAAGTGCCTCACAATTGCTCAGCAGATCGTCTACGTAAGAGACCAATCGAACTTCATCTTGGCTCGGCGATACTGAGAGCCGTTCGATAGGACCGACTGAAAAGAAAACATGTTGCCACAACAACCGCTGCTGTTTGCGTCGAGAAATCTTAATGAAGTGTTGTGCCGAAAAATGTGTTTTGTCCAGAACGAATATCGTGACCATAACTGAAGACAACGTTCACGGTATCGAGCACCCTGACCGTGAGCTGCGCACCAGGATCCCACAACCAGCCGCGCGAACCGAATGCGCCAGACGGGTCAGAAATATCTCCCGCGTCAAGTGCCGGTCCGGCCTCTAACTCGAAGAAAGCATCGTGATAAATCACCTTGCCCCACGTCCAGTTCCACAGGAAATAGCGTCGGCCCATTGGCGAATTCCCTTTTCGCCCGTCATGCGTGGCTGAAATTCCGCGAAGCCACAAATCGTTGTCGTCGCGTTCGATGCCAAGGGTGTACAGCTCGTCGAGAGGGACTTCGCCGAAGATTGCTCCAGCGCGAAACCGCGACGTCATTTCGTAATCGTCTCCTTCCGGCTGCGGAAACCAGTGGAAAGAGAGCGAACCTTCGCTGCGCTCAAAACGGCTTGAGCCGCCGCTCGTAAAGAAGCGCCCGATGCTTCCTGTTGCGGAGGAATCGATTGTAATGCGGCGGTCCGGAATCGAAAGCAGGCGATAATCAGAACCAGCATTCCATTCAAGCAGATTGCCGGTTGTGAAGAAGGAATCGGTCTCCGCGGGAATCGCGTTCTGCACACCAAACGTGCGGCGCGAGAAGGCGGCGCCGGTTTCCCACGCCCACCGGCCATCTTCGATGCGACGAATTTCGCCACCAAATTCCATTTTGCGCAACTTCAGGGCCGTTACAGGCGTGGCAATACCGTAGAACGAATTCGTGAGATCCCAGTTTTCGTCGCGAGCGTCAGTATAGGCTTCGAGACGCCACTTTGGATTCATGTGTAGCGGCATGGAGGCGGACGCAAAGAGGCGGCGTTTCTGCGAATCCCATCGGACGATTGAATCGAAGTTGATCGCCGACCCACGCGCGTTGCGATATTCCGGGTACACAGTTTCGTAGGGCAGACCGCGAAGGATCGAGAGCGCCGCCGTCCATTTGTTCGCGCCCCAACCATCCTCTTCGAATGAGTGAAGCACCAGATTGTAATCGTCGGAGCCATCGGGCCGCAGTTCCCAACGGCGATTCGGGAAAATGTCGAGGGCACCGATCAGGGCATCTGAGGTTTCGAAATCGCGCAGCCGCAACTTCGACAGAGGAGAAACCGTGATTGCCCGTTGCAGTAACATTTGGTTTACATGGGGTTGTAGACTCTCTTCGATTTGGGAAACCCGCGGCGCTTCGGTGCGATTCCAGTATTCGAGTGCCGCCGGCAAATTCCCACGCAGCAGATAAATCGTAGCGAGGAAATTCAGCGCATAGGAATCTTGCGGCTTGAGATCTAGCGCGCGGCGCAGGTTACGTTGCGCTTCATCGAGGTTGTTTGTGCGATAAGCGACGCCTGCAAGCTCGACCGGAAAGCGCTCTTCGTGTGGGTCCTTTCGCTCGCCATCTTCAAGTGCCGCTTTCGCTTCGGAAAAACGCTGCAACTGTGCGAGCGCCAATCCGCGATATAAATCCAATTCGGCAGGGTCGGAAGCGGACGGCGGCACGAGACGAACGATTTCCGCGTACTGTTTCTGCTCGTAAAGTTTGCGGACGGATTCGACCGAAGCGGTCTGGCACACACACGAATCGGACCACAGGCACAAGAGTGCCAACAAAAGTCCGATCTTTATGGTGAATTTCAATTCGGGAGCGCAAGCAGGGCCCAGTTCCCCGCTTCAGCCCATTGTTTTTCGAAATCCGCTCTGGTCACTCGCAACAGTTTTTGTTGTGCCGGATCGTTAAGGAAAACAGCTCCGCCATCGGAATCGATTCCGGCGACAACTACGTAGTGCAGCGGATGATGCGGTCCTGACGGTGCGAGTGAGACGATGAGCGGACGACCTTTCTTGATGTTCGCCTGTAGATCTTGCCACTCGCCGTGAATTGCAAACGTTCGATACCCGGATTCTTTAAGATACCTTTCGAGCCCCGAAGCAAAAATTCCCTTCGCTTGCTTCGAGTAGAGCGCCCGTTGAATCGTCTCTACACCTGATCGCTGGGAATGCGTGCGATGCAAATCGTTGTCCCAGTATTGCATCACCATCGCGGCGGATGCGGCGCCGCAACCGTTTTCAGGCTGCGCGATGAAAGGAATATCGAGCCAAATCCCAGACGGTGCGGCGGCGGCGATTGCCGCGAGACACAAGGCCGCACAGCCAGCCAAGAAATAGCGGGCTGTGCGGTCTAGCGAGCTTGCCATCACTCGTTTCATTAGCAATGGAGAAAACGCCGTGGAGGGATCAGTGCACGGCGATCAGGACAATCACCGCGGCTGCGAGTGCGATGATGATATAGGTGATTTGTTCGTTTGTGAGAGCGCCGGCTGCAAAATCTTTCTGTGCCTGATCCGCGCGGGCCGAAAGGCGCGCCAGCTCATCGTCGCTGAGGGTCGAGACGCCGTTCCGCACCACATCATAGTCCACGTTCGCCGTTTTCAGCGCGGCCCGTGCCTGGTCCGTAGACAGGAACTTATCTATTTTCGCAATACGCTCCTGGCGAACCTGCGCCGCTTTTGCGACGTCCTTTTGCAGATCGGCGGAGCTGACTACGTGTTCTTGAGCCGGAAGAGCTTGCGGCAACGCAAAAAGGGTTGCAAATAACACACCAGCGGTAACACCGAGTGCTAGTCTGCTGCTGAACGTCATCCTCTCTCCTCGGGCTTGGGCATTTTAATTATCCGGGAAACCCGCTGGGCACGCAAGAGATTGACGCGACTGAATTTGATTGCAGCCACCACAAACAGCTTTGCGTGCGTAGTTTGGTGTGCTGTGATCTTTCCATGGTTATTTCTGCTGCAAGGCGGATCGCCTTCGACGTGTTGCAGCGCGTGGAAGCCGAAGACGCTTACGCGAGCGACGAACTGCACGCGGCGCTCGATTTGGACATCAAGGCGACCGATGCCGCTCTGGCGACCGAATTGACGATGGGAGTGTTGCGCCGGCGCGGCACGCTCGATTTTCTGCTTGAGCGCAATTTAGAAAAACCCGTTGCGCGGCTCGATTTGCCGGTCGCGCTCGCTCTGCGGCTCGGCTTGTACCAATTGCGTTTTATGCGGAAGGTTCCCACGCATGCCGCGGTAAACGAATCGGTCGAATTGGTGAAGCGCGCGCGAAAAGCTTCGGCGGCATCGCTTGTCAATGCCGTTTTGCGCAAGGCTGCACGCGAGAGCAACAAACCGATTGCGGATTTCATGCCGCAAGCAGCGCCTATCGTCGAACGCCTTGCGATAATCCATTCGCATCCGCAATGGCTGATTGAACGGTGGCTTGCGCGTATAGGGGAAACTGCAACCATTGCGTTACTCGAAGCTAATAACTGCACGCCGCGGTTGACCTGCTCTTTGAATGAAGCAAATGGTCGCGAGGCAATATTTGAGGAACTCGCAGCCGCTCACCTGCGCGTCGAACCGGGACGATTGCTGCGAAATGCATTCTCCGTTTCTGGGGGAAGCCCGTCGCGAACAAAAGCCTTCCGCGAAGGCTCGATTTCCATTCAGGACGAGGCTTCGCAAGCCGTGCCCCTACTGCTTGACGTGAAGTCCGGCGATCGTGTTCTCGATTTGTGCGCCGCTCCCGGTGGAAAGACAGCGGTGCTCGCAAGGACCGCGGGCGAAAGCGGGTTTGTTCTCGCGGCGGATCTCTATGTACATCGGCTACGCGCTTGCAAAGCCCAATTCGACCGCTTGCGTTTAGATCGGATTCATCTTGTGGCGATTGATGCCGAGAAGCCGCTGCCATTCGCAAGACAATTCGAGCGCATTCTTGTGGACGCGCCGTGTTCCGGCACGGGGACGCTTGCGCGCCACCCGGAAATTCGCTGGCGTCTTAAGTCCGAGCAGCTCGACGAATTTCATCGCCTGCAAGGCGCGATCCTACGGAACGCCATCGCGCATGCCGCGCTCGGAGGGAGAATTCTCTATTCAACGTGCTCGATGGAACCGGAAGAGAACGAGCGCGTGATCGACGAAGCAATAAAAACCGGCAATGTTCGGCGGGCCGATACGAGAGAGTTGAGCAATGCGCTGTGGCCCCACTTGGCGACAAATCTCAATGCCCCCCAATTCTTTGACGAGGCGGGCGCATTTCGGACGTCACCCGCAAGGGACGGCACGGACGGTTTTTTTGGTGCGCTGCTTATCAAGGAGAAATAGAGCGCGAGAAACCTACCACGTTGGCGGCATCCTACGGCTTTGACTTCGAGCGGAGTTCGTATTCGATGTATTGTTCGACGGTCGCGGGGTCGCCGCCGACAACCGGCCGTCCATTCACGTAAACCGTCGGCGTGCTGCTCACGCCCAAAGTGATCGCATCGGCCCGGTTCGCTTCGACGGCCTTGGCGGCTTCAGGAGATGAAAGGCAGGATTTGAATGCATCCGCATCGAGCCCCGCGTCTTTCGCGAAACTGTTCAGCTCATCAAACGCGTTGTCAGGCGTGAGGTTGTCCTGATTCTTGAAAATCTCATCATGCATTTTCCAGAAGGCGCCCGGCGACTGCATGTACGCGCACCGAGCGGCGAACGCGGCAGTTTCAGCCCACGGATGAATGTCCACAAGCGGATAATCCTTATAGACGAGCCGTACTTGCGGGTATTTCGCGCGGATCGCTGCGAAATCATCGTTGAATTCCTTGCAATGCGGGCATTCGAAATCCGCAAACTCGACCAGCGTTACGGGAGCGTCGTTCGGACCGATTGAAGGGTTTCCCGCAATGTTCAGATGCGCGCGCACCTGCGCATATGGATCGTCGTGCAGACTGAACAGGTCACCGCGCAGAACTGTCTTGCCATCTTTGCTTACGTACACTTCCCCGTTTTCGGTCTGGCCGTTGAAGGTCACCTGGATCGGAACCTTGTAGTACTCCGCAGCGGGCGAAGGCGACAGGGGTCCAACGTTCACTTTGTAATCGGGTCCCCAGGCGTAAAGATCGCGAACGAATGATTCGGTAGCCTTGAGAAGCTGCGCCTGTTCGGGACTGACGGCACTCTGCGCTGCGGATGCAGCGGCCGTTTCTTTCTTTGCCGACGCAGCGTTTTGCGCTGGGCGAGCACCTGCCGATGACATGGCGAAACTTCCGAGCACAGCAAAGCCTGCAATTGTCCGTCGCAAATTCCACATCGAGTGCAAACCCTTCTTCCTGCCGCATTCCGGCAGCATTATAGCCGGATGGCCTTCGTGAACCGCGCCAAATGAGCGAGCATTCCAGAAAGGCCGGCTGAAGAAGGCTGGGAAATCGACGTGTAAAGGGCGATGATCGTAAGAATGATCATCACAATGCTTGATGCCCACGCGATCACATTGAACGTCAACGTGTTGGTGTAATCTCCCATGAGATCCCGCCGGTTGATCAAAAGCAGAATAAAAATCAGCACGACTGGCAGCCAAATACCGTTTCCGACCTGGGAATAGATCAAGATCTTCCATAGCGGCGCATGTGGCAGCAGCACGATCCCCGCGCCCACTACGATCAGAAGCGTATAAAGCGAGTAAAACGTGGGTGCCTCTTTGAATTTGCGATCCAGCCCCGCTTCAAAGCCCATTCCTTCGCAAATTACGTGTGCCGTCGAAAGCGGTAAAATCGAGGCCGCGAACAACGATGCATTAAGCAATCCAAACGCGAACAAGAAACCGGCCCATCGTCCCGCCAGCGGCACTAACGCCTGGGCCGCCTGCGCCGCGTCTGAAATGCTTGTAAGCCCTCTCGCATTCAGTGTGGCGGCGCAGCACACGATGACGAAGAAGACTATCGCCATGCAGGAGACGCTGCCGACCAGCACGTCAAGCCGCGCGTGTTTGTATTGGCGAGGACCCACACGTTTTTCGACGAAACCGGCCTGCAAATAGAAAAATTGCCACGGCGCAATCGTGGTTCCCACCAGCCCAATCAGCATCACCAAATAGGGCACAGTCATGTGGATCGAGGGAACGACGGTTGCCTTTGCCGCAACCAACCAATCCGGGTGGGCTAAAAATGCCGATGCAATATAGGAAACGTAGAATACGCACGCCACAAGGAAGATCTTCTCGACGACCTTGTAAGTCCCGTATACAACGAGCAGCCACACCGCAATCGCCGCCAACGGTACTGCAATGTATTTGCTTACATGCAACACTTCGGACGATGCAGCCACACCCGCAAACTCCGCGACAGTGTTTCCCAAATCGACGAACAGCGCCGCGACCATCACGAAAAACGTCGCGCGAAAGCCAAATTCCTCTCGAATCAGGTCGGAAAGCCCTTTGCCCGTGACGACGCCCATGCGCGCGCACATCTCTTCGCTCACGTAGAGCGCGAGGGCCATCGGAATCAGCGACCAGAGCAAGGCGTATCCGAACTGCGCCCCCGCGCCAGTGTACGTACTGATTCCGCCCGCGTCGTTGTCCACGTTGGACGTGATCAGCCCAGGGCCTACGACGGCGAGAAAGAGCGCAATTCGCTTGCGCCAGGAGCGCGTGCGGCGGTTGAAATCCTTGCCGCGCGCGGTGAGCCGCGAGACCGTGTCCGTTAATGTGATCCACGTATTCATGAGATTCCATCGAAACTAATTCTCAGAGCTTTGCCGTCAGCCGGCTCACCACGTCATCCACCGTGATCGCGCCGAGGGGCCGGCCCACATCGTTTATCACGGTAAGGCTGCGTAAATTGTACTTGTCAAACAGCTCGTAAACTTCGTTCTCGTGCGCGTCCGTTTTCAAGGACAGCACGGGGACAAATGCCAGATCGGCCATGCGCTCGTCGGCGCTGGCCAGCACGAGCCGCGCGACCGGAACGGTTCCCGCAAACATCGCCTCGCGATTGATCATGACGATGTTGTCGAGCTGGTCGAGAGCGATTTCGTGGAAACGGATGTAATCGACTACTTCGCCTCGCGTCGCATCTTCTCCAACAACGACAATTTCGGTGTTCATCATGCCGCCCGCGGTATTCTCGCCGAATTGCAGGAGCTCTTCGACCTCGTGCGCTTCGCGATGTTCCATTTCTCCGAGTACTTCTCGGGACTTATCGGGCGGCAGATTGGCGATCAGATCGGCGGCCTCGTCCGGATTCATCTCCTCCAGAATGTCCGCAGCCTTTTCGGGATTCAGCTTCTCGACCACTTGCGTCTGGAGCCGCTTATCCAACTCGGCGATGGCTTCGGCAGCTGTTTCTTCATCGAGCGAATCGAAAATCGACTGGCGCTCGGCCGGAGACAGTTCTTCGGCGATATCAGCCAGGTCGGCAGGGTGCAGTTTAGCCAGCCGTTCGCTGGAAAGCTTCAGCTTCACCCGGCGCAGCGGGTCAGGCTCAATCAGGTTGACGAATTCCCAGCGGATCGTGCGCGAAGGCAATTTCGACTGAATCCGCCGAATGGCCATCGGCGGCACCACGCCTTGCAACAATCGCCGCACTGCTGACGGCAGCCCAATGTCCACGTTTGTGATCCGCAGCTCGGTGTTTCCGTTGTTCTTCTGCTCAGCCATATCGACGTCATTGATTCGGACAACCTTACGCCCGTTCGTATCAATTATCTGCTGATCGAGCAGGTCCTTCCGCATCGCCAGCCAAGCCTCATTCGGCTGATAAAGCTCGAGTTCCGATTCATCGGACGAGAGCTGCACTTTCCCCGGCACAACTGAGCCTATTTGGTCAGCGCGCGCTACGAGCGGACGGTATTGCCCCCTGCCCAAGAGTAGCCGGGAGATGCGGTTCGGCTGCTCGTCCGGGACGATAAACATTTCCTTAACTTTACCGACAAAGTTGCCGGCTGCGTCGTGGGCTTCGGCGCCCAGGACCTCGGTTGCGTGCAACATCACCACCTCCTACCCTTCAATCGGCCATCCAGCCGAACTTCGGCAAAAAAAAAGCCCGGGGCGCGACCGCATCCCCGGGCAGGCGAAACAATGCCGCTCCGATTATGTCAGGCCGGGCCTCGCCTCTCGACTCACACGAGCCCGCTCGCTCAAACAGCCAGGCTGTCCGCGGACAATTCTCATCCCTGGAGCGTTGCCAGCGGGCTGTGGACCGGAACCTACGGCTCTGCCGCGTAAACCTGCTACACCACCAGGCTCCGAGTTAGGCACACCAACTTCCATTCTTTCGTGGGCCTCCGAATTGACTACTAAGGTGATACGAAAAGTTTGTCAAGCAAAGAGTGTGATTCTGATGAGATTTTTATCTCGAAAAGAGCATATGAGCTACGGGCCGGCGTTTTTTTCGCTGTTCCGCAGCGTAAAGCTCAAAATATGTCGCTCGAATGTAGTCCTTTATGGTGAAGCCCAGCCCACGGGCCAAGCGGTCGATCGCCTCCGGCTTGCCTTCGAGCTCAAGGAACGTACCCACGGGCGTCTCATCCAGCTCGATGTGAACGTCCTTGACGCGGAAGGCCGTTCGGTATTTTTCGTAACGAAATTTGGACCGGAGGCCCAGACAACCGAGGGCAAACGGCCAACCGCGGTCGACTAGCGTGCGCCTTTCTCCCGGT
>Ga0105240_10009141_pt1 | contig 14065 bp, 11 predicted proteins | sample KBSC54metaG_FD_80426 | JGI IMG/M metagenome (GOLD analysis project Ga0105240, IMG submission 80426) | Corn rhizosphere microbial communities from Kellogg Biological Station, Michigan, USA - KBS C5-4 metaG | ecosystem: Host-associated > Plants > Roots > Rhizosphere > Soil | place: Michigan, USA... | reverse complement strand
GCCGAACTGGAATTGCGGGCGTTTGCTCTCCATGTTGACAAGCCCGCCGGAACTGCCCGCACCATACAGCACGGCCGTCGGACCCAGAAGTACATCGATACGATCGAGCGTGTAGATCTCGTTGCGCGGCAGGTAAACGAAACCGAATTCGCGCTTCAGGCCGTCGAGATAATTGACCGAGAGGAAGCTACGGATGACATTGAAGTCGCCCCGGGTATCGTCGCCCGCGTTCGTCACGCCGGCCGTGTACTCGAGCGCCGCTTGCATGCTCAGCGCGCCCTGATCCTGGATCGCCTGCGGAGTCACGACCGTAATCGACTGGGGAATTTCGATCAAGGGGGTGTCCGTCTTCGTGGCCGTCACGGAATGCGTGGCCGTTACGACGATTTCCTTGTCGATGCTCGTGGCATTGTCGCCGGGGTTGGCGTCGGCGCATGCCAGCGATGCAAGTAGAGAAGCGGCAACAAGCAAGCCACTGCGCACCAAGCAGCCTGCAATCCCCGTGTGACTATTCTTCATTATCGCTCCCCTGTGGCGGATTTTCGCCAACTCATGCACCCATACCTATCGTTCCTAGCCGGCTGGCACCCGCTCAATCGACGTTGCGCCCGCTGATGAGGATGGAACCGTATCTGGCCCGCTTTCGCCACGACTTCGGAGGGTAAGAACGCAGCTGTTTCGGGTAACGGTCCGATGGCCGCACAGACCCGGCCGTGGCGAATAGGCAACGTCCGGTGTTCACGAGCAGGACGACTTAGTTGGCAAACGGATCGGGAAACTCGCCGGTGGTGCTGATGATGGTTGTTTGTGTATCGAGATACCCATCCAAGGACTCGATACCGTTCTCGCGCCCCCAACCGCTGGCCTTCACGCCGCCGTAGGGAGTCGACCAGCGGATGTAGCGGTAGGTATTGACCCAGACTATGCCTGCCTCGATCCGCGACGACACGCGCAGCGCGCGCCCCACGTCCTGCGTCCAGAGTCCGGCCGCCAGCCCGTAACTACTGTCATTGGCGAGGGCGATGGCCTCCTCCTCGCCGTCAAAGGGAATCAGGGACGCGATGGGGCCGAAAATCTCCTCGCGGGCGATGCGCATACGGTTGTGCACGTTGGCAAACACCGTCGGCGCGACGTAGAACCCCTCGTCCAGCTGCGCTCCCGACAGTCGATGACCGCCGGCCACCAGTTCGGCGCCATCGTGCTTGCCGATGTCGACGTACGCAAGCGTCTTGGCCAGCTGTTCGGCGTGCGCTTGTGGCCCCATGTGCGTCGTCTCGAGCAGCGGCGGCCCGACCCGCACGCGCCCGGCACGCCTGACAAATTCGTCGACGGCCCGGTCATAAACCGAGCGCTCGATCAGCACGCGGGATCCGAGTGCACAGCTTTGACCACACAGCGCCCAGGCCGACCCCGTGGCGGCGTTCATTGCCTGATCGAAATTGGCATCCGCAAAGATAATGTGGGGGGCCTTGCCGCCGAGCTCGAAGGTGAATCGCTTCAGCGTATCGGCGCCCGCATGCAGAATGGTCTTCGCGGTGCTGCCCTCGCCCGTGAACGCAATCTTGTTGACGTCCGGATGCCTAACGAGATGCTCGCCGGCACCGTCCTTCCCGAATCCGGGAACGATATTGACGACGCCGGCGGGAAAGCCCGCCAGTTCGAACAGCTTGCCCAGCTCCAGGGAGGTGACCGGAGTCTGCTCCGCGGGCTTCAAAACGACCGTGCATCCGGTGGCGAGCGCCGGGCCGAGCTTCCACAACGCCGCCATCAGCGGAACATTCCAAGGTGTAATGGCGCCGACCACGCCGACCGGCTTGCGCGTCGTGAACGCGTGCACTTTGTCGTCAATCGGAATCGTGCGGCCGGAGCACTTGTCCGCCAGCGACGCGTACCACTGATATCCGATGGCGTGGCTTGCGGCGTCTGCGCGTGACTCGCGCAATGCCCGTCCGTTGTCCTGGGTCTCGAGTCGTGCGAGCTCCGGTGCGGCCTTCTCGTACAAATCGGCGAAGCGCCGAAGCAACGCCGCGCGCTCATGTCCCGGCCGACTGCTCCAGGAACCGAAAGCCTTCCGAGCCGCTGCCACAGCCGCGTCGATGTCCGCGCGGCCGCCGAACGCGACTTGCGCCCAGACTCGGCCCGTCGCAGGATCGATGGAGTCCATCACCCCACCGTCCGCCGGAGAAACCCAGGCGCCTCCAATATATAAATGCCGATATGCGATCGGCGAGTTGCCGCCGGCGCTGACCATGCCTGCGGCTCCTGCTAAAGGCTGCCGAGGTCGCCGTAAACCACTTCGCCGCGGTACATGGTGACGAGCACGCGCGTTTTGCCGATTCGTTCCGGCGGAACGTCGAAGATGTTCTGGTCTACGGCCACGAGGTCGGCATTCTTCCCGACCGTCAACGAACCGGAGCGATCTTCGATATACAACGCACGCGCCGATTGCAAGGTGTAGTTCTTCACGGCGGTGTCGAGCCCCACCCGTTCGGTCGGAGCCAGTCGCTCGCCGGAGGTCGCACCGGGTTCGCGCCTCGTGACCGCCACCTCGAGGCCCTCGAATGGATTCGCGGAGGCGACCGGCCAGTCGGACCCATAGGCGACGGTTGCCCCCGCGCGCATCAGGCTGGCGACGGGATACATGTGGGTCATCCGCTTTGGCCCCACGCGAATGGCAACCATCCGCATGTAATCGTCCAAGCACGCCCACAGAGGCTGGAAGATAGCGGTGACCCCCAGCGCCTTGAACCTCGGATAGTCGCCCGGCGCCACGAGATTCAGATGGGAAATCAGCGGCCTGTTGAGCGGCTGGTGAGTTTCTTGCTGCCCATATTCGATGGCATCCAACGATGCGCGGACCGCTCGATCGCCGATGGCGTGGAAGTGGACCTGGACCCCTCTTTGCGCCAGAGCCGCGACGGCCTTCTTCAGCATCTCGGGATCGACCTCGAGGGCACCTTTTTCGTCCGGCTTGTCCGAATAGGGCTCGAGCAACGCCGCGGTCCGCTGGGCCGGCACTCCATCGAGCAGGAATTTGACCGTCTGGGCGTGGACGCCGGCGGAGCTCAGCTTCGCCGCCGCCGCCCTGAGGCCGTCGAGTTGCTCCAGTCCCGCGGCCCGGTCCCAGCCGAGTGCCACCGTCACGTACGCCTTGAGCCGTCCCTGCTTCACGAGCGTCGCATAGGTCTCGGGGACACCCTGCGGGATCGTCTGCGCGACCTCATCGCCGCGGATCGGCACGAGCGCGTCGTGGAAGCCGACGATGCCGACGCTGTTGAAGTAGTGGAGCGCGTAGAGGAGCGCCCGCTCGCGAGCCGCTTCCGAGGGCGGCGGCAGCTTCGAGGTCACGAGCTCGACCGCGGCCTCCTGCAGCCCCCCGACCGGATCTCCATTCGCGTCGCGGTCGATGCGACCGTGCGGCGGGTCCGGAGTATCGCGGGTGATGCCGGCTGCCTGCAGGGCCTTTGAGTTGAGCCAAAGGCTGTGACCGCCGACGTTCGAGAACGCCGCCGGCCGGTCCGGGATGATCGGGTCGAGGAGCGTTTTGTCCGGGATCCCGTCCGGCTTGAAATGGCTGTCCTCCCAGCCAACGCCGTAGACCCACGGCGAGCCCGGATCTTCCTTGGCGCATTGGGCGATGAGCCGCTGATAGTCCGCGATCGACTTGCCCTCGTACAGCGGGCACCGGGCGTGGCTAAGTCCGCCCCAGATAGGGTGGGTATGAGCATCGATAAACGCCGGCAGCACCAACCTGCCATGCGCGTCGACGACACGGGTACGCGGACCTTTCAACGCAGGGGTTGGCGTTGCGTTGCCCAGGGCCTCGATTCGCCCATCCCGAATCGCAATCCATTGTGCATTTGGGTGCGCGTCGTCGACCGTGTGTATGACGGCGTTGACAATGAGGAGATCCGCGGGGCGCTCTTCGGCGCCGGCCACGCGGCAGCAGAGCGCGACCAAAACAATTGCGCTCGCGAACACTTGCAGTCGGATTGAGTTCTTCATGGCCTCGCTCGTTCTCCTCGTTCGTATTGCCAGTTTACGGGCCGACGCCTATGTCCAGCCATTCAGAACCTCGATCCGCTGGTAGGGCGTAACAATGCCTAGGGCGGAAGGACCCAGGATGGCGAGCGCTTCGGGCGTCCGCAGTGCCGGGGGCGCGCTTGCCCCGACCACCTTGACGCGCTGACCGTACTTGAGCCTCTCAGTCACGATGGTCTCTGCGGTCTCGCGGTCCACGATGGTGATGAGGTCAGGGACTACCGCCCGGACCATGCCGTCCAGCCGGGCCACCAGATTTTCGTTCTTGAAATCGATCTCGAGTCGGGCGCCGCCGCCCGCCGCCTCAATGATCGCCTTGCCCAGCGAGAAACCGCCCTTGGTCTCCCTCTGGATGTCGATGATCTTGCCGTCGAACAGTACGCCGGCCTTGCTGAATTGGCGGGACGACTTCAATGCCGCGAACAGCGATGCGAAGGGATCCCCGCCGGACTCCCGGCCCAAACGAATGCTGCGGCCGATGGCTAGCGCATCCGACACCGTACCCAGCAGCGCAAAGGCCTTTGCCTGGCTGCCGCTCAGCGAATATTCCATCAGGTGGCAACTCGCGCCGAGCACGGTGGATACGGCGCGCGCAATACGTTCCTCGCTCACATTGTCGGCCGCTTCGATGGTGACACAGTTGCCTTTGTCGTCCGTCAGTACCGCGGGGCTCGCGGAAATACCGTTGACGTTGAGGATAACCATCTGCGATTCGGGAAACGCGCGCCCCATGCCATCGCAATCGACCAACGGAATGCCTGCGCGAAGCGCGAGCAAAATCGGCGCCAGACCGTTGCTGCCGCCGATCTCGATCGGGAACACGGCGTCGACCCGCCGGCCAAGCCGGGCCTCGAGTTTGCGCAGGCCCAGCAATGCCTCCTGGCCGCTCGGCAGCTTTTCTGCGGACACGGTCGGGGCGCCGATCCAGCCGCAGGGAGCAACCAGCGCGTCATCGTCCAGCGACTCCGCGTCGAGCAACTCGACCGATAAGTCGGGTCCGGAGTAGGCCTCGAGCTCGACGAGCGTCGCCTGGGGATCGCCGCCGCCTCCCGATCCCAGGAAAGCGCAGCCGCGTGCCAGGTCGGCCATTTCCGCCCATCCCAGCCGTCGTCGCGAAGCAGCGGGCAACGCGCTCACCCAGACTGCCTGGTTGAGCCGAGATCCCCGACGACCTTGATCCGTACCTGCGCGTGGCTTCCCGGCAAATAACTCAGATAGGTTTCGTCCACGTCAACGACCCGTATGGTGTCCGGATCGGCACCCGCCGCGACCGCCTTATCGAATGCCAGGCGCTGGAGACCCAACAGAGCGTCCGCTCGGCTGCCGTTCTCGTACGAGAGCAGTCCGTCTACCTCGCCGCCGACCAGCGCCACCGCGGCACCGACCGCATTCGCAACGGCCGCGTGCTCCGGCGTCACTACTCGGGACGCACCCTTCAGGTCCCGTGGCACCAGCATGCTGCCGCCGCCGACCAGAATCACGGGGACATCCACAGCGGTCGTCTTGATCCGGTCAAGACCGTCCTCGACGATGTGCCTGAAGCGAAGCAGAATCTTTTCCATCAATTCGGGAGCAAGCGCGGGCACCCGGCTCGCGTCGCCGAAGTCCGCAAGGCCCGCCTTGACCGCTATGTCGCTGGCCGTCAGCGTGGCTCCGCCGAACACATAGGACTCTTCCAATAGTCGGTAGCCGACCGAATCCGGGCCGACGCCGACACCGGCGCCGTTGGTGCCCGGGCGAATCCGCGAGCCTCCGCCGAGCCCGACCGACAGGATGTCCGGCATGCGGAAATTGGTCCGGACACCGCCGATGTCGACCGCGATCGACGACTCTCTCGGGAACCCTCGCACCAGCGCGCCGATATCCGTGGTCGTGCCGCCCACATCCATCACGACGGCATCCTCCAAGCCGGTCAGAAAGGCGGCACCCCTCATGCTGTTGGTCGGACCCGAGCCAAACGTCAGGACGGGAAACTCCGAGGCGAAGCGCGAGGTGGCCACGGTACCGTCGTTGGCGGTGACGTAGCACGGCGCTTTGATTCCCAGCTTGCGCAGCGCCTCATCGATGGAACCCATGATGATGCGCGCGATCGCGTTCAGCGAGGCGTTGATCACGGTCGCGTTCTCACGTTCCAGAAAGCCGATTCGACCGATCGCTGCGGACGTGGTCACGGATGCGCCGGGGACCTCTTCGCGAACAATAGCCGCCGCGCGCTCCTCCATGTCCCGGCAGATTGGCGCAAATAGGCAGCAGATCGCCACGGCGTCGATTCCCCGATCGCGAATCTGCGTGCAGGCACGGCGCACGGCTCGTTCGTCGAAGGGACTATTTTCGCGGCTATCGAACTCGTAGCCGCCGGGCAGCTGGTAGCTGCCGCCGGACACACACTCCTTCAGCTCCTTCGGCCAGCCGCTCATCGGCGGAATTGCCGCCGCTGAATTGCCTGCCAGGCGGATGACGGCGACCTTGCGCAGGCCCTTGCGCTCGACGAATGCATTGGCGAAGTGCGTCGTGCCGATGACCACCCGGACGACGCTGGATGCGTCCAAACGCGCGGCCTGGAGTACGGCTCGTGTCGCATTCACGATGCCGCCGCTGACATCGGACGTCGTAGGACGTTTTGCCGATGCCACTACGGAGCCTTCGGATACCAATACCGCGTCGGTATTGGTTCCTCCTACGTCGATTCCCAAGCGCATGACAGGCATCCTAACCCTTCGGTTTTGTCGCCCGCACCGCGGCGGCGGGTAGGATCGATGCCCGCAGTGGGTAGACCGGCGAGGCCGGCGCAGCCGGTGTCCCGTGATAGGATTTGCCGCCAAGGCTCGTCCATTCCCGTCAAACGATGCGACTAATCGACCCAATCGCGACGAAATTTGCTCCGCCGCTTCGCGCCGCACACCAGGTGGTGCGCGCCGCCTTGTTGCACCGGCTCGATGATGCCGTTTCATCCCGGCTCACGCTCGTCCACGCGCCGGCAGGCTACGGCAAGACCAGCCTGCTCGCGCAATGGCACCGTACCCTCAAAGACCGCGGCCTCGAGGCCCTGTGGCTGACCTTGGAGGAGGAGGAGTCGGACGCCGTTCGTTTTGCCGACTCGTTGATGGTCGGAATCGTCGGCGGGCGAGCCGGAGAGAATGCGCCGCTCCGTGCGGCGACGTCGGCGATCGTGAATCGCTTCGTGAAGTCCGCCGGCGACGTCATTCTGATATTGGACGATTTCCAGAGGGCTGAGAGTGATGAGGTCTGCACCTACCTGCGTACCTTGATCCGCCTGTTGCCACAAAACGTTCATCTGGTGATTTCATCGCGCGACCGCCCTCGCCTCGCCTATGCTGAATTGGCCGCCGATCATGATCTTGTCGAGATCGGCTCGCGGGAACTTCGCTTCACGCTTCAGGAAGCCGAGATCGTGTTCAAGGGCGCAGCCATCGCGGCGCTTACAGCCGAGGATGTGTCCAGGCTCGTTGAGCGCACGGAGGGATGGCCGATCGCCGTGCAAATGACGGCGCTCTCACTGCGCGCCGGAAGTGATCGTGGCGAGCGGATCAGCGAGTTTGCCGGGCCGGATTTGCAACTTGCCAGCTACCTGTCGGAACAAGTCCTCGCGGCGCTACCACCGGATATCGAGCGGGTAGTCACGTACACGGCCATTTTGAACCGCGTCAGCGGTGACCTGGTCAACCTGCTGTGCGACCGCGACGACGGGGCGCTGGCTCTCGAGCAGATGGAACGCCAGGATCTGTTCATTGTACCGCTGGATCCGCAGCATCTCACCTATCGTTATCACCAGCTGTTTGCCGATATCTTAAGGGCTCGGCTCAAGCGCCGGGATCCGGCCAGGTTTCGACACCTGCATTGCATCGCCGCCCGCTGGCTCAACGATCGAGGCCAGGTGCTCGAAGCCGTACGCCACGCGATCCTCTCCGAGGACGCCGACCTGCTCGCGCAGGTGCTCGACCACGCCGGTGGGTGGCGAATGATTCCGGAAGGGAGAATGGATGCGCTCGTCACCGGTCTGGCGCAGCTTCGGGAGGAAATCATAGCGCGCAACCCGCGCCTGACTCTGGCTCGAGTCTATCTATTGATCAAGCAGGGCGAGATGGACTCGGCTCGCGCGAGCTACGACGCATTCCGGGACTCCGTGAACCGCAAGAGCCTCGCGCCGAATCTGTGGACGGAAGTCAATCTGGTGGGCGACATTCTGGCGGAATACGAGAATGCGCCGGCGCAACTGGAAGATCTGCTGGCGAAGGAGGCCTTGATCCGCAGCCTGCCCTCGCACGATCACCTGATGTTGTCGAATGTCTACGAGTCCCTCGGCAATAAGTACTGCGAGTGCGGATGGCTGGAGCGCGCGATTGAGCCGATTCGTCGATCGCGCTCGCATCATCAGGCGCTGCACTCGCTGTATGGGGAGCTGTTCACGCGCTTCCTGGAAGCCAGGGTCGTACTCGCGCAGGGGCGCTTGGACGAGGCCCGAACGATCCTGGATGAAGCGGCAGACAGCATCCACAACGCCTACGGTCCCTCCTCGGATCTGGCGGCGAACTGTGCGGCTCACTTGGCCGAGGTGAGATTCGAACAGGGCGATGTCACGGAGGCTTCGGAACTTTTGGAGTGGGCGCTGCCGCACATGGAGCGCTCGGCGGACGGCTGGTTCGAGGTGTACGCGTCCGCCTTTGGCGCCGCGATTCGCTGCACATTGACCATCAATCCCGACGACGTGCATGCCGTGATCGGGCGCATGAGGGATACGGCGCGCCGACGACATCTGAAACAACTGGCTTTACTTGCGGACATTCACGAGGTGGAGGCGCTGATTTACGCCGGCCGATTCGGCGAAGCGCGATCCACGGCCGAGAGCCATGGCATCGACGGCCTCGCCGATACCATGCGCGAGGAATTCCCGGTCTATCGGCAGGTCGCCATCGCCGCCTCCGTGTGCCGCATCAAGCTGCGGCTGTGCGAGGGCAAGCATCAGGCCGCCATGATGGAAATAGAAGAAGTTCAGCGCTGGGCGCAGCGGCACGGTCACGGCAAGCTCCTGATTACACTCTCCATACAGTCGGCACACGCCCATGAACTGGCGGGCGCACCGCAGGAAGCGAAGTCTCGCCTCGATGATGCCGTCAACATGTCGATGTTCCAGGGCTTCTACGGTCCGTTCCTGGATTGCCGCCGCTTCATCATCCAGTCGTCGTTCGACGAGGGACGCGAAGCCAGCGGCGGGCACGATACCGACCGCTTTAGAGAGAAATACCTGCGGCGCCTGCGACGGCTCCTGCGCCGGGCTTCCGCTCGGCACGGCGACTCCACCATCCTGATTGCGACTGAACTTCTGACGCTGAGGCATTTGGACAAGGGCTACACCAATAAGGAGATCGCCCGGCTCTTGAAGGTCTCGCCCAATACCGTCAAGTACCGGCTGAAATCGCTGTTTGCAAAGATGGGGGTGACGTCGCGCAAGGCGGCGGTCGAGCTCTCCAGGGAGCAAGGTCTGTTGTCGCGCTCGCTGGACACCGAGCCGCCACGCTGACGGATAATCCGGCGGAGCTACGGCATTGCGCCGGCCAAGCTACCCTTTTTCGTGGTCAACTACCCGCAATCACGGGATCAGCGTCGAGGAGCATGCCTAGACTGCGGAATTGGCTTGCGCAACCGTGGAAATCACCATGTCCAGCCTGATTCGTTCCATGCTTCTACCTTTCGTATTCATTGGCCATGTCGGTACGAGCGCCGCCTCGCCGCTGGCGCCGAGCGTGCCGCCGCCCGCAGGCCCACCGGGATATCACATCGTCGACCGAATCCCGATGACCGACGGATGGTGGGATTACACGTTCTTTGAGCCCGTTCATCGGCGGATCTTCGTCGCTCGCGGCAACGGCGTATTCAAGCTCGATGTCGACACCGGACTCATGGATCCCCGCCTCGTGCCCGGATCCGAAGGTCGCGCGGTGGTCGCAGTCCCCGGCGGCGGGCAGATGCTGACCACCATGGCCGGATACTCCTCGGCGGTTCTGTTCGCCGCGAGCGATGGCACGGTCAGCAAGATGTTCAGGCTGCGCCAGGCCCCGGATGCCGTCGTCTGGGAGCCACGCGGCAAGCGCTTCTGGGTGGTCGGCGGTTCCGGTGAGCTCACGCTGCTGGACCCGGCATCGATGCAGGAAACCGGCAGCGTCGATCTTGGCGAGGAACTCGAGTTCGCTGCGACGGATGGACGCGGCCACATATTCGTGAACGCCCCACCCAGCGCGTCGGTCATCGCGGTGGACGCGGCCTCGCGGAAAGTGATCGGTCACTGGAAAATGACGGGATGCGAGGATCCATCCGGCCTCGCCTACAGCCCAGAGGCCGATGTGCTCCTGTCGGTGTGCGCAAACAAGATGCTCAAGGTGCTGGACGCGCGCACCGGTGCGGAATTCGCGACCGTCCCGGTCGGACAGGGTGCCGACGCGGTGATCTACGACGCATCGACTCATCGAGCGTTCGTTCCTTCGGCTGTGGACGGCCTTCTCACCGTCCTCGAAGTCAGGGGTGCGCATGATGTACAGGTTCTCGAGCAAGTCCCTACTCAGATCGGAACCCGCACGGGCGCGATCGACCCAAAGACGGGAACTCTCTACCTGCCAACGGCGCGGTTTGGGCCGCTGAACAAGCTTGGTTGGCCGGAGGCGCTGGCGGGCACCGTGCAGTTGCTGGTGATGCGGCCGAAGTAGGCGCCTGACGCAGGCGCGGCGGCGAAGGTAATTTCAGCAGGAGGGTACGATGAAGCCATTCATTCTGATCGGTGCGCTGCTCGTGACTGCGGTTGTTTACCCCGCGCCCGCGCCATCGGCCGTACCGGGCTACACCATGCCATCGACGCACATGTGGGACATGACGTCCGACAGCGGCGAAATCTATCGCATCTTCGTTTCCTTTCCCAAAACCGAGATGCCGACCGACGGCTATCCCGTCCTCTATGTACTGGACGGCAACGCGATGTTCGCAGCGTTCGCGGAAGCACGGCGAATCCAGGAATATTATGACGTCGGCAAGGGGATCGTCGTCGGCGTCGGCTATCCGACCGACGAAGCCTATGACACGCGCCGGCTCAACGATTACACCCCTCTTCTACTGGACCCGCCGCCCCTGAACCTGCGGCGGCTGGCAAAATACAAGAGCGGCGGGCGCGACATATTCCTCGATTTCCTGACGGGAAAACTGCGGACCGAAATCGACAAGCGCTACAAGATCAACCCCGAGCGCCAGTCCCTGTTCGGCCATTCTCTAGGGGGGTTGCTCGCGCTTCACGTGCTCTACTCGCGTCCGCAGGCCTTTTACTCAATCGTCGCAGCCAGCCCGTCGCTGGAGTGGAACGAGCAGGGAGTGCTTGTCGAGGAACGCGAATTCACCGCGCGGCTTACGAGCGGGAAGATCGGTAAAACGGCCCGCCTGATGGTGGTCGTCGGCGGCCGTGACCGCGACGACAACCCGGATGTCGCGGAAGCGTTCGCCAACCGCATGGCACTGCTGTCCGGCTATGGCCTGCGCACGAGCTTTCGCCGCTATGACGAAGAGGGGCACATGACGGTGCCGGTCCGTGCGGTGCCCGACACGCTGCGTTTCGTCTTTGAACCGCGTTGAGAGCGGCGTCGCTTCGTAAGTGCCACTCTGAGGAACCGGAGCCGGGTGGAACGGCGTGGCTGCGCGATGAGCACGTGTTCGTACCCCCGGCCCCTCGCCGCTGGATGAGTCACCCAAGCGCCTGCGCAACAACCTCGTGGAATAGCGACTCATCCAGTGCGCATATCTGTTCCCACTGCGCTTCAATCATTTCGGCCTGATCTATGGTCAGGTCGCTCACCGAAAAGCACATGACGACGTTTCCGTCACTTTCGACAAAGCGCGCGATCCGCGCCTTATCTTCGTACGCCCGCGTCGAGACGGGTTCCCGGCCCTCGAGGACTTTGGCCAGTTGATCGCCCTCCGGAATCGGCGACAGGAATTCTGCCATTTCCGCCTCGTTGTCGAGACGCGCCGTCGTCGTGACTATGATTCTATCCATGACTCGAACCCGTCGATTTAGGGTTGCCCTGCGCCTTCAACAAATCGGCGTCGAACTGCGCCACTCTTTTCACCGTCGGCCTGGCATTCCACCGATCGACGTACGCCTTGATCGGCGCCGCGGCCTCAACGGACCAAACCCCGTCATCCAGGTCAGCGCTGTCCCCAGTGTGATCGGTTGCGTCATGGGCATGGGGACTTCCCGTGAATTTAATGATACTGCCAAATCGTTTGCATCGCGTCCATCCAGCCCGGACGGGGGACGAATACTGTACGCGCCCCTCGCGGTGCACGTTGCGGCATGCTCGGCGACGCATGCGGGTGTCGAATACGGTGGCGTGGTCAGCGAACGGACATCATGCGTTCGCCCGCGGAAGGCACCCTTGATCACGTGAAATTGCATCAGACTGGTCTATAGGCTAGTCTATTCGCCTATCAGGAGAAAAGGCCATGAACATCGAAATCGGCGCCTATGAGGCAAAAACAAAACTCCCGCACTTGCTGCGCCAAGTTCAGGCAGGCAAACGCTTTACGATCACCATCCGCGGCAACGCCGTCGCGGATCTCGTACCCAGCGAAGGGTTGCCTCTCAAAGACCCTGCCGGCGCCATCGATCGCTTTCTCGCCTTCATGAAAACCCATCCGGTTCGCGAAAAGATCGATATCAAGGCATTGATCCGGGGCGGCCGCGAGTGAACTTCGTTCTCGACGCGTCGGTGACCTTGTCTTGGCTGTTGCGAAACGGCCCTGCGCGAGACGAAGCCTACGCGGACTCTGTGCTGGACGCTTTACGCGCGGCCGATACGGTCGCAGATGTCCCGACGATTTGGGGTTTGGAAATTGCCAACGTCATCGCCCGCTGCGAAGCAAAGAGCCAGATCACGGAGGCACAAAGCGAATCCTTCATCGCATTGCTCGAGGGGATATCGATCGATGCTGATGCCGCCACCTTCGAGCACGCCCTTGCCGACACCTTGCAGATCGCTCGTCGTTATCGATTGTCTTCCTACGATGCCTCCTATTTGGAGCTGGCCTTACGTGACGGATCCCCGATCGCAACCCTTGATGAGGACTTGCGGCGCGCCGCGACCAAAGCCGGCGTGAGGATATTCAAACCGACCTAATCGCTTCGATCGAGCGCAATCAGCACAAACTCGTCGGTCAACCTAAATGCTAATTTAGTGTTGTCTGCCGGACAGCCGAACTCGGCGGCAAGCTGCTTGCGCGCCCCGCGACATCCTAACCGACCACCACCTCGCTGATTTGAATCACGGGCGACAGGTCGGTGTAGTTCGGGATGTCCGCCATGATCTCCTGCGCGTGGGGGCCGAATCCCGCTTGAAAGGACTCGACCGAGTCGCAAAAAATGTGGCACATGCCGACGTAGGTCGCGGGCGTTCCGGGCGCGCCGCCGCCGAGACCCTTGTCCACGGTGTAGCGCTTGCAAGCCTTTCCCATCTTGGCCTGCACCATGGGCATGTGCTTGTCGCGGTAATAGATATGGTCAAATCGATGTCCGGGAGTGTTCGGGTACATCACGCTTACTTTGATCATTGCTGGACTTCCTTTGGGGTATAACTTGCGCCGACTGCAAAGTATCGCCCCGCGCGGGCAAAAATCCCAGGTCATCAGGCGTTCTGCCCTGAACCCGGCGCCGGGATACGCTGTCATAGAGCCAACCATGAAATTTCCCGCCCTGATCGCCCTCTTGGCCCGCTGCCTGATCTTCTGCCTGATCCCCTGCTTGGGCCGCGCCGCCGTGCTCGATCTCGCCACGCTGACCTGCGCGCAGTACGAAGACCAGGTGCTGCCGGCCGCAGCCTCGAATCCGGATGCGGATTCGATCAATACGGTGATGTGGCTGCTGGGGTTTTCGGTCGCGAAATCCGGCGGCCATGACATGTACCCCGAAGCGCTGTCGCCGTTCGGTTTTGGCCTCGACAACGAGTGCAAGAGCAACCCGACGGAGACCATG
>Ga0105240_10009137_pt1 | contig 14069 bp, 16 predicted proteins | sample KBSC54metaG_FD_80426 | JGI IMG/M metagenome (GOLD analysis project Ga0105240, IMG submission 80426) | Corn rhizosphere microbial communities from Kellogg Biological Station, Michigan, USA - KBS C5-4 metaG | ecosystem: Host-associated > Plants > Roots > Rhizosphere > Soil | place: Michigan, USA... | reverse complement strand
TGTTCTGCCCAATCCCATACCCGAGCCTGACCCGGAGCCTCCCCAAGACGACCCCACTCCAGAGCCGTCGCCGGTTCCGCCCGTGCCGGAACCAGCACCAGCATTTTCCGCAACTCTTTTCCCTCATGTCCCCGGTGGCGTAAGCGTTTTTAAAAAGCAGCTGATGAATTTCCAAGCGGCGCTTTCTGGTTTCCTCAACAGGAAACTCATCGCCGGCTCACGCACTTGTTAGGGAATCCAGACTTCCAGTACTTGGAATAGCAGAAGGGCGGCGCTTGAGTGAGCTACGCAAGGCATGAAGAATGCACAGCGCGTCGTCCAGACTGTCCTTCTCTTCAAATTTGTCTCCCGATGTGCAGGACAACTCTCGCGTCCGCATTACGAGCATGGCTTCCGCATCAGCAATGCGCTCCGGTAACTTATTCAAATCTGACTCGCACATTGCCGCTTGATAAGCGTCTCTCCATGACTGGGGATCCAAAGCTTTGCAAATGCCTGTATTCATAAACACATCTCCCACGGCCAAAAATTGCCTGGTGGCTGGTATAGCCGCAACTTATAGAACAGCTATGGACGATGATGCAACCTCTTTTTCCGTGTACGATAACGTTCCAAAATAGGCGCTTGAAGTCCAGCCTCAAGGAATTGCCGCCGCCTCCAGATAACGCAGCGTTCGAGTTGCCAGTTTGTCTGCCGCGTCTGAATTCGGCGCCATCGAACAGTCCAGCTTTCCAGTTCCGCCCTAAGCAATGCAGCCGTTTCCATCTGGACTCTCACCTTAGCTGAGGCACCTGGCCGCGCCGTTTTGTCGTCGCCGAGCGCACCAGTCAGGGAGCAAGTTAGCTGGAAGGTCTGTGCAGTCTGTGCACCGGCTGACATTGAATCGCCGTACGGTATAGTAATCACCAGGGCGGTTAGCTCAGCTGGCTAGAGCGCCTGATAGACGATTCAATTACCCGCAATTGCCCCGAATTTCCTCATCTAACGTAGAATGAGCGAGTTCCGGGCAGCAGTGTTTTTGATGATTTCCTCGCTAAGTTCCCGCGTTTACCCGCGTTTTCCGATCTATTGGCACTAGATTGGCACCACAGTAAATGCGAGAGTATCAGTACACAGTTCGGTACACACTCTACGGGCCTTATCTTCGCCAAAAACGGGTTCAGTGCGTGTAATCGCCTCTTGACGCCAGTTGACCTGTCGTAACATCTTCCTGGAGAGTGAGACCATGAACCGCCCCAGATCCTGCGTGTTGGGTATGTGGCTTGCATTAGCTGTTGGGTGCACTCATACAGCACCCTCGAGCGCATATTCTTCGCAGCGGACAGCCCAATCCCTGTCAGTCACCAATGCATCCGGCGTGACAATCCGGGTCGCCACCGAGCACTCGGATCCAAGCCTGTGGCTGAATGTTTCCGACGAGCCGTCTGGCCAGGACGCCGTGCTCGTGCTCCTGCCAGAACATGTGACGGTCCGGAGACGCGGCACGAATGAAGCCGAGCACCTGTACCTCTGGCGGCCGGATCAATCCGGCTCGCGTTCGAGCTGGACGCATGTTCGTAACACGTTGCAGTATGAGAAGGAGTTCGCGCCTGGCATACATTTTCTGGCACAGGTTTCTCTTGAGCCGGACGGTGTTCTCTACCATTACGAATTTGTTAACCAGTCAGACGTAGATTTCGATTCCGTTCAGGCGATTACCGACCCGCGAATGATCTCCCCCCTCTTCCATGACGTTCGACTCGAACGAACCTATGTCCACGGCCCGCAGGGTTTCGTTCTGCTAGCGTCCGACATGCCCGAACGACTCACCATGCCGCTCAACCAATGGCTCCCCAATCGCTACCGCATCTCTTACGCGTGGCCGATCGAAAAAACTCGTGTGCAGAAGCAGGTAGACGGGATTACGTTTTTTAATGCTTCCAATCGGACTGATGAACCAGTCATAGCGACGCTCTCAACCGACCGCCATTGGATTATGGCGACTTTCTCCCGGAACCCCGGAAACTTATGGACGAATCCCGACCTAACGTGCCAGCATGCCGACCCGGAGATCGCTCTTCCGCGCCACAGCAAAGGGGCTATCGAGGAGAAGACCTTGCTCTTCCTGGGAACGCTTGATGACGTCGTCACCAAAGTTCGGCAACAACGCGCAACGCTGAAATAGAACCCTAAACGTAGTTGGCGTAATATCGCGATTTCACTCATTGACCCCGAATCGGCCAATTTCTCAATGAGTGTAAGCGCCTGAAACAGTAATCCTCTTTGCCCCTTGGGGTTTCGATTGGACCGATTTTCAACTTCTGAGTTGAGTGTCCGATTCCGGACGTCCCAATTTTACAAGCGAACACTTCCTCAGCTCTGCGAGTGAGTTCGCTCTATCAAGTCAGTGATTTAGCATCGGTCTCGGTGGAACAGTAATTGCAAGGTGTGCTAACGGATAGACCTGTCCATGGAAACGCTTATCAAAGATGTCCGTTACGGTTTCCGCATGCTTTGCAAGGCGCCCGGGTTTACGGTGGTGATGTTGCTCACCCTGGCGCTTGGGATCGGCGCAAACGCTGCCATTTTCACGCTCGTGCGCGCAGTGCTGCTGCGGCCCCTCGACTATCCAAAACCCGATCAGCTGATGTATCTGACCGCAGAATCTCCGGCCACTGGGGGCACCCGGAATGCGATCTCTGCGCCAGAGTACACGGAGTTTCGCCGGATGAACCAGTCGTTCGCGGCGGTTGGCGCTTATTCGACCGGCAGCGCGGCGTACACTACCGGCGAGGTCAACCTCACGGCCGGAGATCGACCTCTGCGGGTGCGCTCGATCTCCGTCGATGCGCATTTGCTCAAGGCGCTCGGTATTCAGCCGGAGCAGGGACGGTTCTTCAGTGACGAAGAAACCGCGCGTTGGACCGGGACGCTACCGCCACCGATCGCAATTCTCTCGCACGAATTGTGGCGAACAGCATTTGGAGGAAGACCGCTCGTTGGACAGAAGGTGGAAATCGAGGGCCTCCCCCACGAAATCGTTGGCATTATGCCACCCGGGGCCGACGTCATGGATAACCACACCCAGGTTTGGTTGCCCCTCTGGCTCCACCCGAATATGGCCCAGCAACGCGGGGTCCACGTCCTATACGTCATTGCGCGACTGAAAGACGGCGTCACTGCCGAGGTGGCACAGACGGAGCTGAGAGCATTCCTCGAAAATTGGGGCGATCGTGTTGGCACGACAGACCATGTCCCCACGAACCGTCCCCGACGCGCAATAGACCACACCCTTCAATTGCGGACGTTACAGGACGCGATCGTTGGGAATGCGAGCCGGCCGATCTGGGTTCTGCAGGCCGCCGTGGGATTCGTGCTGCTCATCGTCTGCGCGAATCTTGCCAACTTGGTCATGGCTCGAACCGGGTCACGCAGACGTGAGTTTGTGCTGCGCACTGCTCTCGGCGCCAGCCGCGGCCGGCTGCTCCGGCAGGCGGTAACCGAAAGTGCGGTGTTGTCTGGAGCCGGCGGCAGTCTGGGGCTGTGGCTAGCCGTCGCTGGCGTGCGGGCGCTGATCCGTGCCTATCCGGCTAGCATCCCACGGACGAGTGCGCTTACGATCGATTTGCCCGTTCTGCTGGTTGCACTCGGCCTCTCGATTGGGACTGCCTTGCTTTTCGGATTCGTTTCGCTCGGACGCAGGAGAACGAGTAGCATTGCGACTGCACTGAAGGTGGGCGAAAGGGGCGCCAGCAGCGGCGCCTGGCGTCATTACGCCCGTCGTGGACTTGTGATAGCCCAAGTCGCTTTGGCGGTGATGCTGGTTATCGGAGCCGGTTTGTTAGTTCAGACAGTCTACAACCTCACGAGGATCGATGCAGGATTTGACCGGTCGCGTCTGGTGACGTTCTCGATGACATTGCCAATGGCGAATTCAGACCCCGACACGCGCGCGCAGGCATATCAGCGCGTCCTTGACAGGCTTCGCTCCGTGCCGGGGGTACTGGGAACTGTTGCCATGTCGGGTCTGCCGCCGAATCGAACTCCAGATGCGATCGCCACTCCTATCGAGAACTACACCTCCGACGATGGAAGACACTTTGAAATCATCGACTACTACCAATTTGTCATGGGCGACTATTTCGGGACGATGGGCATCCCAATCGTCGCCGGCCGCAGCTTCGACCGGACCGACAACGCGTCACAAGGCAAGGTGGCCATTGTCAATGAGACTTTAGCGAAAAGGATATGGAAGGGACAGAACCCGATTGGCCAGCGCCTGCGGCCACCGAGTGGTTCGTTTGGCGCTACCAATGATGTCTGGCATACGGTGATCGGAGTAGCCAAGGACGTCAGGCAGCGCGGGGCGGAGCGCCCTGCAGGAACTGAACTTTATGTATCCCTTGACCAGCACGGCGTCTCACCGCCGAGTATGAATGTCGTGATGCGGACGACGCTGCAGCCGGCCGCGCTGTCAGGGACGATCGAGCGAGTGGTTCGGGAAGTGGACGCTGCGGTTCCCGTCGTGCGGCTTCGCGACATGGATTCGGTGTTCGCCGAATCGATACGCCGGCCGAGACTCCTGGCGCAGCTATTGGGCGCTTTTGCCGGACTGGCCCTGCTACTGGCAGCCATCGGCACTTACGGGGTGCTCTCCTCCATGGTTACGGAGCGCCGGCGCGAGATCGGCATTCGGGTCGCCCTCGGTGCAGCTCGCTCCCACGTGCTCACACAGATCATGAAACAAGGGCTTCAAGTCACCGCCCTAGGTGTCACCATTGGCCTTGCAGGTGCGCTTGCCATAAATCGGCTGATTGCGTCCCTGCTGTTTGGTGTGCAGCCAACAGATACCGTGACGATCGCCTTTGTTATCGCGATGATTACGGCCGTGGCGGTGGTCGCCAGTTGGCTGCCGGCGTGGCGGGCATCGCGGCTAGACCCGAACGTCGTGCTCAGAGATGAGTAACAGATGAGAACGCTAGCGCCACAACTGCTACTTCCCTGGGTGCATCGTCGCCACACGGAAGCCGAGGCTTGCCTCTGAGCATGCGTAAGACTCCGAAAGCGACGAGGGAAAGACCTGCGCCTAGGGCCTTGAACCGTCCAATGGCTCTTAGCATTCCCTTTGTCCCATCATGGTTGACGTAACATCGCCAGTTCACTCGTTGAGAGGATGAACATTCACCTTGGCTCTCGGGAGGACGGCCTGCACCTATTGCGCCATACGTCCGGAAGTCTGGTGTTCCGGGCGACAGGCAGCGTGAAGGAAGCCCAACGATGGCTTGGTCACAGTTCGGCGCGGATCACGATGGATACCTACGTTCACTTGGCGCAGGAATCGCAGAAGGAAACCGCTGAGACAGTGTTCACTCGCCCCGCAATGCCAATAGAGGAGCCGAAGCAGACGAATTGATGCTGGTTAGGGTAGTATGGCACTGAGATTGGCACTGACTTTGGCACTGACCCTCGTAAGTCATTGGGCGGTTAGCTCAGCTGGTTAGAGCGCCTGCCTTACAAGCAGGAGGTCGCAGGTTCGAATCCTGCACTGCCCACCATATAAATCAACTACTTACCAAGTCTGCTAGTTGGTTACTGTGCCGTAAGATGTGCCATAGTTTCTACGTTCTGGATCGTGGTTGCTGTTTGTCCCGTTCAAGACGCGTCTCACCTGCTCTAGTTCGGGGTGTTGATACTTCATTGCTGTTGTCGGACTGCCATGCCCCATCGTGCGCATGACGACCGCAAGATTGCCACTACCCTGCAGCACTCTGGTACCATAATCGTGACGTCCACAGTACAGGACCAGTTTTTCCGGAAGTCGTGGAAGACCTGAATCTCGTCCCGTAAATTCCCAATATCGCAACAAGATTAAATAAGCGCTCAGGCTTATTTCCCCCTCCCCCTAAAGGGCGTAGGCGAGAGAGTGCTGCATCAAACTGCGTCGAGTGAGCCCGAGTACAATGGCCTTCGGAACGAGCAACTCACTGAGATAAGCAATCGAATTTGCGATCGCTGCCGCACCCCAGACCCTCGGTCACAGAATTTCTACCTTCCAACTTCACTTCTACCCGTAAAGACGATCAAATCTCGCTCTGCCGCGCGTTTGAGATAGCCGAGAAGGCCAGATTTGATCGGATCGAACTTCCCGTCCATTCATTTCGGATTCCGTGCAGAGGCAGAGGAGATCTTGAATCCAGATTGGGCTGCCTCTGCCTCGTCGAGCTTGCTGGCTGCTGTTCCTGATGGGGGAGGGTGCTCTTTTCTGACTATCAGGTATTTTGTATATCATCATCCTGATTGCGACGCCACGTTCACCCAAATATTTCGCACGGTGATACCTATGAGATATCGAATAGCTGTCTCTACGCTGTCTTTCCTTGCTCCGCGGCAACGACAGTCCACTCGTCCAGTTGCGAGAATCAAGAGCTATGAAGAACGAGAAACTCAAGTCTACAACTGTTCGATTTACGGACTCAGACCTGCATCTCATTGAATGCCTTCAAGAAAAGCTCGGGCTCGGTATGATTCACATCATTCGACTCGCCATCAGGCGCTTGGCCGAAAGCGAGAATTTACAGCCATTACCCTCCACCCCTAAGAGGCGTCAAGCCAGACCCTAAAGCCTGATTGAGAACTTCACGCGTGATTTCTGCGGTTACGTGAAAACGTTCGCGCTTCTAAATTAATGGTTTGCGGAAGGTTCTACCGCGCAACGATGGTTTGCTCGGTCCCCAATCAAGCCCTTCGACGCATTCTAAATGGCCATGGAAGGGTTCTTCAGGCTTGTTCGTTCCAGGGTATCCAGCCGGCACCAAAAGTACAGGTTTGGAAAGGTGACCAATTTCCACAGTAGCCTGTTCAGGCCATTGGCGCTCGGCATCGAAACGATTAAATTGACCCGAGCAGTTTGAGGAGGGGGGCAGCGAAGGTCCCATGGCTCAAATGAGTCTGGGCGCTTTCGTTTTGCACCACTGTTGTGAGCGGCTTGTGAGCAAAAGGGAGGGGGTCTGGTCACGCTCAGGTTCCTTCAACTGCACTCTGGGGGCAAAGACAACATTGCGTTAGCGCAACGAACTAACTACTCCGTTGAGCGATCCTTTTGAATGTTGAATTCAACGACCACTCGGTGACCTCGGTTTCCATTAGATTCGAAGGAGACAGCTTGGCAACACCCTCAATCCGCGTTCTTCTAGTAGATGATTTCGCCCCGTTTCGACGGCTCCTTCGTTCAACCCTCCAGGACGAACTTGAACTGGGAAGCATTGTCGAAGCGTCGGATGGAGGAGAGGCCATTGAGCAGGCACAGGCACTGCAACCCGATCTGATCCTGCTCGATATCGGACTCCCAAACCTCGACGGAATCGAAGCCGCCCGGAGAATTCGTAAGCTAGCCCCGCGATCGAAGATCCTTTTTGTCAGCCAAGAATCCTCTGTAGATATCGTCCAAAAGGCCTTCAGTGTGGGCGCATCGGGTTACATTGTTAAGATGGATATTGGAAGGGAACTGCTGAATGCGGTGAAGGTCGTTCTAGGGGGCGGGAGGTTTGTCGGGAGCAGATTTGCGGGCCACAGTTTCTTCGCGACTTCGGATGTGCAATCCCCACGAAGCGCCCGAGGCAACAAGATCTTAAGATCGTTGCAGGGGCCGGACGTACAGATTGCTCGTCGCCACGAGGCAGGGTTCTATTCTGATGATGTAAGTCTTCTGGATGGTTTCACTCAGTTCGTTGGGGCCGCTCTCCAGGCCGGAAATTCGGCGATTGTTGTCGCGACCGATTCACACCGGGACGACCTCCTACTGAGACTGCAGGCTCATGGCTTGGATATTGCTGCCGCGATTGAACAGGGCAGATACGTCTCGTTGGATGCTGACGAAACGCTCTCGACATTTATGGTCAATGGCATGCCTGATCCAGTCCGGTTCTTCGACGTCGTCGACGATCTCGTTCTGAACGCGGCGAAGGCTGCCAAGGGGGAGCCGCCCCACGTTGCGGCGTGTGGAGAAGGTGCACCTCTTTTATGGGTGCAAGGCAACCCAGAGGCGGCGATTCGGCTCGAGCTTCTTTGGAATGAAGTAGTCAAATCATACGACGTCGATGTGTTTTGCGGGTACAGACTGGGCAGCTTTCAGGGCGGAATGGGCAGCCACATTTTCGAGAAACTGTGCGCGGTACATTCAGCGTTTCACTCCCGATGAAGAGGATTCTCCGGCAGGCTTTCAAGCGTCACGCGGCAGTCACTGTTTGCAGGTTGATGCAACTCGATTTCTGAAACGGGCAAGGAATTTCGCAGTGTGATGCAGGTCGGCCAGTGGGTCGTTATACGTCACTCGGATTGTGAAGACAAAGGGCTCCACGAAATCCCTGCTCCTACCAGGACTCGCACCCCGGTATACTTTCGTTTCCACAGATAGTACGTCGCCTGGCTGATCCCCACCCTGCGGCAAACCTCGTCTCCTCGTGCTCCCCGTTGAACCTGCCGCAGTACCGCCACGATCTGCTCTTCCGTATGAGGCCTTCTTGGGCATCTCCTCGTCTCCTCTCCCGGACTTCTGCCCCAGCTTACCTCTAATCTCCTCTGTGTCAGTTTTTGGGTTTTGGGTCAGCATCTCAGATGTTTCTTGCGAAACTCTGGGCTGTGGCCAAAGATGCGACCAAGCTTGGCAACCTCAATCAACTGTTTAGAAATCTCCCCGCGGCAGTGGAGTGAATCACAGAAAAAGCATTATCGATTGCCGAACATTCTGATCAGCGCATCTTTGTAGATTATTTTCATGCTGTCGCAACGCGCCATACTTAGAACGCTTCGCCGATTCCCATGCTGAATGTGTAACCATCTTTTCCTTGTGCAAGATCTGCGCGGAAGTTGAGGTTGTATTTCGTGCTGACTTTGAATCTCAAGCCGCCACCGCCGGCTGGAAGAATATTGTCCCCTCTAAACTCCGCTACGCTGGGCGCAACCTCGCCGAGACCGCCAAACAGTACGACCCCAAATCGCCAGGGCAAGGCTAGTCGGTACTCCACTTGAGTGGCAATCATATCCCGATCGATATATCTCCCTGCGGTGTAGCCTCGCAGCTCATTGTTCGTACCGAAGATGCACTCACCATAAAAGGGCGGTGTTCCGGCAGTGGCGCATGTGTAAAGGTTGTAGGCCAGAATATGTTTCTTCCCCAGACTGTGGTAGTAGTTGAACATAAAGCGATAGGAGTCAAATGAATACTTACTGCCAAGCACGTCGGAGAAGAACATAGACACAAAGTCGAAGAGCGTTCCACCGGTTGGGTAGAACCGGTTGGGGCGCGTGTCGCGGTTGATGTGGAACCCCAGTGCTGTGAGCCTAGTGTGAAGCCCGATATCCGGCGGCGGAGGCAGGCCGTTGTCGCTCGAAGATCTCAGTGTGATGGTTGAGTTCCCAGTCAGAAGTCGAGGCCCAGCAGAGAACTTCCAACTGAGCTTGTATAGGAAGTCTCCCAAGAATATCTCCCCGGTCTGCTTCAGAGGCAACTTGCGGCCAGAATCGCCGGAGGCGGTTCCAATGCCATAGAAGTCGTAGTTTATATTTCCGCGGAAGTAGCTCGTTATGATGTGATAGGCATCCTGCTTAAAGTAGAATTCTCCTCCCGCCCCCCATGCCCGACTTCCGTTATCAGTGATTAGAACGGCGGCACCCACCGTGGAGGGTTGCGACGTTTTGTCTGACTCCCGAAGGGGAAAAATGTAGCCTCCGGCCAGCACGACTCCAGAACCAATGGCGGGGCTGGCAAGTGGTATCGGAGCGGCGACGATCGAACCTCGCTTCTGTTTTTTGGTTTTCTGATCCTGCTGTTGAGCTTTGCACGGACCGTCTTTCTGTGAGACTCCTTCGGTACTCCCGTCTTGTGCCTCTGCAGGCTCTGGGCCGGCGGACGCGTAAGCATGCTCCCAGGAGAAGCACACTTCCTTACCGCTGCGTTTGGAAGGGGCACTTTGTATTAGGGACGAATCCCGTGGGTCGGGAGAGGATTCAATGGACGTAGGCCCTGAGGATGGGAGTGCCTCAGCGAACGAGGGACAGACAAACGGCAGAAGCAAACCGGCTAAGCCCAAGCAGAGTCCCTTGAGATTTTTCCGCATCTGGATCCATCTAAGTCCTCGTTCATGACACTCGACGCATTCCACCCTGGAGTGAGGCGAATTGTGATAGGCAGCCGGTTTAGCGTCCATCGTGTGACAGGTCCCTCCAAAGAGTACGGAGACGAAACGGGAATGGAGAGGGACGTAGTATCGGGTGAAAATGCTCAAGACTTTGGAGATGTAGTTTGGCACTTGTGTTCCTTAGCTGAAGGTTGACGACGACAAGAACTGTCAGTTCTATCAGTCCACCCTCTCAATCGACACTTTTAACCTATTGTCTCTGCAGGTTCTATGTCTGCGACCAGGAAAAAGCCGGCGTGGTATTTGCTGACTCAACATTGGCTGAGTCTGCTGGGAGTCGCCTTCGTCGCGACGGCCCTGATGTCGTGGCTCTTTGTGTTGCCGCAACAGATTCGTGGCCACGTTGATAATCCCTATGTGGGCATTGTGGTGTTTCTCGTTCTTCCAGCAGTCTTTTTCGCTGGGTTAGCGCTAGTTCCTATCGGTGTCTACCTGAGGAAACGCCAGATTAGCGGAGAGATAGCTGAGGAAGGCTTCGATCGCAAGAACGCACTGCGTCGTATCGCGTGGTTCTTCGGCGCCACAACTCTCCTGAACATCCTGTTTGGAACTCAATTTACCTATCGCGCCGTCAAGCATATGGAGACACCACAATTCTGCGGAGCAACCTGTCACACGATGAATCCCGAGCTGGCGGCCTATCAGAACTCTTCCCATTCCAGGGTGGAATGCGTCGAGTGCCATGTGGCGCCGGGTGCGGCAGGTTGGATCAGCAGCAAAACGAATGGCATTCGTCAACTCTTTGAGACTGTGCTGAATACAAGCCCGAGGCCAATTCCTTCCGCTCTGGAGAGCAATCGTCTAGTACCAGCTAGAGAAACCTGCGAGAACTGTCATTGGCCGCAGAAGTTCATGGGCGCGCGTCTGCGCCTATTCAGCAAGTATGCCGATGACAAAGCAAATACTCGATCGGAAACTGTTCTCCTGATGTTGGTGGGCGGAAACCGAATCTCGGGAATTCACGGCGCGCACTTTGGTCCGGGGGGCCATATCCGTTTTGCGTCAGCCGACGCAGTGCGGCAGACCATTCCGTGGGTCGAATACAGAAATACAAACACGGGAGATGTCCGAACCTTCGTAAGTCCCGAAACGCCGCCGGATTCAGCCAAGGCACTTCCCAAATTCGAGATGGAATGTGTGGACTGTCATAACCGACCGACGCATACCTTCGACTTGCCGGAACGGGCCGTGGACAAAGCGCTCGCACTTGGCGACATCGCTGTAGGCCTGCCCTACATCAAGAAGAAGAGCGTGGAGTTGCTGAAAGTAAACTATACGACTGGCCTTGAAGCGGCGGCGAAGTTGCCAGCAGCCCTTGCCAGCTTTTATCAGCAGAACTACCCAGACCTTTACGCCGCGCGTTCTCAGGATATCCACCAAGCAGGTCAGACCGTCCTGGCGATCTACAACCGGAATGTTTTTCCGGATCTGAAAGTGACTTGGGGTACTTACCCGAATAGTCTTGGCCATACGGATTTTCCAGGGTGCTTTCGGTGTCACGATGGCTCGCATACGACAGGAGATGGAAAAGCGATCACGCAAGACTGCAACACCTGTCATGAGCCGCTGGCAACGGAGGAGGCGTCCCCGGAAATCTTGAAAACTCTGGGAATCGCCGATTGGATCTCAAGAGTGCAAAAGCAATGATCTCGTGGAATGCAACAAGTATGAAGGTCTGCAAATCAACGTGATTTCGGAGGGGAGCATGAACCGCAATGTTGTGGTCAGTCTGGCACTGATGTTACTCGTAGCGTCTTTCGCTTCCTGGGTCGCGGATGATGGAGCGGTCCTTGGCGAGAAAAGTGCGCAGCGTGCTACGGCGTCAATGGTGAAGGCAAGCCGCAATAAAGCTCCGGCGCCGAAGGGAACAATCCTCGACGTAAATCAAATTGCGGAACCTAACCAAAGGGGTGTTAGGGAGTTAAACACCGCACAATAAGCGAGTCGGGGCGATCGATTCCTTCTCTTAATTAACCCATCTTGCGGAAGGGAGCGCTCTGCTTTCCACGAATGTGTCGTCATCTGTGGACGCTATCCTTTCGAGCATCCGCCTGGCTGCAGTCTGCAGCTTTGCCAGTTCCTTCTCCAGTCTGTGGTCATATAAGTCGTTGTCCCATTCATAAAGCAGCTTGTGAGCCAATCCGTCCACGCTTCGGCATCCTACCTGGTCAAGTCACTGGAGTAAGGCGTTGTTTCGGTTCCATTCATTAGTTTCAAGAAGATCGGCTATGATAAGAATATCCAACCCAGCAGTCAGCAAAATGACGGTTCTAAATTGTTCGGAACTCAAAATATCCAGCAACGTGTAATATCGACAGTCCATCAAATCGGTTCTCCTCAAAGCAACTATAGGGGCAGAGGATGGTCTTGTCGTTGCCCGGGAGCAATCGTGCATGCGCGGGTTGGAAACTAGGCTGTCACCGCGAGCGGCGGTCGGAGCACTTGACTGAGGAGGGGCGGATCAACCGCTTGATGTTTTGGGCAGCCGCTGCCAGGAAGAACTGCTCGCGAACGAACTTCATTCTGCGCAAACGCAGCCGGCGTAGTCCGATCTGGTTCTTGGTTTCCGCGAACAGCCCTCCGACCCTCTTCCTTTGCCGCTGTGCGTTCGCGAAGCCAGACGTGTTTGCCAAGGCTCGCGCACGTTGCCGGGCAGGTCATGCATGAGGATGGCATGATACTTCAACGGCGAGGTGGTGCATTGCCTTTGTTGTGCGCACGCCCCACAACGTTTGCGGGTCCCGATATAGAGGTGGGTACGGTTCCGAGCATTGCGTCCTTCATAGTTGAGCTGCTGGCCGGCGGGACAGAGGCAGCCGTTGCTTTTGGGCTGCTTGTTGTCGAGTCCGCGGGCCCGTTTCACGCGGCACCTCTTCGATGTATTCGCAGTAAATGGTAAAGCTCGTCCTTGATCTCTTTCAAACGCTCCACCCGCCTTTGTTGTAACAGCGTCCTGTCCGCGCTGGGTTTACGGCAAGCAAAATAGGTCTGACTATCGTCCTGAATCACACGGACCTCTCGCCGCAAGTCTGCAATGCGTTCTGTCAGTGGCCATTCCATAAAAGTGCGAGGTTACGCCTCGGGAAGAATGACGTAGGCAAGTGGCGCTAGTTGACGCTTGTGGCACATGGAGGGCCCCCGCCTTTTACTTTCCTCCGCGATTTCACCTTCGGGATGTGGGAAATGACCTGAGTTCTATCAGAACCTCTGGTTCGTGCTGAATCTGGCAAGAGCGGACGAGGCTCCGGGGCGAAAGCGCTGTGGCGAATCGCGTGCGATATTTGCTCGTCCAGCTTGGTTCGCAGCTTCAGTTGCTCGAACCCTCGGTCTGACAGCTCCTTCCCCTAAAGCGGCTGAAATGCGACGATGCTTTGTTGTGCCCCGTTTTACTCTTGTGGAAAGGGAGTCGTCTACTAGCAGTACTGCCAGCGTCACCCCCGCCCACCCAAAAAGGGCTGCCAAGCTTTGAATTAGCAGTCCTTCATGACGAGTTGCGCTCTGTTGTGCGTCGAAGGGTCACCGGGCGCAAGCCGTCAGAACCTGGGTCTGCGATTCTTGGCGGCCGAGTTGACTCAGACGGGAGGGGAGGGACAAGTGTCAGGAACAGAATCCCAATTCCGAATGCATAGAATCTCATAAGCCACACTCGCTTCGGCCTAGCAAATGTAGCGCGGCAAAAGAGGCTGCTTCACTGGCACAACTAACAGCGGTTCACTGGCACAATTGATAGTCTTATGGTGAGTAAGGGCCTGATTGGTTGACCTTAAATCGGCATTTCACTCATGGATCCAGGGCTGGCGAACAAACGGCGCCAACCTGGTGAGAACGCCTGCTAACATTGGACAAGCCGAGAGCCACACCCGTTTGCCCCTGTAAGTTTTGACAGTTGCCGGC
>Ga0105240_10009136_pt1 | contig 14070 bp, 13 predicted proteins | sample KBSC54metaG_FD_80426 | JGI IMG/M metagenome (GOLD analysis project Ga0105240, IMG submission 80426) | Corn rhizosphere microbial communities from Kellogg Biological Station, Michigan, USA - KBS C5-4 metaG | ecosystem: Host-associated > Plants > Roots > Rhizosphere > Soil | place: Michigan, USA... | reverse complement strand
CCGCCATCAACATTCCGCAGATCTTGAGTCCCGTTCTCGCGGCAGCCCTCCTGAACGCCACCGGAAACAGCTATCCCCTGCTGTTTATCATGGCCGTGCTTTTCGTCGGCTTCGGCGCCTGCTTCGTCCTGCCGATCCGATCAGTTCGCTAAAATGATCATCGATCGCGGCTGGACGACAGCATGAGTTCGATGGCCAGCATCGCCTCCATCGGCGATTTTCGCGAGGTGGCGCGGCGGCGTCTGCCGCGCTTTCTGTTCGATTATGCCGATGGCGGCGCTCTCGGCGAACAGACGATGCGGCAGAATGAGTCTGACCTGCAGAAAGTGCTGATACGCCAGCGCGTGCTGCAGGACGTTGCGTCGCTTGATCTCAGCACATCATGGTTTGGCCGCCCTCGGCCGATGCCCGTGGCGCTCGGGCCGATCGGAATCGCAGGCATGTTCCGCCGTCGGGGAGAGGTCCAGGGCGCGCGGGCGGCCGAGCGCCACGGACTGCCCTTTACGTTGTCCACCGTCAGCATCTGCTCGCTGCCGGAGCTTCGGCCGGCGGTTCCTGCTGCTCCGTTATGGTTCCAGCTCTACGTGATCCGCGACCGAGGCTTCATGCGTGAGGTGCTGGCGGTGGCGAAAGAGAAGCGTGCCGAAGCTTTGGTCTTCACCGTCGATATGCCGACGCCGGGGATTCGTCATCGTGATTTGCGGTCGGGCATGTCGGGCCCTCGCGGACCATTGCGCCGGACACTTCAGGCAATTGGAAAACCCGCTTGGGTATGGGATGTTGGCGTTCGCGGCCGTCCGTATCAACTCGGCAATCTGGCACCAGTTCTCGGCAAGAATAGCGGGATGGAAGATTATATCGCCTGGATGGCGCGCAACTTCGATCCGGGCATTCGCTGGAAGGACCTCGATTGGTTGCGTGGTGCCTGGGCTGGGCCGCTGATCGTCAAAGGCATTCTCGATCCTGAAGACGCTCGCGAGGCCGCCGATTACGGAGCCCAGGCAATCGTTGTGTCAAACCATGGTGGGCGGCAGCTCGACGGCGTTCCTTCGGTCGCGCATGCGCTGCCCGCCGTCGCTGACGCGGTTGGCGAGCGGGTCACGCTTTTCTCTGACGGCGGCGTTCGCTCCGGACTCGATGTCTTCCGCATGCTAGCTCTCGGTGCAAATGGAGTGCTCCTTGGACGAGCGTGGCTTTGGGCTCTCGCCGCCGGCGGGACTGCCGGGGTTGACCGGATGCTATCGTTGCTCAGACGGGAACTGGAGGTGGTGATGACGCTGGCTGGCTGCTCCTCTATCGGGGCGATCGATCGGTCGGTTCTGACGCACCATCCATTTGCCACGACTAGAAGGATCTCATGAAATGAAGCTCTGCCGTTTCGGACCCGTCGGCCAGGAAAAACCCGGATTGGTGGATTCAGACGGAGTCGTCCGTGACCTGTCTTCAATCGTCGGCGATATCACGCCCGAAATGCTTTCGCCTGAAGGCCTCGAACGGCTGCGCACATTGTCAGCAGAAGACCTTTCAGTTGCACCTCAGGGTGCTCGATACGGAGTTCCATTTGTCGGTACGCAGAAGTTCATCGCGATTGGCCTCAACTATGCCGACCACGCTGCTGAATCGAACCTGCCGATCCCGTCGGAGCCCGTGGTGTTCAACAAATGGGTGAATTGCCTTCAGGGTGCCAACGATCCCATCGTGATTCCCCAAGGCTCCATCAAAACCGATTGGGAGGTCGAGCTCGGGGTCGTTATCGGCACGCCCGCTTACCGCATTGAGGAGACCGACGCGCTGGCGCATGTCGCCGGCTATTGCGTCGTGAACGACGTTTCCGAGCGCAGCTGGCAGCTGGAGCGCGGGCCGACCTGGGACAAGGGAAAAGGATTCCCGAGTTTCGGGCCGGTTGGCCCATGGCTCGTTACTCCGGATGAGGTCGGCAATCCGCAGGCGCTTTCTCTCTGGCTGGAGATCAACGGCCGGCGCGTGCAGGACGGAAACACGGCGACAATGATCTTCACCGTCGCCGAGCTTGTCGCTTATTGCTCCCAATTCACTCAGCTCGAACCCGGCGACATTATCACCACCGGAACACCCCCCGGTGTTGGGCTCGGCCAGAAGCCCGAACCCTGGTACCTCAAGCCGGGGGACGATGTGCGCCTGGGTATCGATCGGCTGGGGGAACAACGCCAAACATGTGTCGCGTCTGCCTGACAGTCTCCGTCGAACTACGGGTTGCGCTCATTCGCACCGTCCACTTCACGCGATCGCAGGCATTTGAACCCCCGCGGCTTCCCTGCTAGCCGCTCGCCGCATGGTCCCCCGCTACTCCCGTCCCGAAATGGCCGCCATCTGGTCGCCCGAAAACCGTTACCGCATCTGGTGGCAGATTGAAGTCTTCGCCGCCGAAGCGATGGGGAAGATCGGGATGATCCCGGCCGAGGACGCGGCCAAGATCCGTGCCGCCTATGACGCCGACGTGCTAGGCGAAATCGACGTTCCCGCGATCGACGCAATCGAGGCGGTCACCAAGCATGACGTGATCGCCTTCCTTACCTGGGCCGGCGAGAAGCTTGGGCCGGAGAAGCGCTGGCTTCATCAGGGGATGACCAGTTCCGATGTGCTCGACACCGCACTCGCAGTGCAATTGAAGCAGGCGACCGACATCCTGCTTCGCGACGTGGATATCCTGCTTGAAGTGCTTCTTCGCCGCGCCTTCGAGCACAAGAAGACTCCGACCATCGGCAGGAGCCACGGGATCCACGCCGAGCCCACCACCTTTGGGCTGAAGCTCGCGCAGGCTTATGCCGAGTTCGACCGCAACCGCGACCGGCTCGCCGCTGCTCGGGACGAAATCGCGACCTGCGCCATCTCAGGCGCGGTCGGAACCTTCGCCAATGTTCCTCCCGCGATCGAGGAGCATGTGGCGAAAGCGCTCGGCCTCAAGCCCGAGCCGACCTCGACCCAGGTGATTCCGCGCGACCGCCACGCGATGTATTTCGCGACCCTCGGCGTGATCGCCTCATCGATCGAACGGCTTGCGGTAGAGATTCGCCACCTGCAGCGGACCGAGGTTCTGGAGGCTGAGGAGTTTTTCTCGCCCGGCCAGAAGGGCAGCTCTGCGATGCCGCATAAGCGCAACCCGGTGCTCAGCGAGAATCTCACCGGTCTCGCCCGCATGGTCCGCGGCTATGTGACCCCGGCGCTAGAAAATGTCGCCCTCTGGCACGAGCGGGACATCTCGCACTCCTCCGTCGAGCGGTTCATCGGCCCCGACGCGACGGTCACGCTCGACTTTGCGTTGGGCCGCCTCTGGCAGTTGATCGACAAGCTGATCGTCTATCCCGAGCGGATGCAGAAGAACCTCGACCGGATGGGTGGCCTCGTCCATTCGCAGCGGGTGCTTCTGGCACTGACCCAGGCGGGGCTGAGCCGCGAGGACAGCTACGCCCTCGTCCAGCGCAACGCGATGAAGGTGTGGGAATCGGACGGAGCACTGTCGCTGCTCGATCTGCTGAAAGCTGATCCCGAGGTCTCGCAGCGCCTGTCCTCGCAGGAGCTCGATGAGCTGTTCGATCTCGAATACCATCTCAAGAACGTCGACACGATCTTCGACCGGGTGTTCGGCGACTGAACTCGCTTGACTCTCCCGTAAGCAATGACTTACGGTAAGTAATGACTAACGCAGCGCGAGTCTTCGATGCCCTGCACGACACCACGCGGCGCACGGTGCTGGAGCGTCTGCGCGACGGGCCGAAGTCGGTCGGCGAGATCGCCAACGATCTCCCCGTCAGCCGCCCTGCGGTCTCCCAGCATCTGAAGGTCCTGAAGGACGCCGGTCTCGTGAACGACCGAAGCGAAGGCACCCGCCGAATTTATCAAATCGATCCGAAAGGGCTCGGGGCCATGCGCGCCTGGCTGGACCAGTTCTGGGACTCGGCGCTGACGGCATTCGCCGCCGAAGTCGAACGCGACCGCAAGAATGAAGAGGAGCCGAAGTGACCGCGCAAATCCGCCCTGCCCCTGTACGCAAGAGCATTGTCGTGAACGCGGCGCCGGAACGCGCCTTCCACATCTTCACCAGCGGAATCGGCCGCTGGTGGCCCAAGACTCACAAGATCGGGAAGGCCGATCTCGACCGGCCGGTTATCGAACCGCATGGGGGCGGCCGCTGGTACGAGCTCGATGTCGACGGCTCCGAATGCGAAATCGGCAAGGTCGCCGCATGGGAGCCGCCTTCGCGCCTGCTCCTGATCTGGCAGCTGACACCGGAATTCACGTTCGATCCCGGCCTCGTCACTGAAGTCGAGGTCACCTTTACCGCCGACGGCGCCGGGACCCGGGTGGACCTCGAACACCGCTACATCGAACGCATGGGCGAGAAGGCCGACGCGATGCGCGAGTCCGTCAGTGGCCCCGGCGGCTGGCCCGCACTTCTTCAGCTCTATGCCGACGAAACCAAATCAGAAAAAGGAGACGTTGCATGACCGACATTACCGTTCATGGAATCCCCGGGAGCCCGTTCCTCCGCTCCGTCGAAATCACGCTGAGGGAGAAAGGCGCCGAATATCAGTTCGTCGCGCTCAATCCGGGCGAATTCAAAACTCCGGACTATCTCCAGAATCACCACCCGTTCGGCCGGATCCCCGCGTTCGAGCATGACGGATTCCGGATTTACGAGACCCAGGCCATCCTTCGCTACGTCGACCAGGTGTTCCCGGATCCCGCACTGACTCCGGCCGACCCCAGGGAACGCGCGCGGATGAACCAGGTGATCGGAATCATCGAGTGGTATTTCTTCCCGAAGGCCGCGGCGCCCATCGCCTTCAACCGGATCATCGGGCCCAGGTTGCTCGGCCTTCCCGGTGATGAGGCCGCAATCGCCGAAGCGATGCCGATGGGGCGCACCTGCTTCGCTGAGCTCGACCGGCTCCTGGGTGAGCATCAGTATTTCGGCGGCGAGGGTGTAAGCATTGCGGATATCATGCTTGCCGCGCAGTTCGATCTTTTCACCGAATGCGCCGAGGGGCGCGAACTGATCGGCGGCACATCCAATCTCGAGTCGTGGCTCGATCGGATGCTGGCACGGCCAAGTTTCGTTGCGACCGAACCTCCGCAAATGCTGCGCGAAGCCGCCTAGCCGAAATAATCCCGAACGCGGCTGAAGAAATTCTTCGCGTTCGGGCATTCGTCGCCCGTCTCGGTCGCGCGGAATTCCTCGAGCAGCTTCTTCTGCTCTTTGCTGAGCCGGGTCGGCGTCTCCACCAGGATTCGGGCGACGAGATCGCCGCGGCCGCGGCCGTTGAGCACCGTCATTCCGGCGCCGCGATGCCGAAGCTGCTCGCCGGACTGGACACCGGCCGGGATTTTGACCTCCACCTTCTGGCCGTCGACCCCCGGAAGCTCGATCGCACCGCCGAGCGCGGCGGTCGTGAACGTCACCGGGCATTCCGCAACCAGGGTCGTGCCTTCACGAGCGAACACCGGGTGCGGTTTCATGTGGATGAAGAGGTAGAGGTCGCCGGCGGGCGCCTTGCGAACTCCGGCCTCGCCCTCGCCGGCGACACGGATTCGTGTGCCTTCGTCGACTCCCGCGGGAATTTTCACCGTCAGCTTGCGCTGGCGGAGCGCCCTGCCCTCGCCTTCGCACGCCCGGCACGGATCGGAGATCACCTGCCCGCTGCCCCGGCAGGTCGGGCACCCGCGCTCGACCATGAAGAAGCCCTGCTGCGCGCGCACGCGGCCCATTCCGTTGCACGTCTGGCAGGTGCGGGCGCAGTCGCTGAGGTCGCTGCATCCCCGCCCCTCGCAGCTTTCGCAGGTGGCGAGGCAATCAATGCTGATCGTCGCTTCCTTGCCAGCGAAGGCTTCCTCCAGGCTCAGCTCCAGATCGTAGCGAAGATCGGCGCCGCGCGCGGGGTTCGCTTGCTGACCACCACGCCGATCCATGAAATCGCCGAAGATCGTGGAGAAGATGTCGGAGAAGCCTTCGAACCCCGCAGAGCCGAACGGATCGGCGCCGCCACCGCCGTTCTGGAACGCCGCTTTGCCGAACCGGTCATAGGCCGCGCGCTTCTGCGGATCGCGAAGGCAATCGTAAGCCTCGCTGATCGCCTTGAAGCGCGCTTCCTGTTCCCGGCAGCCGTTGTGCCGGTCCGGGTGGCATTCCTTCGCTAGCTTGCGATAGGCAGCCTTGATCGTGTCGGGATCCGCGCCGCGGGCTATACCCAGCAGCTCGTAATAATCCTGCTCGACCATCAGTCTCCCCCGGTACGCCGACTAGGTGCCGGCGCCGTCATTACCCTTTGTTCTCTTCGTCGACTTCGGAGAATTCCGCGTCAACGACTTCTTCATCGCCGCCCGGCGGCGAGGTGCCCGCGTCCGGCCCGGCCGCAGCTTCGGTTTCACCCTGCTGCGCCTTGTACATTGCCTCGCCAAGCTTCATCGCCGACTGCGCGAGCGCATTTGTCTTCTGGGTCATCTCATCGGCATCGCCACTCTCGACCGCCGCCTTGGCTTCCGAAAGCGCCGTCTCGATTTCAGACTTCACAGAAGCATCGACCTTGTCGCCATGCTCGGCGAGCTGGCGCTCGGTCGAATGGATCAGGCTTTCGGCCTGGTTCTTCGCCTCGGCGGCAGCCTTGCGCTTCTTGTCCTCCTCGGCGAACTGCTCGGCTTCCTTCACCATATTGTCGATGTCGGAATCGGAAAGGCCGCCGGAGGCCTGAATGCGGATCTGCTGTTCCTTGCCGGTGCCCTTGTCCTTGGCCGAGACGTTGACGATGCCGTTGGCATCGATGTCGAAGGTGACCTCGATCTGCGGCACGCCGCGCGGCGCGGGAGGGATTCCGACCAGGTCGAACTGCCCGAGCAGCTTGTTGTCGGCCGCCATCTCGCGCTCGCCCTGGAAGACCCGGATGGTCACGGCGCTCTGGTTGTCGTCGGCGGTCGAGAAGACCTGGCTGCGCTTGGTCGGGATCGTCGTGTTACGATCCATCATCCGGGTGAAGACGCCACCCAAAGTCTCAATACCGAGCGACAGCGGCGTCACGTCGAGCAGCAGCACGTCCTTGACGTCGCCCTGAAGGACGCCGGCCTGGATCGCAGCGCCCATCGCAACCACTTCGTCCGGGTTGACGCCGGTGTGCGGGTCCTTGCCGAAGAATTCCTTCACGACTTCACGCACCCGCGGCATGCGGGTCATACCGCCCACAAGGACGACATCGGCGATGTCTTTCGCCTCGACGCCCGCATCCTTCAGCGCCTTCTTGCACGGCTCAAGCGTGCGCCCGATCAGGTCCGCGACCAGTTTCTCGAGGTCCGCGCGGGTGATCGTCTCGACCAGGTGAAGCGGGGTGGTCGTTCCGCCTTCCATCCGGGCGGTGATGAACGGCTGGTTGATCTCGGTCGACTGGGCCGAGCTCAGCTCGATCTTCGCCTTTTCCGCGGCTTCCTTGAGCCGCTGCAGCGCGAGCCGGTCGCTGCGGAGATCGATGCCTTCCTTCTGTTTGAAGCGATCGGCGAGATATTCGACGATCTTCGCGTCGAAATCCTCGCCGCCGAGGAAGGTGTCGCCATTGGTCGACTTCACCTCAAACACGCCGTCACCGATCTCCAGGATTGAGATGTCGAACGTGCCGCCGCCAAGGTCGTAGACGGCGATCGTCTTGCCGTCCTGCTTCTCAAGCCCGTAGGCGAGCGCGGCCGCGGTCGGCTCGTTGATGATGCGCAGGACTTCAAGACCCGCGATCTGGCCGGCGTCCTTCGTCGCCTGGCGCTGCGCGTCGTTGAAGTAAGCGGGAACGGTGATCACCGCCTGGGTGACATTCTCGCCGAGATACGCCTCGGCGGTTTCTTTCATCTTCTGGAGGATGAAGGCCGAAATCTGCGACGGCGAATAGTCCTTGCCGCCGGCGTTCACCCACGCATCGCCGTTCGGCCCGCGCGTGATCTTGTAAGGGACCAACTCGGTGTCCTTCTTGGTCACCGGATCGTCGAACCGGCGGCCGATCAGGCGCTTCACCGCGAAGATGGTGTTGTCGGGGTTGGTGACCGCCTGGCGCTTTGCCGGCTGACCGATCAGGCGCTCATTCTCCTTGGTGAATGCCACCACCGACGGGGTGGTGCGAGCGCCTTCGCTATTTTCGATGACCTTCGGCTTGCCGCCTTCCATTACAGCAACGCAGCTGTTCGTCGTACCGAGATCGATACCGATTACTTTCGCCATTGATTTCCCTCTCAATGCCCTCTCGCGGCCCTCTCATGAGCGACCGGAAAGTTTGATTTGCCGGGGGCGATATAGGTGGCGTTCAGTCCACGACAAGGCGTCAGCAGAGCACGCCTTTCTTAACCGTAATGTGCTAGCAACCATGAGGTGGAGGCGCTGGCGAACGGAAATTGGCTGCCACGCGATCGCGTGATCAGAGTGGCGGTGCTGACCGGCATCGGCTCGATTGCGATGCTCGTCTGGCTGTTCGGCTTCGGCCATGGCACGCTCGATCCGGTCGGACGCCCGCTCGGAACCGATTTTTCCGAAGTCTATGCTGCTGGAAAAATGGCGCTTTGGGGGCATGCTCCCGACGCCTGGACATGGCCCAAGCATTTCGCGGTCCAGCGGCAAATCCAGCATAGCGCAACCGTCGACGTCTACGGCTGGCATTATCCGCCGCTCTTTCTTCTGATTGCCGCCGCGCTCGCCCTGCTGCCTTACATTCCTGCACTCATCGTCTGGCAGGCAATCACGCTCGGCGCCTTCGCCTGGCTCATGTGGCGAATGATCCCGCGATGGGAGACATTGCTTCTCGTCTTTGCTGCGCCGGTCACCCTGGTTTGCATTGAGCACGGGCACAATGGCTTCCTTACCGCGCTGCTGCTTGGGGGCGGTCTGATGATGCTCGAAGAGAATCCCATCACCGCGGGGTTCTTACTCGGCTGCCTGATATACAAGCCGCAGTTCGGACTGGTGATCCCCCCGCTCCTTCTGATCACCCGGAACTGGCGTGCGATCGGCGGCGCGATAGTCTCGGCCGCTGCGCTCGTCGGTATCACCCTCGCTGTCTGGGGCTGGCCGGTATGGCAGGCCTTCCTCGACAGCCTGCCGCTGACCCGTCATGTGATCATCGAGCAGGGAGCCACCGGCTGGTTCAAGATCATGAGCCCCTTTTCCGCAATCCGGATGTGGGGCGGAAGCATCGGCTTCGCCTATGTGGTACAGACGGCGGTGACCGTCCTAGCAATAGGAACGGTCCTCTTCCTTTCGCTTCGCGACAACATCCGCCTGCGCAATGCCGCCGTTGCCGCTGCAGTGCTGGTCTCAACCCCGTATGTGCTCGACTATGATTACGTCGTGCTCGGCCTCTCGCTGGCGTGGCTGTGGCTTGACGGCGAGGAAAACGGCGTTCTCGATTGGGACCGGTCGCTGATGGCACTCGCCTGGTTCGCGCCAATCGCTGCACGGCAGATCGCCCACTACACGTTCGTTCCGCTCGGCCTTGCGACGGCGCTCATCATACTGGCGCTGCCGGTCCGGCGGTCGATCGTCAGGGCATCGCCATTCCGCCGTTCACGTGCAGCGTTTGCCCCGTGACATACCCGGCTTCGCGGCTGGCGAGATAGACGCAGGCCGAACCGATATCGTCGCCTGACCCCATTTCACCTGCGGGAATGCGTGAAAGAATTCCGGCCTTCTGCTGGTCGTTCAGCGCTTCGGTCATCGCCGACTTCATGAAGCCCGGAGCGACCGCGTTCACCGTCACTCCGCGGCTTGCGAGTTCGAGCGCGGCCACCTTCGTGAGCCCGATCAATCCCGCCTTTGAAGCGACATAGTTGGCCTGCCCGGGGTTGCCCGTCACCCCGACCACGGAGGTGATCGAAATAATCCGCCCGAAGCGTGCCTTCATCATCGGCCGCGATGCAGCCCGGATCAACCGGAACGCGGCTTCGAGATTGATCGTGAGCACGTCCTCGAATTCTTCGTCCTTCATCCGCATCAGCAGATTGTCGCGCGTGACGCCCGCATTGTTGACGAGAATGTCGAGCTTGCCGCCAAGCGCATCGACCGCTGCGGGAACGAGCTCGTCCACTGCGGCCTTGTCGGAAAGATTGCAGCCGATGGCGACATGGTCGTCGCCAAGCTCGTCGCGAAATCGCTCCAGTTTCTCGACATTGCTTCCGGAAACCGCGAGCCGCGCCCCCTGCCCCGCCAGCGCCTTGGCAATCGCGCTCCCAAGGCCGCCCGAAGCGCCTGTCACCAGCGCCGTCATCCCAGTCAAATCGAACATTCTTCCTCCTCGTCATCCCGGCGAAGGCCGGGATCTCAGGACGAGATTACGCCGGCACCTTCACCCGCTGAGACCCCAGCTTTCGCTGGGGTGACGTTCACAATTCCTTCGCCAGCGCCTCGATATCCTCCATAGTGACCGCGCTGGCCACCTTGGCGTCGGAAGCGATGCGCTTCACCATCGGGCCGAGAACTTTCCCGCCGATCTCGACGAAATCGTGCACTCCGGCATCAAACATGTTGGCGACGCTCTCGCGCCAGCGCACCATCCCGGTCACCTGCTCGACCAGCAGCGAACGGATCGTGTCGGGATCGCTCTCCGGCGCGGCGGTCACGTTCGCGAACACCGGCACCGACGGCTCCTCGACCACGACATAGCTCAGTGCATCGCGCATCGCTTCGGCGGCAGGCTGCATCAGCGGGCAATGGAAAGGTGCCGAGACCGGCAGCGGTACCGCCCGTTTTGCGCCCATCTCTTTCGCCATTTCGACGGCGCGGTCGATCGCGCCTTTCGCGCCGGATAGGACAACCTGGCTGGGGTCATTGTCGTTGGCGACGGTGCACACCTCGCCCTGCGCTGCCGCCTCCGCGATCCGCCGAGCCATGGCCAGGTCGGCACCGAGAAGCGCGCACATCGCCCCTTCGCCCACCGGCACCGCCGCCTGCATCGCCTGCCCGCGAAGCTTCAACAGCTTCGCGGTATTGGAGAGATCGAACGATCCGGCGGCGCACAGCGCCGAATATTCGCCGAGGCTGTGGCCCGCGACGAAATTCGCGACGCTCGCCAGCTCAACGCCCAGCGTCCGAAACACGGCAATGGAATTCGCCATGATCGCCGGCTGCGCGTTCTCGGTGAGCTTCAGCTCCTCGTCCGGCCCCTCGCGCATCAGCCGGAACAGGTGCTGGCCAAGCGCCTCGTCGACCTCCTCGAACACGTCCCGCGCCGCCCGGCTGGCCCCCGCGAGCGCCGATCCCATCCCTACGGATTGGCTACCCTGTCCTGGAAAAATGAAGGCTCGCAATTGCTTCCCCTGTGCAGCTGTGGAATTGTCGCGGCGACTAGGGCGGGTAAAGTCAATTGCCAAGTCTGGAGGGGCTGGCGATGGTCGTGCAAAGGAACGTACCGGGCGGCGTTGTGAGCAGCGGCGACTCGTCGAAAATCGGGCGGCAACTCGGCTTGCCGATGGCCACCGCGCTCATCGTCGGCAACATGATCGGTGCCGGAATCTTCCTTCTTCCGGTTGCGCTCGCACCATTTGGCCGGAGCGCGATCTACGGTTGGCTGCTGACGATCGTCGGCGTCCTCTGCCTATCGGGGGTCGTCGCCAAGCTTGCCGCCCATTTCGAGGGCGGCCCCTTTGCCTATGTGGAACGGGCGTTCGGCCCCGGCGCAGCCTTCATGGTGATGTGGAGCTATCTCCTTTCCATGTGGGTCGGCCTTCCGCCCCTGGCGATCGCCGATGTGAGCTATTTCAGTTATCTGGAACCCTCGCTGGCCGGACCTGTGATCGCGCCGGCGCTTGCCATTGCATTCATCTGGGCGTTCGTCCTGATCAATGCGCAGGGTGCGCGCGCCGGAGGTGCGATCCAGCTTGCCACGTCGATTCTCAAGGTCCTGCCGCTTGTCGCGGTTGCATTTGTTGCCGGCGGGGCGCTCACGGCGGGCCAGGCTGCCGCACCGATCATGCCAACTCGATTCTCCTTTGGCGCTCTTGCCGGCGCTACGGCGCTTGCGATGTTCTCGATGCTGGGATTTGAATCGGCGTCGCTCACCGCCGGAAAGGTTCGCAATTCCAGGTTGAACGTGCCGAAGGCGACGATATTCGGCCCGCTCATTGCCGGAGCAATCTACGTCATTGCCTATCTATCGATTGTCTATCTGATCCCGGGTGCGCGGACTGCGGCCTCCCCGGCGCCGTTCGCCGATGCAATCCAGCCCCTTCTTGGGCGAAAAGCAGGTGACGTTCTGGCCCTGTTCGCAGCGATCAGCGCACTCGGCTGCCTGAACGGCTGGACGCTTTGCGCGGGCGAGGTTCCGCTCACTCTCGCGCTGGACGGGGTGTTTCCCGCCTGGTTCGCCAAGACTACTCGAACCGGCACCCCGGTCAGGGCACAGGTTGCAGCCGGAGCGGTCGCGTCCCTCCTGGTTGTCTTCAATTATTCGAAATCGCTGTCGGGATTATTCGCCTTTCTCGCGCTTCTAACGACTGTTGCATCGCTCTTTCTCTATGGAAGCCTGGCCGCCGCGGCCTTCGTTCTTGCTCGCGACGTTTCGAAGCGCCTCATCCTTCCCGTACTCGCGGCGCCCGGACTGGCTTTCGTGATCTTCATTTTCTGGGGATCGGGCCTGGAAGTGTCGCTTTGGGGCGCTGGCCTGCTTGCGACTGGCCTGCCGGTCTATTGGCTTATGCGCCGCGCCGAGCGGACCAGCCGGGGGGCGGAGACGAGTCCAGCCGCGCCTCAGGTATGAGCCGCCGGAGCTTTCGCGCAAAGCTCCTCAGGCATGTTTCGCTCGTTCCAAGCGGCCCAGCCTCATAACTCGCTGACTGCATGCCCAGCTGGACGCGCGTAATCAGCTCAGTGTCCTCAGCATTCACGCGCCGATTGATCCGCCAGTTGAGATAGCGCGCCGCCTTCATCTCTCGCCGGTCATCCGGGAGTGCATAGCTGATCTCGCGGATCACCGTTTCCGTAGCGCTCACCGGCAGGAACTGCATAAAGTCGACCTGGTCGGGATAGATGTCGAAGGCGACATTCGGGAACAGCTTGTAATAGAGCCACTTGCGCCGGTGACTCTTTGGCAGATGCTCGGCCTCCGGAAGCAGCCGCTGATATGCCCGTTCCGACGGATTCGCCGACTCCGATTCAACCAGATCGCCTTCCATCCGGTCCACCCAGTCTTGCGCCTCGATCCGGTAATTGCGGCCGAACAGACGCGTCAGCCCCGGATGGCCGACCGGGATGTGTAGGTGGTCCGAATAGTTGTCGGCGATCGTCTTCCAGTTGAGCGGTCGGGGCCGCAGAGTCACTCGCCCGATCGCCCGCAATTCCCTGAAGCGATACGGCGCGACTTCAGCCTCGTATGGCGCCATTATTTCGGCGACGCTCGGGGCGCCGGGCTCCAGAGTCACGAACAGGAAGCCGTGCCAATTCTCCAGCGCCACCGGCTTCAATCCAAGCTCCTCAGTCCTCAGCTCCGGATATTCGCTTCGGTACGGCACTCCGGTCAGCCGCCCGTCGCGATCGTAGCTCCACGCATGATAGGGACAGGTCAGCACCTTGGCGCAACCGCCGGTGCCGTCCACCAGCCGCGATCCGCGGTGACGGCAAACATTAGCGAAGGCGCGCGCCTCGCCGTCGTCGCCGCGGATGACGATCACGCCTTCGCCGAGATACTCGAGGGTCCGCCACTCGCCCGGCTCGGCGATCTCGCTTTCGTGGCACACAACCTGCGGCGCCGCGCGAAGAAATGCCACCTTCTCCGCCTCGAAAAATTCCGGGTCGAAGTAGAGCCAGCCCGGCAGGCTCCAGTCATCAAGCGCGTCGGCTGAATGGGCAATCGGCTGCAGGCGCGTGGCCATTCCTTACCACTGCCACTGACGCGGCTGCGGCACAATGCAATGGAACATCCGTAGGAACATCGCCGAAGCCTGCGGGTTGGCAGAGCAAACCACCAAGAGGAGCGCCCAATGATCCGTAAACTGTTGTTCGCAACCGCTGTTCTGGTTGCCGCGCCCGCTTTCGCCGCGATGCCGCCGGCTCAGTTCCTCCAGCACGCGATCAAGGGAGACAAT
>Ga0105240_10009135_pt1 | contig 14071 bp, 9 predicted proteins | sample KBSC54metaG_FD_80426 | JGI IMG/M metagenome (GOLD analysis project Ga0105240, IMG submission 80426) | Corn rhizosphere microbial communities from Kellogg Biological Station, Michigan, USA - KBS C5-4 metaG | ecosystem: Host-associated > Plants > Roots > Rhizosphere > Soil | place: Michigan, USA... | reverse complement strand
TGTCGTGATCGGTGGAACGCCGGCCGCCATGCATTCGAGCAGCGCATAAGGGAGGCCTTCGGCGTAAGTCGGCAGCAGCAGCACGTCAGCCGCGCGCAACAGCGCGATCTTCGCTCCGCCGTATGCGGGCCCGGCGAATTCGACCGCGCCGGCAATTCCCGCCTTCTCGGCTGCGCGTTGCAGCGCGCCTGCGTCGGGGCCGTTGCCGGCGATGACGAGGTGCGCCGCAACGCCGCGATTGCGCGCGATGCGCACGCCTTCGATCGCCTCGAACAATCCCTTGTCGCGCGCGATGCGGCCGATGTAGAGCAGCCTGAGGGGCGCCGTCGGATCGCGCCGGACGCGGGTCAGCGCCGCATAATCGGCCCAGTCGATCGCGTTCGGAACGACGCTGACGCTCTGCCGCGGGACGAACGCGCGATACGCTTTCAATTCGTTCTGGGCGAGCACGACGATCGCATCGGGCAGCCGCAGCGTGGCGCGCAGGAATGACGCAGCCAGCCGACTCCGCCCGATGAAGTCTTCCGGCAGCGCCCCGCCATGCACCTGGTAGAGCACGCGCGCACCGGCTGCGCGCGCCGCGACCAGGTACGCGAGGTCGCGCCAGTACGCGCGCCGATTGAGCGACGTGTTGATGTGCACGATCGCCGCCCGCCGGAACAGCACCGTCGCGGCCAGCGCGAACGGGCTGAGTACCAGCCTCGCCATTCGCGCAACGGCGCCTTCGTCGCGTCCTTCGCTGCCGACCTGGAAGTGCCGCAACCGATAAGAGCGCCGGAGTCCGGTTCCGAACAACAGGTTCAGGTGGGTGCTGACGCCGGAGAGCGCGCGGCGATGCGGGCCGAGCAGCAGGACCAGCGGCACCGGAGTTTCGCGCAGGGTCATGCGGCGTGCTCCGTGGAAGCGCAGCGCGCCACGAGATCGTCGCCCGGACCGCGATGCGCCGGCGCCAGCATCCGCGGCACGGCGCGTGACAGGCGGCCGCGGCGCAGGAAGCCGTCGGTGACAAGGAGCTGGCCGGCGCGATTGAGGGTGTGCATTCCGAGTATGCCCGACGATTCGTCGGCCGCGATCCTGCAGATTTCCCGCTCGGCATACGCATCGGGCGAAAGCTGCAGCACTTCGTTGATCGACAGGCCTGCGCCGTAACGCGGCACGCAGATCTGCGCAGGGCGAAAGAGCGCGCCGTTGCGCGCGAAGAGCGCACCGGCCGGGCGCGCGCGCCGCGCATCGGACTTCACCGGATTCGCAGGATGCGGCAGCCACGGCCCGAGCAGGTCTTCGGCGTGATAGAGGTGCAGCTCGTCGTGGACGTCGGCCGGATGGTTGGCGGCATTGACGAACATCCACCAGCGGCCGAACGCGCGGCAGATGGTCGGATCGACGCAGAACACGTCGGTCAGGAGCGCGCGCTCGAAGCGCCAGCGATGCGGAAATTCGATGCACCGGTACAGTTCGACGCGCCGGTTCTCGCCGGTCTCCGGAATCATGAACAGCTCGCCGTCGTGCTCGAGCAGGAACGGATACGACAGGTGATACGATTGCGACAGCGCGCAAACAGGTTCGCCCACCACACCATCGCGGCCCGCTTCGATCACCGAGATGTGGCCCTTCCCGGTCGCGAACGGCAGCTCCTCGAAGAAGATGAAGTACCGGCCATCGCGCTCGAGCGGAAACGGATCAGCCCAGAACCGGTCCCGCGGCGGCACCACGCAATGGAACGGCTGGTCATCGAGCCATCCGCCGTCGCCGGAGTCGAAGCGATAGCCGAGGAACCACTGGTCGACGTGTGCCAGTTTCTGCAACGCCCGGCGCCCGATCGAGAGGCCGATTCGTGGCAGATGCGCTCTGCTGTCGCCGCCCGCGCGCGACGCTATTGGCGCATCGCAAGCGCGTGCTGCAGCCGGCGCCACCTCGGCTGCCACGGCCCGCGTCGCCGGCAACCCGTTGCGCTGGACGTCGCGCAGCGCCCGCGCGGGAAGCTGCGCCGCGCGGCGCAACAGCTTCCCGCGGTTGCGCGTAAGCGAGAACGCAAACGTCGGCAGCCACGACTGGCAGAGGACCCGCTCCTCGCCGGTCGCCATGCGCGCAGTCAGCACCGCGGTGGTCACCGGACGCGCCTCGGCGACTTCGCGGAATCCGTCGAGTGCGTCGAGCGGACCATCATCGCGACCTGCGCCCAGGCGCCAGGCGCCGAACCGCGCGATCGAACAAAGCGCCGACGGATCGAGATCGCCGAGCACCATCGCCACATCCAGGCCGAATTGCGGACCGAACTGCGCGACCTGCGACTGCCACGGCTCCGCGTAGCCGGCATCGCTTCCCGATTGCGGGAGCTCGATGCGCAATGCGGCAGGAATGTGCGCGGCGAGATCGACCATTTCGGCCGGGTCGGGATCGGCGCCGAAAACCCGGTCATCGACCGAGCGCCACGCGCGCCAGGCCCAGTGCAGCGGCCGCTGCGGCGCGTCGCAGGTGGCGACCAGGACGATCTGCGCATACTCCGAACGCTCGATCCCGGCGAAGGCCTCGACGATGGCGCGCGGCTGCAATCGCGTATCGGCGAAGAGCCCGACCTTGAGCCTCGGCGCGGGCAACTGCGCCGCATCGACCGCCCGCGCGGCGTTGCCGCCGTCGGCAATCGTCAGAGGCGCCATACGCGCAGCCCCTGGGCGGCGCGTGAACCGGTATCGGCAGCGCGCGAAACGGCATTGTCCCTGGTGAGCAGCATCGCAGATCCCCTTTGTGTGGCGGTGCTGCCGAGTATGGACAGGGGGTGTGAACCGCCGCTCTGCGCGGGATGGTCCGTCGGGACTATGTCGACCTGTTTTTGGAAGCGCTTCCCGGGGAAAAGCGTCGGGGCAGCGCTTCGCCTAGAAATCGTTGATCACCGTCCCGACCACGTTGACGCCCGTATCGCGCAACTGGCTGCACAGCTCCGACATGTCGGAAAGCCGCGTGCGATCGCGGCGCGTGAGCAGCACCGCGTGGCCGGCGCGGTAGGTGACCATTTGCGCATCGGACGAGTCGAGCGATGCGGGCGTGTCGATCAGGATCAGGTCGAATTCGTGCTGCAGGCTGTCGAGCAGCATCGCCAGAGACGTGCGCGACAGCAGTTCCTGCGCATTCGGCGGCAACGTCCCGGCGGGCAGCAGGAACAGCTTCGTGAATCCCGGAGCGGGCCCGATCGCTTCGGCTGCCGGGGCGCCGGCCAGCGTCGCGGCCAGCCCCTTGCGATCGGAAACATTGAAGATCTGATGCTGGCGCGGGTGGCGCAGGTCGGCGTCGACCAGCAGCGTGCGCAAGCCGATCTGCGAGCACACGACCGCGAGATTCGCGGTGACGTAGGTTCGCCCGTCGCCGCGTCCGGGGCTGGCAATGGCGAGCACACGGCGGCCCGCATCGGGTGCATACCAGCGCATCAGCAACTGTGTGCGCAGCGCGCGGATCTCCTCGGTGCGCGGATGGCTCGGGAAGCGCGCGGTGACCAGCTCCAGGCTGGCGCTGTCGTTGTCGGGAATCAGGTGCGGCAGTTCGTACTTCCGCAACGGCTCGACCGGCTCGTGCCGGGCGCGCGCGCGATTCAGGGCTTCGGGCTGCAATACATTTTCGAGTGGCATGATTTCTCTACCTCATCCGGGTCCAGGCAACGCCTGCGGGGTCACGCGTCCGAGCAGGCCGCGTGACGGCGGACGCCACGGTTTCAGTTCCGCGAGCATCGGCACCCGCAGCGATTCTTCGAGGTCGTCCAGCGAGCGCACGCGGCGATCGAAGGCTTCCAGCATGTAGATGACCGACAGGCCCAGCAGCAATCCGACGATCGCCGCCAGCGCGATGTTGATCGCCACGCGCGGGCGTGTCGGCACGAACGGCGCCACGGCGGGCGACAGCACGCTGACATTGGTCAACCGCGCGCGGCTCTCGACCCGGCTGCCTACCGCGCGCTGCATCGCGGTCTCGTAGGTGCGTTGCGCGATTTCGGCGTCGCGCATCATCACGCGCAACTGGCTCTGCGCTTCCTTCATGTTGAGCACGCGCGCCCGTTGCGCCGCGAGCGCGGCGCGCAGGTTGGCTTCGCGCTGGCGGCTCTGCCGGACCGAGGCGTCGAGGCCGGCCACGATCTTCGAGGTCTCGGCGTTGAGCCTGTCGCGCAGGCCTTTCGTCTCGGCCAGCTGGCTTTGATACAGCGGGTGACCGCTGCCCAGCCGCGTGCTCAGTTCCTGCAGCTTCGTTTCGGCGCGCACCAGGTCGGTCTTGATCGTCTGCACGAACGGATTGGCGAGGATCTCGGGCATCTTCTCGCGCGACGCGGCGGCGTCGGCCAGTTGCCCTGCCTGCGCCTGCCGGCTCAGCGCCTCGTACGTCTGCTCCTGCGCCTTGACGACTTGCGCCGACAGGTCGTTGAGCGCGGTGTTCTCGACGTCGAAATGCTCGTCGACGTTGACGATGCCTTTTTCCTTCTGGTACGCGGCGAGCCGGGCCTGCGCCTGCTCGTAATTCCGGCGCATGTCCTTCAACTGCTCGTCGAACCACGACGCGGTCTCGCGCGAGGGATCCACGCGCAATTCGAGCGTCATGTCGGTGTACGCCTTGGCGAAAGCGTTGGCTACGGCGGCGGAAAAATCCGGATCCGGCGACGCGAACGAGACCTGGATCACGCTGCTTTGCGACGTATCGACCTTGAGCTTCTTCAGCAGGCCCTCGGCCAGCCAGTCCTGGATCGCGCCGCGGCCGTTGGTCGCCTTTTCGTACGCGTCATGCAGCGCCGGATCGTCCGCCAGCTTCAGGTCGGTCACCACCTTGCGCGCCACTCTCGGGCTGGTGATCAGGTCGATCTGCGTCTGCATGTAGCCGGCGCGCTCGCGGACCGGCACCATCGCGCCATTGGCCAGCGACTGGTCGTCCTTGTTGTCGACCAGCAGCGATACGTTGGCCGTGTAGGTCTTCGGCATGATCATGCTGACCCCCGCGGCGGCGAGCACGGTCGCCACGAAGATGAACAGGAAAAGGCCCCAGCGGGCCCGGAGTGCGGACAGGAGCAGGTGCAGATTCATGATGCGTCCAATGCTGAAAACAGTGGGCGCGCGAAGGCCTCAGAAAAGGCTCTCGCGCACGTAGATGATGTCGTTGGCCTGCACGCGGTCCGAGAGCTGCGCATCCAGCCTCGACATTGCGCCGTCGGCCGACTGCCGGTTGATCCTGATTCCGCGCTCGGTGCCGCGCGGCGTCACGCCGCCGCCGACCGAGAGTGCCTGCATCACGTTCATCCGCGGCTCGAGCCGGTATGCGCCGGCCTTCTGCACTTCGCCGTAGATGTAGAACACCGGCGCGCGCTGCACGAATATCGTGTCGCCGTTCTCGACGGTGATGTTGCGCGTCTGGTCGCCGTTGGCATAGATCTTCGCGACGTCGATGTCGAGCTTCTCGGTCTTGCCGTTGCGCGACACCATCACGGTGACCGTCTCGTCGCCGGTCGGGCTGATGCCGCCGGCCAGCGCCAGCACGTCGGTCAGGCGCGAGCTCGTGTCATCGAGCGCATAGCGGCCCGGTCGCGTCACTTGTCCGAGCACCGACACCTGGCGGCTCTTCATCTGCGTCACGTTGAGGCTGACCTGCGGATTGAGCACGAACTTGCCGTCGCGCAGGCGGTCGGCGATGGCCGTCATTGCCGCGCCCGCCGTCAATCCGGCGATCTTGATCTCGCCCAGCAGCGGAAATGCGATCGTTCCCTGCGCCGAGATGCGCGCGTCGGTGTTCAGGTCGGGATTGCCGAATACGGTGATGTGGACGTTGTCGCCCGGGCCGAGCATTTCATCGGCCGGCGCGGCGCCGGCTGCCGCCGGCGCGAGCGCGGCCAGCACGGCGATCGCCCATATGGAACAAAGCCAGCGCACGACTGCGCTGCCCCGGATGCCGAAGTTGATGTTGCCGTTGGTGCTGCGGTTTGTGCTCATGATGTCTCCTGCGTGTTGCTGCGGCCGGATCGCACCCGCGTTTCAGCCGCGGGTGCCTCTTTCGCGGCCGGCGTTCGCCGCGCTCCGTGCCACCTGGTATTCGCCGACGTATTCGATTCGCGCCTTCTCGCGCAGCCGCTCGATCTCGTAGCGCGAGAGCTGCGCGCGCTTGCGGGCCGACAGGAACTGCTCGATCACCGGCCGGGCTTCCGCTTCGCTCAGCGGCGCATCCTCGGCCTGGAGCAACTGGACGACTGCGACTTTTTCCGGCATCGCGACAACTGCGATGTCCCCGGCGTTCATCGTCGCGAGCCGATGCAGCATGTCGAGCGGTATCTGCTCCGCCGGCCCGGACGTCGTCGTCACGTCGTACTGCACATTGCGGCTCCTGAACCAGTCCTCGAAGTGCTCCATCTGCGTCGACTTCATCCGCTCGGCATCGAGCAGGGCGACGGTGCCGGCCGGCATCGCGGCCGAAATTTCGCGGAAGCGATAAATCCGCCGCCGCTCGAACAGATCGGGGTTGCCCCGATAGAACTGCCGGATCTCGTCGGGGCTGCTGCGCGATGCCGGCGCAATCGTGCGCTCGAGCCGCGCCTGCGCGAGCGCGCTCCGCTTCGCCGCCTCGACCGCCTGCCTGACCTGCGGATCGTGATCGAGTCGCGTCGCCAGCGCTTCCTGCACCAGCAGTTCCTGGTCGATCAGCCGGTCGAGCGCACGGATCGCCTCGGGCGGCACCGGCGCGTGCACAATCTGCGAAGTCGCGTCGCGAACGATTCCGTCGTCGTCGCGCACGGAGATCGCATCACCGTTGACGCGCGCGGCAATGCGCACCGACGGCGTCGGCGGATCGTTCTTTCCGCAGGCGGCCAGCAGGGCCAGTGCCAGCAGCAACAGCAATCTCGCAGATGATCGGGTACAGCGCATCGTCTCCCGCTCGCATTCCATTTCGTCGGCGTCGTGTGAAGACTAAGCGGCCAATGCGGCGGTTGATGTCGGCTGCGCGTGGCCGCGTTTTAGTCCGAATGGCCTAGGGAAGCTCCCTAGACCTCCCGTGCACCCCACAGCGAACTTTCAATCCGGATGGCGGATCGCGTCCAGCCGCCGGCGGCCGATATATGCGATGGCGACGAGCGCGCAGATCAGCACCGGCCAGCGGCCAGGTCCCGATCGGCTGAGCACCAGGAATCCGTACCCGGATGCATCCGGGGCCGTTGCATCTTGCGCGAGCCCGGCAATGCCCACGGCAATCACCGGCCGCGCAGTCGTGACCAGCGGCTGCGCATCGGTAAGCATTCGCGGCTGGTCGAGTATCGACTGCGGCATCGATTGCAGAATCGATTGCGCCTGCCCGGCAACCAGCTGTCCCGCCGGCGCGGGATGATCGGTGACGGTCGCGCTTTCGGCGCGCTGCAATGCGGGCACCAGCTTGAACTGGTCGAGCGCGAGCAGTGGATCGCGCCCATCGGCGACGCGATCGTACAGATCGGCGAACGAATACGGTATAGAGTATCCCGACAGCACAGCCAGTTCCGGACGCACGCTCGGCGTGTTGTGCTCGGGCCCGACCGGCGGTGCTATCGCCACGCTCGAGCCAATCATCCCCGCGAGGGCCAGCACCTCCGTCATTCTCCGAAACAATCGCCGCACTACACTCTCCACTGAGCTCCCGCCCGGTCGCGATGATTCGCTTCCGGGATGCGCTCACAGTAAGGAGTGTGTGTTAAGCGGCGGCTGCCGGGGCTTGACGCGCCGCGAACGCCGATCGGATCAAGTCGATGTTCCCATCGGCGTAGGAAAACATCCCGCAGGACCGGAAACCGTGCGCGTCGCGTGCGGCGGCGCACACAGGATTTCAGAACCCGATCCGGGCTCCGCCCTGCACCATTGTCACCGCGTAGTCGGTCAATGGAATATTCGACGTGCGCACTTCGCGCAGCACTGAAAGTGTCAGCGCGACTCTGCGATACGGCTTGTACGAGAGCTCGATCAGCGCGGAGCGCACATGATCGCTTCGCGTCGGCAGCGCGCCCAGCTCCTCGGCGGGATCGCCCAGGTAATCGCGAATGCTGTACTCGAAAGTGCCGGACAGCGATGTCTTTTCGGTCAGCTCGTAACGGGGACGAAACGATACGCCCTTGATCAGCACGAAGCTGGTCCTCTGCTCCTCGACCGCGCTGATATCACGCTGCACGATGGTGTCGAGCGTGAGTTTCGCCGTCGGCTTCCAGTCGTAGAGGACGCGAAACAACGTTCCCTGGAAGTCGCGCGCGGATAGCTGGTCGAAGCGGCGCCGGACATAATCGACGCGCGCGTTCACGCGCGACTTGCCGGTGATCGTCCAGTCGGTCGTCATGCCGACACCGTCCTGCGAGTACGAGTTGTCGAACACCCTGCCCGCGACGACCTCGGGATTCGGATAGCTGCCTTTTTCGTTGCGCGCCACGACGCCGATCGAATTGCCGGCCGGGGAAACGTAGCTCAGGCCAAGGTTGGCATTGCGTACGTCGACGTCGTTGGCGTTACGGGTGACATCGCCGTTGCGCTGCGTGAGCTCGCTGATGTCGCCGTCGACGCGCCAGCGCGGCGTGACCAGGTACGACGCCTGGCCATAGGCGCGCCGCGTCTTCAGCGGATCCGGTACGCGGCTTTGCACCGTGGCGAACGAAGCGAGCGCGTAGACCTCCTGGAATCCGACCTCGCCCTTCGCGCGGTCGCCTGCTTCCCACAGCCAGGACGCCTTCGCATCATGGCCGGTGAAGTCGAGGTCGGTGAAGCGGCGGTAACGGTTGTCGATCCATGCCAGGCTCGCGCGCAGGCGCTGCCGGCTGATCGGCACGTCGAGGTTGAAGCCGAACGTGGTGGTCGCGTAGGTATCCGATTTCTCGGTCGAGCCCGTCGACTGCAGGACATTCGCGTCCTTCGAGATCCGGAACACGTTGCTGTCCCACGTCGCCATCTCGCCGACAAAAAGCTCGAGCCGGTCGTCCCATAGCGCCGCCGATTCGCGCGCGAAAAGCAGTGTGCACGCGAGGGCAACCGAGCGCGCCACGTTCAGGTTGCACATTTGCCGGCGAGCGTTGCGCGCGGATGTGCCTGCCAGATTTCGGGTGTTCATTTTTCTTCGAAAGCAGGTTGCTGCAAAGGGACCGGGCGCAAAACTCGCGTCCGGACCCGATTCCACTGCAGATTATGCCGCGTCGAACAAGCTTCGGCTAGAGCATGGACTTTGCCCGCGCCACAGAAAAATTTCCGCACGCAAATTGTCGCGAGCCGACGACAATTTGTAGAACGCCATCGAATCGGTATAATTTCCTCTGCGCAGTAGATTGGGCGTCTGCTGCAATGCAGCGCCGATTTCACTCTTCGCGCATGCCTACAAGAACACGATCGCATGCGTTGTCGATTCTTCAAAATGCAACAGAACCGCCCTTCGACGCCGGAAAATAATGCGTCTTTCCGACGAACGGTCATTCTGCGCAGAACCGCCTTGAGCCAGCGTTCAACTGGCTGAGTTGCAACGTTTTTCATCGGTTCTCCCAAGGCCTTGATGCCACGGCCAGACGATGTCTTGGGTCGATCGGACCACCTTTGATGGTCCGATTGGACCATCGTTTTCGTTTGGCCTCACTCTCTCCGGTTGGTATAGTCGCCGCGCTACGTTTTGTAGCGGGATTGCTACATCGCGCTCGGAGTACGACTACGCGCCGCTGTAGTCGTCATTCGAGCCAATCCCGGTTTCGGGTCGAAGGAGCCAGTTTGATTTTTGCACGTTGCATCACCTCGTATTTCCCCCCAGCCGCATCGACAGACGTCAACGAATCTTCGCCGGGCCGCGCCGCGGTCCAGGCAGCCCGCGGGCCCCGGTCAGTCAGCCGCGCTCGCCTGATCGATGCTTCCCTTGCCGGCAAAGCCGCTTTCGCCTTCGCGCTGGCCGGCATTGCGATGCTTTCCACTGGTGCGCATGCACAAAGCTGCGTCCCGAATGGAGCGACCGACTGGATGGCGTCGAGCGATCCGCTCGTACAGAACATCCAGCCCGGCGATTGCGCAACCGCGCAACAGTCGCCTCCCGATTTCCGCTGGCCCGACGTGATCTCGTCGGGCGGCTACACGCTGACGTTGAGCTATCCGGATGGCCACACGCGCGCGCTCGCCGCGACGCAGAACTGGCTGAACTGGGACGAGGTCCTGCCCGCCGGCTGGTATTCGTGGACCGTCAGCTATTCGGGCGGCGCCGCGAGCAAGTCGCGCACCTTCATCATCGACGCCAACTCGAAGCCGTTCGTCGCGCCGGCGGTTGCATCGGTGCTGTCCGCCGTGTCGGCGAAAGCGCATCCGCGCAGCCTGCCCGACGCGACGACGCTGGCAACGATGCAGAGCCAGCGCGCCGGCGCGGTCAGCGCGCTGCTGTCCGACGTCAGCGGCCACATCGGCAACTCGCTCCCTTCGGCCGGCTCCAGTCCCGACGATGCGTTCACGTACAGCAAGCTCGCGCTGGCGTCGCTCGAGGCGTGCGTGTACAGCAACCAGTCGACCTACTGCGACGACGCGGTCCGGCGCATCGCCAACCTTGCGTCGTGGGATCCGTCCGGCCCGACGTCGTACACGGCATCGGGCGGCGACATGGCTGCGCGCTACCTGACCTGGACGGTGGCGCTCGGCTACGACTGGCTCTACGGTCGGCTCACCTCGACGCAGCGCAGCGCGTTCCTGGCCACCGTCAAGGCGCGCACCGCGATGATGTACAACGACATCATCGGCTCGCGCTCGCGGATCGCGAAATATCCGCGCGATTCGCATGGCAACCAGACGCTGTCGTACGTCGGCGTGATCTCGGTGTTGATGGCCGGCGACCTGTCCGATGCAAGTACCTGGATGAACGGCGCGCTGCCGCTGATGCTCAACGCGACCAATCCGTGGGGCGACGACGAAGGCGGATTCGCCAATGCGTCGACCCAGGGCAACTGGGACGTCGGCGAATTGCTGCCGCTCTGGTACCAGTTGCGCGTGGCAACCGGCATCGACATCGCGAAGAAGGCGTGGGTGATCAACTGGGCCCGCTACTTCGCGTACTTCACTCCGCCCGGCATGGCCGGCGGCACGTCGGTGTTCGGCGACGGCTTCGAAGAGAACGAGAGCGAGCACCAGGCGCGCTTCGGAAAGGGCTACACCTATTTTGCGCCGAGCGCGCTGGGCCGCTGGCAGGCGTCGCTGCTGAACGCCGAAGACCCGACCCGCTTCGAATACCTGATGGCCCCTCCGGCAGACTTCAGCGGGGCGCAGGCGTTTCCCGCGGGAACGCCGAACGCGCTGGCGCTGGCCGGCGTCGGCCAGGTGGTGATGCACAGCGACCTGTCCAACCTCGCGCGGACCTCGGTCTATTTCAAATCGAGCCCGCCGCCGTTCGGCGCGTTCAATCACAGCCACGCGGATCAGAACGGCTTCGTGGTCAATGCCGGCGGACAGCGCCTGGCAATCGAGTCCGGGTACTACGACGATTACAAGACCGCGCACTGGCTCAACTGGTATCACACGACCCGGTCGAAGAATGCGATCACGTTCGACGGCGGCCAGGGCCAGAGCTTCTATGAAGACACCACGTACCAGTACAAGCAGGGCTATGGACAGCTGACCGCGTTCTCGACCAGCGCCGCTTACGACGTCGTCTCCGGCGATGCGACTCCCGCCTACAACGGCGCGCTGTCGAAGGCGAAGCGCTCGATGGTGTACCTGCGCCCGGGACTGATCATGGTCTACGACGACCTCGCCTCGGCGACCGCGCGCACGTGGGAATGGAACATCCACGCGCTGAACCAGATGAGCGTCGCGTCGAACTCGCAGATCTCGATCCAGAACAACGGCCAGACGATGTGCGTGACGATGCTCGCGGGCCCGGCGATGGCGTTCACGCAGACCAACCAGTTCACGGCGAACCCGACGAACTCCGGCTGGTCGCCGCAATGGCACGGCACGTTCGCCAGCACGGCGAAGACCACGTCGACTGAATTCGTCGCATTGCTCAACGTCGGTTGCAGCACGGTCAACGCGAGTGCGTCGAAGACCAATGGCGTGTGGTCGGTGGCGATCGGCAGCAACCTGATCACCATCAACGCCGGCGTCGTCGCGGTCAATCCGTCGACCCAGTCGCCACCGCCGTCGCCGCCGCCGGCATCCGGCCCGACGCCGTACACCGGCACGCCGATCGCGATCCCCGGCACGTTCGAGGCGGAGGACTTCGACAAGGGCGGCGAAGGCGTCGCGTACCACGATCTCGACCTGGGCAACCAGGGCGGACAGTACCGGACGAGCGAAGACGTCGACATCATCGCCTCGAGCGACTCGGCCGGCGGCGGTTACGTCGTCAACAATTTCGCGTCGGGCGAATGGCTGCTTTACACGATCAACGTGGCCACTGCCGGCTCCTACAACGTGCAGTTGCGCACGAGCAGCAAGAGCTCGGTCGCTGCATTCCACGTCGAAGTCGACGGCCAGCCGGCAAGCGGGTCCATCGTGCAGCCCAACACCGGCGACTGGACCGTCTTTCAGTGGGGACCGGCGGCGAAGATCTCGCTTTCGGCGGGCAAGCACACGCTGAAGATCGTCTCCGATGTCCAGTATTTCAACCTGAACACGATCCAGGTCACCGCAGCGGCGACGCAGCAGGCGTCCGCGGCGCCCTACACCGGGACACCGATCGGCATCCCGGGCGCATTCCAGGCCGAGAATTTCGACCTGGGCGGCGAAGGCGTCGGCTATCACGACAGCACGCCGGGCAACCAGGGCGGTCAGTACCGGACGAGCGAAGACGTCGACATCGTCGCTTCGACCGATCCTTCGGGCGGCGGCTACATGATCACCAACTTCACCGCGGGCGAATGGCTGTCGTACACGATCAACGTGAAGTCGGGCGGCAAGTTCAACATCCAGTTGCGCACCAGCAGCACGACCGCATCGACCGCGTTCCACGTCGAGGTCGACGGCGTGGTCGTGGTGGCGTCCACGGCACTGCCCAACACCGGCAGCGCAAATTCGTTCGTGTGGGGGCCGTCGCCCTCGCTCAACCTCACCTCAGGCAAGCACGTGCTGAAGATCTTCTCGGATCAACAGTCGTTCAACCTGAACCTGGTCAACATCGTATCGGCCAAGAAGGGGGCGCTGCTGGCGGGCACCAACTGAGGTGTGCGCTTCGATCCTGTGCGGAGGAGCCCGTGGGCGGACGGGCCGCAATTGAACAGCAGGTCGAGGGCCGAGAGCCCCGGGAGGAATGGGGCCTCGCCGCATTGGCGGTAGGAAGGCTGCTTGTAGTCCTGCCACAGCAGCCGGATTCCCGCCCGTTCGAACGCCTCGCGATCCAGATAGTCGCGGCTGCCGCCCATGCCCGCGAGATAGGCATCGGCGCCCACCGCCTGGCATAGCTCGACGATCAACGCCGACTTGCGGGCGGTGACGCCGAGCGTCGAGCTGCGCACGAGCGGCGTCCGGATGTCGAGCGCTTCGCGCAGGAAGCCGAGCGTTGCGAGGTCGAGGTCGACCAGCGCATCGCGCGGCTCCTCCAGCAGCTTCTGCACCGCCGGCGCATGGTCGTCGAAGAACGGCGCCTCGCGATACGCATGGCGCAGCGTCTGGAAATGATTGGCGCCCCACCATCGGCCTTCCGCCACTTTCGCCGCGGGCGGGTTGTCGATCCTCTTGTCGACGATGCGTTCGGCCTGCGAGCGCTGCAGCAGCGGGACCGTCAGCCACTGCGCCTTCCCGTCGATGCGGATTCGCGTGCGGTTCTGGTAGTTCCGGTTCTCGTACTGGACGTGGTCGAGCACGATGAAGAGGTCGGCGCGCAGCATCCGGTCCAGGTAGCCCATCCATGGCATGAAGTGCGGCTGATGAATCGCGACGATCATGCGTGCTGGACCGGCTGCGCAAGATTCGCGGCCATCGCTTCGAATTCGCCGGCGGCATTCGGCCGGGGCCGCGCGGCGGTTTCCGGCGGGCCATCGGCTCCGTTCCCCGGCATGGCGGCGCAGCGCTGGAACTGCGCGGCGATATCGGCCACGTGCGGCGGCCGCAGCATCTGGTCCCCATCGCATTCCGGCGGGGCCGGATAGAGCTCGGCATTG
>Ga0105240_10009134_pt1 | contig 14072 bp, 18 predicted proteins | sample KBSC54metaG_FD_80426 | JGI IMG/M metagenome (GOLD analysis project Ga0105240, IMG submission 80426) | Corn rhizosphere microbial communities from Kellogg Biological Station, Michigan, USA - KBS C5-4 metaG | ecosystem: Host-associated > Plants > Roots > Rhizosphere > Soil | place: Michigan, USA... | reverse complement strand
TCGCACCGAGCAGCGCGTCGAAGGCCAGGGCGTGCGCTCCGCGGCCGTCGGCCAGAGCGGCGATGACAGCGAGCAAGGCCGGAAGTGCGCGGCGTCCCACTGAGCACATAGCTTCGACCTCGCGCCGGACGGTCCTTCTATGCTCACGCAGTTCCTCGGCAGAAAGGGTCCCCATGGCATCGCTCACCTGGCTCGGTCATGCTGCGTTCCGGCTCGACACGGCGGACGGCAAGCGGGTCTACGTCGACCCGTGGCTGAACGCCTCCACCACCCCCGCTTCGGAGAAGAACGTCGAGCGCGCCGACGTGATCGCCGTCACGCACGGCCACTTCGACCACGCAGGCGACGTCGTCGGCATCCAGCAGGCAACCGGCGCGACCGTGCTCGGCATGGTCGAGCTCATCGGCTGGTTCACAGCGCAGGGCGTGCCCGAAGAGAAGGCGATCGGCTTCAACAAGGGCGGCACCGTCGAGGCCGCGGGCGTCCGCTTCACGATGACGCACGCCTTCCACTCGAGCTCCGCGCCCGACGGCTCCTACGCCGGCGAGGCCGCGGGGTTCGTCGTCGAAGCCGACGGCACCCGCATCTACTTCGCCGGCGACACGACGGTTTTCGGCGACATGGCCCTGATCGCCCGCCTCTACTCACCGACCGTCGCAGTGCTGCCGATCGGCGACCACTTCACGATGGGGCCGGCCGAGGCCGCGGTGGCGCTCGAGCTGCTCGGCAACCCGCGCTGCATCCCCGGCCACTGGGGCACCTTCGGGCTGCTCACCGGCACGCCGGAGAAGCTCGCGAGCCTGACCAGCGCACAGGTCGACCGCATCCAGCCAGGGGACACGGTCGAGCTATGAGAGAGCGCTGGTTCGGAGCGACCGGCAGGCGCGTCCCCGAGATCGCGCTCGAAGGAGAGCTCGAGCTGGGCGAAGCGCTGGTGCTCGACACCCTCGACGCGGATGCCCTCCGAGCCGCACACGACTCGGGCCGTCCGGTCGTGGTCCGCGCCGCGACGGCGGCAGAGGTCGGGGCTGCGCTCGCCCGCCCCGAGGTCGCCTCCGCCCTCGTCACCGACCCGGCGCTCCTCGATCTCGACCTGACCAAGCTGACCTATGGCTGAGAGCGCACCGCTGATCGCGACCTATTCGATCGCCGCCTGCGACCTCGCTGCGGGCCAGTGGGGCGTGGCGACCCAGTCGAAGTTCCTCGCCGTCGGCTCGGTCGTGCCCTGGGCGGCGCCACACGTCGGTGCGATCGCGACACAGGCCTACGCGAACCCGCGCTACGGCCCCGACGGGCTGGCGCTGCTCCGCGCAGGCGCGTCCGCCGAAGAGGTGGTCGGTCGCCTCACCGAGGCCGACGAGGGCCGCGCCGATCGCCAGCTCGGCGTCGTCGACGCCCACGGCGGCAGCGCCACCTATACCGGCGCCGGCTGCTACGACTGGGCCGGCGGGGTCAGCGGGCTGTGCTTCGCGGCGCAGGGAAACATCCTCGTCGGCCACGAGACCGTCGACGCGCTCGCGACCACCTTCAGCGCGACCGAAGGCGCGCCGCTTGCAGAACGCCTGATCGAGTGCCTGGCCGCGGCGCAGGCTGCCGGTGGCGACCGGCGCGGCCAGCAGTCCGCCGCCCTGCTCGTCGTCGAGGCCGACGCCGGCTACGCGGGGCTCTCTGACGTCCTCGTCGACCTTCGGGTCGACGATCACCCGCTGCCGGTCGCCGAGCTCGCGCGCCTCTACGGGATGCATGACCTGCTGTTCGGGAAGACGCCACGCGAGCGCTGGATCGACGTCGACGACGAGCTCCGTGACGAGCTGCGAGCCCGCCTAGCCAAGCTGGGACACGAGGGCGAGCTCGAGGATGCCCTGCCCGCCTGGGCAGGATCGGAGAATCTCGAGGAACGCATCGACGGGGTCGAGCGCATCGATCCGGTCGTGCTGCGCGAGCTCCGCGCTCGATGAGCGGCTACCAGATCGTCACGCTCGCGGACCTCGACCGGATCGAGGTGCCTGGGAGCCCGGTGCTGCGACCGCTCCGGCATGCGCTCGGCGTCACGGCGTTCGGTGTCAACGCGTACACCGGCGACGAGCCCGGGGACGTCGTGATCGTTGGTCACAGTGAGCCCGGTGGGCCCGAGGAGCTCTACGCGGTGGTTTCCGGGCACGCCACATTCACCATCGGCGAGGACACGGTCGACGCACCCCAGGGGACACTCGTCCACGTGCCGCCCGACACGTTTCGGGCGGCCAGCGCCGCCGAGCCCGGAACGATGGTTCTCGCGGTCGGCGCCAAGGCTGGCGAGGTGTTCGCACCGACTGGCTGGGAAGACTTTTATGTCGCAGAAGGAATGCGCCAGCGCGGCGACCTCAAGAGCGGGCGGGCAGCGCTTCGCGACGGGATCGCCCGCAACCCGGCCGCCTGGCAAGGCCACTACAACGCCGCCTGCTTCGAGGCGCTCGCAGGCGACGTCGATGCAGCGCTCGTCCATCTGCGCCGTGCGCTTGCGCTCAACCCGGCCGAGGTGGGCAGGCTCGCAGGGGCCGACTCCGACCTCGAATCGCTCCGTGCTGACCGGCGCTTCGCCGAGGCAATCGGATGAGCGCGATCCACGTCGACGAGCTCGAGGCGATCGAGCTGGACGACGGCTTCGTCTGGCGGCCGGTGCGGCGGCACTTCGACATCCGCGCCTTCGGGGTCAACGCCTACACGGCGCTCGGGGCAGGCGGCCAGATCGTCGAAGAGCACACGGAAGGGTCGCTGGGGCACGAGGAGATCTACCTCGTGCTGCGCGGCCGGGCGCTCTTCACGGTCGACGGCCACGAGCACGAGCTGGCAGCCGGCCAGCTCGTCTTCGTCAGCGACCCCGAGCTGAAGCGCGGCGCCGTTGCGCTCGACGCCGACACCGTGGTGCTCGCACTGGGGGGCAAGCCGGGTGAGGCGTACGCGGTCTCCGCGTGGGAGCCGATGTTCGCCGCCGTGCCGCTCGCGCGGGCGGGGCGCTGGGACGAGGCGATCGCGCTGCACGTCGAGGCGCTCGCCGACCAGCCCGACCACCCTTCGCTGCTCTACAACCTCGCCTGCATGGAGGCTCGAGGAGGACGTTCCCTCGATGCGCTCCTCCACCTGCAGCGCGCGGCCGAGCTCGAGCCGCGCTGGGCCGAGCGCGCACGCGCCGACGAGGACTTCGCCTCGATCCGCAGCGAGCCCGGCTTCCCCACCTAGACCCGCCGCTGGTGTCAGACACCTCGCTGGTAGTCCACGCGCTCAGAGCTTGAAGACGTCCCAGTGCAGGACGAAGATCGCGATCAGCAGTCCGGCGAGCACGGGCGAGTCGGCCACCGCGAAGGCGATCAGGAGCGGTCGCGAACGGGCGACGAGCGCGCGGAACTTCCTCGAGCGCGCGAGCCCGGCGGCCAGCCAGCGCTCGGCCCACTCGAACTCGAGCGCCAGCACACCGAGCCCGACGGTCGTCACGAGCAGTCCCGGCCCTGGCAGGACGATCATCGCCGCGCCCGTCAGCAGGCACAGGCAGCCGAAGGCGACCGCCAGGGTGCGCAGCAGGGGATGACGCTCGCGGTGGCGCTCCCGGTTACGCCGCAGCCGCTCGAGCAGAGGATGGCGCCGCTCCGGAGGATCCACCGGCACCGTCAGAGGCGCGTCCACAACTTGCGCACATCATTGGCTCTTCCCGTCCCCGGGAAGACGAACCCCGTCCGCGAGCGTCCGCAGCCCAGGCACCGGATCGGCTTCGGGGCGCGCGACGACCAGCACGGCGCCGTGCCCGTCTTCGGGCGTCAGCGCATCGACTACCAGCTGAAGGCCGGCGGCCAGCGCAAACGCTTTGTAGGCCTGCTCGCCGCCGAACGGCACGAGCTGCTCCGGGCGCGCCCGGCCCGCCAGCACCTCGCCGTGCGTGACCGCTCCCATCGAGACGTCGGCGACGACGGGGCGTCCGTCGCCGGAGGGGATCGCGATCGCCAGCGGGTTCGTACCGGTCAACGGCGGGCCGCCGGCCGGTGAGGCCAGGCGCCGGGGCGAGGTCGCAGTGAGCAGCGCGACGAGCCCGCCCTCTGCGAGGCGGCGCACCCAGTAGCCGAGCGAGCCGGTCGGGAACGTCCGCGAGCAGACGACGACGCGGGCATGCGTGGGGGGCGCGGCGAGCTGCGCCTCGACGACCTCCTCGAGCACGAGGTACCCGAGGGCGCCGTCACCGTCCCAGCGCTCGTAGCCCTCCTCCGCGAGCACCCGTTGCGGGCGGGCGCCGGCCGGCAGCTCGGCCCACGTCTCGAGCCATTCGATCCGCGAGAGCCCGTGCCCCACGAGCCCGCGCCGCTCGGCGTCGAGGAAGTGCCGTGCAAGCGTGTCGACGTCGCTCGGCGCGAAGCCGAGCGCCGCCAGCCTCGGGCGGGCTTCGTCAGGCAGCACGCTCGGAGAACTCGATCGAAGGCCAGCCGCGTTCCCGCGCGATCCGGCGCAGCTTGCGGTCGGAGTTGACGGCGACGGGATGGCCCACCGCCTCGAGGAAGGGCAGGTCGGTGTGCGAATCGCTATACGCCGTGGACGCCGACAGGTCGATGTCCTCGGCCGCCGCCAGCTCGCGCAGAGCGTCTGCCTTACCGCCGCCGTGGGCCGCGCGCAGGGTCTTCCCGGTGTAGACGCCCCCGACGATCTCGCAGGTCGATCCGATCGCACCGTCGAAGCCGAGATCGGCGGCGATGTGGTCGACGATCTCCTGCAGCGTCGCCGAGACGACGTAGACGCGCTCGCCGCGCTCGCGGTGCTGCTGGACGAGCCGGAGCGAGTCCGCATAGACGAGCGGCCGCAGCACCGTCTCCATCTCGTCGCCGACGAGCCGTCGCATCTCGTCGACCGAGAATCCTTCGAGGATGCGCATCCCGTCCTCGGCGGCCACGCGCACGCGCTTCGCGCCGGCGCCGCGCGCGGCAAAGAGCAGCTGCCAGAAGATCGACCTGACGAGGTCCTGCCGCGAGATCAGGCCGCGCGCACGGAACGCAGGCGCGAGCGCGAGCGCCGACGAACGTTGGATGAGCGTCCGGTCGAGATCGAAGAATGCCGCACCGGCCACCTCGAGCTCAGGAAACGAGGGGCAGCGTGCGCGTGAAACCGCCGACCCGCGACTCGTCGATCAGCCGGGCGATCTCGAGGATCGCCTCGGCCGGAGCGCTGCCCGGGTCGCTCACGACGAGCGGGATGCCCGCGTCGGCCGACTCGCGGAGCGCGACGTCGAGCGGCACTTCGCCCAGCAGCGGGACCCCGAGCTCGGCGGCGAGGCTCTGGCCTCCGCCCGAGCCGAACACCTCGGAGGTCATGTTCTCGATCACACCCGCCACGCGAAGCCCTGTCTTCTGCGCCATCGTCGCGGCACGCGACGCGACCTCCTGCGCCAGCGGCTGCGGCGTCGTGACGACCACCGCCTCGGCGCGCGGCAGCAGCTGCCCGAGCGAGATCGAGACGTCGCCGGTGCCGGGCGGCATGTCGACGACGAGCACGTCGAGCTCGCCCCAGTGCACGTCCTGCAGGAACTGCTCGAGCGCGCGATGCAGCATCGGGCCGCGCCACATCACCGGTTCGTTGTCGTCGAGGAAGAAACCGATCGACATCAGCCGCAGGTTGTGGGCAACGGGCGGCACGATCATCTTGTCGACCACGACAGGCTTCTGCCGGATGCCGAGCATGTGCGGGATCGAGTGCCCGTAGATGTCCGCATCGAGGATGCCGACCTCCCGTCCGAGCAGCGCGAGCGCTGCCGCGATGTTCGTGGTCACCGTCGACTTGCCGACGCCGCCCTTGCCGGAGGCGACCGCCAGGACGCGCGTTGCAGGCGAAAGCTGGATGCCGCGCGTCTCGGTACCGCCGCGCAGCTTCAGCGTCAGGGCGGCGCGCTCGTCGGGCGACATCACGTCGAAGTGCAGCGTCACCTTGGAGACGCTCGGCAGCGTGCCCACGTGCTGGGCGACCTGATCCTCGAAGCTCGAGCGGAGCGGGCAGCCGACGACGGTCAGCGCGATTGTCACCGTCACCTCGGAGCCGGCGATCTCGACCCCTCGCACCATGTTCAGCTCGGTGACGGGTCGCCGCAGCTCTGGGTCGATTACCTTGCCGAGCGCCTCGCGAATCTCCGCTTCGGTGGCCACCTCGCCCAGGCTAGATGATTGACCCCTTCCGGGGATTCGCAGAGCGGCTCCGAGGGGCGATGATGTCGTACGTGACCGGTCTGCCACCCCGGCTGGGTCGCGGCCACCTCGAGCGGCTGGTCGACGCACTGCCGCTCGCCACGGTCGTCTTCGGCGACCAGGCCAAGGTGGTGACATGGAATCGAGCGGCCGAGGCGCTCTTCGGCTGGAGCGCCGACGAGGTGATCGGCCGCCAGAATCCGATCGTCAACGAGGGCGAGCGCGCCGGGTCGGAGGCGATCTACGCCCGCTCGCTCGCTGGCGAGCACCTGCACGCGCTCGACGTGCAACGCCAGACACGTGACGGACGCATTCTCGACCTGAGCCTGCACACAGCCCCGCTCGACCTTGGCCCGGGCCACGAGAACGACCTGCTCGTCATGTACGAGGACATCGGCGAGCGACGCGCCGCGGAGCGCGAGCGAGACACAGCCCAGCAGCGTTACCGCGGGCTGATCGAGTCGCTTCCCGGGGTGACCTACGTCGACCGCATCGACCCCGAGACGCACGTCGAGACGAACGTCTACATGAGCCCGCAGATCACCGAGATGCTCGGGTGGGCGCCCGACGACTGGGTTCAGACTCCTCGCGCCTACGAGAGCCTCCTGCACCCGGACGACGCCCCGCAAGTGATCGCCGAGGTCCGCCGGTCGAACGAAGAGCGGACGGCATTCGACCTCGAATACCGGATGCGCCACAAGGACGGCAGCTACGTCTGGGTACACGACCACCGCGCGGTCGTCGAGGAGGTCGGCGGCGAGGGCTTAGCCCGCGGCTTCGTCGTCGATCTCACGAAGCGAAAGAAGCTCGAGGCGCAGCTGCTGCAGTCGCAGAAGATGGACGCGATCGGCCAGTTCGCGGGCGGCATCGCCCACGACTTCAACAACCTCTTGACGGCGATCTCCGGCTATGCCGATCTTGCGGCAGCGCAGACGGCGCTCGACGGTACGCTCGCCCATTTTCTGGACGGGATCAGGAGCGCTGCGGACGAGGCGGCCAGCCTGACCTCACAGCTGCTCTCCTTCAGCCGGCACGACGTGATCGAGCGCCGGCTGGTCGACTTGAACGAGCTTGCGCGCGGCACCGCCGCGCTGCTCGAACGGCTCCTGCGCGACGACGTGCGCATGCACCTCGAGCTGGCCGAGCGGCTGCCGCCGGTGCTGGGCGACGCGGTGCAGCTCAAGCAGGTCGTGCTCAACCTGGCCCTGAACGCACGCGATGCGATGACCGAGGGCGGCATCCTGGCGATCGAGACGGCGACTACCGGCGACGCTGTCGCGTTACGGGTGCGCGACAGCGGCTGCGGCATGGACGAGCTGACGCGTACACGCGCGTTCGAGCCCTTCTATACGACGAAGCCGGAGGGCGAGGGGACAGGCCTCGGCCTGTCGGTGGTGTTCGGCGTGATCGAGTCGCTCGGCGGCTCGGTGTCGCTCGAATCGTCTCCCGGAGATGGCACGACGGTCGAAGTGCTGCTGCCCGCAGGTATCGGCGTGGCCGACCCGGCAGCACCGCCTCGGGAGCTGCCGGAAGCCTCGGCGGGCAGAGGGCGCGTGCTGCTCGTCGAGGATCGCGAGATCGTCCGCGAGCTGACCTCGGAGGTCCTGCGGGCCGTCGGCTTCGAGGTCGAGCCGGTGGCAAGCGGTCGCGAGGCGCTTCAGCTCGCCGCCTCCGCGGAGCCCTTCGACGTCGTGCTCACGGACGTGGTGATGCCGGAGATGAGCGGGCCCGAGCTCGCTGAGCGCCTCCGCGCCGGCCACCCCGCGCTGCGCGTCGTCTACATGTCGGGATACACCGACGACGTCCTCGACGTCAGCGACCTCGCAGACCCGTGCACGACGTTCATCCGCAAGCCGTTCCAGAACGCCGACCTCGTGGCGGCGGTGCGCGACAGCCTCGAGGCGTGCGACCAACGTGCGTCTCGAAGTCGTTGAGCTCCGGGCCGCCGATTCTTATCCGATCAGCGCCTCCGAAAGCACGCGACAGAGCCGGTCGTTCCCCGCGGCGGCGACGCGCGAACGTCCGACCAGGTCGAGCGGTGCCACGCCGAACGGCGGCAGGTCGGGCAAATCGATCGCCAGCCCCTGCTCGCGCACGAGCAGCTGGGCGGCCGCGATGTCGACCGAACGGGCCGGCTTGAGCGACACGACCCCGTCGACGCGCCCGGCCGCGAGGTGGCAGAGCGTGATCGCGAGCGACCCCATCACGCGCAGCCGGTGGGCGATACCGTCGAACCGGGCGGCGAACTCCGAGACGTAGGCCGTCGTCGTCGCTTCGAACGACAGGATCTCGAGCGTCTCTTTCGGGCCTTCGGTCAGCGGCTCGCCGTTCAGGAACGCGCCGCCGCCCCGGACGGCCGTCCACTCCTCGCCGCTCCCGAAGTCGTGTACGTAGCCGAACATGACGTCGTCCATGGTGCTGCCCTCGGCAACGGCGATCGAGATCGAGAAGAACGGGATTCCCCGCTTCGCGTTGATCGACCCGTCAATCGGATCGACGACGACGGTCCAGCGGCCGTTGCCGAGCACGCCGGCCTCCTCGCTGACCAGCGTCACGTCCTCGCCACGGAAGCGGTCGAGGATCGCCTGTTCGGCCGCGGCGTCGATGGCCGTCGTGTCGTCGCCGCCTACCCCGTGCCCGACGACCGGCTCGCGCTCGGCCCGCCCCGGCAGCTCGACGAGCACGCGCGCGACGTCGTCGCGCGCTGCACGGCACAGCTCCAGCCAGCGCTCACTCACACGGGATGGAAGAGCAGCCCGGAGGTGAGCTTGGGGAAGAAGAACGTCGACTTCTGCGGCATCGTCTCGCCGGCGTGGGCGAAGCGCGACACCTGCTCCACGGTGACGGGCTGCAGCAGGAACGCGGCCGCTGCGGCGCCCGAGTCGACCGCGGCGACCGCCTCGGCGGCCGAAGCGGTGTAGGTGACGCCCTCCGGCGCGAACGACTCGACCACGCGCGGCCCGAAGTCGTCGCCGGTGCGCACACGCAGGTAACGGCCGTCGCGGTAGAGCGTCACGCCCTCGCCCGGCCCACCGACCTCGTCGCCCGGCACGTCGCCGAGCCGCTGGACGATGCGGTGGGTGGGAAAGATCTCGAGCCTGGGCGCGCGCGACGAGACGAGGATCGCAAAGGTGTGCGTCGCGCTCGGTTCCTCCTCGCGAAACGCGACAGCCGTCTCGTAGCGGTGGTGGCCGTCGGCGATCAGAAGTGGCGTGCCGATCGTGACCTCGCCGCCCTCGAGCTGCCAGATACGGGTGCGTACGCCACCCTCGGTCACGTCCGTCGCGGGCTGGCCGCCGGGCCGCGCGAATGGAGCATCGGCGTCGTAGAGCAGGAAGATCGGCTCGAGCTGCGTCCGCGTAGCGCGCAGCAGGCGCAGGCGGTCCTCCTTCGGCCCGGCGTGCGTGCGCTCGTGCGGCAGCACGTCACCTTGCGCGTACGGCGACGCCTCGACAGAGGCGGCGAACCCCTCACGGGTGCGAGCGACACCGTCCGGCCCCGTGTAGTCCTGCGCCACCCACCAGTAGCCGGCCGGCGCCGATTCGAGCACACCGGACGATCTCCAGGCTGCGAGGTCGCGCGCCGCGTCCTCGGCCGAGTCGGGCTGGGTCAGGTGGACGACGTTGTAGGGGCTGCGGGCGAGGTAGTCGAGGCGAGCCTCGGGCCCGATCACGTCATAAGGCGGCGCGACGAGCGCATCGAGCGGGCCCGCGACCTGCGGGTCGTAGCGAAGCGCGCTGAACGGCCTGACGACGGGCATGCTCGCAGCCTACTTGGGTCGGCGTTCGTATCTGGGCGCGACCGTAGACTGAGCCTCGTGACGATCGCGGAGCTCGCAGAGGACCGGGTCGTCGAGGCCGTCTATGCCGTCCGGACGAAGCGCAAGCTCCGCACCAAGGGCGGCGCCGCGTACCTGGCGCTCCAGCTGGTCGACCCGACGGGCTCGATCGAGGCGCGCGTGTGGAACGACGTCGAGCTCCTCGACGGACGGTTTGCGGAGGGCGACGCCGTGCGCGTGCTCGGCCGCGTCGAGAAGTTCCGCGACCGTCTGCAGCTCGATGTGCGCTCGCTCGAGGCGGCCGATGTCGACCCGGCATCGCTCACGCCCGCACTGCGACGTGACGCCGACGAGATCGCCGGGTTTCTCGAGTTCCTGGTCGCCGAGGTGTCGCACCCTGGTCTCGCGGCGACGGTGCACGCCGTGCTCCGCGACCGTGACCTGAGCGTCTACCCCGCGACGCCCGAAGATCACCACTCGTACGCCGGCGGGCTGCTCGAGCACACGGTCGGGGTGGCGACGCTCTGCCGCGAGACGGCACAGCTGCATCCCCGGCTGCGAGCTGACCTGCTGCTTGCAGCGGCGCTCCTGCACGACGTCGGGCGCACGCTCGAGCTCGGCCGCGGCCCGGCCTTCTCCCTCACCGACGAGGGCCGGCTGCTCGGCCACGTGCACCTCGGGCTGCGCCTCGTCGAGGAGCGGGCCGAGGGGCTGACAGCCGGGCAGCGCGCCGAGCTGCTCCACTGCATCGCGGCGCACCACGACATGCGCGCAGCCCGCACTGCCGAGGCCTCGGTGCTCTACCACGCGAACCAGCTCGACGCGGTCGCCGCGACCCGCAGGGTCGATTGACCGCGCTCGTACTCGCGCTCGGCGCGAGCGTCGCCTGGGGCGTCTCCGACTTCGTCGGGCCACTGCTGTCGCGGACGCTCGGGACGCTGCGCGTGCTCTTCTGGGCGCAGATCGGCGGCTGCGCTGCGATCGGGATCGCCGTGGCGGCGCGCGGCGACGGCCCTGCGGGCTGGGCCGTGCTCTTCGCGATCGCCGCGTCGTTCGGCGGGATGCTCGGCCTGTTCGCCTACTACCGGGGCATGGCGGTGGGGGCGATGAGCGTCGTCGCTCCGATCGCCGGCGTGTCGGCGATCGTCCCCGTGATCTTCGGGATCGTGACCGGCGACCGGCCCTCGACCGCGCAGTACGCCGGCATCGCCTGCGCCCTCGCCGGGGTCGGGCTTGCGTCGATCGAGCAGCACGAAGGCGCGCGCCGCGTCGCGGCCGGCGTCGGGCTGGCGCTGCTGGCCGCAATCGGCTTCGGCTTCTACTTCCCGTGGATGCACGCCGCCGGCGAAGTCGACTTCTGGTGGGCGTCGCTCGTCTTCCGCCTCACCGCGCTCGGGATCGTCGCGGCCGCCGTGGCCGTCGACCGCCCGGCGCTGAAGCTCGGGCGGAAGGAGCTGGCGATCGTGGTCGCCGTCGGGATCGGCGACACGCTGGGCAACCTGCTCTTCGCCGCCGCATCAGGCCACGGGCTGGTCAGCCTCACCTCCGTGCTCGCGTCGCTGTACCCGATCGTGACCGTGATGCTTGCAGCTGCAGTGCTCCGCGAACGGGTCGCGCCCACCCAACGCGCGGGGATCGTCCTGACGCTCGCGGGCGTCGCGCTCATCTCCGTCTAACGGCGCGCGAGCAGGCGACAGGGGCGGGGCTCCTCGGCCGTGGTGTCAGACGTTGAAGCGGATGTTCAAGACGTCGCCGTCGCGGACGACGTAGGTCTTACCCTCGAGCCCCTGCTTGCCGCGCTTTGCGACCTCGGCATGCGATCCGGCGTCGACCAGCTCCTGCCAGTTCACGACCTCGCAGCGGATGAACCCGCGCGCGATGTCGGTGTGGATCGCGGCCGCGGCGTCGAGCGCCGTCTGCCCGTTCCGGAGCGTCCAGGCACGCGTGTCCTGCTCGCCGGCGGTGAAGAACGTGATCAGGTCGAGCGACCGGGCGAGGCGGCCCGCAATCTCGTCGAGCGCCGACTCGCTGCCGTCGCGAAACGCCGCGGCCTCCTCGTCGGGCAGGTCGGCGAGCTCCGCTTCGAGCTTCAGGTCGATGCCGCCCGGGCCGTTGACGATCGCGATCAAGGGCCTCGTGGTCAGCGGCTCGAGCTCGCCGGGCAGCTCGCCCGCGTAGTCGGAGAGCGCTCCGCCGGCGTCGACGTGGGCAAGCACCTTTTTCAGCTCCTCCAGCTCGGCCCGGACTTTCGCGTCGCCCGATTTCGCCTGCTTCTCGACCCGCTCGAGGCGGCGCTCGACGTGGTCGCGGTCCGCGACCAGCAGCTCGAGCTTGAACGTCTCGAGGTCGTCGTCGGGCGCTGCGCCCGCACCGAACCCGCGCAGCACCACCAGCAGCGCGTCGACCTGCCGGAGGTTGCCGAGCTGCGCGGCGCCCGAGCCGGGGATGTCCTGCACCCGGATCGTCGCCGGCGTGATCTTCCTGGCCTTGACCACGGCGGCAAGCGCCTGCAGCCGCGCGTCGGCGATCGGCGCCATGCCGACGTTGGTCTTTCCGTATTCGCCGCCGCCCGTCTTCGTCAGCGCGGTGAAGAGCGCTGTCTTGCCGCTGCCGGACGGGCCGACGATGCCGACCTCGAGTGCCACCGCCGCAGGGTAGCTATGGCGCCTACTTCGCTATGAGCCGGCTTCGCGCTTCTCGATCTGCTTCTGCAGCGAGACGAGCGCGCGATGCTGGAGCGACTTGATCGCGCCCTCGGTCTTGCCGAGGATCGTCGCGGCCTCGGCGTTCGCGAAGTTGAAGACGAACTTCAGCGTCAGCACCTGCTGCTGCTCGTGCGACAGGTCGTCGATCAGGTCGAGCATCGACGAATGCCCGATCGCCTCGAGCGCCCCCGCCTCGGCCGATGTCGACTCGTCGGGCTCCGGCTCCGGCACGTCCTCTTCGGGCTGCCAGCGCTTCCCCGCGCGGAAGTGATCCATCGCGAGGTTGTGCGCGATCCGAAACAGCCACGCGGAGAACGGCGCGGACTGCCAGCGGAACTTGCCGATCGACTCGAGCATCTTCAGGAACGTCTGCGTCGTCAGATCCTCGGCGTCGTGCCGGTTGCCGACGCTCACGTGCAGGTAGCCGTAGATCCGGTCGAAGTGGATCAGGTAGAGATCTTCGAGCGCGGAGCGGTCGCCCGCCTGCGCCCGGTCGACGAGCGCCCGGACGCGCTTCGTCTCGCTCTCCTTCCTCCCCGCAGGATCGCTCATGCGCGTGCATCCTCCCCCACCCAGAACCGCCGTAACCCGCGCGGGCTACGCGGCAGGGCCGAAGCCGACGCGGCTTTCACGGGCGAATCGCTTCACGTAGACGACCCGCCGGAGCGAGATCGTGTACCGCCCGTCGTCGGCCTCGAAGGAATAGGCGCTGTCGTGGTCGCCGGCAAGCGAGCGGTCGAGGTCCTCGGCGGTCTGAAGCGGCACGACGATCGACAGGACCTGCTGGCCGTCGAAGGCGATCTCGATCCGGATTCGCTCTGTGGCGCTCATCCCGAGACCAACTCTGCCAGAACGCCGCCGGCGGCATCGGGATGGATGAACGCGACCTGCAGCCCGAAGAGACCCTGGCGTGGCTCCTCGTCGATCAACTGCGTCCCCGCAGCGCGCAGCCTGGCCAACTCGGCCGGCAGGTCGGCGACCTCGAAGGCGACGTGGTGCAGCCCGGGGCCGCGCTTGGCGAGGAAGCGGCCGACCGGTGTGTCGACGCCGAGCGGCGCCAGCAGCTCGACGCGGCTCTCACCGACGAGGAGCGAGGCCGCTTCGACGCCCTGGTCGGCGACCGTGTCGCGATGCTCGAGGCTCGCGCCGAAGAGCTGTTGGTAGCGGGCAATCGCCGGGTCGAGGCTCTCGACGGCGATGCCGATGTGATGGACGCTCCGCGCGGCTGGCACGCGGAAGACGCTAGACGACCGAGCCGGGCTGTGCCTCTAGATCGGCGCCGAGGACGCGCACCACGCCGACCGAGTCCGACGAGCGCGAGTCGGGCTCGACGCCCCGGAAGATCTCAACCAGCTCGTCGCGCGTGAGCGTCTCCTTGTCGAGCAGCGCTGCCGCGAT
>Ga0105240_10009133_pt1 | contig 14072 bp, 13 predicted proteins | sample KBSC54metaG_FD_80426 | JGI IMG/M metagenome (GOLD analysis project Ga0105240, IMG submission 80426) | Corn rhizosphere microbial communities from Kellogg Biological Station, Michigan, USA - KBS C5-4 metaG | ecosystem: Host-associated > Plants > Roots > Rhizosphere > Soil | place: Michigan, USA... | reverse complement strand
AGATTTTACCCCTCCCTACCTCCCCTGATTCCAGGGGAGGAGTTAAAAAGATTCTCTCCCTATATTTAGGGAGAGATGTCCAGCGCAGCGTCGACAGAGTGGGTAGAACTTTAGGACAGGTAACCAGGCGCAGATTTTACCCCTCCCGGCCTCCCCTGATTCCAGGGGAGGAGTAAAGATCAAAAACACAAACAAACCTTAAATGTGGAAAAGTTGGCATATTTTTGCCGGCCCGATCAAATATTTTTACAACATTGCAGGTATAACTTTGCAACCTTACAACGTTTCAACTTTACAACGAATAAAATAAATGGCACAACCGATTGATTATAGTGAAGATAGCATACGGTCGCTCGACTGGAAAGAACACATACGCCTGCGTCCTGGTATGTACATTGGTAAGTTGGGCGATGGCTCGGCTTATGATGATGGCATCTATGTCTTGCTGAAGGAGATCGTCGATAACTCTATCGATGAGTTTGTGATGGGGGCCGGTAAAACCATTGATATCAACCTGAGCGATCATAAAGTGAGCGTGCGGGATTACGGTCGCGGTATACCGCTGGGTAAAGTGATCGATTGCGTATCCAAGATCAATACGGGCGGTAAATACGACAGCAAAGCTTTCCAGAAATCGGTGGGTTTGAATGGTGTGGGTACTAAAGCGGTGAATGCGCTTTCCAATGCCTTTATGGTACAGTCCTACCGCGATGGGAAAACTAAAATAGCTGAATTTGCCAAGGGTGAACTTACACGCGAAGATGCCGAAAAGGAAACTACCCAACGCAACGGTACAGCCATCAATTTTACGCCGGACGACAGCATTTTCAGGCACTATCACTTTATACCGGAGTTTGTTGAGAATATGATCTGGAACTATGTGTTCCTTAATGCAGGTCTGACGATCAACTTTAACGGTCAGAAATATCTTTCTGAAAAAGGCCTTCACGATCTACTGGCTCGTAATGCCGACCAGGAGACCATGCGCTACCCGATCATCCATCTGAAAGGGGAGGATATCGAAATAGCGATGACCCACGGGCAGCAATATGGCGAGGAATATTACTCCTTCGTAAACGGTCAGCATACTACACAGGGGGGTACGCATCAGGCGGCTTTCCGCGAGGCTGTGGTGAAGACATTGAAAGAGTTCTACAAAAAGGAATTTGATGCTTCTGATATCCGCGCTTCCATTATTGGCGCTATCGCGATCAAAGTGCAGGAGCCGGTTTTTGAATCGCAGACTAAAACTAAATTGGGCTCTCTGAATATCGGTCCGGAAGGCCCGTCTGTTCGTACTTTTATCAATGACTTTGTTAAGAAGGAATTAGATAATTACCTGCATAAAAATCCGTCTACTGCCGATGCAATGTTAAAACGTATCCTGCAATCGGAGCGTGAGCGTAAAGACATTGCCGGTATCAAGAAATTGGCTAACGAGCGTGCCAAGAAAGCGTCCCTACACAATCGTAAACTGCGTGATTGCAAATTGCATTTCGAAGATAACCACGAGCGCAAGCAGGATACCACGCTATTCATCACCGAAGGTGATTCGGCCAGCGGTTCTATCACCAAATCGCGTGATGTGCAAACCCAGGCGGTTTTTAGCTTGAAGGGTAAGCCTTTAAACTGCTACGGACTAACTAAGAAGGTGGTTTATGAAAATGAGGAGTTCAACCTGCTGCAGCACGCTTTGAATATCGAGGATGGCCTGGATGGTCTGCGTTATAATAATATCGTGATTGCTACCGATGCCGATGTGGACGGTATGCACATTCGTTTGCTGATGATGACTTTCTTCCTGCAGTTCTTTCCGGATCTGGTGAAAGCAGGTCACGTTTCAATCCTGCAAACACCGCTATTCCGGGTAAGGAATAAAAAGGAAACTATCTATTGCTATAGCGACGAAGAACGCCGCAATGCGATTGCCAAATTGGGCAATAAACCAGAGATCACCCGTTTCAAAGGCTTGGGTGAAATTTCGCCCGAAGAGTTTGGGTTGTTTATTGGTAAGGACATTCGCCTTGATCCGGTTATATTGAAAGATGCTAACATCAAGAGTCTGCTCGAATACTTCATGGGCAAAAATACACCCGACCGTCAGCAGCATATTATCCGCGAACTGAGAGTTGAAAAGGATGACGAAACCGTTAATCCGACGATAACAGCTGAGCCGGAAGAGGAATTGCCGGTGGCTGTCTGAACCGCTGATTCGAATGATTTATAGATTTCGTTGATGAAAATACTTATAGCGATGGTTTTGAATCCATCGCTTTTTTTTGCCTCCTATTTCAACTCGACAGAAACATAAAGTGAAACGAACAGTTATCACTCTATGAACTTGTACGAAGAATTAAGAAATAAGGCAATCGTCATCACTGGCGCATCAAGTGGCGTTGGCCGGGCAGCTGCATTGGAGTTTGCGAAATATCAACCTGCACTTATACTTGCGGCGCGGAATGAGGAAACCTTAAATGAAGTAGCACATGAATGTGACCGGCTTGGTGCGACGGTATTGGTAGTCGCCACAGATGTTACTGATCCTGGATCGGTGATCAACCTGGCTAATGCGGCAAATGATTGGGCGGGCAGGGTAGATGTATGGATCAACAATGCGGGTGTACTGGCTGCGGGTGAATTTGGTTATACCCCGGTTGAGGTTCATGAGCAGGTGATCCGCACCAACCTGCTGGGATACATTTACGGAGCTCATGCAGTGATGCCTATTTTTAAAGCACAGCAAAGCGGAATATTGATCAATAATATATCAATTAGTGGTTTTATACCTGTGCCGTACAGTGCCGGGTATACCGCAAGTAAGTTTGGGCTGAGAGGGTTTTCTGAAGCATTAAAAGCCGAGCTGGCGGTGTGGCGTGACATTCATGTTTGCGATTTATACCCCGCCTTTTTAGATACTCCGGGCATTCATCACGCAGGTAATTACACCAATAAGGTATTAAAACCAGCGCCACCTGTTTACGACCCAAAATTGGTTGCTGAGGCAATGGTAAATGTAGCGGTTTCGCCCAAATCCAATAAATATATCGGCGGTGCATCATTGGCACTTAAAATATCACATGCGCTGTTCCCGGAACTTACAAGTAAATTAACCGGGTTTGCAATGCGCAGGTACTTTAAAGGTGCCGCATCATTACCACCTACAAATGGTAATGTGTTCAATACAGTGGATTATGGAATGAGTACAAATGGTGGCTTTGAAATTCCGTCAGAGCCAAAACCTTATAGAAAATATATTGCAGGGGCGCTGGTAGCTGGTATAGCTGTTGGGGTTTATTTATTGAATTCAAAAAATAAGAGATTGGCGTAAGGGACCCGTAAAAATAGCGATGTGTTTCAAACGCGTCGCTATTTTTTTATATTGCAGTTATAAAATAACCTTTTCACATAAATGATAAAGATCGCATGCCCCAAATGCCAATGGCAGCCTGATGGATTCCCTCGCTGGAGATGTAGCTGCGGGCATTCATGGAACACATTTGAAACAAAAGCGAAATGCCCGAAATGCGGTACCCAATGGCAAGATACTCATTGCCCAAGCTGCGAGCAGTCTTCCGCGCATGAAACCTGGTACACGACTTACGTTGAAGAAGAACAGCCTTTGCCTTCGAATCATATAGAATTAAGCAGGCGAAAAGATAGAGTAGAAAGTAAATTAGTGGCCTATGGCTTAAAGGATAGTAAAATAACTTTTCTGCCATACCTGGACTTTTCCCCGGAAGAATTTCAAACACCCTATGAGGTTGGATGCAGAATATTGATTTTATGGGCAGTTTCTTTTGTTGCAACCAATATTGGCGAAAAAGAGGAAGTCGCTGCCTGGTTGAAGGAGTATGATCTTTGGGATAAAGTCTCCGAACGGGAAAGGAAATTGTTTACCGAACAATTACCTGAAAGAGATTTAATGGACTTATCATGGCGTATAGAAGCGGTCGTTGTTTTATGCTGGGTAGTAAATTTATTGGAGGAGTTGCCGGACCTTAATGATGAAATTTCGGATTACGCTTTAGATGATCTAATGGCTAAATTGCCTATAAATGAAAACCCAGTGGTCTTCTTAAACACGCTGGGATATCGCGATCAGGAGGAAATATTTATCGAGAACATCATCAATGAAATGATAACCTGGTACCTCAGGGATAGAATGATTTTCAAAAAGGAAAATGAATCCAATGTAAACCCTATGATTTCGTATGAAAGGCATTTTGCGTTAAACTGGGTTAGGCAATTTAGCGGTATATCAGAATGGGATGAAACAGATACGTCTACGTAGTAATTCTTCCAATATGACTGGTGGTTTCATTTATTATTCTTTATCTTGTATCCCCCTTTTTAATTGAGCGGATATAAAATGACCGAACACGAAATAAAAATAAGTTTTAAGGAATACGCCTCTTTGGAGGAACTGGAACAAGCTGATCAGCAGCTTTGCGACGAGGCAGTAAAGGCCCTGGTTACTTCACATTCACCATATAGTAAATTCAGGGTGGGTGTGGCCATGAGATTAAAGAGTGGTAAAATATTACATGCCAGCAACCAGGAAAATGCAGCTTACCCGTCAGGACTTTGTGCCGAAAGGGTAGCATTATTTAATTGGGGTGCCAACCATGCTGATGATCCTATCGAAACCATGGCAGTTACCGCACATACCGACGAATTCCAATTAACAAAGCCTGTTACCTCATGCGGCGCCTGTTTACAGGTTTTAGCCGAATATGAGAAGAAACAAGGTAATGCAATAAAAATGTTACTGTATTGCCAACAAGGACCTGTTTGGGTGGCAACGGGTGTCGAAACTTTTTTGCCATTTTTGTTTTTTGAAGACAGGCTAACCAACAAAAACCTATGAAACTAAAACTAATACTGCTGACTATTTTCTCGATCGTCAGTCTGACCACTTTCGCGCAAAGCGGTTTTCCTTTTGATAACGAGATCAGGGACTTTAAACACGAGGATAGTTTAAGCTTTCCAAAGCCAAATGGTATTTTGTTTATTGGCAGCTCATCCATCCGCAAGTGGACCGACCTGGAACAGCGCTTTGCAGGTAAACCCATCATCCGCAGAGGAGTTGGTGGTTGTGAAATATGGCAAGTTGAAAAATACTACACACCTTATATTTTGTTCCCCTATCATCCGAGGAAAATATTTATTTATGCCGGAGAGAATGATATTGCTGCAGGCAGACCTGCCGATTCGGTTTATGCTGATTTTAAAATCCTTTGGTCGATGATCAGGAAGAAATTGCCAAGGGCGAAGATCTACTATATGTCGCCAAAATATTCGCCTGTACGTGCCCAATTCTACGCTGAGGTGAAGAAAGCTAACAGAATGGTGAAGAAGTATCTTGCCGGCAAACCAAACAGCCTGTATATCGATATGAATCCATCGATATATAAACCGGGAACCACCAGACCAGATTCGTCACTTTTTGAAAACGATTACCTGCACCTGAATAGCAAAGGGTACGATCGCTGGCAAAAGGTGCTGACGCCTTATGTGAATTAATGCCAAAGCGCTGGTTGCTTTTCTCCGAATAATGACAACAAAGCAGTGTTGAACTGCCATTTTGTGTCTAAAAATCAACAGGTTTGTTTTTTGTGGTTGCTCCTTTATGGATTCATACTCACAGATAATTATTAATGCCGTTGAAAGGCTGCGCACTTCTGTGGTAAAGATCGAACAGTTTGATGTGAAGGAAGGGCGCGAGGCAGTAACCGGTACAGGTACCGGGTTTTTATTTTCATCCGATGGTTATTTGTTTACCAATAGCCACGTAGTAAAAAAAGCAAAAAATTTACGAACCATATTGTATGACGGGAGTATACATCACGCCACACTGATTGGCGAAGACCCTTATACTGACCTGGCGATTTTAAAGATCGATGCAACAGATTATATACCAGCTATCTTAGGCGATTCGGATGATTTAAAGATCGGGCAGCTAACCATCGCTATAGGCAATCCGCTTGGCTTTCAGCATACGGTTACTGCCGGTGTTGTCAGCGCTTTAGGCAGAACCCTGAGAAGTGAGACCGGCGTCAGCATGGATAGCATGATACAAACCGACGCATCATTAAACCCGGGCAATTCCGGCGGACCGCTTATTAATGCCGATGGAGAAGTGATCGGGGTAAACACAGCAATGATCCGTGGCGCGCAGGGCTTGTGTTTTGCTATCAGCATTAACACAGCTAAATCAGTGGCTGATCACTTGATTCGTTATGGAAAAGTAAAACGGGCTTATATTGGAGCAAGTTTGCAACAGGTGGGTTTGGTGCCTAAACTACGCACCATTCATCATTTAAAAAACCAGCAGGCCCTATTCATTACACAGGTTGAAAATAATAGTCCCGCAGACAAAGGAGGTTTACTAAGCGGAGATATTATTTACGCCTTTAATGATAAGATGATCGAAACTTCAGACCAACTATTTAAAATGTTGAGCGGCGATAAAGTAGGCCAATTTCAATATGTAAGTATATTGCGCAATAACCAGAAGAAGGAGCTGCGGGTAACTCCGGCAGAACGATAAATAAAAAAAAGAAAAGGCCCGGAAACGGGCCTTCGTCTACTACTAACTAATCTAACTTAACCGATTTATTTAAATGAGGTTTCCACCTTCGTAATTTTCCATTCGGCACCGGCGCGTTGCAGCGTTATCATGTCGGTGCGGGTAAAATCAGCATACTTCATATTTAATTTCAGGATGCTCATGCTGCCATCTTCCCAAACAATGCTTTTGCTGTATTTGCATTTTTGTTCCATGTTTTCGGTCCAACTTAAGGCATAAAGCACTTCTGGTTTATTTACAGTGTTGTATTTATTGCCGTGCTGAATGTTGAAAAAGGCTTCGTCATCAATTACTTCTTTAACATTATTCAACTTGCCATGTACAACAGCATTGATATAAGTGTTTACTGCACGAAATTTACTTAGCTCAATGCGCCTTGGCGATGTAGATGCGTGCGCATTGTTAAGGAATACGATAAATATCATTCCTATCATTACTTCTTTTATGATTTTCATAGTCACAGATATTAAGGTTGTTATTTTGAATTTATACTTATACAATTGAAACAAAAGTTCCCCTGTCCACCCCTTTAACCGGGTGGTTTGAAATAGATTTAACATGTTTTTATTTATTGAATAGGCAGAAAGACGTTGTTATTTTAACAGGCTACTGGTCAGAGGATCGATAATTGTTCTTACCTCTGATACAGTGTTGATAGGGAAGTTTCCCAAACGGGCATGCTCACGTATCACTTCTTCGCTTTCGGCTATATGTACACAGTATATTTTGTCGTCAGTCACGTAGGATTGGATCCAATGATAGGGCTTACCTATTTGCTGAGCAACATCGCAAGATAGTTGAGATATTGCTTGCAATTCTTCTGGTGAAAGATTTCCGGCTCCCGGTAAAATTCTTTCGATTACAAATTTTTTCATACTAACAGTTTTTAATGTTTGATTACGATAACAAAGGTAGATACTTGCATCATCCTGTATAATAGGGATATACCCTATATATGGGCAACGCACACCCTATTTTATAATATCCAGGTTGATGGCTTCGTGCACGGCCTTAACCCGGGAGTTTACATCCAGTTTAAAAAGGATGGATGTGATATGGTGGTCGACCGTTTTGGCTGATATAAAAAGCCTGTCGGCTATTTCCTTATTTTGCATCCCTTCCTTTAATAGTTTTAAAACATCTACTTCGCGTTCTGTCAGGCGGGCAATGTTGGCTCGTGTGCTTTCGCGCATTCCTCTTGGAATACTTTTAATTCCAGAGGCCCGCATTTCCATCTTTAGCTTTTCATACACAGCCGTGGCTCCTAATTCCTGCATTATACTGAGGGCTTTCCGTTTATCCGCTTCATCACCGGCAAATAAAGCTAGTGCATGCTCGTATGGGCATCCTAATCTTTCCCACAATTTAGGATCACTATACTCGTTGTGCGACTTATGAAAAGGCTCATACTTTTTTCTGACTTTTAATAACCAGTATACAAACTTGTTGTCCATATCAACACCTCCTGCCTGCTCAAGCATAGTGATGGTATAATCAATGGCCCTTTCATCTGTCAAAGCCTTGCCGGTTATCCATTCGTATTCCAACAGAGCTGCCAATACCGGGATGATCCGTTGCAATTCCATAGTGCTGAATGCTTTGTCTTTCGCATCCAGCAGGATCGGTACCACGTCAGTATCACCTCTGCGCATTTTTATAGTCGCCATAACAGCAAGTGCACCAGTTTTGAAAAAGATACCCTGGTTAGTATTATTGATCAGGTTTTCGGAAATTGTAAAGGCTTCATTCCAATAGCCAGTCTCCAGTTTTAACCGGCACATGTGTACCAGCATATAATTAACCCACATATCCATGTCCAGTTCATCACAATACTTCAGCCCTGTTTCTAAAATTGTCTTTCCGAATTCGTAATCTCTAAGCACAACGCTATTGGAACCCATATTGGAGTAGGCCCTGGCTGCATGTTCGTGATAGGAATTTCGCAAAGCTATTTCAAGGCTTTGATGCATGAGATCGAGCCCTTCCTGCTGATATGATGGCAATCGCATTTTTACAGTGCCAATACTATTTAACGCATGCGCACGAATATCTTCGTCCTTTAATGCCTCTGCAATCAACATAGCTTTCTGCCCCCAATATATAGATTCAGGGTATTGATTATAGATCATGGTTAACTGTGCCAGGTTGCTGTACGATAATCCTTTAGATTTTGAATCAGGTTCGTTATCTAACAATTCGATAGCTTTTGCAGCAAATTTTTCTGCCTGTTTACGATTGCCGTCAACCCAATAGAGCCGTGATAAAAAACGCATGCAATCACTCGATCTTTCTTTGTCATCTTCGCCTTCCCAAAGCTTAAGCGAACGGTTCATGAAGATGATCGCATCCTTGTGTTTGTTGATCAGGTAACACTCGTAGGCATAGCCTTCATATAATTCATGCAGTTTATTTTTATCGCTGCCCTGGTAATACTCTATCGCGGAAAAGAATAACTTGGCTGATTCTATATGGGCGCCGATGCAGGAAGTATGTTTGGCCGCTATCAGCGCATAATGAGTTACCAATTCATATTCGTTGGCATTTTTTGCGTGATGAATAATCCGTTCTATCTCCCTTTTTTGCTCGAAATCCTTCAGGAAAAGATCCAGAATGCGTTTATTTAAAGATACTCTTAATAGCGGTGATAAGGAAGCTTCAATGGTCCTGCGATATAATTCGTGTTTGAAAAATACCTTGTTGTGTTCATGGAGGATGATGCCCGATTCCAAACAAAGCTCGATGGCCTCCACACAAGTCGGATCCATTTTTAAAAGATAATCTGTTTCAAAACCAGTCGGCTGAACCGATAGAAATCGCCACACCTCCCTGGTTTTTTCATTTTGCCTGTTGTAAACCGACAGGATCGAATCTTTTACATTATCGGGCACGCCAACACTATAGCTTGCCAGGATCTCGGTTACATAAAAAGGATTTCCGCCAGAAATACTGTAAACGCTTTCGCCACTATAGCCTTTTTCAGCAGCCATTGTTTCAACTGCTTCTTTAGATAAAGCTGTAAGCTGCAAACGGGTAAAAACATCACGTGGTAGCTGACCAAACACATTACGCAGCGGATGCCCTGAAACGATCTCGTTATCCCGGAAGGTGAGTACAAAAAGGCAATGCAATTGATTAATCCGCCTCGCCAGGAACTTGATGAAATCCAGGGTAGCCTCATCGGCCCAGTGCACATCTTCAAAAATCAGCACGATCGGTGCATTTTGAGCACATAGTTCCTGCAATAGATTGGTGAATAATTCGGTCCGGTCCCTTTTATCCTTCACGCGCTCCATTACATCGCTCTGCATCTGCCAGGCAATATCATAAAGCGGGGCTAAGGGGCGTGGAGTAAATAAAGCATCGCAGGTTCCCTGTAATATTTTACACTCTTTTTTTATTTCCTGGCAAAAGGCCCGCACCAGGGAGGTCTTCCCTATACCGGCTTCCCCGCTCACTAAAAGGCAATGACCCTCGGCGTCTGCGATGTTCTCAAATTTATTATGCAGTGTGTTTAGAAAGTCTGCTCTTTCAATTAATTCCATATTTGGTAAGTATAAATACGGAGTAATAATCTTTAGGGTTGGGTCAGTCCTTTATAGTATAATGCTCCTGTTAATCAATACAATATACTTAGTAAATATACCCGTATTATCTCAAACCATAAGTATTATATGATCAATATTTAATAATAGATACGGGCTGTTTTACGGTGATGCAAAACTAAATACATAGTCATTTACATATAACGGGGGAATTCCCTATATAAACGATAGAGAATACCTATTTTAAATATATGGGGTGTCCCGGGGTAAGGTCTGTAAAATAAGGCGGCGGGTATGATAATATGGGGTAAATGTCTGACATCGGGGAGCAATATCCGCTGTTCCTTTGTATCGGAAATTTTAATAGTCAACCCATAAAGTTAAACATCATGAAAACCTCATTTATTATTGCAGCATTTTTGTTCGCCGGTTTCTCGTCAAACCTGTACGCACAAACTGATTCAAAATCATCAAAGAATAACCTGTACCTGGACGTCCATCATTTTAAACCCGGTTCGGTAACTTATGAAGATGTAGCCAACGCACATCTGAAAGACCTGGCTACCGAAAAGAAATTTGGCGTACAGTTTATTAAATACTGGGTAGACGAAGCCGACGGTAATGTTTACTGCTTGTCTTCGGCACCCGATTCAATGGCCATACGCAAAACCCATGCAAAAGCACATGGTCTTTTACCAAGTCAGATCTACCAGGTAAATGCAGGCCAGGAATCAACAGAAACTAATGGCGGAAATTATTTCCTGGATATTCATCACCTGGGAGCGGGAAAAGTTACCGCTAAAGACGTAGCGGCAGCGCATCAAAAAGACCTGGCTGTTGAAAAGAAATACGGCGTGAATTTTATCAACTATTGGGTGAATGAGAAGAGCGGCGTAGTAGTATGTTTTTCACAGGCTCCTGATTCGACCGCTATCATCCAGACTCATAAAGAGGCTCACGGCCTGGTCCCTGATCAGATTGAAAGAGTAAAACAAGGCGAATAACCTTCAAAAGACACCAGGAAGAACGTTACTCACCCTACATCATCAATGCCATTTTCCCCATATCGCCCCAACCTGATTAAAGGCGGTGTGGTTCAGATAAATCGGACATCTATACCTATGAAAACGAAGAAGGCCCGTCACCGGGCCTTCTTCATACAAAACAAAAACAATAATCACCCTTTATTTAAATGAGGTTTCCACCTTCGTTATTTTCCATCCGGCGCCAATATGTTCGGCAGTGATCACATCGGTACGGGTATAATCAGCATATTTCATATCGACCTTCAACATTTTCTTTCCTTCATCGTCCTGCATTACTGATTTGGTGCATTGGCAGTCCTGCTCAATGTTGGCATTCGCTGTCAATCCATCCATAATTTGTGCTTTGGTTAAGGTATTTACACGTTCTCCGCGTTTCATATAGAATTGTGCGTCATTATCGATCGCATCACTTACACCATCCAGTTTACCGTGAACTATTGCGTTTAAGTAGGTGTCAATAACTTCGTCTTTCGAATTTCCGTGACCGATTGGTGCAGCCTGAGAGATGCCGCATGCCAATAATAAAACCAGTCCCATCATCATTGCTCTAAGCGTTTTCATAAAATTTGGTATTTGAGGTTAAAATTTGATTTATAACTATAAGACAGGAGCACATGTGGCTTCGTTACACTAAAAAGCTGCAAAAAGACCGATTTTAACAAACATTTAACATTCGTTACAATGCTTTGACATTTTGGGATATTGACTAATTTGCACTTATAATGGTTGAGTTTACTACGATGATCTTGCAATTTGGCGAACAGGGTGAAAAGACCGGTTGGACTTACATTGAGGTTCCCGCCGATATAGCCCAGCAGATGAAGCCGGGTAATAGAAAATCGTTCAGGATAAAGGGGACGTTGGATGCATTCGCGATCAATGGCATGGCATTGATGCCCATGGGTGAAGGTAAGTTTATATTAGCGTTAAGGGCGGAGATACGGAAAGGCATACGTAAACACGCCGGCGCCACATTACAGGTAAGAATAGAAGAGGACAAGGATTTCAAAATTGAAGTTCCGGATTACCTGTTGGAATGCTTTGAGTTTGAACCAGAAGCCTTTGAGTTTTTTAACAGTCTGCCTGTCTCACACAGGGGATATTTTATTAAGTGGATAGACAGCGCCAAAACCAGCGAAACTAGAGCGAAACGCATAGTAAATACTATAAACGCGATGTTAAGGAAATGGTCTTATAATGTGATGCTACGAGAGACGAGGAAGGAGTAGATGTGCGGATGTGCAGATATGAAGATGTGCAGATGATTAATTATAGTTTACGCTTTTTGGGATCTTGTCTGTTATCAAAAATTGATAGTATCTCAATAACCTCTTTCTCAACCTTAAAAAAGATAGATGTTTGAGGGGAGGCCACACAACGGTGTATCTTTCTTCTTTTCTTAATTAACGGAAATTGTTCAGGTGAGTTTTGAATTCGGCTTATTGTTGTAAATATTTCATTTATGACTCGCTGGGTTATCTTTTCGCCCCATTGTTCATATAAATATTCTTGAAGACTATCAAATTCTTTTAAGGCCCTGTCAGCCCAAATCAAAGGTTTAGCCATTCTTTGCCCGTAGTCTATCTGATTTCTCTTTCATGTAGGCCACTACTTCTGCATGTATATGGACCCGACCTGCTTTTACATCCTCAAGTCCGGCTTTTATACCTTCAATCGCTTCTTGTGGAAGATCGCCCCAATCATCATCTTCAAGTTGGTAATCAAGCCCCATCTTTTTTAGAAAGGCCTCTAAAGTGGGCAAATCCCGATCTTTATTTATCTCTATAGTCACTGTTGCCATAATATCAAAAATACATAATAATAAGATGAGTAGGTAGATCTTTATGCACATGTTCAAATGTTAATTAAATCCTCTCACCTGCACATCCGCACATCTGCACATTATCCCTATCTTTACCCATCTATATTTTTTATCTAAGAATGAGTGAAGATCTGAGTAACAATCTATCAGAAAATAATAACGAAAAACTACACAATGTAACCTCGCTCAACGGGTTATACGAAAACTGGTTCCTGGATTATGCGTCTTATGTGATCCTGGATCGTGCGGTTCCTCATATCAACGATGGTTTGAAACCGGTACAGCGCCGTATCCTGCATTCGCTGAAGGAGATGGACGACGGTCGTTTCAATAAGGCCGCCAACGTTATCGGTAATACCATGAAGTATCACCCGCATGGAGATGCTTCTATTGGCGACGCCATGGTACAGATAGGGCAGAAGAACCTGCTGATAGATTGCCAGGGTAACTGGGGTGACCCGGTAACCGGCGACTCGGCCGCAGCTCCACGTTATATCGAGGCACGTTTATCCAAATTTGCCAATGAGGTAGTTTTTAATCCGGATACCACCGAATGGCAGGCTAGTTATGATGGACGTAATAAGGAGCCAATTACCTTGCCGGTTAAATTCCCATTGCTGCTTGCACAGGGTGCTGAGGGTATTGCCGTAGGTTTGGCTACTAAAATATTACCGCACAATTTTGTGGAGTTATTGGATGCATCTATTGGGGTTTTGCAAGGTGTCAGGCCAAACCTGGTTCCCGATTTTCTCACAGGGGGCATGGCCGATTGCTCGGCTTATAATGAAGGTCAGCGTGGTGGGAAGGTGCGTGTTCGTGCGAAGATTGTGGAGAAGGATAAAAAGACTCTGGCGATCACCGAGATACCCTTCAGCACGACTACCGGCGGCTTGATAGATAGTGTGATTGCTGCGAATGATAAGGGCAAGATCAAGATCAAGAAGATCGAAGATAATACAGCTGCCAATGTAGAGATCATCATTCACCTGGCGCCGGGTATATCGCCGGATGTGACAATTGATGCGCTATATGCCTTCACTGATTGCGAGGTTTCTATATCGCCCAATACCTGT
>Ga0105240_10009128_pt1 | contig 14078 bp, 11 predicted proteins | sample KBSC54metaG_FD_80426 | JGI IMG/M metagenome (GOLD analysis project Ga0105240, IMG submission 80426) | Corn rhizosphere microbial communities from Kellogg Biological Station, Michigan, USA - KBS C5-4 metaG | ecosystem: Host-associated > Plants > Roots > Rhizosphere > Soil | place: Michigan, USA... | reverse complement strand
GCCTGGAACACGTACTTGGGCTGGAAGTGGATGTCGGCGATCACCGGGATCTGGCTCTTGGCCGCGATGATGTGCAGCACGTCGGCGTCGTCCTGGCTCGGCACCGCGACGCGCACGATGTCGCACCCGGATGCCGTGAGCTCGGCGATCTGCTGCAGGGTCGCGTTGATGTTCGTGGTCGGTGTCGTGCACATCGACTGCACGCTGATCGGGGCGTCACCGCCGACCAGCACCTTGCCGACCTTGATCTGACGGGACTTGCGGCGCGGAGCCAACACCTCGGGTGGAGCCGATGGTCCAGATGCACGTGGCATCCCGATGTTCAGGGCAGGCATGCCTTCAGCCTACGCGCGCGCCTGTCGCAACGCCGGGTGCGTGGCGCGCGCGATCAGCGCGCCGCCATCCGAAGCGCGATCACCCGATGCTGATCGGGTTGATGATGTCGGCGACGATCAGCAGGACGGACATCAGACCCAGGATCGCCGAAACCGCCAGCGTCACCGGCACCGCCTTCGCCATGTCGACCGGCCCGGGATCCGGACGCTTGAACCACAGCGCGAACCGGCGCCGGATCGCCTCCCAGAGGGCTCCCACGACGTGGCCGCCGTCGAGCGGGAGCAGAGGGATGAGGTTGAAGACGAACAGGGCGACGTTCAGCTGGGCGACGATCTGCAGCATCGCGCTCGCCCGGTCGGCGACCGGCACCGAGTTGAGCGTCGCGATCTCGCCCGCCAGACGCCCGACACCGACCACGCTGACCGGACCGTTCGGATCGCGCTTGGCGGTGCCGAAGGTCGATTGAGCCACGTTCACCAGCTCGGAGGGCAGATTGACGATCACCCGGCCGACTCCGGCGATGTTGTCGCCCACCCTGCCGGGCACCGCCGTGATGGGCTGGGGCTCGATCTTGGCGGCCGGGCCGATCCCGATGAACCCGGCGACGACCGTCGCACCGGTGGCGTCCACCACGGAGTTCTCGACCGGCGTGATCTGGAGGCTGAGGCGAGAACCGTCGCGCTCGACGACGAAGGTCAGCGTCCTGTCTGCGGACTTCCGGATCAGCTTGGTCTCGGCATCCCAGCTCGTGATGGCGACGCCGTCGATGCTGACGACCCGGTCGCCCGGCTTCAGCCCGCCCGAGGCGGCCGGCGACAGCTCGGCCCCGCTGGGGCAGCTCTTCGCGGTCGAGGTCGAGGGCAGGACGCACTGCGAGACGCTTCCCACCGTCGTGGTGGTGACCGGCGCGCCGAACAGGCAGAGCACGATGCCCCAGAACACGAACGCCAGCACCAGGTTCATCGCCGGGCCGCCGAGCATGATGATGATGCGCTTCCAGAACGCGAGCTTGTAGAAGACGCGGTCCTCGTCGCCGGGCGCGATGGTCTCGGCGGAGCTGTCGCGGGCGTCCTGCACCAGCACGTTGAAGAAGCCGGTGGTGTCCATCTTGGGCTTCGTACGGGCGGCGCTCGACGCCAGCGCGCGGTCCTCGGCGACGTCGTGCAGATCGCCTTCCACGAACTCGAGTTCGAGCTCATCGCGGAGGTGGCCGGCTCGGTCGATTGCGCGGGTCTTCACCTTGCCGGGCGGGAACATACCCGCCATCGAGATGTAGCCGCCCAGCGGGATGGCCTTGACGCCGTACTCGGTCTCGCCGAACTTCTTCTTGAACAGGGTCGGGCCGAAGCCGATCATCCACTGCCCGACCTTGACGCCGAAGAGTTTGGCGGGGATGAGGTGGCCGATCTCATGGAGCCCGATCGACAGCGCGACACCGACGACGATGATCACCACGCCGAGGATGTAGAGCAGCACCGTTTCCACGGCCACAGGCTACGTCAGGAAGTCTTGGAACGCGCCGACCGCGAAGGGGGCACACCCTGCGAGACGTCGGTCCGCGCGCCCGACGCCTTATTCGGCGACCGAGCCGGCAAGCAGTCGATCGGCGGCGTCGCGCGCCCAGCGTTCGGCATCCAGAACGCCCTCAAGGGTGAGCGGCCCCGACGTCGGCTCGTGGGCGTCGACGACCCGCTCCACCACGGCCAGGATGCTCAGGTACGGGATCCGCCGGGAATGGAACGCCTGCACCGCCTGCTCGTTGGCCGCGTTGAAGACGGCCGGATAGGTCCCGCCCGCCGCGCCGACCCGCTTCGCCAGCGCGACCGCCGGAAACGCGTCGTCGTCGAGCGGCTCGAAGGTCCAGCTCTGGGAGCGGGTCCAGTCGAGCGGGACTCCGACCCCCGGCACGCGGTGCGGCCAGTCCAGCCCGAGCGAGATCGGCAGCCGCATGTCGGGCGGCGACGCCTGCGCGATGGTCGATCCATCCGTGAACTCCACCATCGAGTGCACGATCGACTGCGGATGCACCACCGACTCGATGCGGTCGTAGGGGATGTCGAAGAGGTGGTGGGCTTCGATGATCTCGAGCCCCTTGTTGACCAGCGTCGCCGAGTTGGTGGTCACGACGAGCCCCATGTCCCAGGTGGGATGCGCGAGCGCCTCCTCGGGGGTGACATCGGCCAACTGATCGCGGGTGCGCCCGCGGAACGGTCCGCCGGATGCCGTCAGCACCAGTCGGCGCACCTCGCCGTGCTCGCCCGAGCGCAGCGCCTGCGCGATGGCCGAGTGCTCGGAGTCCACCGGGACGAGCTGCTCGGGCCGCGCCGCCGACGTGACCAGCTCGCCCCCGACGATGAGCGACTCCTTGTTCGCCAGGGCGAGGGTGGCTCCGGTCTCGAGCACCGCCAGCGTGGGAGCCAGCCCGACCGATCCCGTGATGCCGTTGAGCACGACATCCGCCTCGACCGAGCGGACCAGGTCGACGGCCTCGTCTACGCCGAGTGCCGTCGCGGTCACACCGGTCGCGAGAACCTGCTCGGCGAGCTTCTCGTGATTGCGACCGGCGGCCAGTCCAACCAGTTCGAAGCGGTCGGGATGGGCCGCGATCACCTCGAGCGCCTGCACGCCGATCGACCCGGTGGAGCCGAGAACGATGACGCGCCGCATGATGTCAGGCTAGCGAGGCCGCTAGGCCGGTGGGCCCGATCAGCCGGCGGCCGGCGGTTCGGCAGCCAGGATGTCGATCACGAAGACGATCGTGTCGTCCTTGCCGATCCCGGCGCCCGAGTTGCCGCCCTGGGGTCCGTAGCCGTCGGCCGGCGCGATCACGACGAGCACCTGCGATCCGACCGTCTGCCCGACGATGGCGTTGGTGAAGCCCGGGATGAACCCGTTGGCCGCCCCGGAGTACGGGCCCTTGCCCCAGGTCTGGTCGAAGATCTTGCCCGTGGCGAGGTTGGTGCCCTGGTACTGGATCACGATCTGGTCGGTCGGACCGACCACGGCACCCTTGCCCTTGATCAGGGTCGCGATCTGGGTGGTCGCCGGGGGCTTGTAGCCGTCCGGAACCGTGAGCTTCGGCTTGCCGTCCGCGGCGTCGGCGACCGTCGGCAGTCCGGCGGGCGGGGTGACGGCGGTGCCCTCCGCCTTCGTCGGGACGAGGCTCACGACGTCGGCGACGAAGACCATGACCTGGTTTCCGGCGACCCCCAACTGCGCGTTGCCGGCCTTGCCGAACGCCTCGGATGCCGGCACAACGCCCACGACCCGCGTGCCGGCCTGCGCGCAGTTCAGGGTCTTGACGAGCCCGGTGATCACCTTGCTGGCATCCACCGTGATGGCGCTCGAGCGGCCTGCGCCGTATCCGGTCGAGGTCACCGTCTTGCCGGTCGTCCCGTTGTAGAGCGTGAAGCTGACGTTCACGATGCTGCCCGGAGCAGCCTTGTCACCCGTGCCCTGGATCACCACGGTGCGCTGCGTCGACGAGACCTTCAGCGGTGCGTCGATCGAGACGTTCGGAGTGGTGTCGAATGCGCCGGTCACCTTGACCGAGTCGGAGGCCGAGCCGCTATCGACGCACGCCGCGCTGACGGTCGGGACCGACGTCGGCTTCGCCGATGCAGACGGGGAGCCGGACCCGGATGCGGTGCACCCTGTCAACGCGAACGCCAATGCGATGGCGGCGGCGGCGACGGCCGAGGCGAGCAGGACGGGTCGAGCGGAGGCGATAGGCACGGGCTCCATCCTCACCTACCGATGCTTGACAGGGCCTGCGTGCCACGCGCCTAGGCTGGATCCATGGAATTCAGCGTGCCGCAGGAACGCAAGCTCGTCACCGAACTGCCGGGCCCGAAGTCGGTCGCCCTTCAGGAGCGCCGAGTCAAGAGCGTCTCGCGCGGCGCAGGCACGCTGGCGAACATCTACATGGATCACGGCGCCGGCGCCATCCTGGTCGACGTCGACGGCAACCAGCTGATCGACCTGGGCTGCGGCATCGGCGTCACGACCATCGGGCACGCGCATCCGGATGTCGCGGCCGCGGTCAGCGAGCAGGTCGCCAAGCTGACCCACACCCTGTTCACCGTCACGCCGTACGAGAACTACGTGCGGGTCGCCGAGAAGCTCGCCGAGCTGACGCCGGGCGACTTCGAGAAGCACTCGATCCTGGTCAACTCGGGCGCCGAGGCGGTCGAGAACGCGGTCAAGATCGCCCGTAAGTACACGGGACGCCGCGCGATCGTCAGCCTCGACCACGCGTTCCACGGCCGCACCAACCTCACGATGGCGATGACCTACCGCCCCTGGCCGGAGCGGGCGGGCATGGGTCCGTTCCCGGGCGAGCTGTACTCGGTGCCGATCAGCTACCCGTTCCGTGACGGGCTGAGCGGTGAGGAGGCGGCTGCGAAGACCATCGACTACATCGTCACCCACATCGGCGCCACCGAGGTGGCCGCCTTCTTCGCCGAGCCGATCCAGGGCGACGGCGGCATCATCATCCCGGCGCCCGGCTACTTCGCGGCGATCAAGGCCTTCTGCGAAGAGAACGGCATCGTGTTCGTGGCCGACGAGATCCAGGCCGGCATCGGCCGCACAGGCACCTGGTTCTCGATCGAGCACCACGGCGTCGTGCCCGACCTGGTGACCAGCGCCAAGGGCATCGCGGGCGGCATGCCGCTCGCGGCGGTGACCGGCAAGGCCGAGATCATGGATGCCGTGCAGCCCGGCGGCATCGGCGGCACCTTCGGCGGCAACCCGGTCTCGACCGCGGCGGCGCTCGCAGTGTTCGACCTCATCGAGCGCGACGACTTGCTCGGCGAGGCGCAGCGGGTGGAGCGCGCGCTCCAGGCCCGGATCGGCGACTGGGCCGCGAAGTACCCCGTGGTCGGCGAGGTGCGCGGCAAGGGCGCGATGTTCGGCGTCGAGCTGGTGCATCCAGGAACGAAGGATCCGAACCCCGAGGCGCTCACCGCCGTGCTGAAGCACGCCACGACGAACGGCGTGATCGCGCTCGACGCGGGCAGCTGGGACTCGGTGCTGCGCATCATGCCCAGCGTCGTGATCAGCGAGGCGCTGATCGACGACGCGGCGACGGTGCTGGAAGAGGCACTGGCGCGGCTCTAGGCGACCTCTTCCGTCGACATGCCCGCCCGAGGACAATGTCGGCCATGCCGAAGTCCCCCACACCGCCGCCACCGTCGTTCGACGGCAGCACGCCGGGCCTCCGTGCGCAGATCCTGGCGACCGAGCACTGGAGCCTTCTCGCCTCGCGCACGACGACGCAGAACGAGGTGCTGGCACGGATCAGCATCTTCCTGACGCTGGTCTCGGCCACCCTGGTGAGCCTCGCACTGGTCGGGCAGGCGACGCACTTCGGGGATGCGTTCCCGATGTTCGCCATTGCCATCCTGACGTTCGCGGCGATCGTGGGCGTTCTCACGCAGATCCGGGTGATCAACGTGTCCATGGAGGATCTGGGTTACGTCATCGCCATGAACCGACTCCGCGCCGCCTACGCGGAACTGGCGCCCGGAGTGGACGACGCCTTCATGACGTCGGTCCACGACGATCAGGCCGGCGCGTTCACGACCTACTACTTTCTCGGACCACGGCGAAACGGCAGCCAGATCCTCGGGAGCACGATGGTGTTCATCATCGTCGTGAACGGCGCGTTGGTCGGCCTGCTCTCGGCGGCGATCGTCATGATGGCGAGCTCGGCCGTGACTGCCGCCGTCGTGGTCGGCAGCATCGTTGCGGTGGTCTACGTCGGCCTCAGCGTCTTCATCGGATCACGGCCGTTCTTCACCTTCTGGAAGACCCACACGCCGCGCAATCCCACCCCTCGGTGAAGCGACGACCTCACGCCCCGGTCGAATCCGCCGCCTTCTTGCCGCGCAGCTTCGCTCGCTGACCGAGCAGCCCCTCGGCCACGGCGAGCGCGACCACGATCAGCAGGACGACGCCGAGGTCGATCAGCGCCGGTGCGATCGCCAGCACCGGGATGAGCACGAGCAGGAGCGCGCCCGCCGCGAACCGCGGAAGCGACCACTCCCCCGATACCCGCAGCCAGACGAATCCGGTCCCCGCCAGATACAGGGATACGCCGCTCGCGAGCGCGAACGCCGGGAACAGCCCCGGCGCCGCGAATCCCGAAACGTGCCGCATCGTGGTCTCGACGCCGAGGGCCGCGATCACGATGCCCGCGATCAGCGACATGTGCAGGTAGGTGAAGACCTCGGTCGCGAGCCCCGTGCGTTCGACGCCGGACCGCCGCGCGATGGCGTGCTCGACCTTCGGCGCGAGGTGGTGGAAGTACAGCCACCATAGGGCGATGCCGATCCCGATCCCGAATCCCGATCCGACGAGCACCGACCCGCCGAGCGGCAGCCGCGCGACACCCGAGCCGATCGCCACGATCGACTCGCCGAGCGCGAGGAGGACCACGAGGCCATGCCGTTCGGCGAAATGGGCGAGCGAGTTGATCCGCCAGTCGCCGCCGTTGGAGGTGACGTAGATCATCACCCACTGGAAGACGAGGGCCACCAGCCAGATCCAGACCTGGAAGGGCGAGCCGACCAATCCACCGATGATCAGGAGTGCGGAGCCCGGCAGCAGCGCGCTCGCCTCGGAGATGATGACCTGCCGGCGCAGGGCGGTGTCGGACCCCGCCGCGATCAGGTAGACCACCGTGTGCACGAGCTGCACCAGGAAGAACGAGACGGCGAACAGCAGGGTGCCCAGCAGCGGACCGTCCGGCGCGCGGTAGGCAGCGGGAGCCGCCAACGAGGCGAAGAACATGATCAGGATCGCGGCGACCATCCCGATCCGCACAACTCCGCGGTCGGCGTGCGCCTGATTGGCGAGCCAGGCGAACGAGGCCCATGGACCCCAGAGCAGCAGGAGGACCACCAGGCCCTGGAGCACCCCGGTGGCGGTCTCGTTGTGCACCATGAGCGCGGTGACCTGGGTGAAGGCGAAGGCATAGACCAAGTCGAAGAACAGCTCGAGGGTCGTCGCGCGATCTCCTTCGCGCGAGGTCTCGGCGGACAGCAGGCCGGTGCCGAGGATCCGGCTCGAGATGCCGGAGCGCGTCGTGCTCATGCCGCGACCGCCAGAGCGACCTCGGGCGCATGCGAAGCAGACGCGGAGGTGATCGCGGTCACCGTGCCCGTGGCGGCCGTCAAGTCGACGACAACGGCGTCTGCAAGCCGCGTCTCAAAGCTCACCTCGTTCAGCAGGTCCAGCAGAGTGAGCCCCAATGCGGCGCAGATGCCGGCCAGGATCTCGCTCGACGGCTCTTTGCGGCCTCGTTCGATCTCGGACAGGTACGGCATCGAGATGTTCGCGTCGCGCGACACCTCCCGCAAGGTACGACCCTCGTCGAGACGGATGCGGCGCAGCGCGGCCCCGATGGCATGCCTCAGCAACATGCTGACAACCTAGTCCGGGCCTCGGACGCGGTCACCCGCCCCTCCACAGGATTCGCTCCGAGCGGAATCAGCTCAGCTCGTCGTCGAGCACCTGGATAGTCGGCTCGTGCCGCACAGGGAAGTTCACCGAATTGGCGATGAAGCACAGCCGGTTCGCCTCGGCGTGGAGCTGCTGGGCGACCCGCGGGTCCCCCGCCGAGATGGTCACCACCGGGCGCAGCACGACCTCGATGATCGCGCCGCTGCCATCGGCATTCGTGCGCAGGGTGCCGGTGGCGGCGTCCGTGTACGCCTCGACCACGACTCCGGCCTGGGTCGCGACGTGCAGGTAGCTGAGCAGGTGGCACTGCGAGAGGGCCGCGACCAGCTGCTCCTCGGGGTTCCAGCGGTCGGCATCGCCGTGGAAGGTCTTCGCGGCCGAGGCGAGGATGGCGTGCTTGCCCTCCGCGCGCAGTTCGACCGCGCGCGAGAAGTCGCGATACCCGCTGGTGCCGGTTCCGCGATTGCCCTGCCATTCGACGGAAACCGCGAAGGAATGCTCGGAGTTCATCGGAATCCCTTCATCGCAGGCTGTTTCACGCACGATTCCGCACATCGCGCGTCCAGCGCCGCGCGGCTAGAATCGGCACTATGACCGACGTCCTGCCCGACACGCTAGCAACCGTTCCCACCGAGCGTCGGGTGGTCACCGCGATCCCCGGCCCGAAGTCCGTGGCCCTGCAGGCGCGCCGTCAGGCCGCGGTCAGTGCGGGCGTCTCGAGCGCGCTGCCGGTGTTCATCGCCCGCGCTCACGGCGCCATCCTGGTGGATGTCGACGACAACGCCTTCCTCGACCTGGGCGCCGGCATCGGGGTGACGACGATCGGGCACACCGACGACCACGTGGTCGCCGCCGCGCAGCAGCAGCTCGGCGACGTCGTCCACACGCTCTTCACGATCACCCCCTACGAGGAGTACGTGCGGGTCGCCGAACTGCTCGCCGCCCACACGCCCGGCGACTTCGCCAAGAAGACCGTGCTGGTCAACTCGGGCGCGGAGGCGGTCGAGAACGGCGTCAAGATCGCGCGCAAGTACACCGGGCGCAACGGCGTCGCCGTGCTCGAGCACGCCTACCACGGTCGCACCAACCTGACGATGGCCATGAACTTCAAGGCGATGCCATACTCGCTCGGCTTCGGACCCTTCGCGGGCGACGTCTACCGGGCGCCGAACTCGTACCCCCTGCACGACGGGCTCAGCGGTGCGGCCGCCGCCGCCCGGACGATCGCCTACCTCGAGAAGACGGTCGGGGCATCCGACCTCGCCTGCCTCGTCGTCGAGCCGATCCAGGGCGAGGGTGGCTTCATCGTGCCGGCCGACGGGTTCCTGCCCGCCCTGCAGGAGTGGTGCACCGCCAACGGCATCGTATTCATCGCCGACGAGATCCAGAGCGGCATGGCACGCACCGGCGCGTATTTCGCGAGCGAGCACTTCGGGCTCGTGCCCGATCTGGTGCTGAGCGCCAAGGGCATCGCGGGCGGCCTGCCTCTCGCCGGTGTCACAGGACGCGCCGAGATCATGGATGCCAGCCAGCCCGGCGGCCTGGGTGGCACCTTCGGCGGCAACCCGGTGGCCTGTGCGGCGGCGATCGCGGTGTTCGACCGCATCGAGCAGGACGGACTGCTGGCTGAGGCGTCCCGCATCGAGGGCGTGCTCAAGCCCGCGCTGCTCGAGTTGCAGAAGAAGTACCCGATCATCGCCGAGGTGCGCGGCATCGGCGCGATGCTCGCGGTCGAGTTCAACGACCCGTCGACCGGGTCACCGCTCGCCGACGTCCCCGGCAAGGTCGCGGCCTTCGCCGCCCAGCAGGGCGTGCTCGTGCTGACGGCCGGCACCTACGGCAACGTGGTGCGGTTCCTGCCGAGCCTGGCGATCACCGACGAGCAGCTCGCCGATGCGGTCAGCGTGCTCGACGCGGCGCTCGCGGCGCTCTAGCGGCTCAGAACCACTCGCTGGGCGGGTAGTCCGGCACGACGAGAGCCTCGTCGACGTCGTTCGGCACGCGGTGCCGGACCGGCAGATGCAGGTGCGGGAGACGATGCGAGGGGGCCGCCCCCGGCTGCTCCAGCTCCTGCTCCTGCTGCTGCTCTTGCTCTTCGCGCTCCCAGCGTGCGACTTCGAACTCCTGCAGTCCGCGGCGCACGGCGCGCCAGATGACGGTGTACAGCAGCCACATGGTGAATGCGGCTGCCGCCAGAATGAGTCCCACGGTGATGAGTGTCATGATGCCCTGATCCACGGTGCACCACCCCCTTGTCGATGATCCTGTGCTCACATCGCGTCGGAGGCCAGCCCCTGCTCGGGGGACATTTTCGGGGGTAGAGGGGTACGAAGCGGTTCCCGATGCGTTCCCTTCAGGATGAAGGGGCGATCACGCCATCCTGCGCGTCATCCGCGGCGACTGCGAGGGTCTTTGGTCCCGCGGGCTGCATGAGACCGATCCCCGAAGTGGCTCAGCTTGCGCGCGCAAGAATCAGAGTGGCGGTTGAGGCCGGGGCGTGCGTATCCGACGTCTGCGGGCGAACCACCATCCCCCCAAGGCGGTGACCGCGACCAGGATCGCGACCACGCCGATCCCGATCCAGACAAGTACCGACGGCGGGGCGCCGCTCGAATCGACGGCCTTGTCTCCCTCCGCATGCGCCGGATCGGTGATCCCCGCGATCGTGTCGGCCTCCGCTGATCTGATCGCGGGTTGAGTCGCGTCGCCCAGGTACAGGCTGACGAGCGTCGTCACCCGCAACTCGCCCTTCGGGATGTCCCCGAGCGACGCAGAAACGTGCTCTGTCACGCTCGCGCCGGCCGGCACCTCGACCGACCAGCTCGCGTCCGTGCCCTCCAGATCCGCGCCATTCGCGGCGGTGATGCGCATGTAAGCCGGAACGGTGACGACCAGTCGACCGTCGACTGCTGCAGTCCCGTCGTTTCGCAACGTCGCCGCATAGCTCAGGTGGTCGCCGGTGCGCACCGAGCCCGTGTCATTGTGGATCGAGATCGACAGACCGGCTGGCGCGGCCCCCAGAGCGGCCACCGTCGGTCCCCCCGCTAGAAGCGCCGCCGACACAGCCACCGAGAGAGCGCCCCGAATCGCGCGTCTCATACCCGGTGCACCCTTCGGCGCGCACCCCAACGGCGCCGACCGATCACAACCAGAACGCCCCCGAGCCCGACAAGCAGGCTGGCCCACACCGACGCGAGCGCGATGCTCACACCGGTCGACGCCAGCGGATCGTGAATGGCGAGCGAGTCGAGCTGGCAGTCCGGGCCGAGTGTGGCGGCGAAACAACTTCCTCCGCTGCTGCTGCTGACCACGGCGTTGCGCAGCTTGCCGTCGCCGCCCGTCGAGTTGATTGTGAACGAGTAGGTGATCGTTCCGGTGGCGCCGACCGCCAGTGGGCCGTTCCAAGACAGGACCGGCGCGGCATAGCTCGTGGTGCCGGCGGTGGCGACCGCATCGTTGTTGTACTTCGCGTCATCCAGCACCTGGCTGAAGTCGTCCGTGAAGGTGGCGGGCGCGGCCAAGGTGTAGTCAACCTGCCCGGTGTTCGTCACGAGCACCTGATAGGTGATCGTGTCACCGGGGTGCAGGGTGCCGGCCGCCGTGGTGGACTTCACCGTGGTGAATGCCTTCACCGGCGTGCGTGTGTAGCAGTTCGGGTCGGTCGAGGCGCCCGAGCAGTTGCTCGGAACTCCGGGCGGCGTGCTCACGGCGTTGTCGAGCAAACGGTCTCCGGCTCCGGTCGTCTTCGCCGTGACCGAGTAGGTGATGGTGATCGACGCGCCGATGGCGAGCGGTCCGGACCAGGTCAAGGTCGAACCCGACACCGTGGCGCCGTGCGTGGCATCGCCGTTGTATGTCGCGTCGTCGAGCACGGCGCTCAGGTCATCCGAGATGATCGCGGGACTCGCCGAGGTGAAGGCGACCGTGCCGTTGTTGGTGATGTGCACCGAGTAAGTCAGCACACCGCCCGCAGCCACGGTCGTCGCCGACGCGGACTTCTGCACCTCGAGCGAGGGACCAGGAATCGTCACGCCGCACTGCGGGTCGGTCGACCCTGCGGGGCAGTTGGCGCCCGAACCCGGCGGGGTGACGACGACGTTGGTCAGCACCTTGTCGCCGGCATCCGGGTTCTGGATCTGAACCGAGTAGGTGATCGTCGCGGACGCGCCGATCGGCAGTGCACCCGACCACGAGAGCACCCCGGCGGTCACATCGACCGTGCCGCTGGTTGCTGCAGCATCCGCCTGATAGTCCGCGTCGTCGAGCACCTGGGTCAGATCATCGGTGAACGACGCGGGAGCTCCGGCCGGGTAGTCGACCTGCCCGGTGTTGGTCACCGTGATCGTGTAGGTCACGACGTCGCCCGGCACGAAGTCGGTCACGTTCGACTTCTTGACGACATGGAACGACTGGACCGGAACCACCACCGTGCAATCCGGGTCGCCCGAGCCCGGGTCACAGTTCGCACCGGTGCCGGGAGCAGTCACCACGGTGTTATTCAGGCTGTGGTTGCCGCGATCGGGGGACGCCACCTTCACCTGATAGGTGATCAGCTGGGTCGCGCCCACCGCCAGCGGACCGTGCCACGAGATGACGCCAGAACTCAGCGTCGCGCCGTTGGTCAGGCTGCCCGCCACGAAAGTCGCGTCATCGGTGACCTGTGCAAGGTTGTCGGTGAACGAGGCATTCGCGTAGGCGACCTGGCCGATGTTCTGCACCTGGATCGTGTAGGTGATCGTGTCACCCTCGTGTGCGGTGGTCTGCGACGCCGACTTGCTCACCTGCATCGCCTGCACCAGGGTCGTCGTCGTGCACTGAGCGGCAGTGACACACGAGCCCGACGAGTCGGTGGGATCCACCACATTCGTCAGCGTGCCGTCACCGCTGAGCGGCGAGTTGATGGTGAAGGAGTACTGGATCGTCGCGCTCGCGCCGACCGCCAGCGGTCCTGTCCAGGTCAGGGTGCTCCCCGTGATCGTCGCCCCGTTCGTGGCGTCGCCGTTGTAGCTCGCGTCGTCAAGGACCGCCGACAGGTCGTCGGTCAGCGACGCCGGGGAGCCCACGGTATACGCGACGTCGCCGGTGTTTCGAACCGTGATCGTGTAGCTCACCACACCGCCCGGCAGCACGGTAGTTGTGCTCGACGTCTTGCTGACCGAATAGGCGCGCACCTGGGTGACGGTCGTGCAACCCGGGTCAGAGCTGCCGGTCGCGCAGTTGCCGCCCACTCCCGGCGGAGTCACCACGACGTTGCTCAGCCTGCCATCACCGGCGATCGGGACGAACACCTTCGCCGAATACGTGATCGTCGCGGCGCCACCCACCGGCAGGTCGCCGCTCCAGCTCAGGGTCGGTGCCGCGTAGCTCACCGTGCCCGACGTCGCGGACTCGTCGTTCTGGTACGTCGCGTCGTCGATCACCGGCGTCAGGTCATCCGTGAAGGATGCCGGAGACGTCGAATCGTAGGCGACCGCTCCCGTGTTCGTGACGACGATCGTGTAGGTCACGGTGTCGCCCGGCGACGCCACTGCTGCCGACGCGGCCTTCGTCACGTGCAGGCTGCGCACCGGGGTGTGGGTCGAGCATGCCGCATCGGTCGATCCGGCGTCGCAGTTCGAGCCGAGGCCCGGCGGGGTGGTCACCACGTTGTCCAAGAAGTGATCGCCCGCATCGGGGGTGTTGACGGTCACCTTGTAGGTGAACGACTTCGAGGCGCCGGCAGCGAGCTGAATGCCGGACCACGAGAGCGTCGGGGCAGAGAACACCCCGCCGCCCGTCGCGCTACCGGGCAGGTAGCTCGCGTCGTCGAGCACCGCCGACAGGTCGTCGCTGAACGACGCGGGCGCGGTGGCGGTGTAGTCGACCGCTCCGGTGTTGGTCAAGGTCACCGTGTACGTCACGACGCCGCCCTCGACGGTCGACGCGGGCGAGGCCGTCTTGACGACCTGCAGCATCCGCACCGGGACCTCGGTGGCGCACGCGCCGGCCGCGGCGCAGCTGCCACCCGACGCGATCGGGGTCACCGTGTTGTCGAGCCGGTGATTGCCGGTGGCCGACCCGCTGACGGTCACCGAATAGGTGATCGTCACGCTGCCACCCACGGGCAACGCTCCCGACCAGGTCAGTGCATTGACGGCCACCGCCACCGTGCCAGACGTCGCGGCGACGTCGGTGTTGTACGTCGCGTCATCGAGCACCGCGCTCAGGTCATCCGAGAGGGAAGCGGGGGCACCCGCCGTGTAGTCCACCTGCCCGGTGTTGGTCACCACGATCGT
>Ga0105240_10009127_pt1 | contig 14078 bp, 11 predicted proteins | sample KBSC54metaG_FD_80426 | JGI IMG/M metagenome (GOLD analysis project Ga0105240, IMG submission 80426) | Corn rhizosphere microbial communities from Kellogg Biological Station, Michigan, USA - KBS C5-4 metaG | ecosystem: Host-associated > Plants > Roots > Rhizosphere > Soil | place: Michigan, USA... | reverse complement strand
TATGCCCAGCCGAAGATCCTGGTACAGGCGGGGGATAAGATATCCATCGAGGCCTTGAAGGATGAGCTGCAAGGGGCCATGCGGTCCATACGCAAGCTGAGTCCAACACAAGAAGATAATTTCTCATTGAATGATATCGACAGCCTCAGCAGGATGCTGGAGCCCATCTTTTCAGGGATGAATATCGGAGGATGGGCCATCGCCGTCCTGTCGCTGGTCGTGGGGATGTTTGGCGTGGCCAATATCATGTTCGTGACGGTGCGGGAGCGGACGAGCCAGATAGGGCTGAAAAAAGCCATCGGCGCCAAGCGGAATGTCATCATGATGGAGTTCCTGCTTGAATCCGCCTTTCTTTGCATCATCGGAGGATTGATCGGGCTGCTGGCCGTATTCATTCTCACCCTGATATTCTCTTCCATGCTGGCCTTTAAGGTCTTTATACCGTTGAATATTATCCTGCTGGCCGTCGGCATTTGCCTGTTTACGGGTGTATTGGCAGGTATCATCCCCGCATTTATCGCGGCCCGGATGGATCCAGTGGTGGCCATCCGGTCGAAGTAGGCGCTCCGGCCCACCGGACAGTCCATGGGTCATTGATTTCCACTAACTTTGCCGCATGAACAAAATGAAGGGGGTTGAAGGGCCCATCACCATTTTGGCAATAGAGTCTTCTTGTGATGAGACGAGCTGTGCTATCTGCCGGGATGGGGAGATCCTTTCCAATGTCATTGCGGGTCAAAAAGTACATGAGCAGTATGGCGGAGTAGTGCCGGAACTGGCCAGCAGGGCGCATCTGCAGAATATCGTACCGGTGGTGGATACGGCCCTGAAAAAGGCCGGATGCGAGCTGTCATCCCTGACGGCGATTGCTTTTACCCAGTCTCCGGGGCTGATAGGGTCTTTACTGGTAGGTTCCCAGTTTGCCAAATCACTGGCATTGTCATTAGATATCCCTTTACTGGCCGTCCATCATATGCAGGCGCATGTACTGGCCAACCTTATACCCGCGGCCAGACCCACCTTCCCTTTTCTTTGCCTGACTGTCAGCGGAGGGCATACGCAGATTGTTCTATCCATATCTCCTCTCCAGATGAAGGTCATCGGTGAGACCCTGGATGACGCGGCGGGCGAAGCTTTTGACAAGTCGGCCAAGCTGCTGGGTCTTCCCTACCCCGGTGGTCCGCTCATCGATAAATATGCCCGGGAAGGGAATGCATCCAGGTACAGCTTCCCGGAGCCGCAGATACCCGGGTTGAACTTTAGCTTTAGCGGATTAAAGACGGCCATTCTTTATTTTCTACAGGAGCAGACAAAACAGGACCCGGACTTCATCCAAAAGAATCTTTCTGACATCTGCGCCTCGATACAGGGAAGGATCATCTCCATCCTATTGAACAAGCTTAAAAAAGCAGCCAGGGAGACAGGGGTGCGTGACCTTTGCATCGCCGGTGGCGTATCCGCTAACAGCGGCCTGCGGGAAGCATTCCGGGAATTGGGAAACCAGCAGGGATGGAATACTTTTATACCTCCTTTTGAGTATTGCACGGACAATGCGGGTATGATCGCTATCACCGCCTATTACAAATACCTGGCGGGAGAAGAGACATCCCTCTCCGTCAGCGCCAGTGCACGCGCGGAATGGTAAAAACAGTATCAGATGCCGAATCCTTATTTTCAATTCAAGCAGTTCACCATCTTCCAGGACCAGTGTGCGATGAAAGTTTGTACGGATGCCTGTATACTGGGGGCATGGTTCTCCGAGAAAACACCCGCCTATTCCTCTATACTGGACATCGGCAGCGGTACGGGGCTTCTCATGCTGATGCTGGCGCAGAAACATAAGGGTGAGATACAAGGCATCGAGCTGGATCTTTCCGCCTTCAAGCAGCTGAAGGAGAATATTGGACAGAGCAGGTGGAGAGGAGAGCTAAAGGTATTTCCCGGGGATATACGTCAGTTCAATTTTCCGCATAAGTTCGATTTCATCATTACGAACCCACCTTTTTATGAGGGAGATCTGGAGGCGGACTCACATTCCAAAAATCTCGCCCGGCACAGTAAGGAGCTGACGCTGACCGAGCTCCTGTCGGCCATCGACGAGAATCTTTTGGCAGAAGGATCCTTTGGCATCCTCCTTCCCTATCACCGGGTACATTATTTTGAGGGGCTGGCCAGATCCCGACATTTTCATTTGCGCGAGCGGTTGTTGGTGCGACAGACTCCCCGTCATGATCTTTTTCGGGCCGTGCTTCATTTCTCCCGTAATAAAGAGAATTTCATCCCTGAGACGGAGCTTAGCATCCAGAATGAGCAGGGGCAATATACTGATGAGTTTGTGGAGCTCATGCGGGACTATTATTTGAAGTTGTGACCTGCGGCATAGTTCTCCAGGTAACGGTAAGGCTCTGTAAGCTGCCCCTTGCTTACCATCGTGGCGCGTTCTATCACCGGCGAGCCACCTTTCACCAGATCCTCCAGCACATATTTGATCAACTGTTCACCAAAGTAGCGGGATGCGTCCCGGGGCAGCTCATTGGGGAGATTGCCAACCGCCATGATATCGATCGACCCGGACAGGTATGGCGCCGTCCTCTCCCTGGTCTGTTTGTCGACCCCGTATATAGGGTCTTGTATGGAGGTGTCTCCCAGATTGCAGGGAACGGAACCGCCCTTGTCGTCTGTGATGTCGGCGATGGTTGTTATGGTAAAGTCTTTCCCCGCCAGGTCCTCCCATTCAAACAGACGGGGCATGCCCTTGTCCCAATAAATACCGTTCATTAGTATGTCGGCAGCCTTTGTAAATGGGAGGAATTTGCATTTATACTCCTCCGGATGTTCATGAAAATGTTCTCTGTTGTAGGTGCCTTTGTCTTTATGTTCATAAAGACCCGGGCCTTTGAGCTGGGTGAATACCGGGTAGGAGAATTTTCTTTCCAGGAACTCGTCGGGCTCGACTTCGATGATGCCCATGAGGTTCATTACTTCCAGTACGCCATGGGCGACCCTGCCCGAGCCGGTGACGGCAACTTTTATACGAGGGAGCTTTAATCCAAAGTAGGTATGTATCAGTTCCCGGAAGCTCTGCTGTTTGTGAACTCTTCCAAGGCGGTACTGGCCGGTACGTTGACCGTAGGACATCATACCATTGTGGGCTCCGACTACGCCCGCAAAGAAGCCAAAGCCCAGGATACGCTGACCGTCGTCGTGTTCGAGGCATTCATAATCGATGAGGGTGATCTTTTTTTCCAGAATGGTCCGGAACATGCGCTGGTTGTAGGATTGCTGTTTCTTGGTGTGGGAAAAGAAGAGATAAGTCTTGTCTGCCAGCAGATCTTTTTCCGGAACTTCTTTTATTCCGAGAAGTATATTACAGTCGGAAAGGTCCTGTTTAACCTCTACGCCGGCGGAAATGTATTCCTTGTCTGTGTAACAGCGATCCGGCGAGGTCTGGGCGATGACTCTTATGTCCGGGGCGTTCTTTTGGATCCATTTGCATTGTGCCGGTGTCAGGGCAACCCTATTGTCGGCGGGTATCTTTCCTTCGCGTAGTAAGCCGATCCTGATCATTCACTATTGATTTTAAATGTCCGGTGAGACCTTCGTCAGGGCTGCTTCGCCACGCCCTTTCCTCGGTCGGAACCTTCTGTTCCCACCCGAGGGCGATAAAGATAGATTTTTTGAATGGTTTTTGGACAAGAGGGTGCAAATGCGTATGTTTGCACCCCTGAAAATACAGGCCCAGATGGCGGAACTGGTAGACGCGTCAGACTCAAAATCTGGTATTGGCAACAATGTGCAGGTTCGATTCCTGTTCTGGGCACGATAACCCCTCAGCAAAGCTGAGGGGTTTTTGCATTTGGTAGTGTACCCGAGCGGAGCGAACATCGGATAATTCTGTAATTTTGTCTGCAGCCTTCATTTAAAAAAAATAGCACTCATGAAAAGAAGTTTGGCTATCCTGCTATCTATAGGCATATCAACAGCGATCACTCCGCTTCATGCTCAGACTACAACAGCAAACTCCTCCGATCCAGTATTGACAAACAAGCGCAGGGAGATTGATTCGCTTGACAAAAAACTCTTTGCAATTTTAGGTGAAAGGGAGAGGGTCGTTAAAGAAATAGGTATTTACAAGGCTAAAAATCATATTCCGTCTTTACAGGCTGCACGCTTTCAGCAGGTCTTGGAAAAAGGAATCGAAGCGGGTAAAAAAGAGAACCTATCGGAAGAATTTGTTACTGAATTACTCAACGCTATTCACAAAGAAAGCCTGCGAATCGAGGATGCGTTAAAACAATAAACTTTAAGTAACCTGGTATGCATAAATGTCGGCAATCTTTGTTTCATTACTACCTTTGATTTTTCTTCTCAATCCAACCTTGTTATATGGACGAACAATTGCAAAAAATTAGTGACGAACAAAAAGAAAGGTGGAACAAAGTGGCCTATAACTGGAAGAAATGGGATGAATTTACAATGAACTTTTTAAGGCCAATAGGCGATGCGATCATAAAAGCGCTGGTTATAAAAACGAATGATGTAACGCTGGATATTGCATCGGGCACAGGCGAGCCTGCACTGTCAATTGCAGCGATAGCAGAAGGAGGAAAAGTACATGCAACTGATCTGTCTGAAGAAATGCTTACCATTGCGCAGGCTTATGCACAAGAACGGGGTATAAACAATATAGAATTTAAAGTGGCGGATGTGTCCAACCTTCCTTTCAGTGAGAATTTTTTTGATAAAATAAGCTGCCGCATGGGTTTTATGTTTTTTCCTGATATGCAATTGGCTGCAAAAGAAATATTCCGTGTTTGCAGAAATGGCGGCAAAATGGCGGTCAGTGTTTGGGCTGGAGCGGAAAATAATGATTGGTCTACCACAATAACGAAAGTTTTATCAAAACATATTGAAATTCCACGGCCGCCTGCAAATGCACCAGGCATGTTTCGGTGTGCAGCACCCGGTTTAATGAAACAATTGTTTGAGGACGCCGGCTTTAAAAATGTGAATGAAGAAACAATTTCCAGTACAGTAGATTTTGGAACAGCAGAAAATTATTGGTTGAACAGAACGGAAATGTCTGAGCCAGTAGTAAACTTATTAAGTGGGGCAAGTGAAGAAACTCGTAATAAAATAAAATCTGATTTGCTTGCAGATTGCAATGGGAGGCTAACTTACGGCAGGCTTATTATGAATTATTCTACGCTGATCATATCGGCTGAGAAATAATTACTTGACAGATACGTCGTGTACTGGATGTTTAGTTGTCCTGGGAGCATTGATCTCAGACATTAAGAGACCGGCAAATGTCTTACCTTTAATTCCCCTCCCTCTGTGTAAAAGGTGTGGATCCCTGCCCGGTGATTCAAGCTGTCAAACGTGAAATGGGCGTCCAGAGAACATCCATGTAGAGCATGAATATATTCTTTTATTTTCTCTCCTGTCTCATTTAGCTTATAAATTGTCTCCTGTATAACCTTGTCTAACTTTTGCATCTCATCATAGGCACTTAATATTGGAGCTGCCGTATGAATAGTATAATTACTCTTAGGAACATTGTGTTTATTTAAAAGACTCTCATACGTATGCGAAACCTCATCTTTCGCCTGGTAATAGTCCTTTAAAGCAGATTCCAGGTTTAGATAGCTTTCCAGGATCGTTTTGATATGTGCTTCAAAAGACATGAAGACTATCTTTCAAAATTGTGAGAATACGCTCAATACAATATACGAAAAATTTTTCATATATCGCTTGTTCCGGTAAAATTTTAAGGCTGTATGAGGCATAAAAGCCCTCCGACGGAGTCGGAGGGCTTTTGATTTAAGAGGGCGGCCGTGAAATGTACTTTCAGTTATGATTTTGTGTAGTAGCAAATAAATAGGGGACAATGGAGGAATAACCGTCTACACCGGTAGGAGCATCGCCCAGCTCAAGTACCAGGAAAGATTCAGCTTCTTTGATCTGCCAAAGGAAGTGGTCCTTACCTTCAGGCACTTCCGAAAAGATCTCCGGGAGTCTCGTTTGTACCATGCCATTCCAACAGGCTTCTTCCAGCCGTTCGTTGTCAAAAAGATGACCATCATGCCCGATATCATCTTTCTTGCACAATCCTTCCGTGACAAAGCTGGTGCCCCGGATCAATAATACTTCCTGATATACACTATAGCTTCCCATGACAGATTGCTTTTTAAATAGTGATGCCCGCACTTTTATGCAGCCACCTGGCTGTTTGAAATACAGAGGGCTGCATTCATTCCATATTCCATACCAATTTCGATGCTGATGCTCCCTCCTAACCTTTCCGCCACATGCTGCACCTGCCTGTATTCCCTGGAAATAAAATGACGGAAATAGGTTCCCACCTCCTTTATCCGGACCTTCAAACGATCATCGGCCGTCGTGGCTTCTATATGAATACATTCGTTTTGGGTACTTTGGACCGCCCAATTGATCAGGTTCCAGAGTACATAGGCCAGCATGTTCTCATCCGCCCCGACCTGAAGATCCCGGGGGATCTCGTTCAGAACAAGATTACGGCGTGTTACTGCTGCAGGCAATAAACTTGCCACCAGCTCGGAAACAAGCTTATGTAAGGATATTTTAGCGAAATAGGCCGAGTGCATAAAAAGGGTTTTATAAATTAAATAATATTAAACCAAGTTCTATAGGGTACGGATCAATTTGGCTTTCCAGGAAATAACTTGAAAATATCTTATATACATTGTCTACCGATCTTGTGATGTAAAGTGACTAACTATTTTGGTCATTTTTTGTCGTATTATATCTACATATCATTTTGCTAAATCGATTTAATAAACTGAATATGAATACATTATAAAAAGCATTCAAAAAAGTAGTAATTTAACTACATATTCCGCCTGACAGCGTCAAACTAATTTTTGTATGGAAACAAAGAGGGTGTTAGTAGCCGACGACCATACAATCGTAAGATCCGGCATAAAACTAATTATACAAGACCTTATTCCATCCACGATCTTCGATGAGGCCTCCAATGGAGACGTAGTGATTGCTTATGTGAAAAAAAGCGATTATGAACTGATCGTTCTGGATATCAATATGCCTGGTACGGATGCTATCACGCTGGTCACTAACGTGCTTGCCTACAGGGAGCAAAGCAAGATCCTGATCTATACCATGAATCCGGAAGATCTGTATGCGAAGAGGTTCATCAAGCTGGGCGTTCTCGGATACCTGAATAAGGAATCCAAGTCCGAGGAAATAAGAAGAGCGATTACCTGCGTATTAAGGGGAGATGTTTATATCAGCAAGCAGGTAAGAAAGGACCTCAACGAAGATATGCATTCAAAAAAAGGTGGGGATAACCCTTTTGAGAAACTTTCGGACAGGGAGATCCAGACGGTGAAATATCTACTGGATGGTTATTCGCTCCTGGAAATTAGAAAAATACTGAACGTACATTCCTCCACCGTCGGAACATATAAGACAAGAATATTTGAAAAGCTGAAAATTAAAACGATTCATGATCTGGGTGAGCTAGCCAGGATGTATCAATTGGAAATCTCTAAGCTTTAAAGCTCACCACCACCGTCGTGCCTCTCGCCGGCGCCGAGTCAATGTCCACTTTACCATCTAACTTGCGCACCAGCTCCATTATAAACCGGTAGCCAAAAGCCTGCCCCCCCCTGTTCATATCTTTTTCATTGATGGATTGTATTTCCAGTATCCTTGAAGCAGTCATCCCCTGTCCGGTGTCTTTCACCTGTATTTGAATTTGGCCATTCTCTTGAAAGGCGCTGATGCTAATACTTCCGGAGGCAGTATATTTAACGGCGTTATCAACCAGGTTGCGGATAACAATGGCAAGCATATTTCTGTCTGAGATCAGGGTCAGTCCGGAAGGTATATTCCAATTGAAATATAATCCTTTTCTAAGGGCGATGTCTTTATAAAGAACGGTAGCCTCTTTAATAAAATCGATCAATTTAAGGGTCTCACTCTTTATCGAAAACCCTTTCTTTTGACTATCGTACCAGAGGAGAAAATCAGTGCTGAACTGGCAGATCCTGTTGCTGGAATCCTTTAACAAGAAAAATAATTCGTTTAATTCCGGATCGCCGAGCTTATGAAAATTCGCATGCAAATGGTCAATCAGCAGCGCCTGGGAGAACAATGGAGAACGCATGTCATGCATGATCACAGAAAGAAGCCTTTCTTTTATTATAGCATTTTGCTCCAGCTCGGAAGTTCTTTCATCTACCTTGATCTGCAACCGTACATTCTGCTGTCGTAGTAGCGTGATCCTTAGTCTGAACAGAAGGAATAGCAAGCTGGCAGCAGTCAACGCCAACAACGCATAAAAAAGCCAGGTGTTATACCAATGAGGCTGTACCTCGAAAGCAATCGTCGTGTAGGAGAAACGAGACCCTGCGCTGCCATTATGCTTTCTGATCGATAGTTTATACTTTCCATGAGGCAATCTATTGATCGCAATCCTGCCATCCCTGTTTACAGGATACCATTTTTCCCCGGCCGGGTTAAGCGTATACTCAAGCTTTTCATTTTCTTCCAGCCCATAGAATGGAGTCGAAATGTCTACAATTATCTGGTGGAAATCCGGCTTAATGGTATGCGTCATCCTATGATCGAGCCTCAGCGAATCCACGAAGAAGTCATCCACAAAAATTTCGCTGTCAGGCATTTCGGGATGCAAGTTGCCGGGATTAAAATATACGATCCCATCCAACGACGGGAAGTAAAAATTGCCATCATCGTCCATCTGCGACGCAGGATTACACCCGCCGTTGAACTCGTTGGTAATAAACCCGGATGACTTATCGATATAATAATAATATAAGCTATCCTCTCTGCCGGTGGTAAAGTCATCCAGGTCCTTTTTCCTGATCCTGAATAACCCGTGATTAGTGGTGATCCAAAAAAAACCAAGGCCATCTTCTAAAAACGCATGAGCGGTAGACAGGTAATTATGCGGATCCACCGGGAGCGCGATAAACTTCCCCATCTGATATTTATAAAACCCATTTCCATAGGTACCCACCCAGATGATGTTATCTTTTCCACGATAAATATTTCGGGCGTATACATGAGGCAGAATAGGTTTCTCTCCGACACTATTCTTAGCTACATCATAAACGTAGATCCCATCCCGGGAAGCTATCCAAAATTCCGTTGGCGATATTTCGGCTATCGATTCAATATTATGAGTGACGAACGGAGGATGACGCTTTAAGACATATTGCAATTTTCCACCCACCATTTTTAACAGGGAGGTAAGCGTGCTAACCCAGACAGTCTGTCTGCTATCTTCAATGATACAGCCGATGTAGGAGTCCAGCAAAAGGCTGTCGACGGCCAGTTCTGTGGAAAAATTACTATCATAAATATGCAATTGTTTGTCTTTGGATATCCAGATGGATTTGTCCCTTGCCCTATAAAAACAATTTCCATCGGGCCTCACATCCGCTGTGAATAAACGATGGGTTTTCCCATTGCTTTTGTCCAGGATCCCATTCTGGGTAAGTATCTTTTTGTCAGGAAGTAAAAGGAAGGCTTTAAAGGCATTGTCGAGAGGATCGGGAGAGTTAAAGGTGAGCGCCTTGAATAATCTTTTCGTAACAATAATAAACCCATTTGTAACGGTTGCAATAAAAAGTCGCTGGTTCCTTTTATCGTGTAAAAAAGAAGTGGCGATTATATTATCCAGTATCTTCAGATCCTGAAAAATGAGCTCGGCCCTCAACACATTCTGGTGGAGGCTTAGTTCATAAATATCATTCCGATACTTTATTATTACCTGATCACCCCCGGGGCCAATGATAAAGTTGAGCCCATGCAGGGAAGAAGCCTTCTTTAACAGATCGGATAATGCCTTATCCACCTGTAAGGTCGTCTCCTTTCCATGGTTGAAAAAAAGCCATTCCCCCCTTTCGGAGAAGATGCAGAATATCCCATGCAGCACGAAGACATGGGCGCCCCCGCCCTTAAAATTAACCGGCAATTTATGCACCCCGGCAGATCCATTGTTCAGATAATACCATTCGTTCAGGCTGTCACGAACAACTACTTCACTATCGTTCAGGATCACGAATGTCTCGGATGAACACAAACCATTCAAGAACGTGGTATCGATGGCATTCCCTAGCCTTCCATTATGTTTGAATAAAGGGGTGCAGTCAAAAAAGCCTTTTGCATTAATATGAAGGAATTTGTGGGGAATGCGGGTCCTTGCTGTGTCGGTGACTACCGTATAATCCGGCTCCACATTGTAAATCTCGGATGGATCAAAGGAAGATCCCAACAGAACCTCCCTTTGGGAAGATTCGGCAATGACGGAAAACCGATTGGACTTTATCGCGGGTGTATTCGACTTGTCGTATATCCTTAATCGCCGGCCGTCAAATCTCACCAAGCCGTTTTGCGTGGTTATCCATAGGAAATCGTTTTTATCCAATAGCAGGCCAGTAGCACTGTTTTGGGGCAATCCATTCTCACTATTATAATATTTGATATCATAATTGTTGCTGTCAGCAAGGGAGAGATTGCTCCCACCGTTCTGAGCTTCCGCACATCCAATGCCTAATCCAAAAAAAAGGAATAGAATAAAGAATTTTCTCCTCATAAGCCGGATGGAAAACTTTTGTAGTAAAATTACTACAAATAAACCCTGGCTTCACATAAAACTCATCATATCTATATGTGTAATAATCAAATTATTAGCGATGCGAACTTGCTCGTAGGTAGATTACCAAAGGCAGTCCTTCCGCATTTTTATTTATCTTTTAGCTCTATGATCATGCAGTTATTTGGGTTATCCTGAAAATACAGGATATGTAATGTGTCGCCGACTGATAACTGATTACTCTGTTTTTCTTAAGATATATCCCAAATAAAGGGCATGATACAAGGATAGCTAAAGCCACAGCCCCTTTTGAAGTATATGGTTTCAAAGAAAAAGATCGTGCGATCAAATAAATTAAAAACGCCTGGGCTGGAAAAGCTAATAAGAAGAGGAGCCATCCCAGCCCACCATGACTATAGATCACGTTGTCTGACACTCCGAAAAAAAGGTACAATAGCAGAAAGATATATAAAAGAACTAAAATGATTTTTTTCATGTACCGCTTTACCAATTAGGTTTTATAAAATATAATGCTGTTCCATCCGGGTCGTTGAAGAGTAGAAATTGCCCGCCTTCTTCCTGCGTATGCGTGGTCTTGATTGACAATTGTTCTAATAAAGATTTTGCTTCTTCAAAGTCGTCTGCGACAAAACCTATCGAAGTATTGCCAGAATTGCCTTTCAAATTAATGTCGGCTGTGGGATGTAGTCCAATAAAACAAAACTTTTAAATTTGAAGGAATATTCACTTTCTTCTTTTCAGATCAGTCAAGTTTAATCTTAAGGGTTGCAGACAGCATCCGTATTTCTGCTAAAATACATCACCTTTTTTGCCGGAAACAATTTTCGCAATCCATATTGGCGATCGCAGCGAGGATGGTTCGACCTGAAAGAACCAATATTATATTGCGATATATTATATATGTATTGATCACCGCATGATCATATATTTTTTAATGGGACAGCAGATATTAGCGTAAATTAATTATTAAATGCATACGAAAAAATGGCTAATATGGAGAACGAGCGCCTATCCCGATCATTAAACAACAGGAACTGGAAAAAATGGGGCCCCTATCTCTCTGAACGTCAGTGGGGTACGGTCAGAGAGGATTATAGCCGGGAAGGGAAAGCCTGGGATTTTGTAAACCATGACCTTGCCCGAAGCTATGCTTATCGCTGGGGCGAGGAAGGCATCGGCGGCTTTTGTGACAGTGACCAGGTTCTCTGCCTTGCGCCTGCATTCTGGAACGGGAAAGACCCGATATTGAAAGAGAGGCTCTTTGGTCTGGCCAATGGAGAAGGCAACCATGGCGAGGACGTGAAAGAGCTCTATTTCCATCTTGATTCCTCGCCTACCCATTCCTATTGCAAATTCCTCTATAAGTACCCACAGGAAGCATTCCCTTATCTGGAACTGGTGAAAAAAAACAAAAAAGACCGAACAGGCCCGGAATATGAGCTGCTTGACACAGGAGTGTTCAACAATGACCGCTATTTCGATTGTTATGTCGAATATGCAAAAGCGGAGATAAACGATGTCCTTATGAAGGTCACTGTTCACAACCGGGGACCTGAGTCGGCTGCTATCCATGTACTACCCCATCTGTGGTTCCGTAACTTCTGGAAGCACAACCCCCGGTTCACGAGGCCCGAAATTGTTTCTGATTCCACGAATAGCATGCATGCTCATTCAACGCGCAACGGCAGTTATTTCCTCTACCACCAGGCCGGAGAGCAGCTTTTCTGTGACAACGAGACCAATAACCAGCGGATGTATAACAAACAGAACGATTCCCGATTTGTCAAAGACGGGATTAACAATTACATCGTGAACAATGAGAGTACGGTCAATTCCAGGAAACAAGGTACGAAAGCTGCTGTCTGGTTCAGAGAAAAGATAATGCCAGGTGCTTCAAAGACCTTTAAAATAAGGCTATGCAATGCTCCATTGAATGACCCATGGACGGATTTTGATGAAATTTTTGCAGTACGCCAAAAAGACACCGATGAGTATTATGATGAGCTCACCCCAAAAAATTTGTCACAGGGACATAAGAAATTGTTGCGCAGCTCGGTGAGCGGGCTGCTATGGAACAAGCAGTTCTATTACCTGGATGTCTTCAAATGGCTGTTTGGGGAACCGAGCGAAACGTCGCCTGACCGGAGCCATATGCGGAATTATGATTGGCAGCACCTCACCTGCCGGAATATTATGTCCATGCCCGACAAATGGGAATACCCCTGGTTCGCAGCCTGGGACCTTGCATTCCATGCAGCGACCTTTGTCCACATCGATCCGGACTTTGCCAAGCAACAGCTGCTTGTGGTGCTCCGGGAATATTATATGCACCCCAACGGGCAGATACCAGCCTATGAATGGAATTTCAGCGATGTAAACCCACCGGTGCATGCGTGGGGCGTCTGGTACGTATTTGAGGCTGACAAGAAAAAAACAGGCGTTCCAGACTGGGACTTTCTGGAGAGGGCATTCCAGAAGCTGCTCATGAACTTCACCTGGTGGGTCAACCAAAAAGATGCCAACGGGACAGATATCTTTGAGGGCGGCTTCCTTGGACTGGACAATATCGGCGTGTTTGACAGGAACCATATGCCGCCAGGTATAAAGAAATTGCAGCAGGCCGACTCGACAAGTTGGATGGCTATGTATTCGATCAACATGCTGCGTATTTCATTGGAACTGGCCGAGCATAACCTGGCCTATGAAGAATCGGCCTCCAAATTCTTCCGGCACTTCCTCAATATCGGATGGGCCATGCACCATATAGGCAAGAAAGATATCTCCCTCTGGGATGATCAGGACGCGTTCTATTACGACGCCGTCAAGTTTGAGAATGGCACAAGCCAGCGTCTTAGGATCCGATCCCTGGTAGGTATCATCCCCCTGCTGGCCGTCGAGATCATGCACTTTTCGGTATTCGAACACCTACGGCAGTTCAATACCCGGCTGGAGGTCATCCGGCTAACCAGACCGGACCTGACGCGGATCATCTCAGATATCGGGAAGAAGAATAAGGATGGCAATTACCTGTTCGCCATCATGATCGATGACAGACTGGGAAAGCTGCTGAAAAGGCTTTTAGACGAAGCGGAGTTCTTATCGGATTACGGCATCCGATCCCTGTCAAGGAGCCATAAGGACAACCCATACTCATTTACGTACCAGGGCAGCCATTACAGCATCCAGTATGAGCCCGGGGAAAGCTCCAGCGCGATGTTCGGCGGTAATTCCAATTGGCGGGGCCCTATCTGGCTGCCATTAAACTACCTGATCATTCATTCCCTCCGGAAATATCATGCATATTATGGCGATAAACCCACCTTTGAATTCCCGTCAGGGTCAGGGAAAAAACTGAACCTGAAACAGATTGCGAACCAGCTCACCAAGAGGCTTCTGAAGATCTTTGAAAGGGATGAAACCGGGAAGTTCCAGTATC